>Ga0307374_10004751_pt1 | contig 22451 bp, 27 predicted proteins | sample OX3MG_FD_202532 | JGI IMG/M metagenome (GOLD analysis project Ga0307374, IMG submission 202532) | Soil microbial communities from Risofladan, Vaasa, Finland - OX-3 | ecosystem: Environmental > Terrestrial > Soil > Coastal area > Acid sulfate soil | place: Finland: Risofladan, Vaasa | collected... | reverse complement strand
GCTAAAGGCGACGATGCTGGAGGGCCGGCGCTCGTCCCAGTGCGCCGGGACTTGGCCAACCTTACGGCGTTGCGGCCCAGATCGTCGATTCGTTGACATGTTTTGCGCACGTCAACGCACGGCATGCCATAATTTTTTCATATTAGCAGTTGCAATCGCCGGTTGACGTGACCATAATATGCCAATAACTGTCATAACGGTGAAAACTAGTGCTCGCCGAAGAGCGGAGAACTCGACTGCTGGAACTGGTGCGAACGCGTGGCTTCGCGGCCCTGCCCGACCTGGCCGACGCGCTCAAGGTCTCCGAGTCGACCGTGCGACGCGATTTGGAGCACCTTGAAGACGCCGGAGCCGCCAAACGGACGCATGGCGGCGTGTTTTATACGGGCACGTCGCCCAAGTTGCCGCATTTTGACGAGCGGCAACCGGCGGAATGGGACAAAAAGCGGGCGATCGCTGTTCGGGCGGGGGAACTGATCGACAACGGTGATACCGTCCTGCTCGACGGAGGAACAACAACTTACGAAGTGGCCCGATTGCTTGTCGGCCGGCCGCTGCAAGTGGTCACCAACTCGCTGCCGGTGGCGAACTTGTTCGCGGCCAGCGCGAACACCGACCTGGTGCTGTTGGGCGGTTACGTCTATCCGCGGACGGGAGTGTCACTGGGACCCTACGCGAATGAGATGCTTGAACGGCTGAATGTGCGAAAGACGGTGCTCAGCGTGTCGGGCATCAACGATCGCGGCTGCTTCAACAACAACCTGCTGCTGGTCGAAACCGAGCGGGCCATGATGCAGGCCGCGGAAGAAGTCATTGTGGTGGCCGACAGCACGAAGTTCGGCCATCACAGCCTGGCGCACCTGTGCGGCCTGGAAGAAATCAATCATTTCGTCGTCGATAGCGAGATCAGCCAAGATTGGCGAAGTAAGCTTTTGGCGGCCGGCACCGACCTGCTCGTCGCCGGCGCGACCGACAACACGTAGAGACAGCCCATGACCACCAACACGCTCGATCGCCGGGCCATCGAACAGATCGTGCGCCAGATCGTTCTGGAGCGTGCGACCGCGGCGACCGGGCCCAAGCTGGTGGTGAGCATCTCCGCGCGTCACTTGCACCTCGCCGAAGAGCACGTCGAGACGCTCTTCGGTCAGGGTCACAAGCTGACGCCGATGAAGGACCTTTACCAGGACGGCTTTTACGCGGCGGAAGAAACCGTGATGGTCGTCGGGCCAAAACGAAAAATGCTGCCTTCGGTGCGGGTGCTGGGGCCGACGCGGCCCTATAGCCAGGTCGAGCTGGCGTTTACCGACGGCATTTCGCTGGGCATCGACCTGCCCGTGCGGCCCAGCGGCAAAATATCGGGGACGCCCGGCTGCGTGTTGGTGGGACCGAAAGGCGTGGTCGAGCTGAAAGAGGGCCTGATCCGCGCCGAGCGGCACGTACACATGAACTTGGAACACGCCAAACACTACGGCGTGCAGAACGGCGACCGCATGAGCCTGCGGATCGACTCTTCGTGCGCGACGGTGTTTCGTGACCTGTTGGTGCGGGCCGACGAGACCAGCAAGCTGGAAGTACACCTCGACACCGACGAAGGCAACGCCGCCGACCTGGACCACGCCTGGAAGGTGGAGCTGCTGAGGCAGGAGTAAGAGTATCTCCCTCTCCCTCCGGGAGAGGGAACTACAAGACACCCCGTTTCCCATTCTCATTTTCGGAGTACAGATTTCATGGCAAAGCAGAAAGCAATGGAAGCGCTGGGCATGATCGAGACCAAAGGCTTTGTGTGCCTGGTCGAGGCCAGCGACGCAATGATGAAGGCCGCGAACGTCGATTTTCTTGGCTGGGACAAGGTCGGCAGCGGCCTGGTGACGGCGTTCGTCACCGGCGACGTGGCAGCCGTCAAAGCCGCGACCGACGCCGGTGCCGCGGCGGCCGGGCGCATCGGCGAAGTCGTCAGCGTGCAGGTCATTCCCCGTCCGCACGACGATCTCGGCGTGGTCTTGCCGGCGGCGGTGAAAGGCGGCGATTTAGGATAGGCGTAGGGTGGGACCAGCGAGCTTGCGAGCGCCGGCCCACCGATAGCGGCGCCGTTTATATGGTGGGCCGGCGCTCGCAAGCTCGCTGGTCCCACCCCTACGAACCAAGACTCACAAATTCTCACAGGACTCAACTTACATGAACGACGCGATCGGATTATTGGAAACCAAGGGCCTGGTGGCGCTCGTCGAAGCCACCGACGCGATGGCCAAAGCGGCCAACGTGCAGATTGTTAAAAAAATCGCCATCGGCGGCGGCCTGGTCACGACCGTGGTCCGCGGCGACGTGGGCAGCGTGCGTGCGGCCGTCGAAGCGGGCGCCAATGCGGCCCAGCAGATCGGCGAGCTGGTCGCCAGCCATGTCATTCCCCGTCCCGCCGACGGATTGGTGAAGGCGTACCTGTCTTAGGGATGTAATTACCGCTTATGAAGGTATTGGTCGCCAATCTCGGCTCGACGAGTTTCAAGTATCGCCTGTTCGATATGGACGGCGAGCGGCAGCTTGCGCGCGGCGGCACCGAACGGATCGGCTCGGCGGAAAGCCGCTCGTTCGTCGAGATCAGCGGCCGGCGGCACGAGATGCTGTCGGCCGTGCCCGATCATGCGGTGGCGGTGCGTCGCTGCCTGGAGCAGTTGACCGATCCGCAACACGGTTGCCTGAAAGACGCCTCCGAAGTGGCGGCGATCGGTTTCAAGGCCGTGCATGGCGGGGCATTCAGCGGCGTCGAGCGCGTGACGCCCGAAGTGTTGGCGGCGATGGAGGCGATGAGCGAAGTCGCGCCGGCTCACAACCCGCCCTACGTCGCGGCCATGCGGCTGCTGAGCGAAAAGCTGCCGGAGATCCCGCTGGTGGCGGCGTTCGAGACCGGCTTTCACCAGACGGTCCCCGACCGGCTGCGCTTCTACGCCGTGCCTTACGAGTGGGCCGAAAAGCATCGCGTCCAGCGATGGGGATTTCACGGGGCGAGCCATCGCTACATCGCCGGCCGCATGGCCGAACTGCTGGGCCGCAAGGACCTGCGAATCATCTCTTGTCACCTCGGCGGTTCTAACTCGCTGTGCGCGATTCGCAACGGCCAAAGCGTGGCGAACAGCCTCGGCATGAGTCCCCAATCGGGCTTGCCGCACAACAACCGTGTCGGCGATTTCGATCCCTTCGCACTGCCGGTGTTGATGAAGGAAACCGGCAAATCGTTGGCGGAGATTCTGAGGGATCTCGACTCGAAGAGCGGGCTGCTGGGTTTAAGCGGGTTGAGCGGCGACGTGCGCGATCTGGAAGAGGCGGCCTCGCAAGGAAACGCACGGGCACGGCTGGCGCTCGACGTATTTACCACGTCGATTCGCCACTACCTGGGCGCGTACCTGCTGGAATTAGGCGGCGCCGACGCGATCGTGTTCACCGGCGGGATTGGCGAAAACGGCGTCAACGTGCGGGCCGCCGTTTGCGCGGGACTGGAATGGCTCGGCGTCGCACTCGATCCCGCGGCCAACGGACGGGCCAAAGGCGAATGTTCGATCGGGGCGTCCGAAAGCCGCACGCAGATCTGGGTCGTGCCCACCAATGAAGAGCTCATTGTTGCGCGGCAGGCGAACCAGTTGATTGATGGGATGAGGGATGAGGGATGAGAGATGAGAGATGAGAGATGAGAGATGAGAGATGAGAGATAAGGGATGAAAGATGAGGCTCCTATCCCTCATCTCTCATCCCTTATCCCTCATCCGCCCAACGCACACCGGAAGGTAACCTGACCAACCTATGTTCCTCGCCAAAGTAACCGGCAGCGTCGTGGCCACGCAGAAGGCGGCAACGATGACGGGCCACAAGCTGCTCATCGTCGAGCCTTACCGCATCGACGCCGCCAACCGCGACCGGCTGGTGACGACCGGGCGAACGTTTGTGGCTGTCGACACCGTCGGGGCCGGACAAGACGAGTTTGTGTTGATCGTGCAAGGCTCCAGTGCCCGACTGACGCCGGAAACGAAGAACTTGCCCGTCGATGCCGCCATCATCGGCATCGTCGACATGGTACACGTCGATCAGCAGTGCGTTTTCAATCGAGAGAGAGGTTGACTGTGACGAAATCTTCAAAGAGCCGGTGGCTGGGGCGGAGGCTGGCCGTTTTCAACGCGGAAATTCCAAGAGTCGCGGTGGCCAGGCGATGCCCCGGTTCGTCGGCCACGCACAAACCGGGGCATCGGCTGGCGTCGAGCCAGTTGATCATTCCGGGCCGCATCGAGCCAGCCTCTGCCCCAGCCACCTGAACCCAGCCACCTGAACCCTGATCCCTGAACCCTGAACCCCGAACCCTTCCCCATGCAAGCCACCGAAACCCTGATCCGCAGCGTCGTCGAACAAGTGCTGGCCCAGATGGGCAACGGCCAAGCGTCGGCCACGCCCATGCGCCGCGGCTTTGACGGCCGATACGGCATCTTCACCTGCGTCGACGAAGCGGTCGCCGCCGCCACCGCCGCCTTCCGAAAACTTTCGGATGCGACGATCGAGCAGCGCAAACGGGCCATCGACCATATCCGCCGCATCTCGATCGACCAGTGCGTCGAGCTGGGCACGATGGAGATGGAAGAGACCAAGATCGGCCGGCTGGCACACAAGATCGAGAAGCTCAAGACGCTCGGCGAGCGCACGCCCGGCGTGGAGTTCATGCGGAGCGAAGTGTTCAGCGGCGACCACGGCCTGGCCGTCATCGAGCACGCTCCCTTCGGAGTGATCGGAGCGATCACGCCGGTGACGCATTCGTTGCCCACCATCACCGGCAATGCGGTGAGCATGATCGCCGGCGGCAACACGCTGGTGGTCAATCCGCATCCCGCCGGCAAGAAGGTGGCGGCCGAAGGCGTGCGGCGATTCAACGAAGCCATCTATCGCGATTTGGGCATCGACAACCTGATCTGCGTCATCGCCGAGCCGACGCTCGAAACGGCCCAGGCCATCTTCAAGCACCGCGGCGTCAAGCTGATCTGCGTCACCGGCGGGCCGGCCGTGGCCAGGGCGGCGATGAACAGTGGAAAACGGGCGATCGTGGCCGGGCCGGGCAATCCGCCCGTCGTCGTCGATGAGACGGCCGATCTCGACCGCGCGGCGCGGGCGATCATCGAAGGTGGGGCCTACGACAACAACCTGTTGTGCATCGGCGAGAAAGAAGTGTTCGTGGTGGCCGAAGTGTTCGACGAGATGATGTCGGCCATGGAACGCGCAGGCGCGGTGCGGCTCAATGCCCGTGAGGTCGAAGCATTGACCAAGGTGGCCATCACCACGGTCGGCGAAGGCGACCACAAGCACGACGTGCCGGCCAAGGAGTATCTGGGGCAAGACGCGGCGGTGCTGGCCCGCGGCATCGGCAAGCAGGTGCCGCACAACGTAGAGTTGCTCTACGGTGAGACGGACGAATCGAACCCGTTTGTGCCGGTCGAGCAGATGATGCCGTTTCTGCCGTTCGTTCGCGTGCGCGACTTCGACGAAGCGGTCGAGAAGGCGAAGTTCTACGAGCACGGCTTCCGGCACACGGCCATGATTCATTCCAACAGCGTGCGAAACATGACCAAGATGGGCCGCGCGCTCGACACGACGTTGTTCGTCAAGAACGGCCCCTGCATGGCGTCGCTGGGCCTGGGTGGCGAAGGCTATTTGTCGTTCTCCATCGCCACGCCCACCGGCGAAGGCGTGACCACGCCTTTGACATTTACACGAGAACGTCGCTGCTCGATGATCGACGACCTGCGAATTATTTGACGTCCCTTGTCAGTGGTCCGTTGTCAGTTGTCCGTTGCAACTGACCACTGACCACTGACCACTGACCACTGACCACTGACCACTGACCACTGACAAAGATGCAATTAGGCACCGTCGTCGGCACCGCGACTTCGACCATCAAGCACCGCTCGATGGACGGCTGGAAGCTGTTGGTCGTGCAGTTGCTGGCGGCCGACGGTCGCTCGCCCGACGGCGAGCCGGTGCTGGCCGTCGATAGCCTGGGTGCCGGCCGGGGCGACCGCGTGCTGCTGACCAGTGAAGGCAATGCGACGAAGGAACTGTTGAAGAGCGAGACGACGCCCGTCCGCTGGTGCGTGATAGGAATACCTGACTGATGCGAATTTGCAAAGTATTTGGCACCGTGACGCTCAATCGCTCGCATCCGAGCCTGACAGGCGCATGCCTGCGCTTGGCGGCGCCGCTGACGCTCGATGAACTGGCGGGCCACAAGGAACCAGCGGCAGAAGAGTTGGTGGTGTACGACGAGCTGGGGGCCGGACTGGGCAGCCTGATCGCCATCAGCGAAGGCGGCGAGGCGGCCCAGCCGTTTTATCCCGACATGAAACCGGTCGATGCCTACAACGGGGCGGTCCTTGACTCAGTGGACGTGAGACGGCCATGAAAGACGTAAGGTGGGACCAGCGAGCTTGCGAGCGCCGGCCCACCGCTAGAGACGACGATGGTCACGGTGGGCCGGCGCTCGCAAGCTCGCTGGCCCCACCCTACGCCTGAAGACGTAGTCGAAAATCCAAAATCCAAAATCCAAAATTGCAACATGCCTCCCCTGCACAAGCTTAAAGAAGAAATCTGCGACATCGGCCGGCGGCTCTACAACAAGGGCTTCGCGGCCGGCAACGACGGCAACATCAGCTATCGCCTGGGCGAGAACGAGGTGCTCTGCACGCCCACGTTCATCTCCAAAGGCTTCATGAAGCCCGACGATCTGTGCGTCGTCGATTTGCAAGGCAATCAGATCAGCGGCCGCCGCAAGCGGAGCAGCGAGATTTTGCTGCACCTGACGATCATGCGCGAGCGGCCCGACGTGAAGAGCGTGGTGCATTGCCATCCGCCACACGCCACGGCGTTCGCGGTGGCCCGCGAGCCGATTCCGCAGTGTGTGTTGCCCGAAGTCGAGGTTTTCTTGGGCGACGTGCCGATCACCAAATATGAAACGCCCGGCGGGCAGGCCTTCGCCGACACGGTGCTCCCCTTCGTCCACAAAGCCAGCGTCATCATTCTGGCGAATCACGGCACGGTGAGCTACGGCGACACGATCGAGCACGCCTACTGGTGGACCGAGGTGCTCGATTCATACTGCCGCATCTTGTTGTTGGCCCGCGATCTGGGCCGCGTGAACTATCTCAACGAACAACACACCCGCGAGCTGCTCGACTTCAAGACACGACTAGGCTTCACCGACCCGCGCTTGACGCCGGCCATGGAAAACTGTGACATCTGCGCCAACGACGTTTTCCGCGATAGCTGGCAGCAGACCGGCGTCGAGCGCAAAGCGTTCGACGCCCCGCCGCCGCTGCGGACCAAGAGTAACTCGCAGCCTGTATCGACCAATGGCGAGCAGGAAGCGTTGGTGCAAGCGATTACGGAGCGAGTGATGGCCGCGCTGAGTGGAAAAAGGTAACGGATGAAGCTGAGGTGGTAAGGTGGGACCAGCGAGCGTGCGAGCGCCGGCCCACCGTAATCGACGTCGTTAACGGTGGGCCGGCGCTCGCAAGCTCGCTGGTCCCACCTTACACCCTGAACCCTGAACTCTGAACCCTATGAAAGTTTCCATCATCGGCGGCGCCGGCCTGGTCGGCTCGTGTGCGGCGTTCGCCCTGCAAATGGGCCGCATCGTCCGCGAAATCGCTCTCTTGGACGTCAACGCAGAGGCCGTCGCCGGCCAGGCGCTCGACCTGCTGCACGGCGCCAGCCTGATGGCCGATCAGGTGATCACGTCGGGCGGCTACGAACATATTCCGTCCAGCGACCTGATTTGCATCACCGCCGGACTGCGGCGCAAGCCGGACGAAAGCCGGCTCGATCTGATTAACCGCAACGTCGATCTGTTCGTCGGCATCCTGGCCGAGATCGCCAAGGCGGGCTACAAGAAAGACGCCGTCGTGCTGGTCGTTTCCAATCCGGTTGACGTGCTCACCTATCTGGCCGCCCAACGCCTCGAATTGCCGCCCAGCCAGGTGATCGGGCTGGGAACGCAGCTCGACACGGTCCGCTTCCGCAGCCTGATCGCCGAGCGGCTCGCCGTGCCGCCGACGCAAGTCTCGGCCCTCATCCTGGGCGAGCACGGCGATAGCATGGTGCCGATCTGGTCGAGCGCCACCGCCGCCGGCCTGCCGCTCGAGAAATTTCCGGGCTGGAACCCGAACATCGCCAACGAGCTGTTCACGCGCACCAAGGGCTCGGGCGCCGAGGTCATCAAGAAGAAGGGCGGAGCGGGCTTCGCCGTCGGCCTGTCGATTCAAGAAGTGATCGAGTCGGTCGCGCTTGATCGGCGGAAGATTTTGCCGATTTCGAGCGTGCAATCGGGCTGCTATGGCATCCGCGACGTGGCCCTCTCGGTGCCGACGGTCGTGGGCCGCAAGGGAGTGTGTGCCACGCACGAAATCGAGTTGTGGCCGAAAGAAGTACAAGCGTTGCGTAAGAGCGGGCAAGTGCTGCGTCAGACGGTCGATACCGTGCTGGCACGATTAAAAACGTAGGGTGGAAAAAGCGAGCTTGCGAGCGCCGGCCCACCATTGAACGACGCAAGCTGCGAAATCCGACCATTGCAAATTGCAAATTGACAATTGGATGCCTGGCAAATGCAAAAATCACTCGACCGCAAACTCGCCGCCATCCGTGCCGATCCGTCCGGCTCGAAGGAGTTCATTATCGCCGACGCGAAGGACGCCGACATGGCCTTCGGCATCGGAGCGCCGGGCCGCTCGCCGGAAATGCATGCCGGCGAGGTGCGCATGCGGACGCTGGGTGAATATCGTCAGCAAATCCGCGAGATCGTGCGGCAGGGCCTCGTCGACATCATGCTCATGTCGGCCAGCACCAACGACGTGCTGACGATCCAGGAACGGCTGTTCGACGATAGTCACGTGACGCCCGCCGCGCGGGCCAACGACACCAGCGACATCTTCGTGGTCCGCGGCAATGCTTACATTCAAGAGCCGTCGCGGCCGTTCCGCACGGCCTCGGTCGATCATATCCAGTGCGGCCACGTCGAGTGCCAGCCAGCCGAACGAGTGCGCGGGGCGAATCTCGGCCTGTACAGCATCACGTTCAACAACCGGCTGGATGAAGACCTGTGGGCCCTGGAGGAATATCGCAAGTTCCGCGTCGAGGCCGAAGCGAAAGGCTTCAAGCATTTTTTGGAAGTGTTCGACCCCAATGCCCCGCAGGGCCTCGCCGCCGACCAAGTTCCCAAGTTCATCAACGATTCGATCGCCCGTACATTGGCGGGCGTAGCCCAGGCCGGGCGGCCGCTCTTTCTCAAGGTCGTTTACCACGGCCCCAAGGCGATGGAAGAGTTGGTGAGTTACGATCCGCACCTGGTGGTGGGTATTCTGGGCGGCGGTTCAGGCACCACTTACGACGCCTTCAAGCTGATCGCCGAGGCGCAAAAGTACGGTGCCCGCGTCGCGCTCTTCGGCCGCAAGATCAACAACGCCGAATGCCAGTTGGCCTTCGTCCACTTCCTGCGGCTGATTGTCGACGGCGTCGTCAGCCCGGAGGATGCGGTGCGGGCCTATCACGCTGTGTTGGACAAGCTCGGCATCCGGCCGCAGCGCTCGCTTGGAGACGATCTCGTGTTGCAGACCGGCGTGATGAGCTACGGCGGCTCCAGCACGGTGAGCGTACCGGCCGGCGTTCCGTCAACGAACGGCGCCGCCTCTACGGCTCATGGCTGCGGCTGTGGCGGTCCAACCAACGACGTCTGCACGTGCAGGAGCAACGGCTCGCCGACGTTCAACTACGACGGCCCCTTGCCGGACTTTTCGAAGATGACGCAGGCCGAGAAGCTGGCCTACAACCAGGCAAAACGCGATCGGATCTTCGGAACGATTGGCCCAGCGCATCGATCAACAGGTAATTGAATGCAACTTGCTCGATGCCGCATCGTCGCTTATATTCATTCCGCGGAGAACCGATTCATGTCAACTGCCCCATTGAGCATCAAGCCGTCAGCCGTGCTCCAGGATATCGACTGGGGCACCTACACACGGCTGCTGCGTGCCTTCGAGCGCAGGCGGCGCTTCCGGCTCACTTACGATCGGGGGACCTGTTTGCGTTCTTGGCCCAAGTGGGGCAAACGGGCACGACGCCCCTGGTCGCCGAGTACCGTGCCCGGGTTCGGCAGGGGTGCCAACCCAGCGTCGCGGCTGATACAATAAGCTGCATGAGCCTGAAGTGAGCGAGCGTCTACCCATGAAGACCAACAGCGGGGCGGCCATTTTGAACCGCCTGTTTGACCCGCAGCGCGACCAGCTTCCGGCGGATGCGGCTCGTTTTCTTGCGCGGCTCGACTTTCCTAAGAGCGACCATAGGAGGATGGAGGAGCTATCGTGCAAGGCGGCGGAAGGTGCGCTCTCGCCGGACGAGCGCGAGGAGCTTGAGGAATATCTTCGCGTTGCGGATCTGCTCGCCGTTATCCAATCGACGGCCCGTCGGTCGCTCAAGCGTTCTCATCGCGACAAGTGAGCGGCCATGGATGCCGCGCTAGACCGCCGCGTGCGCGAGCGCGCGAATGATTGCTGTGAATATTGCAGGCTTCCGCAATCGGCGTATAAGTTTCGGTTTCCGGTTGATCACATCATCGCGCGGCAGCACGCCGGCGAAACAACTTTCGGAAATTTATGCCTCGCCTGTCCTCGCTGCAATGCCAGCAAGGGGCCAAACATCGCCAGCGTCAACAGCGATACCGGCAAGATTGTAAGTCTATTCAATCCGCGCAGGCACAAGTGGCGGGCTCATTTCACCTGGGCTGGCCCAGGCCTGCAGGGCAAGACCGCGATTGGCCGTGCGACGATTGCCATTCTCGCGATCAACCATCCGGCTGCCATCGCTGTGAGACAAGCCCTGCTTGACGAGGGTGTCTTTCCGCCCGGGTGAACGTGCCGGTCGCGCGTGAAGCCGCGGACCCGATGCCTCCCACGTTTCGTACGTCGGGGGCCATCGCCGATCAGGTTTGCCGACGCTGTCGACTGCGTCGGGCGACCCGAATCGAACAGAAGGCAACCAAGGAAACGAGGAAGGGCGGGTCGCCGCCTCGCCCGGATGCTCTCGCCTTTGTTTCCTTCGTTTGCTTCTGTTCAAACTGCCTTTCTGTCTTTCGCCCGCAGCCGATGAACCCAAGTAAACCACGGATGCCACCGATGAGCACGGATAAGAAAATCATCCGTGCCCATCCGAGTCATCCGTGGTCGCCTCGCTCTCTTTCCCTCATCCCTTATCCCTCATCCCTCATCATCTACCCCAGCGTGTCGTCGTCTTCAGGATAGGCGTAGGCGGCGAACACGGCGTCGGTGGCGGCAGTCGATGAGCTGCTGGGCGAAGCGGCGGCAGGTGGAGACAAGGTGACTGGCGTTGCAGCCGCCGGCGCCGCGGCCGGCGGGTCCGGGATCAAGGAGACGTAAACTTCACCATCAGCAGTGGTGCTGGTGAAGGGCGATGGCGGCGTATTCGACGAACCGATGGTGTAGTCGACCAGTAGGTCGTTGTTCGAGTCGATCGCCGCCGAGGCAAAGCCCGGGTAATGGGTTTGCTGGTTGACGGCACCGCTGTAGACTACGATCGGGCTCTGGGTCGCCAGCGCGGCCGAGCTGAACGGTTGCGCGAAGACGGCTTCCTGGTCCTGTCCGGCAACAACGCCGTTATCGTCCGTCCAAACCAGGTCAAAGGCGCCGCCGCCGTCGGGCTGCAGAACGACCGCTGGTGAGCCTTCGTTAAGCGAACCCGTAGCGGTGCCAACCTGCACCGCGTTCGTTGAAGTGCCGTTAGCGTAGAACACGCGGGCATTTTCGGACCGATTTGCACCCTCCTCCATCCATGTGACGACGAAGTCGCCCGTCGCGTCCATGCCTACATTCGGATAGTATCTCCACCGAGTCGCCACGGAAATACTGCCGCTCGGTGGCGCGGCTGATCGCCGAGGCGGCCGAGGCGATCGATCATGCGCACCAGGCGGGCGTGGTGCATCGCGATATCAAGCCGTCGAACCTGATGCTCGACGCGCGCGGCAAGCTGTGGGTCACCGATTTCGGTCTGGCGCGAGTCGAGTCGAACACTGTTTTCCCAAAAATCATGGGACCGACTACGAGACCCGGTTCCAGGCGGCGAGCGCCCATTTGCGCATCGGCGAACTTCGCTGCCAGGTTATGAAACTCGATGAGGCAGAGCAGGCGCTGGCGACAGGCGTGTCGCTCTTCGAGCAGCTCGTGGCCGAGCGACCGCACCAGCCGGACCTGCGCAAAACCCTGGCGGATGCCGTGAAAGCACGCGCGATCAATTCAGTGCGACGGGGAGTTGCCGGGGAAGCCGTCGCAGGGCTCGATCGCGCGGTGCAGATCATGGGAACGCTCGTCGCCGAGGCGGCGGACAATGAGCAATTTCGCCTTGAGTTGACGGACCCCGAGATTTTCGATAGTTACCTCTGGTGTGGAAAATATGATCAGGCCGTGGCCTTTTTAGCCGAGGCGCGCAAGCAGTTCCGCCGGATGCCGAATCCTCGTCCAGGCATCGGCCCTTGGGCTCCCAACCGCGCCGGATGCCTGACGAGCACCTATCCGGCGGCCGGAAATGTCCTGGCGCGTCTCGGCAAATACGAGGCGGTCGTCGAACTGATCGCCGAGTTGGTCAGTCAATCGGAACTTGAAGGGGCGCGCGTGGGCGTGCTGCGGTTGTCGGAGTGCCTGGCGCGTGAGGTCTCGCGCGACGAACGGATCGATGCTTCGCGGCGCTCATCGCTGCTCGCTGCCGCGCTGACGGCGGCTGCTGAGTGCCTGGCGTCGTGCGATGCCGAAAGAATCGCGCCGGGCGACTGTAACTCCATCGGCTGGTTTCTGGCGACGACGGACGTTCCCGCGCTGCGCGACGCGGGGCGATCGCTCTATTTTGCCGAGGCGGCGGTCCGGCGTTCGCCCGACCGCAGGAGTATCAACACGCTCGGCGCGGCCTGTTACTACGCCGGTCGCTGGGACGATGCGCGCAGGAACCTGTTGCGATGCTTGGAACTGGACGCACCGCACGGCTTCGATCTGTTCTTGCTGGCGATGACGTTTTGGCAGTTGGGCGAAAAAGAGCAAGCTCGCCAATGGTTCGATCGAGGCGCAAGCTGGCGGCCGCGCTGTTTCGAAGTTGACCACGACGTCACCCCTTTTCGCCGCGAAGCCGAGCGCTTGCTCGGTATCGCCGGTGCGCGAAGCAGCACTGAACAGCGCGCCTCCACCGACAATCGCTGACGAACCACCTACGCTAGCCGTACCTAGCAATCCACGCGTCCAGCCACCGCGGAAACAGGCGATTGAGCCAAACGAGCAGCCTGCCGCGAGCGCTGGGAATGATTTCGTGCTTGCCGGCGCGCATTGCCCGTGCGATCTGGGCCGCCACACGCTCCGCGGGCACGCCCCGCTGCCGCCCCCAGGGCATTTCCGCCGTCTTCTCCAACAGGTGCTCGAAGAATTCACTCTCGGTCGTGCCGGGACTGACCACCAACAGGTCGATTCCCAGCTGCTTCAGTTCGGGCCGCAACGCTTCGCTGAACCCGCGGACGGCGAACTTGCTGGCACAATACTCCGCCTGATAGGGAAGGCCGCGATGCGCAAGAATCGAAGCGACGTTGACTACCAGCGGCCGGCGTCCCCGGCTTAAAAGCGGCAGCGCCTCGCGCGTCATTTCGGCCAGGGCGAAAAAATTGACCTCCATGATCCGCCGCAGCCGCTCTTCGCCGGCCGCATCGAACCGGCCCCAGGCGCTCACTCCCGCATTGTTGACCAGGATGTCAAGTCCGCCGAACCGCTCTTCGGCCGCCTCCAGCGCCGCGCGACGCACCAGCTTCACAGTGACGTCACCAGGCACGGGCACCGCTTCGCCGCCGGCCGACGCGACATCGTCAGCAACGCGGCGCAGCTCCGCTTCGCGGCGGGCGATGAGCACGAGCCGGCCCCCGGCCCGGCTCAGCTCGACCGCCAGCGCGCGGCCGATGCCGCTGGAAGCGCCGGTGATGAGAATGCGACTGGAAGCGAGGACGCGGACCATCGGCAGCCATTGGATGTAGGGTGGGGCAAGCGAGCTTGCGAGCGCCGGCCCACCGATTCCAGGGATCAGGCGTCAGGCGTCAGGCGTTGGGCGTTGGGCGTTGGGCGTTGGGCAATGAAATGAAAAGTGAAGAGTCCTGAACCCCGCAGCCTGAACCCTGAACCCTCACTTTCCGTTAGACTGATGCGGCCGAATGACCGTTTGACTGTCGCTCACCTGGCTCAAATAGCGCTGCGGTATGCGGCAGTGTACCATCACCCGCGTCTCCGAAAACTGCTTCGAGAGCACCTCTCCGTTGGCCGCCAGGTAGGCCAGCAACCGGCCATTGCCCACCGCGGTCTCCACGTCGACGTCGAGAAAATCGCGCGTCAGCATGTCGCTGACCGTATGAGCCAAGAGCTCCATGCCCTGGCCCGTGTGCGCGCTGACGGCCAGCGCGTTGGGATAGCGGTGGAACAGCCCGTCGAGCCGCGTGCGATCGTCGAGCGCGTCGACTTTGTTCAATACCAACAGCGTGTTCTTTTCCTGGATGCCGAGCTCTTCGAACACGCGATAAACGGAGCTGATCTGGTCGTAGACCGCCGGGTTGCTGGCGTCGGCCACATGCAGCAGAAGATCGGCCTGCCGCGTCTCTTCGAGCGTGGCCTTGAAGCTGGCGATCAAATGGTGCGGCAGGTCGCGGATAAATCCCACCGTGTCGCTGAGCAGCACCGGTCCCCAACCCGGCAACTGCCAGCGACGGGTGCGGGTGTCGAGCGTGGCGAAGAGCTGGTTCTGGGCCAGCACGTCGGCGCCGGTGAGCGCGTTCATGAGCGTACTCTTGCCCGCGTTCGTATAGCCGACCAGCGAGACCGTGCGGTGACCGGTGCGCGATGCGACCTGGCGCTCTTTGCGCCGCTCGATCTCCGCCAGCTCGCTTTGCAGATCGTGGATCCGTTTTTCGGCCAGGCGGCGATCGACCTCCAGTTGCTTTTCGCCGGGCCCACGCATGCCGATGCCCATCTTCAATCGCGAGAGGTGCGTCCACATTCGCTTCAAGCGGGGAAGCGAATACTGGAGCTGGGCCAGTTCGACGGCCAGCCGGGCTTCGTGCGTCTGGGCGCGGCTGGCGAAGATGTCGAGGATCAGCTCCGTGCGATCGAGCACCTTGAGATCGGTCGCGCGCTCCAGGTTGCGGGTCTGCGCCGGCGAAAGATCGTTGTCGAAAACGACCACGTCGGCGTCGGACGATTCGCCCATCACCCGCAGCTCGTCGACTTTCCCGCGTCCCAGGTAGGTGGTCATATCGGGAGTCTCCCGCCGCTGCGTGAGCGAGCCGACCACATGCGCACCGGCCGACTCGGCCAGGCCCTTCAGCTCTTCCAAGGGATCGCCCTCGTGCCGCTTGCCCGGCAGCACCACGCCTACCAACAGCGCCGCTTCGCTGACGACGCTCTCGGCACGATTCAAGTCCGTCGCGATGGGTGAAGTCCTCCGTTGATGATGGTTGGGTGGTCAGTCAAGTATATCACAAAGGGTTCAGGGTTCAGGGTTCAGCCAGAAAGCACGAACGACGGAATGACGAGTGACGAGTTTCGACATTGGTCATTCCGTCATTCGTCATTCTGAACCCCGAACCCTGAACCCTACCTAGCCTTCTCCTCCATACAGATTCAAATAACTTTCGTACCGCCGGGCATCGAGCCAGCCGTCGGCCACCGCGTCTTTCACCGCACAGTCGGCCTCGTGCTGGTGCGTGCAGTCGGGAAAGGCACAGCGGCTGACGAGCGGCCGCAAGTCGCGATACAGGCCGGCCACTTCCTGCGGAATCACGTCCCAAAGCTGAAACTGGCGAATGCCCGGTGTGTCGACCACATAACCGCCGCCCGCCAGCGGCAGCAGCCGCGCGGTGGTGGTGGTGTGCCGCCCCTTTTCGGTCTCGGCACTGACTTCCGCGACGGCCTGCCCCAAGCCCGGCTGCACGGCGTTCAACAACGACGACTTGCCCACACCGCTTTGTCCGGCCACGACGCTTTGACTGCCCAGCAGTCGTCGCCGCAGGCGGTCGATGCCGAATCCGGTTTGGGCACTCAGCAACAGCACGCGATAACCCATCTGCGCATACACGCCCACCAGCGGCTCCAAGGCGGCCGCATCGACCAGGTCGATCTTGTTGATGCACACCACGGCCCGCAGGTGGTTTTGCTCTGCGCAGACAAGAAAGCGGTCGATCAGGTTCGGTTTCAAATACGGTTCGGCCGCACTGGCCACGATGATCAGTTGATCGACGTTGGCCACCAGCACCTGCTGGCGCCCGCGCGATTCGCGGCTCAGCACGCCGTGTCGCGGCTCGATCCGCTCGATGATTCCCTCGCGGTCGGCCGGACGGAAAAGCACTTTATCGCCGGCAGCCACCACGTGGCGCATGTCGGTGTGCAGCGTTTTCAAGAGTCGCCGGACGGCACACTGATAGTGCTGGCCGTCTTCGGCTTCGACCGTGCTGGTCAGCCCATGCACCGCCAGCACGCGGCCCCGCAGGCAAACCGACTCGTCGACGTCCAATCGCACGCCCAGCCCCGCTTCGTCGTTGACTTCCGACCCGCGGACGGTGCGTTTGCGGGTCAGCTCGCCTTTGCCGCTCAAGCGTTCGTCGTGTGCGGCGTCTTCTTCGACGTTTTGCGTGTTGAACTTCCGCGTCCAATCGCTCTCACGAACGCGGGAGCTGCGGTTCTTGCGAAAATTGGTGCGGAGCTGCTTTTTCGGTTTGGCCAAGCAGAAATCAGACGGGTTTGTTGGGGTCGCGGATCTGGCCCGGACGGTCGTCCAAGATGTCATAACGCCGCCGGTCGGGCTCGCGTGGCAGCGGTGTGTTTTGCTTTTCGTCTCGGTCTTTGGTCAGTAGGCCGGCCCGCTCGAGCAACGACTTCTGAAAGATTTCGCTGCGGTCTCCGTCGGTCGGCGGCGGGCCGACGGCCCCCAAGTCGGCCGGCGAATAGTGAATCTCATATCGGTGCTTGGCCACGGCCAGCGTATCGCCGGGGTCGATCCGCTTTTCCGTGACCTTCAGATTGTTGACTTTCACGCCGTTGCGGCTCTGCAGGTCGTGTACGTACCAATAACCGTTCAACAGCGTCAGTTGGCAATGATGGGCCGACACGTTGGGAAAGCGCAGCACGATATCGCAGCTTTCGCGCCGCCCCACCAGCAAACTCTTTTTTCGCAAGGGGATGGGGTCGCCACCGCCAAGAGGAATGAGCTCACCGTACATCGTTTGTTTGTCTCTTGCTACCTGTTCCTTCGCGCCGTAAGATGCGCCGGCATCCCCCCTGACTGTAGGTTTTTCCGGCGTCCTCGTCAACCTTTGCGCATGATGACTGCTTCTTTGCTTGGCGACGACTGGCGCGCGGCTGGGCTGCGGTACTTCGCCTACAATTATTACCTGCGGCAGCGGTTCGGGGGGAGGGTGCAAAAAGTAAGCCTCGATGCCCGATTCACGTGTCCAAACGTCGATGGCACGGTGGCGACCGGCGGTTGCGTCTTCTGCGACAACCGCAGTTTCAGCCCCAGCCGGCGGCTGCCGCGCGCGTCGATTCAGGGCCAGTTGGAGCAAGGCATCCGCTTTGTCCGGCGCCGCTACGCGAACGTGGCCCGCTTTCTGGCTTACTTTCAGCCCGCCACCAACACCTACGCTCCCGTCGATCAGCTTCGCCCGCTTTACCTGCAGGCCCTCGATCATCCAGACGTTGTCGGACTGATGATCGGCACGCGGCCCGATTGCGTGCCCGATGACGTTCTCGATTTGTTGTCCGACCTGGCCGGCCGGACGTATCTCTCGGTCGAGTACGGCATGCAGACGATGCACGACCGTTCGCTGGTTTGGATGAACCGCGGTCACGACCACCAGGCGTTCGTCGATGCCGTTGAGCGGAGCCGGGGGCGGGGCTTCGAGATCGGCGCTCATGTGATCCTGGGCCTGCCCGGCGAGACGCGCGATGACATGCTGGCCACGGCCAACGAGCTGGCCCGGCTGCGGGTCGATGCGGTCAAAATCCACAACCTTTACGCCGTGAAGAACACGCCGCTGGCGGCCTGGGTGGAGTCGGGCGAAGTCCGTTTGATGGACCGCGATGCCTATGTCTCGACGCTGGTCGATTTTTTGGAACGCATTCCGCGCGACTGCCTGATCGAACGCATCGGCGGCGACGCCCCGCCCGATTACCTGGTGGGTCCCGCCTGGTGCCTTGATAAGCCGGCGTTGCGCGCCGCGGTAAGCGCCGAGTTCGAGCGCCGCGACGCCTGGCAGGGGAAGCGGGCCGATGGATGATTTCGACCTCAACTCGCTGGCCGCCTACCTGCACCTGGATGCCGCGCAAGTGGCCCGGCTTGTGGAACGGGGCAGGATTCCTGGCCGCCGCGTGTCGGGCCAGTGGCGGTTCTCGCCCTCCGAAATCCATCACTGGCTCGAACAGCGGATCGGGCTATCGGACGAACACGAGCTGCAGCGAGTCGAGGGGGCGATGCAAGCGGCTGGCGGCGAGCCGCTGCAGGAGCTTTCGTTGGCGGAGATGCTGCCGCCCACGGCGATTCAAATTCCGCTGGCCGCGCGCACGCGTAACTCGGTGATCGATTCGATGGTCGACGTGGCGGCCCGCACGGGCTGGCTATGGGACCCCGACCAGATGGCCGCCGCCGTCCGCAGCCGCGAAGAAATGCACCCCACGGCGCTCGATAACGGCGTAGCATTGCTTCACCCGCGACGCCCCTTGGCGGCGATTCTGGAACAGGCGTTCTTGGCCTTTGCCAGGACCGAAGCGGGCATCCCCTTTGGCAGCAGTCGCGGCACGCTCACCGACATGTTCTTCTTGATCTGCTCGACCGACGACCGCGGCCATCTGCAAACGCTGGCCCGCTTGAGCCGGCTGCTGAGTTTGCCCGAATTTGTGGGCGAGTTGCGCGCCGCGGCCGACGCCGCGCGCGTGCGCGAGCTTTTCGAGCGGGCGGAGAAGGAACTGCGATAGAGTTGGGAATTGCAAATTGCAAATTGGCAATTCTGCTGAACCCTGAACCCTGAACCCTGAATCCTGAATCCTCCCTTGCACTTCCTTCTGACAGGCGACTTCGACCGCGAAGAAATTGCCCCCGCTGCCATCGAAATGCGGCACGCCGGCGAGTTGGTGCAAATCGCTTCGTTGGAGTCGGCGGCCGGATGGCTGGCCCGCGCCGAAACACCGGTCGATCTGACGATCGTCGCCCAAGCGCGGGCCGGGCAGTTTTCCCATGCGGCGATCGAAATACTGCGAGCTGCCGCGCCGCTGACTCCGATCGTCGCCCTGCTTGGCTCTTGGTGCGAAGGCGAGATGCGCAGCGGCTTACCTTGGCCGGGCGTGCCGCGGGTCTACTGGCATCAGTGGTCCGCCCGATTTCGACAAGAAGTCGCGCGGCTGGCACGTGGTGAATTGAGCGGTTGGAGCCAGCCGCTCACGGCGACCGCCGAAGAACGGCTCCTGTGGTCGGCCAAGTCCGCCCCCGGCAAGCTGCAAGGTATGATCTCGGTGGTCAGCGACGAATGCGAGATGGCCGATTGGCTCGCCGCGGCTTGTCGTGCTCGCGGATTGGCTGCCATCACAATGCGCCCGCCGCCGCCAAGCCCGATAACCGGCATAGACCTCGTGCTTTGCGACGTGGGGATCCCTTCGCAACGGGCCGCTGACGACGTTCGGTCGGCTGCACGCTCGTTTCCCGGCGCGGTGGTCGTGGTGTTGGCCGATTTTCCCCGAAACGATGATGTCCAGCCGTTCTTGGCTGCCGGAGCAGCGGCCGTTCTCTCGAAACCGCTCGACCTGGCAGACCTTCTGGCCACCATCAGCCGTTTCCTGCCGCCGGGGGCTAGAGTAGGATGATGGTGAGGAACAATGTCAATCCGGTCTTGTCCGCCGGGACGGATTGATAAAAAGCCGGTCGGAAGGAATGCTGAATGACGGATAGTTCAAAGGGCTCTTATTGCTTCGTCAGTCTCGGCTGCCCGAAGAACCTGGTCGATAGCGAACGAATGCTCGGCCTGTTGCAGCTCGACGGCTATCGGCTCGTGCCCGAACCGGAAGGCGCCGATTTCGTCGTGGTCAACACCTGCGGCTTCATCGAACGGGCACGCGACGAGTCGTACGCCGCCATTCACGAAATGCTCGACCTCAAGCGCCGCGGCGGCACCCGAGGCGTGATTGTGTCCGGCTGTCTGGCCGAACGCGAAAAAGAGGCACTTTTGGAGCGTTGCCCCGACATCGACCAGCTCGTGGGCGTTTTCGGTCGCGAACAGGTGACGAAGGTGGCCGATCGGCTGCTGGGCGGGTTGTTGGAGCAGCGCAGCGTGTTTCAACCGGCGCCCTCGCGGCCGCTGCCCGACACAGCCAGGCTGCGGATCACGCCGCGGCATTTCGCCTTTCTCAAAATCTCGGAGGGCTGCGACCGGCTTTGCACCTTCTGCGCCATTCCCAAGATGCGCGGCAAACACGCCACCAAGCCGATGGAAGAGGTCATCGCCGAGGCCCGCGAACTGGCGGCCGACGGGGTGCGCGAGCTGAACATCGTGGCCCAGGACACAACGTATTACGGCATCGATCTCTACGGCCGGCCGCGGCTGGCGGAACTGCTTACCGAGCTGAACGGCATCGAGGGGCTCGACTGGATTCGGGTGATGTACCTCTACCCGATGTATTTCAGCGACGAACTGATCGAAGTGCTGGCCGGCAGCCCGAAGATCATCCCTTATCTCGATCTGCCGCTGCAGCACATCAACGACACGATGCTGCGGCGGATGCAGCGGCGCGTGAACCGTGCCGAGACCGAGACGTTGTTGGCCCGCTTGCGGCAGGCGATTCCCGACCTGGTGTTGCGGACGACTTTCATCGTCGGCTTTCCCGGCGAAACGGAAGAGCAATTCAGCGAGTTGATCGAGTTTGTCGGGCAGCAACGCTTCCAGCGGGTGGGCGTGTTCACCTATTCGTTTGAGGCCGACACGCCTTCGGCGAAGATTTCCGATCACCTCGACGAAGAAACCAAGGAAGCCCGCCGCGAGCGGCTGATGGCGGTGCAGCAGGAAGTGGCTTTCGAGTGGAACCAGCGGCAGATCGGCCGGCAGCTCGACGTGCTGATCGACCGCCCTGTGCCGGAAGAGCGGAACGCCTGGATCGGCCGCTCTTATGCCGACGCCCCGGACGTGGACGGCGTGGTTTACGTATCGGGCAAGAAGTTGCGGCCGGGCCAGATCGTGCGATGTGAAATCGTGGCCTCGCAAGAGTACGATCTGATTGCCGCAGCGGTGGGCAAGCCGTATTAATTGTGGCGTAGGCGTCCCGCCTGCCGGTTGTGGTGTGGGCGTCCCGCCTGCCTGCCGGTTTTTCAGCTTCGCGATAAAGGCAACCTATGTCGATCAGCACCAAGACTGAGCCGCGTTCGGCTGTTTTCAACCTGCCGAACCAACTGACGATTTCCCGCCTTGTGCTGGCGGTGGTGCTGTTTGGCCTGATGACGTTCCACTGTTGGCTGACGAGCCTGGTGGTGTTCGTTGTGGCGGCGTCCACCGATTGGCTCGACGGCTACTTTGCCCGCAAATACGGGCTGGTGACGGTGCTGGGCCGAATTCTCGATCCCTTTGTCGACAAGATCATCGTCTGCGGCGCGTTCATCTGCCTGGTGGCCGAGTATCCGCGATCGGGCATTGCCGGCTGGATGGCGGTGGTGGTCGTCGGTCGCGAGCTGTTGATCACCGCGCTGCGCAGCTTTCTGGAGCAGCGTGGGGCCGATTTTTCGGCCGCCATGTCCGGCAAGCTGAAGATGGTGGTTCAGTGCATCGCCGCCGGCACGAGCCTTTTTGCGCTCTCCTATGGCGACGTGAGCCTGCCCGAATGGCTCGCGTATCTGTTGCCGATCACGATCTGGAGCGCTTTGGCGTTGACGGTCTATTCCGGCATCGAATACATCCGCCGGGCGATGCAACTGATGGCTCCGTAGCCCGCTCACTCCGTGAGCGGAAAGCCCCGTAGCCCGCTCACTCCGTGAGCGGAAAGCCCCGTAGCCCGCTCGCTCCGTGAGCGGAAAGCCCCGTAGCCCGCTCACTCCGTGAGTGCCCACGACAGGACTTGAACCTGTACGTTCTTGCGAACACTAGACCCTGAATCTAGCGCGTCTGCCAATTCCGCCACGTGGGCAAGGCTTATGCCTTTATAGGTCAGCCAGGGCGCAGTTTCAAGGCGACGTTGAGAAAAGGGGCAGAGCTATACTTCACGCGGCCGAGAATGACACGTTTTGCCGCGAGGCAAAGCGGTGGCTGGGGCAGAGCTTGGCCAGAGCGGCGGGCGCCTTCAAGAGCGTGGCGGCCAAGCGATGCCCCGGTGCGTCCGACCGGG
>Ga0307374_10004750_pt1 | contig 22454 bp, 29 predicted proteins | sample OX3MG_FD_202532 | JGI IMG/M metagenome (GOLD analysis project Ga0307374, IMG submission 202532) | Soil microbial communities from Risofladan, Vaasa, Finland - OX-3 | ecosystem: Environmental > Terrestrial > Soil > Coastal area > Acid sulfate soil | place: Finland: Risofladan, Vaasa | collected... | reverse complement strand
TCCAAAACTTGCCTCAAACGTCAGGATCTGGTTGAGCTAGTTGAGCTAGTTGAGCTAGGGAACCGACTGCAGCTCCTGCTCGGTATCTGCACATCAGAACTGGTCAGCCGAAATGACCCCAGTGAGTAGCAATGACGAGAAGCACGCCTGCGAGGGCGAGCGCAATGCCAGCGACGATCGTTCTCGCAGTAGGCATCTTGAAGGCTGGGATTTGAGCGGCGACGAGCCAGACGCCGGCAAACAGGATCAACAGGAATCCGACCTCGGCGAGTGTGACGCCCGTTTGATGGCTGAACGCAAGCACAGGAACGATGGTAGCTATTTCGAACTCCCGGTAGTCCGTCGGTTGTTCGGCTCGCCCTGAGGCTCTGGTCTCCCCACACGCGCCCAGCACGGGGACCCCGGCTCCCGATGGGCGAATGGGGCTACCCGGCGGACTACAGCATCGAGGAACAGGCGATGGCCGAGGAAGTCCGCGTGGGCTATTTCTTGGGAGGAAGTGAGCGGGCGTAGGCAGCGCCCAAGCCCGCCCATTTGGCGAGTTGTCGTTTCGTCCGGAGATGCTCGGAAGCGACCCGCAACCAGCCGTCCATCGGGCGACCCCGCATCACCGCTATTTCGGCATTGGAGGTGTCGACGAGCTTGTCGGATTCTGTCGGATCGACGCGAACGAGAACCCCGCCTTGACCGCTCGCCGCGATAGCCATGTTCCCGCTGATAAGGAAGGCCAGCCCCCCGAACATCTTCTTCTCGGTCAGTTTCGGGTCGCTCTCCAGCAACTCGCGCAGTCGTTCGGCCAACTCCTCGTCATATGCCACGCGTTGCATCGTACAGGCACCGTCCGTCGGGGCCATGAGCCATGAAGAGGATGCTCCCATTGGCGTATGGGGGAACCATTCTCGGGGTGTGATCGGAACCGTTGCGAAGCTCAGACGGTCGCCGAATTCACCCAATTGCGTTGCTTTTGGATCACAAGGTCCAGTTGGCGAAGTTGAAGAGATAGTGGCATGGCCTTGACGAGGCTGTCGCGAATGGCGCAGGTCACTCGGCCCTCCATCTGACCCGCACCTCCCCAGGTGCGGGAAAAGAACATGGCAATCGCAGCATTGCGGTACCGGGAGCGCCGGTACGCATGGAGAGCCAGCGGTACGTCGTTACCCCCCAAGAGACAAGAGGCAAGCGTGGTCCCATCGACGATTGCCTGACATGCGCCCTGGCCGAGATCGGGCGTCATCGGGTGGATCGCATCACCGACGAGCACTATGGACCCACGATTCCATTCACGGCTCGGCCAACAGTCGTAGACGTCGTTGCGTACCAATGATTCCTTCGGCGTCGCCTCGATCACGGCGGGGATCGGGTCGTGCCAGTCTCCGAACATTTCGAGCAATTGCTGGCGGATGTCGTCACCATCCTGGCCTCCCTCGTCAACGTTGCGTCCGGCGTACCACAGGATTCGGTCGCCACTCGTAGGCTGAAGGCCAAAGTGTCCTCCACGTCCCCAGGTATCCATCCCCTCGGTGACGAGAGGGACCGATCTCGGCGGAGTGACTCCTCTCCAGTTGGTATAACCGCGATAACGCAGACGCGCCGGACCCGACAGCCCGGCGCGCACTACTGAACGTACGCCGTCCGCCCCAACCAGTACATCGGCCTCAATCTCATTTCCATTGTCGAACCGAACCTGCACCCTTCCGTTCTCCTGTTCGAAGCCGGTGCAGCGGGCACCCAAGTGGACGCTCGCAGGATCGAGTTCAGATGCAAGGAGGCCATGGAGTTCAGCCCGGTGAACCGAGATGAAGCCACCTCCCCATCGTGACTCCATGACATCCCTCGGGAGGCGCAAGAGCCACTGTCCGTCGGGGCGTCGTACGCCCGTCCCGACTGGGCCAGCGGACAGTGACAAGACCTTCTCCAACATTCCGACGGTTTCGAGTGCCCGCAGAGCATTGGCCCACAATCCAACTCCAGCCCCTACTTCAAAGAGTTCGGGTGCCTGCTCGTACAGCTCGACATCCATGCCCGACCCCTTGAGGGCAACCGCCGTGGTCGCTCCTCCGATGCCACAACCGATGATCACTGCCTTCAATTTCGTCATTCACAGCAGTTTTGATAACTCGGGGGGCCTGGCCAAGGTGGCCACCCTCTCTGTGCCGCTCGTGTTAGCACCACTTCTACCGATGACGTCGCTGCCACAATTGCATCGATGCCACTGGGTAACCGTCGAGCCCCGGTGCGTTGCACGCTGAAGCGCAGGTGGCCTGCTCGTCGGGCGGTGGCCATCGGCGCCGAAGCTGTCGCCGCAGCGGAGCATCTGGGACCTCCTCTCTATGTGGGGGAGGGTGATGACGGCCCAGGCATCCGGGAGGCAGCACGGGCAAGCGGAGTCACGTACCGAACCATTCCACTGTGATCTCTTGTCCTCGCGTGACTCTTGACCCGCATTGACCCGCATTGACCCGCATGGACCCCCACGTTCGGCCGGACTCGGTGCGGCCGAGCCAGCAGTCGGCCGCAGCGGCTCTGACGAGCGTGTCCGTGACCCGGCCGATCTGGGCCGTCTGAGCCTGCCCGCCAGGGGCCCTTATACTTAAGTACATGCTTGACAAAACGATCGACCTCGATCGGACCTTCCACGCGCTGGCGGATCGCAGCAGGCGTTTGATGGTGGAACGCCTCACCACGGGCCCCGCTTCCGTGAGCGAACTGGCGCGTCCGCTGGACATGTCCCTGGCGGCCGTGGTCCAGCACGTTCAGGTACTCGAGGCGTGCGGTGTCGTGAAGACCGCGAAGGTCGGGCGGACACGCATGTGCCGGATCGAGCCGGCGGCGATGACCGCTGCCGAGCGGTGGATCACCGACCGGCGCCAAGGCTGGGAATCCCGACTCGATCGACTGGGCGACGTCCTCAACCAAGAAGCCGCAACGAGTGCGGAGACGCGATGACCCTGTCTACCGTCACCCATGACACCTTCGTCATCGTACGAACGTACGACGCAACAGTTGCCAACGTGTTCGGAGCTTGGGCGGATCCCAAACGCAAGGCTCGCTGGTTTGCGGGCTCCGTCGACGCGTCGGCTGCTTCGCTCGCCGAAGACGAGCTATAAGAAGACACTTCACCAAGGAGGACCATCCAATGCGAACCCTGGCATCGTTCATTTTCACCAGCCTCGATGGCTTCTACGAAGGTCCCCATGGCGAGATCGACTGGGCGAACGTGGACGCGGAGTTCAACGAGTTCGCCGTCCGCCAGCTCGACGAGGCGGACACACTCTGCTTTGGTCGCGCCACCTATGAGCACATGGCCGCCTACTGGCCGACCGAGCAGGCCATGGCGAACGACCCGGCCATCACTTCGCGGATGAACGGCAAGGAGAAGCTCGTCTTCTCGACAACGCTCACCGACGCACGTTGGTCGGAGACCACGGTCGTCCGCGGCGAGGCAGCAGAGCACCTACCGACAATCAAGGCCGCTGCGGGCGAGGAATTGCTCGTGCTCGGCAGTGCGCATCTGACCGCCAACCTGGCGCAGGCCGGCGTCCTTGACGAACTCCGCGTCATGGTCTGCCCGATCGTGCTCGGCCAGGGACGGTCGCTTTTTGAGGATCTGAAGGAGCGCGTCTCACTCAACCTCCTTCGCGTGAGGCGGTTCGAATCGGGCAACCTCGTGCTCACCTACCGTCCATCGGGCGTTACACCTGATGCATTGACGCCCTCATCGGGGATGTGCACTGGAATAGGTGACCATTGATGCACGCCGAAACGGGGTCACATGAAACGCCTGATCGTGAGGAAGCCGTGGTGGTGGACGGCTCGTCACCCGATGGATGTGACGAGCCGTCATTGATGACCCGGCCGAAATCCACGCCAAGCGCCTGGTCAGTCACCAGCACACTCCAAGTGTCGCGCGCCGGGGCAGTCGTGAGGACTGATCCAAAGGCAACTCAGCGCTGGTTTACACCCTAAGGATAACGACGTCCTCGGCATGGACCGCGAGGGCTCGAAGGTCGGTGATATCACCGCCTAAGAACGGCCACCGACGCGCTCGGTATCGCCACCTTGCGGGAAGGACAGCGGATGACACGTTGGAATCGGTAATCGCGCCCGATCGGCTCTGGCCGCAGGGACGTTCAGGCCTCGAATATCGCATCGTTGGGCACGCCGATTGAGACGTGGCTCTGCGTTGCCTTCCACCGGCCGCCCTCGCGAACGAATACCCCAGTCAGGCGGATGTCTCGCTGTGCACCTTCATTGCTCATGAACCTCCCGGTCGTGTCGATCCAGGCCACGTCCCCGGCAATCTGCACGTTCACCTTGTCGTGCTCGGCTCGGACCTGGCTCCCTCCAGCAGACATGGCTTCCTCGATCATGTCGACAAATTGAGATTTGGTCCACGATTCACCCGGATCACTACCGATGTGAATGGAGCCGGGCCGATCGGCCAACAACGCGTCAAGCTTCTCCGCATCGGTTGCGTGGAGCGCTTCGAAGATCTGGTCAACTGCCTGCTCGACTTGTTTCTCGGTGTCGGAATCGCCCATTGTGCCCTCCGGTCGTCGTCCGCTCACCGACTGTACCAATGCAGGACTCGTGCTGCCGCGTTCGTTCCACGCCGCTCGGAAATAGCGGTCCAGCGGCGCACTACACCGCTTCGTAAACCGACCGAAACTGCCGGCCACCAGGGCGGCATTTCTGAGCTTGCTGACCTGGCCGAGTTGTGTGCCCCGGCGTCGGGCAACATCTGCCAGCGCGGGACGGTCCGAGGTGACCTCGGACCGACGGTCGGGAACAGTGCGGACTGCGGACAGGGCGTTCGGGGCTGCTCGCTGATTCGTCAGCCACCATGACATGCTGAGCCCACCGCTGGGTATCCCTGTTGTGCGATTGCAACAGGCGGGTCCGGCGTACACGCAGGTGCGTCAGGCCCAACACTTCTCGCACTTTTGGCGTGGGCCACCCACCTGGCGTGCCCAATCTTCTAGAGCGGCGACGTTCGGCGAGCACACCTTCGCGAAGGCTCCCGTCGTCCAAGGCAATTGATTGGCGTTGATCGTGTAGCAGTCCGCCCAATGAAGCATCAGATAGTCGGAAGTGGGATTGCGATAACAGTTGACTACATATCCATGAGGGGTGCGGCTTGTCCAGTAGAGATAGTCCCGGTCGTTGTCTTCGAAGGCCACGAGCGGAGGCTCCACCTGGATTGCCACAATGCAACAGTAACCGTACAAGTGTCCCACTGACCCGGCGATCGGGACGATCCATGATCCCCTCGTGGTAGGACAGAACCACGCATGCACCACGGTCGACGACGACCTCCATCAATCCTCGGAGAAACCTCGCGTCGAGCCAGCGGCTCGAGGCTCGCGACCGGCTCGTCGAGGACGAGTAGCTCCGGTCGTGCGGCGACGGCAAAGGACAGGTGGGGGTCCCGGGTCGACCACAGGCCCGCAGCCGAGGCGAATTGGGCCATCATCAAGAGATGACATCTGCGGCCGAGCTCTCCTCCTTGTCGTCGACGCTCAAAGAGCTCAACGACCGCGTCTCGAGCATGGCGGAATCGGCGCAGGCCAGTGGCAGCGAGGACATGGCGCGGGAGCTGTTTGCCGTCGAGCGCTCGCTGGCGGGCGCGCTACGGCGGTTGGGTCGATTCACTCAGACGGCGTAGAGGACCAGCTCGTGGCCGAGCAGCGCCGCCGCATTGCGCAGGACGGCCTGCCGTTGGGCGACGACAGCGCAGTTGCGACGATCGGCCAGCTCGATCACGGCGATGACGGCGAGGTCGGTGGTGTCACATCGAGCGGCGAGCTCTCCTGAACGGCGGGCGGCGTCGCTGCTGAACGGCTCGACCTCTGTCCCGTCCAACAATTCAGCGATGCGGTCGCCGCGGGCCTCGGTCCGGTAACCCTCGGCCACGGCCACCGCGGGAATGACGGGGACGATCCCATTGGACAGCGCCGCCCTGTGCAGCGCCCACATCATGCGATCCCCCCGGGCTGCGGCATGCAGGGCCCCGACGCCGTAGACGAGTCCTTCTCGTCGAGCCGGGCTCAGGATCGGCCCCTCCCGCTCATCGACGGCGGACCCGGGAAGCCACGCCGGAGACGCCGGAACGAAGGCGGGCCAGCAGTGCCTCGCCCGCCGCCAGTTCTTCGGCGCTGAGCGAGCCGGTCTCCCCCTCCCAGGCGGCGACCCCGCGAAGGCCCTGGCGCACCTGGAGCTGCTTCTCCGCGGCCTTCGACAACCAGGCGCTGAAAGAGACGCCATCCTGCTTGGCCGCCTCTTCGACCGCAGTCGCCACCTCGTCGGCCAATGACACCGAACGCTTGGTCACCATGCAAAAAATGGTAACACCCTGAGTACTACCACTCTGGCCATGCTCCGGCGGGCGGCCAGCCGGGCATAATTAACCGATGCCGGCCCCGAAGGGCCGGCATCGGACGGGACGTGCGGGAGGCGGATCCCAGCGACGTCCCTGATCGGAACCTGGTGGCGGGAACCGGTTCCAAGCGTCCCAAGCATAATCCCAGGATGCCGTGATTCGCGCGTCGGCCCGGTCTACACGGTCGACGAGGGGCAGACGTCGGCCAAGATACAGCGGATACACGCCGGACGGCGTGCGATGCACACGGCCCGACCGTGCAGGATCAAGCGGAGGCTGAACGCTCCCCGCTCGGCTGGCGGGACAAGCGCGTTCAATTCGTGCTCGACCTTCACCGGATCATCGAGTTTCGTCAGGCCCAGTCGCTTGCTGAGTCGCAGGACATGGGTGTCGACGGGGAGGCCGGGGAGGCCGAAGGCGACACTTCGCACCACGTTCCCGGTCTTGCGCCCGACTCCCGGCACCGTGACGAGGTCGTCCAGCCCGGTCGGAACCTCGCCACCAAAGCGTTCCTCGAGTGCGGTGGCCATCCCGATGAGGCTGCGTGCCTTGGCGCGAAAGAACCCGGTCGAATGGATGATCTCCTCGAGCTCGTCGGGGTTGGCACGGGCGAGCGACGCAGGGTCCGGGTAGGCCTCGAACAAGGCAGGCGTCACCATGTTGACCCGGACGTCGGTGCTCTGGGCCGACAAGATCGTCGCCACGAGCAACTGGAACGGTGAGTCGTGGTTGAGGGCGCACAGGTCCTTGGCTGTCCCGGGGTACTCCTCGGCCACGCGCTGCATCACCACGCGCGCCGTTCCCCTGGGCGATCTGGGACGTCCCATGCCGTCACGGTACCGGGTTAACGTGCGCGCATGAACGTGCTGGAGCTCAGCCAACTCGACGACACCCAACTTTCGGATCTCTCCTCACTCCTGACCCGTTGCGAGGAATTCGATGGTCATCCGGCGCTGGCCGAGCCCCAACGCGCCGCCGCCGCACGTCGGGATCTCGGAGCGGAGGGTGCCCGCGCCGTGCTCGCCTACGAGGGACGTTCGCTCGTCGGATGTGCGTTCATCACGCCGGCCACGGATGGGGCGACCGCGCTGCACGTGGCGATTGATCCGCTCCATCGGGGCGATACGGGGGGCGAGTCGATCACGACCCTGCTCATTCGGATCGCCCTCGAGGACCAGCACGAGCACAATACGGTGCGCCTGTGGCTCATGGCGGCCACGGACGTCGACGATGCCGTCGCTGCGAGTTTGGGATTCACCCCCGAACGCGACCTCCTCCAGATGCGGGTGCCCCTCCCGCTCCCCCCCGAGGTCGTGGCCAGTGCCCGGCCCGTGGTCACGCGGCCCTTCGAGCCGGGTCGGGACGACGAGGCCTGGCTCGACGTCAACAACCGTGCCTTTGCCGGCCACCCCGAACAGGGCGGATGGACCCTCGAGGATCTGCACGAACGGACCGCCGCCGCGTGGTTCGATCCCGAGGCGTTCTTGATGGTGGACAGTGAGGACGGAACGGGACTGCTCGGATCCTGCTGGAACAAGGTGCATTACGAGAGCAGGCCGGTGATGGGCGAGATCTACGTCATTTCGGTCGACCCGGCACGGCACGGCGCAGGGTGGGGGCGCGCCTTGACCGTGGCCGGACTGCAGTGGATCGCCGCCCAGGGCATCACCGTCGGCATGCTCTACACGACCGCCTCCAACACTCCCGCCGTGGCGCTCTACACCTCACTCGGGTTCACCGTCGACCATGTGGACCGGTCGTACGTGATCCACGATCAGCTCAGCTGACCCCCGTGCCGATCGCCCGTCCGATGCCGTACGTCACGGCAGCGGCAACCGAGGTGATGGCCAGCTGGCGCAGGGCGGATCGGACGACCGACCGGTGGGTGAACGTCGCCAGCACGCTCCCGATCGTCAAGGACGCCACCACGGTGAGGACGACCGACGCGACGATCGCCCCGTTGCCCCGGGACAAGAGCCACGGCACCAGCGGAATGAAGGCGCCCAGCGCGAACGCAACGAACGACGATACGGCCGCCTGCACCGGCGAGCCCAGATGCATGGAGCTGATGCCCAGTTCCTCACGCGCGTGGGTCTCGAGCGCGAGCTCGGGATCCTGCATGACCTCGTCGACCATGTCGCGAGCCACGGCGGGGGCGATGCCTCGCTGCTCGTACATGCCCCGGAGTTCCATGGCTTCGCCCTCGGGGCTCTGGATGAGGGCCTCGCGTTCCACATCGAGCTCGCGCTCCATCAGCTCACGCTGCGCAGCCATGGAGAGATACTCCCCCGCCCCCATCGAAAAGGCGCCGGCGACGAGACCCGCCACGCCCACCAGGCGAACGATCTGCCCTCCTGGGCTGGCGCCCGCGATGCCGAGCACGAGCGAGACGTTGGTGACGAGACCGTCGCTCAGCCCGAACACGGCCGCCCTCACTCCACCGCCCCGGATATCACGATGCTGATGGAAACCGGGCTGATCGGGCATCTGGACCAGCGTAGCGATCCGGCCGCCCGGTCCGGCCCACCTCACCCGGATGGGTAGGGTGCCAGGGAGCACGATCAACCCAGGGAACACCATCAACCCAGGGAACACCATCAACCCAGGGAACACCATCAACCCAGGGAACACCATCAACAAGGAGCGGACCACCATGCCCACCATCGTCGACGGCCTCGAGGCGTTCCACGACCTCGTCGGAACGCACGTCGGCTACTCCGACTGGGAGACCGTGACCCAGGAGCGGGTCAACCTCTTTGCCGACGCCACCGGCGATCACCAATGGATCCACACCGACCCCGAGCGGGCCAAGGAGGGTCCGTTCGGCGGGGCCATCGCGCACGGGTACCTGACGCTCTCCCTCGCACCTGTGCTCCTCAACAAGGTGCTGCGCGTGGACAAGATGAAATTCGGCGTCAACTACGGGGCCAACAAGGTCCGCTTCCCCTCGCCCGTGCCGGTCGGCTCCGATTTGCGCATGGGCGTCACGATCGCCAACGCCGAAGACGTCGAGGGCGGCGTGCAGATCACCTACGACATGGTGTTCGAGATCCGCGACGCCCCGAAGCCGGCCTGCGTTGCTCAGGTCGTCTACCGCTACTTCCGCTGAGACGCCGTGATCACCGAGCCGCGGCCGCTCCCCCAGGGCGAGGAGAAGACTGCCCGCGTCCGCTCGATGTTCGACGCCATCGCGCCGCGCTACGACCTCGTCAACCGACTGATGACGTTCGGGCTGGACCAGGGTTGGCGGCGCGACACCGTCGCCGCACTGGCACTCCCTCCGGGGTCGCTCCTCCTCGATGTCGCCTGCGGCACCGGGGACCTGTCACGTCTGGCCCGGCGCCGCCAGTACCGGGTCATCGGCGCCGATCTCAGTGCCGGCATGCTCGCGGCCAACCACTGCGGTGCGCCCCTGCTCCAAGCGGACTGCAGCCATCTCCCCTTCCCCGACGGCGCGTTCGACGGGCTCGTGTGCGGGTACGCCTTGCGCAACTTCACCGACCTGGCCGGTGCATTGGCCGAGACCGCACGCGTGCTGCGCCCGGGAGGTCGCCTGGCCATCCTCGAGGTCGATGCCCCACGCTCGGCCCTCCTGCGCGCCGGCTACGACATCTGGTTCAAGAAGGTCGTGCCGCGCCTCGGTGCCGCCCTGTCCGACCGCGACGCCTACGACTACCTGCCCCGGTCGGTCGCCTACCTGCCGCCCTCGCCGATCCTTCGCCGCATGGTGGCTGACGCCGGCTACTCCGGTGTCGGCATCCGCCCCCTCGCGGGAGGGCTCAGTCAGCTCCTCTACGCCACGAGGTCCGGCATCCCCGCCCCATGAGCTCAGAGCTCCATGCCCGCACCGTCCCGCTCGAGTACGGCCCCGATGCCCTGCAATTCGACGCCAGCCCGACCGTCCTCTTCGACCGACCGGGGCTGACGCTCGTCGGGTGGGGCACCGCCGTCCTCGTGGGGGCGAACGAGGCGGCCGAGGTGCTCGCCGCCATTCCGTGTGACGACCAGGTGCAGCGACCCGGCTCGGGTGTGGTGGCGCTCGGTGCGCTGCCCTTTCTCGAGACCTTCTCGGGCCACCTGATCGTGCCCCGCTTCACCATGGGGATCGGCCTCGACCCCGACGGCACGACCCGGCGCTGGGCCACGGCCGTGGGGCCGGGCGACCTCCCCCTCCCCGAGACCGACGAGCTCTTCGACTCGGTGATCTGGCAGTACGGCGCCGTGGCCGGGCCGTCGGAGGACGTCGGCGTGACCACCATGACCACGCATCTGTCCCGGGACGGGTACCGGGACCTGGTGGCGCACGTGGTCGACGAGATGCGACAAGGGAACCGGCAGCTCGAAAAGGTCGTCCTGGCGCGCAGCGTCACGGCCGAGCTGAGCGGGGCGCTGCCCGTCTCGGCCGTGTTGCGCCGTCTCCGTGCGCACGAGCCCGCCTGCACCATCTTTTTGTTCCCGGTGCCCGACGGGACGTTCTTCGGTGCCTCTCCCGAGCTCCTGATCGCCCGCCAAGGGCGACGGGTCTGGTGCCACCCCTTGGCCGGCACGATTCCACGTGGAGAGACCGCCCGCAGCGACGCCGATGCCCAGGGCCGCCTGGCCGCGTCACCCAAGGACCGCTCCGAGCACCGCTTCGTGGTCGATGACATCGCCGCCACGCTGCGCCCGCTGTGCGAAGACCTCACCGTGCCCGACGAGCCCTCGCTCGTGGCCTTCCGGGCCGTGGCACATCTCGGCACGCGCCTAGAGGGGCACCTGACGGGGCCGACGACGGTCCTCGAATTGCTCGAGCTGATGCACCCCACCCCCGCGGTGGGCGGCACGCCGCGCCGGATCGCCCTGGCCACCATCGCCGAGGGTGAGCCCGTGCCGCGCGGCTACTGGGCCGGGCCGGTCGGATGGGTCGACGGGCACGGAAACGGCGAGTGGATGATCGGCATCCGCAGTGCGCTCCTTCATGCGGACGGGCGCACGATCACCCTGCATGCCGGTGCGGGCGTGGTGGCCGATTCGGATCCCGAAGCCGAAGCGGCCGAGACCGACGTCAAGCTTTCGTCGGTGCTCGAGTCTCTGGTGCCCGGAGGCTCTGCGCACGTGCGGTGACGGGAGCCAACGGGATGCGCACGAGCACGGTGGCGCCCCTGCTGGCGGCGGACCGCATCGGCGGCGACACGGCTTCGGCCGAGCCACCGAGCGCCATCGCGATGGCCCGCACGATGGCCAGACCCAACCCGGTGCCGGGGCCGGACCGGGCCGGGTCGCCCTGGTAGAAACGATCGAAGATGCGCGCCGCGGTGGCCGGGTCCAGACCGGGGCCGTTGTCGGTGACCCGGAGCACCCCCATGCCCTCTTCGGCCCGGGTCGAGACCCAGACGGTCGAACCTGGCGGCGTGTGGATCAACGCATTGCGCACCAGGTTGTGGGCGATCTGGGTCAACCGCTCGGCGTCGCCCATCACCATGACCTCCGCCCCCGGCGCCATGGCCAGCGTGTGGTCGTGACCGGACGCGTTGTTGTCGTCGACCACGTCGGCACAGATCCGGTGGAGCTCGACCGGTTCCGCTCGCAGCGGCCGGCCACGGTCGAGCTCGGCCAGCAGGAGGAGGTCCTCGACCAGACCCCCCATCCGGATGGCTTCCTCCTCCACCCGCTGCAGCGCCCTGCGGTTGCCTGCCTCGTCGGAGAATCCTCCCCGGCGCAGGAGCTCGGCGTAGCCGCGGATGGAGGTGAGGGGCGTCCGCAGCTCGTGCGAGGCGTCGGCCACGAACTGGCGGAGCCTTTCTTCGGTGGCCGACTTCTCGGCGAAGGCCCGTTCGATCTGGGTCAGCATCTCGTTGAGCGCCGTGCCGAGGCGACCGACCTCGGTGCTGGGCGTTTCCTGGGGCACCCGCCGACCGAGATCGCCCGAGGCGATGGCATCGGCCGTCTGGGCCATCTCGCGCAAGGGACGCAGGTCGCGCCGTACCAGCCAGAGCACCAGGAAGCTCATGATCAGCAGCACGGCGATGCTGGCCAGGATCTCCACCCCGCGCAGCGAGGCGAGCGTGTCGTTGGTGGGGTTGAGGGAGAGCGCCACGAACATGGTGCCCTGCGGGATGTTCACCGCCACGGCTCGGTACCGACCGTGGGGATCCCCCTTGCTCCCGACGATCACCGCATCGGGATCGGGGCGGAACGTGCCGGCGTAGCGGCCGAAGGTGTGCGCAGTCACCGAGGGCGCCCGGTCGATCGGTATGGAGCCCGACACGAGTGGCGCCGGATTGGGTCGGGAGGGCGAACCCGAGGGACGCCGCACGATCACCTTGCCCTGCTTGTCGATGATGAGGACGTAGACGTCGGGTGAGACGTGCCGCGACAGGTCGGCGACCGAGAGCGGTTTCTTGAGCCTGGTGGCGTCGGCCACGTAGCTGAAGGCCAGCCCCTCGGACGAGGTCAACGTCTCGTCGGCCTGGCCGTAGAGGAACGAGCGCACCGAGACGTACGTGACGATGTCGGCCACGAGCAGCCCGGCCACCAGCAGGATCGACATGACGGCGACCAGCCGCCGCTGCAGCGTCACGTCTCTCTAGGCAGCCGGAGGGTGTACCCCACTCGTCGGATGGTGTGGATGAGCGCAGGCTCGACCACGTCGATCTTCTTGCGCAGGTAGCTGATGTACGTCTCGACGATGTTGGGATCGCCATTGAAGCCGTAGCCCCACACGTTGTCGATGAGCTCGGACTTGGAGATGACGCGCCGCGGGTTCTCGAGGAGGTGCCGCAACAGGTTGAACTCCGTGGCGGTGAGGTCGATGGGGTGATCCTGGCGCCAGACCTCGTGGGTGTCGATGTGCATGGTCAGGTCGGCAAAGCGGAGGATGGACCCATCGTCCGCTTCCACTTCCCCGGCCCGGCGCAGGATGGCGGCCACCCGGGCCATCAACTCCTCGAGGCTGAACGGCTTGGTGACGTAGTCGTCCCCGAGCGCCAGGCCCTCGACCTTGTCCTGCACGGTGTCGCGGGCCGTCAGGAAGACGATCGGCACCTGGTCGCCCTGGAGCCGCAGACGCCGGCCCACTTCGTTGCCGTCGAGGTCGGGCAGCATCACGTCGAGCATCACGAGGTGGGGACGGTAGGTGCGCGCCATGTCGAGCGCGTCGGCTCCGGTCATGGCCGATGCCACGTCGTAGCCCTCGAAGCGCAGCGCCACCGACAACAGCTCGGCGATGTTGGGCTCGTCGTCGACGACGAGGATGCGTGGCAGGGGCAGTCCGGCGGTGGCCATGGCTCCCCCTAGGTGGACCGGAGCGGATCGCTGGACCCGCTGGCCGGGGTCGTGGTGGTCGTCGGAAGGGGTTCGAGCGGCCTGCGGTACGAAGGTGACGTGGGATTGCGGATGCCCCGGGTGGCGCGGCCGAGGCCCCACCAGGTGACGAGGGCGAGCGCCTCGAAGACGATGCGGGATGACATTTTGGACTCGCCGGCCACCCGGTCGACGAAGGTGATCGGCACCTCCTTGATCTTCGCCCCTTGCTGCTTGGCCCGGTACGTCATCTCGATCTGGAAGGCGTACCCATCCGCCCGGATGGCCTCGAGATCGAGCATGCGCAGGATGGCGGCCGAATAGGCCCGGAAACCGGCGGTCGAGTCGGACACACCGAGCCCGAGCATGAGGGAGGCGTAGCGGTTGCCACCCTGGGAGAGCAGGTGGCGATGGCGGGCCCAATTGGGAACGTGGCCGCCCTCCACGTAGCGCGAGCCGATGGCGACGTCGTAGCCCTGGGTCAGTGGCTCCACCAGGGCCGGCAGCGCGCCCGGATCGTGCGAGAAGTCAGCGTCCATCTCGATGAGCACGTCGTAGCCGTTGTCCATGCCCCAGACGAACCCGGACCGGTAGGCACTGCCCAGGCCCGCCTTGCCCGCCCGGGCCATCAGATGGACGTCGGGCAGCTCGACCGCCACGCTCTTGACGAGATCGCCCGTCCCGTCGGGGCTCCCGTCGTCCACGACGAGCACACCGGCGGCCGGCAGCACTTCGGCGATACGGCGCAAGATCCGCTCGATGTTCTCGGCCTCGTTGTACGTCGGGATGATGACCAGGGGCCGCACCCAGCTCATTCTAGGCTACGGGCCAACTTGGGGGAGGCCGCCGGGCCCCCGCCGGAGCTCCCGCACCACCACCTGCAGCGCCCCACCCACGGGGATCCCGATCAGGGCTCCGACGAACGTGCCCAGGGAAGAGCCGACCCGGCCGCCGAGGGTGGCCCCGACCAGCACGGCCAGCAGGACCCAGAACGGGTTGAGCCGGACGGTCCTGCTCATGATGACCGGGTTCAGGACGTGGTTCTCGACCTGCTGGTATGCCAGGAAGACGACCAGCATCACGATGCCGGCGGGCACGGAGTGGATGGCGGCGATGACCACGACCGGCACCCCCGCCAGGAGACCACCCACCAACGGCAGCAGGTCGACCAGCGCCACGAAGGCACCCAGGAGGAGGGAGAAGGGCACCCCGAGGATGGCCAGGGTGATCCCCACGATCACGCCGGCGATGACCGAGGTCAAGAAGTTGCCCAGCATGTAGCCGGTGACCGAACGGATGGACTCGTTGATCACCCGATCCAGGCGCAGGGCCGTCGAAGGGCGAAAGAGGTTGAGGAAGCCGTGCCACAGGCGCGGCGACTCCAGCATGCTGAAGAACGTCAACACGGCGATGGCGCCGATGGTGATGAGCGTGGAGAGGGCGGCGGCGCCGACCGAGAAGGCCGTGGCGGGCTTGAGCACCTTGGTGATCTGCTTCGTGATCTGGGCTGACCCCTCGGACAGGTACTTCTGCAGGTGAAGCCGGTAGACGAGGCGTCCGAGCGGTCCCTGTCCCTTTTTGGCTTTGCTGATGAGCGTGGGGACCTCGTGCCCGAAGTGGACGGCGCTGGTGACCAGGGGGGAGGCGAACAGGTAGACCAGACCGGCGAGAACCAGGAGGCCCCCCACAAAGACCAAGGTGGCCGCGACACCGTGGGAGAGCCCGTGCCGTTTGAGAAGGCGCAGCGGCGGCGTGAAGAGCAGCGTGAGGAAGAACGCGATCACGGCGTAGAGAACGATCTTGCGCAAGACCCACAGCCCCACGATCAGCGCCGCGTTCAGGTCGATGAAGGCGATGGCGATGGCGGTGGCCACCACGATGGTGGTCAGCGGCACCCCGCGACGACCGGCATTCTCACCCAGCCGCGATCGCCAGGTGTCCGGAGGTTCTTCCGCCATCGGGCCAGCATTACAGCTTCGGGCAATTGAAGACGTGAAAGCATAAAGGCGATGGACGCCGACGGACCGGGGGAAGGCCCACCAGCCCACATCAAACGAAGATGGATCCCGCGCAACGTGAAGATCACGTTGATGTTCCTGGTGCTCTTTTTCGTGGGCGAGTACATCCTGCTCCCCGAGCTGGCCAGCGCCCGCAAGGAGTTCCGTCAACTCGGCCATCTCAATTTCCTCTGGCTGATCCTCGGCGCCGCCCTCGAACTGGCCTCCCTGGCCGCGTACGCCCAGCTCACACACACTGTGCTCTCCCCGGACGCACCGAACCGGTCTCGGATCTTCCGGATCAACATGTGGGCCCTCGCCATCAGCCACGTCCTCCCGGGGGGAACCGTCCCGGGGACCGCTGTCAGCTACCGCCTGTTGACCGAGTCCAACGTGCCCGGGAGCACGGCCGCCTTCGGCCTGGCCACGCAGGGCATCGGGTCCGCGGTGGTGCTCAACGCCATTTTCTGGCTGGCGCTCCTCGTGTCCATTCCCCTGCGGGGCTACAACCCGCTCTACGGGTTCGCCGCCATCCTCGGCGTCCTGCTCCTCTCGATATTCGGCGGGCTGATCGTGCTCCTCACCCGGGGGGAGAAGCAGGCTGACCAGTTCTTGCACCGCGTGGCGTCACGCCTGCCGTTCGTGAAGCCCGACACGGTGACGTCGCTGGTGAAAAAGGTGGCCGATCGCATGAAGGTGCTCTCCAAGAGCCCACTGCTGCTCTACCGGGCCGGCAGCTGGGCGGCCGCCAACTGGCTCCTCGATGCCACGTCGCTGTGGGTCTTCCTCTTCGCGTTCGGGGCCCATGTCTCCCCCATCGACCTCCTGGTCGCCTACGGCTTGGCCAATATCCTGGCGGTCATCCCCATCACGCCGGGTGGTCTGGGCGTGGTCGAACTGACCGTCGTCTCGGTGCTCACCGGCTTCGGTGTGGCGGGCGGAGCGGCGACCGCGGGCGTCCTGTGCTGGCGCCTGGTCAACTTCTGGCTCCCCATCCCCTTCGGGGGCGTGGCCTACCTCTCCTTGCGCTTCGGGCGGTCTCGCCTCGATGCGAGGGCAACCGACCTCCCGCCCGGATTGATCAACTGATCACCAGGAGCAGAGGCAGAACGGGTGACCGACGGGATCTGCGTAGACCCGGAACTTCTCCTGCGTATCGAGGGGACGGGCGCCGAGGGCGATCGCCCGTTCGTGCGCGGCGTCGATGTCGTCCACCGCCAGGTCGAGGTGGAGCTGCTGCTGCACGGCGGGGTGGGGCCAGGTCGGTGCCTCGAAGCCGGGGGCCCGCTGGAAGGTGATGGCCGTACCGCCACCCGGTGGGTCGATGGCCACATAGTCGTCGTCGCCGTCGGGCTCGGGCATCGGCCACTCGAGCAACTCGGCATAGAAGCGGGCCAGCGCGAACGGGTCCGGACAGTCCATCGTCACGGTGTCGAAGCGGGGGACGGCGGCGCCGGGCATCGGGACGTGAAACTACACCGTCCCGGCCGGCGGCCGGCCGGTGTCGGTTTCCTCCCTGTCCTCCCGGCGCCGGTGACCGGCGCGCCCGTCCTCGTCGTACGGGACCGGGTGGTTCCCCCCCAATTCGACGAAGCGCTCGTTGAGGGCGTGCGCGATCACGTCGTGGTCGTGACGGCTCGGCTCGAGCGCGCCATAGAGATAGGCCTCGAGCTGGAGCCCCGTGCTCATCCCACCCAGTTCGAAATACCGCAGCCACAACTCACCGTGCGAGAGGGCGGCATCTCGGCGGAAGTGATCGAGCTGGTCGATCGGGGAGTCAGCCATGGGCGCCGTCCGGGCGGCGGGTGGAGTCGACAATGTGTTCCGCCCGCTCCTGGAGCGGGCGCCCGTTCTCGAGCGAGAGGCGCCGGAGCGCCGTGTACGCGTCGTGCTCGGCCAACCCGTCGCGCTCCATGAGCACACCCTGCGCCTGCGCGATCACCTCGCGCGCCCGCAAAGCACCCAGGAACCGGATGGAAAGGTGGTCATCGGTCACGTCCGTCTCAGCCTCGTTCAAGATGGTCGACGTCTCGAGGGCGAAGGTCGCCGCCACTTCCTGGGCCACCTTCGTAAAGGCGCCCGGTGTTCGTGCATAGATGTTGAGCGCCCCTACCGGCCGATTCTGCACGAGGAGGGGTGACGACAGTATGGCCTCTATCCCGAGGGCTCGGGCCCGGGGCGTAAAGGAGGGCCAGCGTGTCTCTTCCCCCAAGGACTCGGCGTGAAACCAGTGTCCGTGGGTGGAGGCGTCCACGCACGGGCCCTCTCCGGTGTCGTACTGCGTGGCGTCCATGGTGGAGATGGTCTGGTCCGTCGCCGCCACCGTCTCGAGCTTGCCGCGGCGGCGCAATGACACGCTGACCCCGTCCGCTCCTCCGACCACGGCCCGGGCCAGGGCCGCGGCCAAGCGCAGCGCACCGTCGATCACCTCGTCATCGGAATGGATGGCCGTGAACTGGCGGACGCTCTTGGTCATCGGATAGGAGCTGGGCCCGCCCGCCGGCGACAGCCGACCCACGGGCTGTTCGGGACCGAGACTTCCGTACTCGGACTCATCGTCGCCCAGCATCACGAGGCGGGCGAAGCCGGTGATGTCGAGCATCTGGCGGATCAAGGCCGCCGGTGTCCTGATCGTCAGCGTGCCACCGAGGACCTCCAGGCGATCCGCGCCGTGGGCGATCACCGTCAGGCCCGACGCATCCATGAAGCGAAGGCCGACGAGGTCCAACATGACGGTGCGGTGACCCCGATCGATCATCGTCTCGAAGAACGCGCCGAACTCGGGTGCCGTCAACACGTCGACCTCGCCGCGTAGCGCGAGGACGACCTGCCCGTCGACGAAACTGGCGCCAATCGAGAAATCCGACAACGAACGATCAGCTCCCGGCACGTTACGTGTGGATGTTGAGGGGGACGGCCCGGCGCCCACCCGAACCTTGGACGGTCAGGGTCACGTCGACAAGAGCCCCGGGGCAGAGGGGGAAGATGCCCGGTAAACGTGGGGTGCGACTCCCAGCGACCGACAGTGAGGTTCTCGACATACGTCGTACCTCCAAGGATGTGGGGGGCAGCCGATAGGCCATCCCTCTCAAACCCTCTCTGTCGAAGGTAGCTGCATCTTATACCCCGGTTCTCCACGGGGCGACGCAGTTCGGGTCGCCCTACGATGCGGTGGGTGCGAGTGAGGACGACCGCAGCAGGACGGGTGGCGGTGAGCGCCGCCGTCGGGGTTGTCGCCGGGCTCGTCTTCTCGTCGTTCACCTCGCGGTACACCATCTGGCAGTCGGCGGTCCTCGTGGGGTGGGACGTGGCGGTCGGGGCCCTCATCGGGTCGCTTTGGGCCTCCCTCCGCACATTCACGGCGAAGGAGACGAAGGAGCGCGCCCTCCGCGAAGATCCCAGTACACACCTCGCCGAGTTGCTCGTCCTGACGGCCGGCGTGGCCGTCCTGGCCGCGGTCGGCCTGTTGCTGCTACGGGCCCACAGCGCCACGGGGGGAACCAAGGCCTACCTGATCGCGCTCGGAGTGGTGAGCGTCGCCCTGTCGTGGGCGTTGGTCCACACCACCTTCACCTTGCGCTACGCCCGGGCGTACTACGCCGCACCCGAGGGGGGCATCGACTTCAACGAGGACGACCCGCCGACCTATCTCGACTTCGCCTACCTGGCGCTCACCATCGGCATGACGTTCCAGGTGTCGGATACCAACTTGACCTCGAAGGCGATACGCCGCATCGCGCTGGGGCATGCGCTGCTGTCGTATCTGTTCGGAGCGGTCATTGTCGGGCTCGTGATCAACGTGGTCTCGAGCCTCCTGGGCTGACCGCTACCCGTCCACCCGCTCCTCGTCGCCCCCGAAGAGATCGCTCTCCCGGCGTCGGCGGGCGCGCTCGATGGCCAACGCCTTCAGGCGGCCCTGCGCGCTGAGGCCGTGCACGTTCTCCACGCGGCGCCAGCGACGGTCGGACCCGAGCTCCCAGGTGTTGGTCTCGTCCGCCAGGACGAGGTCGAGGACCTCGAAGAGGCGGGACTGGAGCTCGGGATCGCCGATCGGGACGAGCACCTCGACCCGCCGGTCCAGATTGCGTCCCATCAGGTCGGCCGAGCCGATGTAGAGCTTGAGGGGCAACCCCGGTCCGGCGTCCGGATCCTTCGGCATGCCGCCGAAGCGGTAGATCCGGGAATGCTCGAGGAAGCTCCCGACCAACGAACGCACCGCGATGTTCTCCGACAGCTCGGGAATGCCCGGGCGGAGCCGGCACAGCCCCCGCACCGACAGATCGATCGGCACGCCCGCTCCCGACGCGCGATAGAGCGCGTCGATCATGGTGGCGTCCGTCAATCCGTTCAGCTTGAGGATGATGCGGCCTTCGGGCCCGGCCTCGGTCTGCTCCTCGATCATGGCGAGGACCCGCTTACGCACCGTGACGGGCGACACGAGGATCTGGCGGTAGTCGGCATGCCGGGAGAAACCGGTGAGGTAGTTGAACAGCTCCCCCACGTCGCTCCCAATCTCCTCGTCCGCGGTGAGGAGCCCGATGTCCTCGTACACCCGTGCGGTCTTGGAGTTGTAGTTCCCCGTGCCCACGTGGCAGTAGTGGCGCACGCCGTCCTCTTCACGCCGCAGGACCAGTGCCGTCTTGGAGTGCGTCTTCAAGCCCACGATCCCGTAGACGACGTGGACGCCCGCTTCCTCGAGGGCCCGGGCCCATCCGATGTTGGCTTCTTCGTCGAATCGCGCCTTCAGCTCCACGATGGCCGCCACCTGCTTGCCGTTCTCGGCGGCCCGTATCAGGGAGGCCACGATGGGGCTGTCACCGCCCGTGCGGTACAGGGTCTGCTTGATCCCCAACACCGCCGGATCTTCCGCCGCCTGGGCGATGAACGCCTCCACCGACGTGGCGAAGGAGTCGTAGGGGTGATGGACCAGCACGTCGCGTTCACGCAGTTGGGCGAAGAGCTCCGTGGGCTCGTGGGCCGCCGTGGCCAGACGGGCCGGTGTCATCGGCGTCCACGTCTCGACGTGGAGGTCGGGGCGGTCCAGGGCGAAGACCCCCCACAGCCCGCTCAGGTCCAGCGGAGCCCCGACGTGGAACACACCGTCGGCCGCCACCTCGAGCTCGGTCGCGAGCAGCTCGACCAATTCGTCGTTCATGTCCGCGCCGACTTCGAGCCGCAGCGCGCGACCGAATCGGCGGCGGCGCAGTTCCATCTCGATCGCCACCAGAAGGTCGTCCGCCTCGTCTTCTTCGAGCACCAGGTCGGCGTTGCGCGTGACGCGGAAGGCGTAGTGCTCCCCGACGCTCATGCCGGGGAACAAGGTATCCAGGTGCGCCGCGATCACCTGCTCCAGCGGGACGAACCGCTCACCGTCTGGCATGACCACGAAACGCGGCAGGACCGGTGGCACCTTGACGCGCGCGATGCGTCGCTCACCGGTCGAAGGGTCCTGCACCTGGACCACCAAGTTGAGTGAGAGGTTCGAGATGTAGGGGAACGGGTGACCCGGGTCGACCGCCAGCGGCGTGAGGACGGGAAAGATCTGCCGTTGGAAGACGTCGACAAGGTGCACCCGATCGTCGTCGTCGAGCGACGACCAGTCCGAAAAGCGCACGCCCGCATCGGCCAGCGCCGGGACAATTTGCTCCACGAAGATGGCGTCCTGGCGTCGCACGAGTTCTTCGACTCGCGCCCGGATCATCTTCAACTGTTCGCCCGGTCGCAGCCCATCGACGGATCGGGTACGCACGCCCGCGGCCACCTGATCCTCCAGTGCGGCCACACGCACCTGATAGAACTCGTCGAGCAATTCGGAGAAGATGGCCATGAATTTGGCCCGTTCCAACAGCGGGACGCTGTCGTCCTCGGCCAGGTCGAGCAGTCGCGCGCCGAAGTCGAGGCGCGACTGCTCCCGGTTCGTGAACCGCTGGTACCCGAACGCTTCTATCTGTTGCAGCGTGGGTGGCGTAGGCCGCTCATGGGACCCCCAGGGCGGCGTCATCAGGTCGGGATCGGCAGTCATGGTGTCACCACCATGCTACTTGGCCTCCCCATATCGGGCCGTTCCCCGGCATCGTGCTCAGACAGGCGGGTTGGGCCGGCATCGGCATCGGCATCGGCCTCTACATTCTCACGTTGCTCGCGGTCCGCTTCAGGCGCGACCTCGAGCGGTACCGCTACCTGCTCCTGTTGGTCGGTGGCCTCCTCCTGGTCGCACCCTTGTTCTTCAGCCCCATTCAGGGCGCCAAGCTCTGGATCCGCTTCGGGGGCTTGGAGTTTCAACCAGTTGAGTTCTCCAAAATACTTCTCTGCATCTTCTTCGCCTCATGCTCTTCATCGACTTGCTGTGGGTCACCACCGGTCGGGTGGGTCACCTCGTCTTGGGATTCGCGCATTTCATCGGTGGGGCCGTCCTGGCCGCCCACTTCTTCGGCCGTGGCGGGGGTGGTGCGGCTCTTATCCTTCACCGGCGTCACGTTGCCCTTCGTGGCCTACGGGGGCTCGTCGCTCCTGGCGAACTACGGTCTGATCGCGCTTCTCATGCGCATCTCCGATGAGGGTGCGCAGAAGGCCCAGGCTGATCTCGCCTCGGGCGTCATACAGCCGGGCGAGCGTCCGATGGTGCCCGCATAGGCTCAGATCGACTGCGGCACGACATCGCCCGCTTGCTCGAGAAGCCGTTCGTCCACCAGGATCGGCGCCGTCACCGGCATCCGCAGGGCCAGCACCAAGCCGTCGGAGGGACGACACACGATGCGCTCGCGCCCGGTCGGCGCCATGATGTCGAGCTCGGCCAC
>Ga0307374_10004749_pt1 | contig 22454 bp, 23 predicted proteins | sample OX3MG_FD_202532 | JGI IMG/M metagenome (GOLD analysis project Ga0307374, IMG submission 202532) | Soil microbial communities from Risofladan, Vaasa, Finland - OX-3 | ecosystem: Environmental > Terrestrial > Soil > Coastal area > Acid sulfate soil | place: Finland: Risofladan, Vaasa | collected... | reverse complement strand
GCCATTTTGTTCCCAAATGTTGTACCAGCGAGGTTCAATTTCCTGAGGATTGTAATTCTTGTCCATGATTCTTACGGTTTTGGTGTGCAGTAAATCCCGCGTCCCAGACGACGCGAGTGCAAGATTATAACAACGGGGTGCAGGCAGAACCGGATATCAGCTGCCGTGGCCGTTTTCCTTGAGTGCAGCTGCGACGATCGCCGGGATTTCTTTGCGCAGCTTCTCCCATACTTTTTCCATGAGCATGCTCTGTACCTCTGCTGAGGCATCGCGTAGCAGCCGGTCGGTGAGCGCTGCGATGCGCTCTGTGAGCATCTCGCTCAGGATCTCCTTGTGAATGGCGACTGCCGCTGGTTTTCTTGGTATCTGTACCGGTGCTGCGGCCTTGGGAGGCAGGGGATTACCGTCACCGGGTGTGACCACGTCTTCCAGCACCGGTATATCGGGTGCCGGAGGTGTATCGAAAGGTCGGATAGGCGGCATGCTGTTACTCAGAGCTTGTGGGTTTCCAGAGGATAGCCCCGATCCTTGTAGAAACGGAAGCGCTCGCGTCCCTGGGCGCGTATCTCATCGTTTGCATCCAGTACTTCGGCGACCCGCTCAAAGCGGCTGAAGAAGCTTGGTATCTCCGGGCTGAGGTTGATCAGCAGATGGAAATCTGTCGCCGGATCCTGTCCGAAACCCAGGTGCACCGGAGCTTGCGTGTCTTCCCCGGCGAGACAATGCGGCAGAAAACTGCGGTCGCGAAAAGTCCACATGAGATTATCCAGTTCCTGTGCCTCGGTTTCGGAAGACAGGTGCACGAAACTGCGGTGCCCAAGCCCGAAGGCCTTCTCCGCGAGCTTACAGGTGAACAGCGCGCGTCCGCGAGGAGTAACGTCAGGTAGAACATAGAAATCAACCTGTGTCATGCATGCACCAACGCATCCACTTCATTTGTTTGCATGCATTCCCATGATGGCTATCGGGATAATTGCCTGGGGATTCATACGCGATCCAGGAGATATTGAACCAGCAATGGTACCGGCCGGCCAGTAGCGCCTTTTTCTGCGTCACTCTTCCAGGCGGTGCCGGCGATATCCAAATGTGCCCAGCGCATGTCTTTGGTAAATCGCGATAGATAGCAGGCTGCTGTGATGGCGCCGCCCTCTCGTCCTCCTACATTTGCGAAATCGGCAAAGTTGCTTTTCAAACCTTCTTGATAATCTTCGTACATAGGCAATTGCCAGGCACGGTCGATGGATTTCTCACCGGCGTTCCAAAGTTCTTTGACCAGGCTATCGTCATTGCCGAACACACCAGATACCACATGGCCGAGGGCAATTACACAGGCACCGGTGAGCGTGGCGATGTCCACGATGGCGGCGGGTTTGAAGCGCTGCGCATAGGTAAGCGCATCGCACAGTACCAACCGGCCTTCAGCGTCGGTGTTGAGTATTTCCACAGTCTGGCCGGACATGGTCTTGACGATATCCGCAGGTTTTACGGCATTGCCGTCCGGCAGGTTTTCAGAGCTCGGCACCACGCCCACTAAATTGATCTTCAGGCCCAATTGCATGACTGCCTTGACGGCGCCGAACACGCTGGCAGCACCACACATGTCGAATTTCATTTCGTCCATGGTGGCGGACGGCTTGATCGAGATCCCGCCAGAATCGAAGGTGATGCCCTTACCAACCAGCACCTGAGGTCTCGCGTTCTTGGGGCCACCGCGGTATTCCATGATGATGAGTTTCGCCGGCTGGCGACTGCCGCGAGATACCGCCAGAAGTGCACCCATGCCGAGCTTCTTCATCTGCGCTTCTTCCAGCACCGTGACTTTCAATTTTCCAGCCTTGCCCAGCTTGCGTGCTTCATTCGCCAGGTAGGCGGGCGTGCAGATATTCGGTGGCATGTTACCCAGATCTTTTGCCAGCATCACGCCGGCAGCGATGGCATTGCCATCGCGCAGTCCGTGTTCCCCGGCAGTCAATTCTCCCCGGCTAGCTACCAGCAGAACCAGTTTCTGCAGCGTCGGTCTGTGGTTACCCTTCTTGCCCTTGCACTGATCAAAACGGTAATTGGCCTCCGCGGTGGCTTCCACCGCATGCCGGACGCGTTGATAGGCATCCGTATCGTGTAACGCGAGCAGCGACAGCGTGCTGGCAGCCTCCTTGACGCCGTTGTCGTTGAGCGCTCGGACTGCTTGATACATGGCCTTTCGATAGGCTTGCAGGTTGAAATCCTTGTCTTTGCCAAGCCCCACAAGCAGCAGTTGGGCGGCACTGATTCCAGGTATCTGAAACAACATCAGCACCTGACCGTTACGTCCAACGAGGGTGCCTTCCTTGATGAGCTTGCTGAGATAGCCATGGCTAGCCTTGTCCAGGGTGTGGGCGGCCGGGGTCAGTTTGCCACCGGCAAATACCCCTGCCACCAGGCAAGCGGTGCTCAATTGTTCGGGTTTGCTATCTTTTATCGAAAATTGCATGTAGTTCTCTCTTTGCAGCTGTCATGTCTGCTTGGCCCACGCTTAAAAGGTATAGCGGAAACTGTTACTCTTGGCATAGGTTGGCTTAGGCTGTAACTGCGATTGTTATGTATCAAAATTGTTTGTGCGCCGATGCATATTCCCGATATTGAGATCGTGAGCAGCACGGGTGTTAGTTTACCGCATCACGCGCAACACCGGCATCATCGGGGTTTACTTTGACACGCATCGTCGATCGTTATCTTGTCCGCGAGACCGTGCTCACTTGGACTGCGGTGACCTCGATCCTGATGCTGATATTGCTTAGCAATCGTTTCGCGTTGCTGCTGGGAGACGCGGCCGCTGGCCGATTGCCGCGGGATACGGTATTTGAGCTGTTGGGGCTTGCCTCGATCAGCTATTTCATTGTAGTCATCCCTGTGTCCTTATTCCTGGCGGTGATGTTGGCATTGGGACGGCTGTACCGCGATAGCGAGATGACCACACTCATGGCGTGCGGCGTAGGCCCCTGGCAGATCTACCGTCCGCTTATGGCAATTGCCGTGGTGATCGCCATAATCCTTGCAGCCTTATCCCTGGAAGTCGCTCCTTGGGCGGTGCGACTAAGTACCATTATCAGGACCTACGGTCAACATACCGCACAGGTCGGCAGCTTCGAGTCAGGGCGCTTCAAGGTGGATCAGAATGGTCGTGGCGTGCTGTATGCGGCAGGGGTAAGTGCAGACGGGCACGCATTGCAGGATGTGTTTATTGAAGGACCAAATAGAAAACGTCAAGAAGTGATTTCTGCCAAAAGTGGTACCCGACAGGTAAATGACGAAAGTGGTGCCGGCAGTCTGATACTGCAAGATGGCTATCGTTACGATGGCATTCCGGGCCAAGCGGATTTCCGTATTGTGCATTTCGCCAAGCATGGCATACGCATTTCACCATCCGTGCCAGACATCAGCCCCGAGGGCTATGAAGCGATGCCTACACGCGCCTTGCTTAAGGCATCCAATTTAGCTTCAGCATCAGAATTACAGTGGCGTTTGTCGGTTCCGCTGGCCGCGCTCTTGCTCACATTTCTAGCGGTGCCATTGGCACGCACTTCGCCACGCCAGGGTCGCTACGGCAAATTATTTGCTGCAATCCTGACATATGTGATCTATTCAAATCTGGTGGGCATAGCTCGAGTGTGGTTGGAAAAAAATTTCCTACCAAGAAGTATTGGTATCTGGTGGGTGCTATTGCTGTTGTTGCTCGCGTCACTTGCACTTCTTTATCAACAATATGGTTGGCGCGGTCTGTTATTGCCGCGACGGAGTGTTGCACATGCGGTTGATTGACCGACATATCGCGACACAGGTGATTCTCAACACCCTGCTGGTACTGTTGGTGCTCACGGCCCTAGCCAGCCTTATCACTTTTGTGGGGGAGTTTAATTATGTGGGGCAGGGCCAGTATTCGCTTTTGGATGCGGGGGTTTACACCCTGCTATACATTCCTTCGCAGGCGTACAGCATGTTTGTGGTGGCAGCGCTGCTGGGCGCCATGCTGGGACTCGGTGATCTAGCCAGCCATAACGAACTCATGGTGATGCGCACTGCCGGCCTGTCGGTCACGCGTTTGGGTATTTCTGCCATGGCCGGCGGTCTCGTGCTGCTAGTGTTATGCGTAGTGCTGGGGGAAGTCATTGCCCCGACAGCGCAGCGCTATGCGGATAACCGGCGTTCGCAGTTGTTATATAACCAAATCAATCTACTGGGTAACGGCGGGATTTGGGCCAAGGATGGCGAGAAATTCCTGAACGTCAAACAGATGACCGAGCGCAACAGTGCTCAAGGGATTTATATCTACCGCGTTGATAGTGAACATCATCTACTGAGCATGGTCGAGTCGGCTTCGGCGGTATTTAGTAATGGCACCTGGTTGCTCAAAGATCTGCATGAGACAAAACTGACTCCTGCTGGAGCGACCACTCAGAATCTCCCGAGGCTCGAATGGCACACGTATCTTGGGCCGGAGCTACTGAGCCTATTTGTGGTGGATAGCGATAGCCTTTCTGCCCGCGGCCTCTATCAATATATCGAATATCTGCGCGGTAATGGCATCGATGCCAACCGCTACATCACCGCATTTTGGGCGCGCATCGCACAACCTCTATCATTGCTGGTGATGCTGGTATTCGCCTTGCCGTTCGTATTTGGGCCATTGCGCTCCGCTACCACGGGCCAAAGGCTGGTGACCGGCATGCTCATCGGCATCGGCTTCTTTGAGTTCAACAGCTTCTTCACGCAGAGCGGCTTGGTATTCGGCCTGAATCCGGTACTCACCGCGTGGTTGCCGACCGTGCTACTGGCAATCATCAGCGGCGTCGCCGTCAGCCGCATACGCTGATACGCATTCTCCGGCTTTGCCGTCGACGATTACTCGCCGGTATTGACGCTCTTGAGTTCTCCGCTGATACGCGCGGCATAGTTCTGGGTGGTCTCGAGCTTATCGGCATGCAATGCCTGTTCCGCCAGAGCCAGTGCATGTTGCAGTTTGGCATGTTCCTTTGATTTCTGCGCAACGTCATTCAATGCGCCATTTCCCATGCCATTGCATGGATTGCCTGCATCGGCATCGAACTGCTTGCTTTTCGTGCCGACCAGACAGTTAATCACATGATGAAAATGCATGATGGCAGTGGCTGTGTCAGCTGCGTTGGCCGCCATTTGCGCATGCGTGGCTGCGGTCGCGATTTCCTGGATGGCATTGCCCGCAGCAAAACCAACCATAGGCATGAGCAATAACATGAGGGCTGGAAGTCCAAGGGATAAAGCATTCTTGTGCATAATTATTTCCTCCGGGTGGTGCATTCAATAGTGGTGGTTTGGGTAATCGTTCTGAACTGGGTGCCAGTGTGGAAGCAGGCTTATAACTCTAAATACTACCCGCAAATCATACCCGCTGAACAGATTGGCTCTATACGGCATCCAGGTTGGTGGGTGGGTGGGTGGGTGAGCAGTGATTATGCTGGTTCTTGTGTAAGCGGTGCACGCACTACCACCAGCCGCGTGCCCGAGAGATGGTCGTGCCAGGCGAGTCGATTCCGATCGAAAGCCGGCCAGGCAAAGGCCGCAATCGAGAGCAAGAAAACGCCGATGGCAGAGATCGAATAGATGTTTGTATATGCTTGGCCGCTGGAATTGATGAGAAACTCACACCCCAGCAGCACCAGCAACCAGGGAATCAGCATTGTCAGGTAGCGGATCAGCGCTTGACGCCAGCCCAGAGGTGCACCATCCATGCATACCGTCCGCAGTTTCCAGGCGCGCATGCCGATGGTCTGTCCGCCGTGAGTCCAGAAGCCACTGAAGAAAGCAAAGCCCATGGCCAACAACCCAAGCTGATAGAGCAACTTCATGCCCGCGTGATGGGAATAAAAGGATTCAAAAGCCACGCCATGCGTGAAGGGCATGATGAGGAAAGTGCCCAGAATCCAGATGGCCAGCAGGATGATCGCGTCGTATAAACCCGACGCCAGCCGCCGGAATAGTCCCGGTGACGTCAATGGCGCGGGATGTGAGGCGGGTTCAGGTATGTGCTGCGCGCTCATGACTGAGGAAATACCCCCGATCTGTCGCACCCTACCGGGCGAGGTGGGTGCATTTTATCGGCATGCCGGTGGCATGCCGATCCAACCGAGCGACCGGACATGGGCGATGAAGCGAAGCTTCGAGCGGGCTGCCATGGACGGCAACCCTGGACCACAAGCGCAGCAGGATTGCGAAGCGCGGTGGTCCGGGCCGCGATTCGTACCAGGGACGGTACGATGCCAATTATTATCACGCTGCAACTGGCGCTCCCTACCGGATTCGAACCGGTGTTTAAGCCTTGAGAGGGCTCCGTCCTAGGCCTCTAGACGAAGGGAGCTTGGGTAGATGAGGGAGTGGTATTATACGGACGCTCCGGATTAGCTCAAGCACGCTATCAAGAAGCGCACCGCAAACGATCACACGTGTATCTTCAGGAAACCTCCACACTGTCTCCCAATATCATTGCCCGCGCCGACCACAATATCTCGCGGGCCCAAATATCCGAAAATGCACTCAAGGTGTTGTATCGCCTGAAAAGCGCCGGCTACTCGTCTTATATGGTGGGTGGTGGCGTACGTGATCTGCTACTAGGCCGTGAACCCAAGGATTTTGATATCGCTACCGATGCGCGTCCGGAGCAGGTGCACACGCTGTTCCGCAATTGCCGCATCATCGGCCGGCGCTTCCGGCTGGCGCACGTTCAATTCGGCCATGAAATCATCGAGGTTGCCACGTTCCGGGCCAACCAGAGTCCGGTCCACGACCAGGACGAAACCCACAACGATACTAGCCGCATCCTGCGCGATAACACCTACGGCACGCTCGAACAGGACGCCTTCCGGCGCGATTTCACCGTCAATGCACTGTATTACGATATTCGCGATTTTTCCCTCAGGGATTATGTCGATGGCCTGGCGGATTTACGCAGCGGTACTTTAAGGCTCATCGGCGACCCGCACACACGTTATCGCGAGGATCCGGTGCGCATGCTGCGGGCCGTACGGTTTGCCGCCAAACTCGGGTTTCGCATCCATCCGGATACAGCGGCACCGGTTGCACCGCTGTCAGCGTTACTCGATGACATACCGCCGGCACGCTTGTTCGAGGAAATCCTGAAATTGTTCCTGTACGGTTTTGGCCTGCAATCCTTCGAGAGTCTGCGGCATTACGGCCTATTCGCGCGTCTGTTTCCCCGTACCGATGCAATATTGGATACCGAGGAGCAGGGCTTCCCGCATACTTTCATTGCCCAGGCACTTGCCAGCACCGATGCGCGTGTGAATGTCGACAAACCGGTTACGCCGGCGTTTTTGTTTGCGGCGCTGTTGTGGGAACCGGTGCGTCAGCAGGCAATGGCTCTGCAAGCGCAGGGATTACACCCGGGTGAAGCCATTCGGCGCGCCGCCGACGAAATAATCCCGCAACAGATCAGCCGTGTTGCGCTGCCGCGCCGCTTCGCCACACCGATGATCGAGATTTACCAACTACAACCGCGTTTTGGGCAACGCGACGGCAAGCGCCCCTTGCGGCTGCTGGCGCATCCGCGGTTCCGCGCCGCCTATGATTTCCTGGTGCTGCGCGCCGCCGCCGGTGAAGTGGATCAGGAGCTGGCCCATTGGTGGACTGAGATTCAGAATACTGATGCTGCCGGCCAAACCAGCATGCTGAGCGTCGCACCATCCGCAGGGCCGCGCCGCAACCGACGTCGCCGCCGTCGTCAGAATTCACCGTCAGCGTGATGCCTTGTGAGTGCCGGAGTTTGCGCATATATAGGTCTGGGCGGCAATCTGGATGTGCCTTACAAGCAAATCCAGCGCGCCTTCATTGAGCTGGATAACCTACCCCGCACTCACCTGCAGTCGCGCTCACATCTTTATACGAGCCGGCCGCTCGGTCCCCAGGAACAGCCGGACTACCTCAATGCGGTGGCGATATTGACCACCGAGCTTGCACCACTGGAATTGTTGCGGGCATTGCGCAGTCTGGAAGAAGCTCATGGCCGGAGACGCAATCATGAGAGTCGCTGGGGTGCACGCAGTCTGGATCTGGATATCCTGGTTTATGGCGATGTGCGTCTGGCTACAGCGGAATTGACGCTGCCGCATCCGCAGATGCATCTGCGCAGTTTTGTCCTGTATCCTTTGGCAGAATTGGCGCCAAACCTGATGATTCCTGGTCACGGGCGGGTGCAAGACCTGCGTGACCGCTGTCATACGCCGGCCATCGAGCTCTACAAGGAAGCTGCGAATGAGTGAAAACCAGCCACGCTACCTGGTGGTGGAAGGCCCTATCGGAGTGGGCAAGACCAGCCTCGCGCGGCGCCTGGCGCAAACTTTCGGCGGCGAACCATTGCTGGAGCACGCCGAAGAAAACCCGTTCCTGGAACGCTTTTACCGTGATCCAAAGAATGCTGCGCTGCCCACACAGTTGTCATTCCTTTTCCAGCGCGCGCGCCAGTTGCAGCAGCTGCGGCAAGGCGACATCTTCACTCCATTGCGGGTGGCGGATTTCATGCTGGAGAAAGACCACTTATTCGCACAACTCAATCTCGATGATGATGAATTCGGGCTGTATAAGCAGGTATTCCAGCATCTGACCGTGGATGCACCGCTGCCGGATTTGGTGGTATATCTGCAGGCGCCGATAGAAATACTAATGCGACGCGTTCTGAATCGTGGCGTTAATTATGAACAATTAATCCAGCGGGATTATCTTGAGCGTGTCGCCGAGGCTTACGCGCATTTCTTCCATTATTACAACGCTGCACCGCTTCTTATCGTGAATGCGGCTGAAATCAATCCGGTGGACAGCGATGAAGACTATGACATGCTGGTCAGGGAGATCAGCCGTGTCAAGAGTGGCCGACACTACTTCAATCCGGGCAAAGGAAGGCAGTTCGTTGCCTGAAAAGCGCGCAGGGCTGAAAGGGGGCGCTATACTTTCGTACCAGATGTCCGATATAAAAAAAGAGAAGCTGGAAAATGGCATTTCACGTGCCAGGTGGACGAAGACCATGCCAGTTCAATGTGTGATGGTTAACTAGAGATTCAAGCGGCTGCAACAATGCTTCAATTCATCCGGGAGTTTCTAACCTTGCCCGAGTACAGATCATGCTGACGCTACACGGCATTATAGAATTGCGTGATTACGTTAAGCATTGGCGCATCACCAGCCAGAAAATTGCCTTGGTGCCGACAATGGGTAACCTGCACGCAGGACATCTGCGCTTGGTGGAGCGCGCACAAGACGCTGCCGAGCATGTTGTGGCCAGTATTTTTGTAAATCCGCTACAATTCGGTCCCAACGAGGATTTCAAAAACTACCCCCGCACGCTTGAAGCTGATAAAAACAAATTGATAGCGGCTGGGACCGAGCTACTTTTCGCACCTTCGATTGATGAGATGTACGCTGGCGACCGTGAACAGATTACACGCGTGGATGTCCCCGGTTTGACGAACATCCTGGACGGTAAATTTAGGCCAGGCCATTTCGCTGGCATGGCTACAGTAGTTACCAAGCTACTTAATATGGTGCAGCCGGATGTGGCACTGTTTGGCGAAAAGGATTATCAACAGTTACAGATCATCCGCCGCTTGGTAGATGATCTGTCCCAACCTGTGGAAATCATTGGTGTACCCACGGTGCGCGAGGTGGATGGTTTGGCCATGAGTTCGCGCAATCTATACCTGACCCCATCTGAACGGGAGCTGGCACCGCAGTTGTTCCATACCCTGGAAGCGCTGGCGCAGGAACTGCGTGATGGCAGGCGTGAATTTCAGCGACTCGAGTCCGAAGCCGTGCGCAGGCTTTCCACGATCGGCATGCGCCCCGACTATGTAGCGATTCGTGCAGCCGGTACGTTGGCCGCGCCGGATAACGGAACGGTAAATTTAGTGATATTAGCCGCTGCCTGGCTTGGTAAAGCACGTCTCATCGACAATATTCAGGTGCATGCGGAAAACGCGCAGAACACATTACCACTTGAGCGTCCGCACAGGAGCAAGGTAAAATCAACTTAACTCAACTGATTTGACCTGATCAACATGCAACTCACACTGCTCAAATCCAAGCTGCACCGCGCCCATGTAACCCATGCTGAAGTGGATTACGAGGGCTCTTGCGCTATTGACGGCGATTTACTGGATGCCGCCGGCATCTTCGACTACGAGCAGTTGCAAATCTACAATGTCACGAATGGTGAGCGTTTCACCACCTATGCCATCCGTGCACAAGCCGGCAGTGGTGTCATATCCGTGAATGGTGCTGCCGCCCATCGCGCTGCACCCGGAGATCGCATCATCATCTGTGTGTATGCGCAATTAAATGCCGCCGAATCTATCAACCACAGTCCGCGGCTCGTTTATCTGAACGAGCACAACCGGATCACGCGCACTGCCAACGCCATACCCGTGCAGGCGGCGTAAATCAATTGCTTAAGCGCTGTGGTTGACTGCAAATACCTGAGGGATAAGCTTAATCCATTCTCTGGACAGTATCCTTCTGCATGAATGTTTCTGTTACCCAGTCCGCGCCTTCCGACAGCAGTGCCGAGCAATTCCGGCACAGCGGTTATACCGTCATAGCTCAGGCCATCAGTCCCGAAAGCGCTGGATTCATGGCCACCTATGCGCTGCTGCAGCAGAAATGGCCGGGTTACTACCAACCTGAGGAAATGTTCCGTGCGGCGCTTGGCCGATATGCTGACGCCCTGAGCGAAGCGCTGTTGCTGGATTTGAAGCCCAGGGTGGAGCGGGCCACTGGTCTGGAATTACTGCCCTGTTATTCCTATCTGCGCATCTATGGCAACGACGCGATCCTGCCGAAACATCTGGACCGGCCATCTTGCGAGATCAGCACTTCGTTGACCCTGGGTTTCAAGGCGCCGGCCCCATGGCCACTGTGTGTACAAGCTGATGGTATGGACAAGTCACTGGCGTTGATGCCCGGCGATATGCTTGTTTACCGCGGCGCCAATGTACCCCATTGGCGTGAGACATTCATCGGCGAATACTGGGTGCAGACCTTCCTGCATTACGTGGATGCCAACGGTCAGTTCACCGATTTCAAATTCGATGGCCGCGAGCGCATCGGTCCCTTCGACAAACTCACCATGCGACGGGTATTTCAGCGGCCTGCGAGCCTAGGCCAGTATGACAAGCCCGCGACCATTGCTGCGGATGCACCCTGCCCATGCGGCAGCGGCCTGCGCTTCCGGGATTGTCACGGAAGAAATATAAAAAAGTAATATTATTTTTCAAGAATGCTGATCAAATCGTTGTTCTGGACTGTTTGCGATTGGATGAAAATAGCCGTGGTTACATCTTATTGATGAATTGTTATTTATTACACCTGTTTATGTTGATATAACGCCCATAGCACATGTTCACGTACGAGTTCTGAAGTGTGATCCGCACGCGATTCCAGCGCGGCGCGAATTACCGGTGTAACCGGCGCATTACCCAGCGCTATGGCTAGATTCCGCAGCCAACATTCATAACCTACGCGTCGTATCGCGCTGCCTCGCGTGTATTCCAGAAAATCCTCCTCCGTCCAGCTGAATAGCTTCACCAATGAAGCGCTATCCAGGCCGTGTCGCGGTTCGAAATCTTTCAGCGGTGTGACTTTGGCAAATTTATTCCAGGGGCAGAAAAGCTGGCAATCGTCACAGCCGAATATGCGGTTGCCGATGGCCTCGCGGAATTCAATCGGAATTGATCCTTTATATTCAATGGTGAGGTAGGCGATGCAGCGGCGCGCATCCAGCTGATAGGGTGCGACGATTGCCCGCGTCGGGCAGACATCCATACAGGTATGGCAGCTACCACAGTGATCTTCTGCGGGTGCATCGATCGGCAGGGGTAGGTCGGTGAATAACTCGCCCAGGAAAAACCAGGATCCGGCATCCTTATTAATAAGATTGGTATGTTTGCCGATCCAGCCGAGTCCTGCATTGCGGGCCAGCGCTTTTTCGAGCACCGGCGCACTGTCGGTAAACGCCCGGTAGCCAAACTCGCCCACTTCCCGCTCAATGCAATCAGCAAGCTTTTGCAATCGGCCGCGCAATACCTTGTGATAATCACGGCCCAGAGCATAGCGGGCGATATAGGCACTATCCTTGTGATCTTCCAGCAGCCTGTTCGGGTCCATGGCATCTTCTGGCCAGTAATCCATGCGCGCGGAAATCACCCGCAGGGTGCCGGGTACCAGTTCTGCCGGGCGGCTGCGGCGCGTGTCATGGGTTTGCATGTACTGCATATCGCCATGGCGTTGCTGTCGAAGCCATTCCAGCAGGTGGCGTTCATCCTCCGGCAACTCCACACCACTGATGCCGGCTTGCTGAAAGCCCAGATCCCGCGCCCAGCCGCGGATGCGCTCGGTGAGCGCGCTGATATCAGTGATAAGGGGGGATTCAGACTGCATGGGCTATCGCTGAGGGCATGCTGTATATAATGCTGCCATGCTGACGATTTCCCAAGCGTTATATACGGCTGCCCAGACGCGGGAACTGGATCGCTGTGCCATCGACCAAGGCATCCCTGCGGAAGAACTCATGCTGCGCGCCGGCAAGGCAGCGTGGCAGGTACTCGCAAACCGCTGGCCTGCGGCTAAGCATATCGTGGTGTTGACTGGCGCTGGTAACAATGCCGGCGACGGCTTCGTGCTGGCTGACGAAGCATTACATGCACACCGGCGCGTGACTGTCGCGAATGTAGGCGATACAACCAAGCTATCCGGCGCTGCGGCGAAAGCGCGTACAAAATATTTGACTGCCAAGGGCAAGGAGCAGAAGTTTTCCGGTGCCTCCCTGGACGAAGGCGATGTCATCGTGGATGCACTGTTGGGCACGGGTTTGGATCGACCTGTGCAGGGTTCGTGGGCAGAAGCCATACAACTTGTAAACAACTGTAGCAAACCGGTATTGGCGCTGGATATCCCTTCAGGGCTAAATGCCGACAGCGGCGCTGTCATGGGGACCGCAGTGCAGGCCACAATGACCGTGACCTTCATCGGCAAGAAAGCCGGTTTGGTAACCGGACAAGGTCCTACCTGTGCAGGAGAGATCGTATTAGCAGGGCTGGAAGTACCGCAGCAGGTTTACGCAAATGTAACCCCAGTAGCGCGCTGTATCGATGACGCAGAGATGCATCTGCCACGACGCGCACGTGCGGCGCACAAAGGTCGCTTCGGTCACGTGCTGGTGATCGGCGGAAATATCGGTATGGGTGGATCGGTGCGTCTGACAGCGGAAGCTGCACTACGCAGCGGCGCTGGACTGGTGACGGTCGCTACCCGTCCGGCGCACGTGACAGTATTGCTGGCAGGACTACCTGAGGCCATGGTGCATGGTCTGGAAAATGCTGCCGAGTTGCTGCCGCTCATAGAGCGGGCCACGGTGATCGCCATCGGTCCGGGCCTGGGCCAGGATGACTGGGGCCGAATGCTGCTGGCAATGGCTCTGGATACACAGCTGCCGCTGGTAGTGGATGCCGACGCACTCAACTTGCTGGCAGCTCATCCCATCGTGCGCGGCCAATGGGTGTTGACTCCCCATCCTGGTGAAGCCAGCCGGCTGCTCAAAAAATCCATCAGCGAGATCCAGGCACATCGTTATCAGGCAGCGCAGCAGTTGATGGAACAGTATCGTGCGGTGGTGGTACTCAAGGGGGCTGGCAGCATCATTGCGGTCGTGGACGAGCTACCAGCGGTATGCACTTACGGTAACCCGGGGATGGCGGCTCCCGGCATGGGCGACGCACTTACCGGGGTCATCGCAGCGCTGATCGCCCAGGACTTATCATTGCCTGAGGCAGCCAGAATGGGCGTCGCCTTGCATGCATTGGCTGGAGACCGGGCTGCGGAATCCGGCGAGCGCGGCCTGATGACGCGTGACCTAATCAGTGGCTTACGCCACGTCATGAATCTGTGACTGAGTTTGTGGTGGATGATGCGGCGGCCATGGGTGCGTTGGGCATACAGCTGGGGCGCGTCCTCAGTACCGGCGCCGTTGTGTTTCTAATGGGTGAACTGGGCGCAGGTAAGACCACCCTGGTGCGGGGTGTGCTCCGTGGGCTGGGGGTTACCGGCCACGTACGCAGCCCGACTTACACGCTGATGGAAGGTTACGAATTTCAAGACCGGGTATTCCAGCATCTGGATCTGTATCGCATCCACGCTGCAGACGAACTGGAGTTTTTAGGGGCGCGTGAACTGGATGACCCGAATCGCTGGGTGTTCGTGGAATGGCCAGAACGAGGCGCAGGGCAGCTACCGACTCCGGATCTTGAATTAAAGCTTGATTTCCAGGATTCCGGTCGCCGGATAGGGTTGAAAGCGCGCAGCGAGCGGGGGCGCGGGCTGGCGGAAGCCTGGCAGACCCTGGCCAAGGCCGCCGTGATACCGGGTTTGCTCGTCCAGGATTGACACCCTTTCTAAGGACTCGCTCTAAGATCCAACCGTATCTACATAAATTCATTGATAAAAACTTGAATTTCAACTGGGATCATGTATAACTACATGCATGTCCTCAAGATGTGGTTTGGGCCTGAAAGCTTTACTGACTCTGGCACTGCTTTGGCCGGTAATGGTGTTGGCCGCCTCCGCAAACCTGCTGGGGGCGCATTTCACACCCGTCAATGGTCAAGCGGCCCTGATCTTCGACTTTTCCGGTCCGGTGGAACACCGGATTTTTACCCTCAGCAATCCGAACCGTATCGTCATCGATATCGATAACGCACGTCTGGCGGCATCCTTACCGGCTGGGCAGGGCGTGGTGAAGGATTTGCGCAGCGCGGTACGTGACCAGAACGGATTGCGTGTAGTGCTGGATCTGAACTCCCGCGCCGTTCCACGCAGCCAGTTGCGGAATACGGCTTCCGGTGCACAACTGGTGGTCAATCTGTATGCCAATAATTCGCAGGTGGTCCGCAAACCGGTACTCACGGCGGCGACTTCGGTACCCAAATCCGGACGTGAGATCGTGGTCGCCATAGATGCGGGCCACGGCGGCATGGATTCCGGAGCCCGTAGCCGCCATGGACTCATGGAAAAGACCATCACCCTGGAGATCGCTCGCCGGCTCTCGGCTTTGGTGGCCAAGCAGCCTGGTTTCAAACCCTTCCTGACACGCGATGGCGATTATTATCTGACGTTACGCCAACGTATCGACCGCGCGCGCGCAGCCCATGCTGACATTTTCATTTCTATACATTGCGATGCATCGCAACATCATTATGCCGACGGTGCGACCGTGTATGCGCTTTCCACGCATGGCGCCAGCAGTGAACACGCGCGCCTGCTGGCAGATCGCGAAAACGATTCTGACCTGCTGGGCGGCGTGAGTCTGTCCGACAAGAGCAACATGTTGGCCTCGGTACTGCTGGATCTTTCACAGACCGCCACCATCGGCGCCAGCCTGGACGTGGGTAATCGCGTGGCGCGTCAACTCTCAAGGCTCGGGCCCATGCACCGCGATGATGTGCAGCAGGCAGCCTTTGTGGTGCTCAAGTCGCCGGATATCCCCTCGATTCTGGTGGAAACGGATTACATCACTAATCCTCATGAAGAGAGCTTGCTCAAGTCCTCCAGTTACCAGGGTAAAATTGCCGATGCAGTACTCGGCGGTGTGATCGGTTACTTCAATCAGTATCCTCCACCGGGCACCGAACTGGCCATGACAAAAGCGCACAACCAGCAAGGCGCACCGATAGTCGGTACTGCACAGCAAGCCACGGATTACAGCGTCGCCAGCCGCAATAAGCGCGATCAATAAACTTTCATAGTTTATTCAACAGCCGCAAGTCGCTAAGCTAGACACTTGGCGTTATAGCGGTGGCCCATGTCAATCCGATTGTTACCAACCCAGCTTATCAACCAGATCGCCGCTGGCGAAGTGGTGGAGCGGCCTGCCTCGGTGGTCAAGGAGTTGCTGGAAAACAGCTTGGATGCCGGTGCCACGCGTATCGATGTGGAGCTGGAAAAAGGCGGAACCCGATTGATCCGTGTACGCGATGATGGCGGTGGTATTCCCAAAGAAGAGCTGAGTATGGCGCTGGCGCGGCATGCAACCAGCAAGATCGCCAGTCTCGACGATCTGGAGCGGGTGGCGACGCTGGGTTTCCGCGGCGAAGCCTTGCCCAGCATCGGTGCCGTGGCGCGCTTGAGCATGACTTCACGCACCCGCGGTCTTGAGCATGGCTGGCGTATCGAGGGCGACGGTCATGGGCATTACAGCCAGCCACAACCGGCGTCACACCCGCTCGGCACGAGCGTGGAAGTGCATGAACTATTCTTCAATACGCCCGCACGCCGCAAGTTCCTGCGCAGCGAAGCCACTGAATTCGGTCATGTAGATACGCTGCTGCGACGCATGGCATTGGCGCGCATGGATGTGGCGCTGCATGCACGTCACAACGAGCGCGGCGTGTATGCGCTGGCGGCAGCCGGCGAACAGCGCGACCGCGAGCAACGGATAGCGGTGCTGTTGGGCAAGGAATTTGCCGCGCATGCCCTGTTTATTACCCATGCCATGAGCGGATTGATCCTGCGCGGTTGGATTGCCCGGCCCACATTTTCCCGCAGCCAGCCGGATCTGCAGTTTTTCTATGTGAACGGGCGCATGGTGCGCGACAAATTATTGGCACATGCCCTCAAACTTGCCTATCACGATGTGCTTTTCCACGGACGCCATCCGGCCTATGTGCTGTATCTGGAGCTGGATCCGGCGCGCGTGGATGTGAATGCACACCCGGCCAAATACGAGGTGCGTTTTCGCGACAGTCGGCTGGTACATGATTACGTGTTTCGCACCGTGGAGGCGGCGCTTAAAGAAACGTCGCCTAAGTCGTTGATGGAACCCGGGCCGTTACCGGTGCTGCAGCCATCGTCTGCCACGCCAACAGTGGGCATGCGTTCGCAGCAGCCGATAGGGTTGCATGTGGCGGAGGACATGGCCGGTTATGCAAAACTACACGCACAGCCACCCATTTCCGAGCAATCGCCGGATAACGCTCATGACATACCGCCGCTCGGCTTCGCGCTCGCGCAATTGCATGGGGTCTATATCCTGGCCGCCAGCCGTGATGGTTTGATACTGGTAGACATGCATGCGGCCCATGAGCGCATCACCTATGAGCGCTTGAAGAAATCCCTGGAATCGGGGCACGTGATCTCCCAGCCGTTGCTGGTGCCGATGAGCATGAGCGTCAGCCGTCGCGAAGCGGAACTTGCTGAGTCGGCGTCGGCAGGTCTCGCAGAAGTGGGGTTCGTGGCGGAGCGCCGTGGTCCCGATACTCTGGTGATACGTGAAGTCCCGGCATTGCTCGATGGCGAGGATGTGGTGCAATTGCTGCGCGACCTGCTGGCCGACATCATCGAAAACGGCGGTAGCCGACGCTTGCATACCGCACTCGAACACGTCCTGGCTACCCGTGCCTGTCACACTTCGGTACGCGCCCATCGCGAGCTGACTCTCGCGGAGATGAATGCCCTGTTACGCGAGATGGAACGCACCCCGCGAGCCGATCAGTGCAACCATGGGCGACCCACCTGGAAGAACCTCAGCATGGCGGAGCTCGACAAGTTATTCCTGCGTGGCCGATGAGAAACCGAATCAGCCATAGTCGGGTTAGGCATGCCCGAATGATTCAGCTATTCCTTAAATAGCTACGCTTGGATATCCAGAAACTTTCTGTGGATTTCAAATGAATACTGCACTATTGCCGCCGGCGATCATGCTCATGGGGCCGACAGCATCCGGCAAGACCGCGCTGGCTGTGGATATGGTTAAGCATTTTCCCTGCGAAATCATCAGCGTGGATTCGGCCATGATCTATCGCGGCATGGATATTGGCACCGCCAAGCCCGGCATGGATATCCTGCGCATCGCGCCGCATCGTCTCATTGATATTTGTGATCCCGCCGAAAGTTATTCCGCAGGCCGGTTCCTCACGGACGCACTGCAGGCCATGCGGGATATCATTACCAAGGGCCGGATCCCGCTATTGGTGGGCGGGACCATGTTGTATTTCCATGTCATGCAGCAGGGGTTAGCCGACCTACCGGTCGCTGACCTGGAGATTCGCGCGCGACTGGATGCCCGCGCAGCTGACGAAGGCTGGCCGGCCTTGCATGCGGAACTGGCAGGCGTCGATCCGATCGCCGCAGCGCGGATCAATGTTAATGATTCACAACGTATTCAGCGCGCACTGGAAATTTATTATGTCACCGGCCGGCCTATGTCGGAACTGCATGACAGCAGCACTGTCCAAACTTTGCCGTATCGTCTGATCAAACTCGCGATATCGCCTTCGAGTCGCGGGTTGCTGCATGCACGTATCGAACAGCGCTTCCATGACATGCTGACGATGGGATTCGTGAAGGAAGTCACGGGCTTGCGTGCGCGCGGCGATCTGACGATCAACCATAGTTCCATGCGCTCGGTAGGTTACCGGCAGTTATGGGAACATCTGGACGGTGACTGCAGTCTGGAGACGGCGGTACAGCGGGGGATCGTAGCCACGCGCCGTTTTGCCAAACGCCAGCTGACTTGGCTGCGAGCGGAAAAGGATGTCCATTGGCTGCAGAGCGATGCTACGGATGTGTCGGGTGATGCGAAATCGCTGTTAAAACAGGTGTTGGCGGGCAGCCCCTGAGGGCGCTGTGCTACAATCTTGCGGTCTTTAAATACAAGAACTAAGCCGACCATGAGGCTTACTTTATGACGGACGTAACTAAAACCAGGAGAAAAGACATGGCAAAAGGTCAGTCCCTGCAGGAACCCTTTCTGAACAGTCTGCGTCGGGACAAAATCCCTGTATCGATTTATCTTGTCAACGGCATCAAGCTGCAAGGACAGGTCGAATCCTTTGATCAATTCGTTATCCTTCTCAAGAACAGCGTGAGCCAGATGGTGTACAAACATGCCATTTCCACTGTAGTGCCGAGCCGGAATGTAAATCTGACGGCTGATGAGAGCGCTAGCGAAGCGAGTGGCGAGGGTGCCCTCTAACGTATGCCGAGGCCACGCATTGTTTGAACGTCCGAAGAGCGGTGAACGAGCCGTTCTGGTTCACCTTAACCTAGACCCCACGACCGGCGACGATCTCCTTCAGGAATTCACCGAGCTAGCCAAAACCGCCGGCGCAGAAGTGCAGGCCACAGTTATCGGCAGCCGGCGTGTACCGGAAGCGCATTTTTTCATCGGCGAAGGCAAGGCTGCGGAAGTGCGGGCCAAGGTACTGGAGACCCAAGCCGATCTGGTATTGGTGAATCACACGCTCTCACCCAGCCAGGAGCGCAACCTGGAGAAATTCCTGAATTGCCGTGTACTGGACCGCACCGGCCTGATTCTGGATATTTTCGCACAACGTGCGCGCAGTTTCGAAGGCAAGCTGCAAGTGGAGCTCGCCCAGCACCGGCATCTGGCCACGCGACTGGTGCGTGGCTGGACACACTTGGAACGTCAACGCGGTGGCAGCATCGGGCTGCGCGGTCCCGGTGAAACACAATTGGAAACCGACCGGCGGCTTATAAGCAAGCGCATCCAGCAATTGGTGAAACGTCTGCAACGCGTGCGTGAGCAGCGCGAGCAGGGGCGGCGCACACGCGTGCGCAGGGCAGTGCCCACCATCTCACTGGTGGGATACACCAATGCCGGCAAGTCCACGCTATTCAACGCGCTAACCGGCGCGGATATGTTGGTCGCCGACCGATTGTTTGCAACCCTGGATACCACGTTGCGTCGCCTGCATCTCGACACTGGACCTGAAGTGGTACTCGCGGATACCGTGGGTTTTATCCGTGAACTGCCCCATGATCTGGTGGCGGCATTCCGTTCCACACTCCAGGAGACCGAGGAGGCGGCACTGCTGCTGCATGTCGTGGATGCCAGCGACCCGCAACGCGATATCTATATTGAAACTGTGAATCAGGTACTCGCAGAAATCGGTGCACAGGATATCCCGCAACTCGAGATATTCAATAAAATTGACGCCACCGGACAACTCCCGGCTGTCGAAAATGGTCCTGATGGCATGCCGCGACGCGTATGGGTTTCAGCCCGCAGTGGTGCTGGTCTGGAGCAGCTGGGTAAAGCCATCGAAGAACGGCTTCGCACTGAGACCGTGCATGGCTGGTTACGGCTGGCGCCGGCCAAGAGCCGCGCACGGGCGACGCTATTCCAACTGGGTGCGGTACGCGGCGAGAAACTGGATGAGGATGGCAGTTATCTGCTGCAGGTGGAATTACCGCGCAGCGATTACCAGCGCTTCTGCCATCGCGAGGGGCTGAGTCCCTCGTTGCTGATCGCTTGAAATGGCGGGCGCATTTTCGCCAGCCAGCTATTATGCAAAAAGTGGAAATTGTAATTATTCGATCAGCTACACTGGTTGAGATACGGTGAGAGCCGGAGAGACCTAACCGGAATGCGTTTTGGAGTAAACCAAGATGGTGTTTTCAGAAAATCTGAGTGACTGCATGGGAGTGCGCCGCTATGGTGTGGAATGAACCGGGGAAGGACAAGGATAAAGATAAAGATCCCTGGAAAAGCACAGAGCGTCCACCGGACCTGGAACGGATCGTCAAAAGTCTGCACAAGCGATTCGGCTGGTTGTTTGGCGGGAAACGCGCCGGTCCACAACGTTTCAAAATGGCCATATTATGGTGGCTGTTGCCCGTCATTATCGTCACCTGGCTGCTATCAGGATTCTACAAAGTAGCCCCCGGTGATCGCGGTGTGCATTTTGTTTTTGGCCGCTATACACAAGTGGTATCTCCGGGTTTGCAATGGCATGCGCCATGGCCCATTGGACATGCAGACATCATCAACGGCGTTGAAGGCCGCGATTACACTCGCAGTTATAACCGCCTGCTCACCAGCGACGGTGATTTCGTGACGGTCGATGCGGTGGCGCAGTATCACGTGGTGGATATGAGCGATTACCTTTTCAATACCGCAGTCACCGCGGGTGCTACCGAAAGTGCCGATGCCGGCGCCCGGACGCTTCTGGGGACGCTGGTGGATACAGCTATCAGCGCAGCAGTGGCCCACAGTACTTTGGACAATGTCATGGGATCGGGACAGGATGCGGTGGAAGCAGAAGCCAGCCGACGTTTGAACTCACTTCTGAAACCATACACTACAGGTATCGCCGTGACACGCCTGTCATTTCAGCATGTCAGCCTGCCTGAAAGTGTAAGCAGCAGTGATGCGGATATAAGCGCGGCCCAAAAGGATGTCGGTCAGGCCAAGACTGCGGCACAGGTATATTCAGAAAATCTACTGCCTCAAGTCAAAAGCGAGGCGGATGCCAAGATTGCGCAGGCCGAGCTCTACCACAGCATGTTGGTTAATCAGGCGCAGGCGGATACCGCGGGGTTTGATGCTGTGCTTGCTGCTTATCGCAGGGCCCCGGCATTGACCCGCGATATGCTGTATACGCAAACCATGGAAGAAATCCTCGGCAATGCCAATAAAGTGGTAGTGGATACACGCGGCGGGAATGTCACTGTGCAACTGAACCCGCCTTCCCAACCGGCAGCACCGGTGGCTGTCGAGAAACCCGTAGTTGCAAAGGATCCGACGCGCACTCCCAGCGCGGCTCACGCCGCCAGTTCGCACAAGAGGCAGTTATGATTTTGCTGCATCGTTCGATAATCAGTCTCATCATCGCCCTCGGCTTGTTGGTAATCGTCAGCCAGAGTGTGGGTGTGGTGCAGCAGGGTCAGACAGGCGTGCGCTTGCGTGCCGGTACCGTGACTGACACCGGACTCGCACCTGGCCTGCATTTCAGGCTGCCATTCGTCGGCCGTATCGTGGGCGTGGACGACCATTGGATCACGCTGGACAGCGACCATCAGAACGGCGGACGTCTGAAATTGGCAAGCGCCGATGGCAAGAACCTGGAAGCGGGCTATGCTGCAATCTGGAAAATTAGTGACCCGGCGGCATTCTGTCGCGTGACTGGCTGCGACGAAAGCAGCGGCGCACGCCGCATAAACGATGCGCTGACTCCGATGCTCGACAAGCTGTTCGCGGCGCACACGGGCGCCGAACTGCTGGCCGACAAGGATGGAGCTTTGATGAAGGATCTGCCTGCCACTCTCTCTCGGCAATTGCAGGCGCTGGGCGTGACGGTGCAGGCGGTCTATATCACCGCACTGACACTGCCGCATGACCAACTATCCGCGGTATATGAGCGCATGCGCGCAGCACAATCCGACAAGGCCGAGCAGATACACGCCCAGGGTATCGCCGACGCCGACGCCATCCGCAACTCGGCGGATCAGCAGCGCGCCGCCATGCTTGCACAGGCAGATATCCAGGCACAGAAGATTCGTGGGCAAGCGCAAGCACAAGCCACGGCGGTATATGCGCACGCCTATCAACAAGATCCGGAGTTCTTCAATTTCTATATGCGGTTGCA
>Ga0307374_10004748_pt1 | contig 22455 bp, 24 predicted proteins | sample OX3MG_FD_202532 | JGI IMG/M metagenome (GOLD analysis project Ga0307374, IMG submission 202532) | Soil microbial communities from Risofladan, Vaasa, Finland - OX-3 | ecosystem: Environmental > Terrestrial > Soil > Coastal area > Acid sulfate soil | place: Finland: Risofladan, Vaasa | collected... | reverse complement strand
CTCCCTCTACACCGCCACCAGTCCGCTCACTCTCAAGCGAACCATTGACCGCCGGCTGGCCGCCATGCCCGCCGCCCTGGAGGTAACCCAAAGTGCCTGAACCGTCCGAGACCGATGTCCCCACTTCCCCAACTTCTCCACCCCTTCCCCCCGAACCCCCTATCCCGCCTTCTGCTGCTACGGTGTCATTCCTTCCTGACGGAACGACTGCCCCAGGGTGCGATTCCTTGCTGACGGACAACGGGTGGCGCTCTCCCCCTTCTGAAGACCGGCGAACCTGAACGGGTGAACCCCAGGAGAGCCTTCAAAATCGGGGGCAACTCCGAGTCGCGCGAGGTTCCGCTTACTTCAATTCGGACCTCGGCGAGCCCGCCCGGCGGAGCTGGGGACCGGCCACCCGCTGGGTCTCTCCGGCGGCGATCGTCACCGGTCCCCGGGGCGTCTGGAGGAGCAGCTCACCCTCATCGGAGATTCCCAGCACGGTGCCTCGGACCGTTCCCGAGGAGTGGGCGGCAACGACCTCCTCCCCCAGCCAGGCGGCGTGCCCCAGCCAGGCCCGGCGGAGTCCGGCGAACCCACCTCCGACCCACTCCTGGTACCGCGCCGCGAGGCGAGTCAGGACGGACTCGGCCAGCGCCGTGCGATCCACCGGGAAGCCCTCGGCATCGCAGGCAGTGGCCGACTCACGGAGGTCCGGGGGCAGCTCCCGGCCCGCCCACTCCACGTTGCAGCCGACACCCAGGACCAGCGCCAGGCGGCCGCCGGCGGGTCGCGCCTCGAGCAACACACCGGCGAGCTTTCGCTCCCCGCAGAGGCAGTCATTGGGCCACTTGAGCCGGGCTGGGGGGCCCCCCGCCAGGGCCAGCCCCTCGACCAGCGCGAGCCCGGCGACGAGACTCAGAGTGGCAGCTCGGGGGGGGCTCGACTCCGGGCGAAAGAGCACCGAGAACATGAGCGAGCTTCCCGCCGGCGCGGTCCAGCTCCGACCCTCCCGTCCCCTACCCGCCAACTGCTCGTCGGCGAGGACGACCAGCCCCTCGGCGGCGCCCGCCGCAGCCGCGGTCGCGACCAGGTCCTGGGTGCTTCCCACCTGGGCATAAAAGCGCAGCTGGTAGGGAAATCGAGTGGCGGCCAGACCCTGCTCCAGCCGCCCCTGGTCGAGGTTCTGGGTCACTTCGATGAGAGCGACTCTGAGATGCGCGGCACTCTCGTATACTGCCGCCTCGTGGAGAACTGGGAAAGGGTTGAGCTGTTCAGTTCTTTCTTGAAGCTCAGCGGGGACATCGAGGTGGTCCCGCCGCTGCGGCTCACTGACGTCGTCAATCGGATGACCGAGTTCCTCGAGATCCAGCACCTCACCCTGGAGCCGCTGGCCAGCACCTACCCCGTGATCAGCACCGTCGAGGACGCGGCCATGGTTGCCAAGCGATCTCTCCTCATGGTGGTGCCGATCGGAGATTCGGCCGCCGACCAGGGGGGGCGGCGGGCGCTCCTGGAGACCAAGGTGGCCCGCCAGGTGGCCCTCACCATCGACACCTTCTCCTTGGTCTGCGAGGTCTTCCTAGAGCCACGGTTCAGCCTGCGCGAGACCCTCGAGCGCAGCGTCGATGACTTCCTCCCGGTCCGCAATCTCAACGCAGTGTGGCTACCAGCGCTTACCCATGAGCGGGTCACCATCCAGCGCTCCTTCGCCCTCATCCATCCTCGGCAGATCCTGAGCTTCTCCGAGCGTGGAGAAGCCGCCTCCTGAGCCACCCGACAAGGCTCCGGCCGGGGCGGGAGGCTGAACTGTCCCAGTCGATCCGGCGCGATGCCGCAACCGTCGCCTTGCTCCGCGAGCGGCCGGGCCCGCCGCCCGCAGACAGCTCCCTGCGGGTGCTCCTGGTCAAGCGTCCAGCGGCCAGTTCCTTTGCTCCCTTGGCCGAGGTCTTCCCGGGAGGTTCGGTCGATCCCGCCGACCTCGACTCGGGCTGGGGCGACCTTGGCGCCGGACCCCGGACGGGGTCGGGGGTCGAGCGCCAGTTTCTGGTCGCCGCGGTGCGGGAGACCTTCGAGGAGTGCGGGATCCTGCTGGCCCGCGACCCAGCCGGAATGCCCTGTGACCCCGAGCTGGTGCTGCGGCTGGCTCCGCTTCGGGCCAGACTGCAGGCGGGCGAGTCCGCCGCGTTCCAACCCGCCTTGCGGGCGGCCGGGCTGCGGCCGGGGTGGGAGGATCTGGTCTACTGCGCCCACTGGGTGACCCCGGAGGGTCTCCCCCGCATCTTCGACACGCGATTCTTCCTGGCCGCCCTGCCCTTGGGTCAGGAACCCGCTCGAGCCGACGGCGCCGAGGTCGCGTCGCTGCGCTGGGTGCTTCCCAAGTCCGCTCTGGCAGAGGCGCACCGCGGCCAGGCGCGGATCCTGCCCCCCACCCGGGCCGTGCTCGAGCTGGTGGCGGGCGAATCCGACGTCGAGACCGTCCTCCAAAGCGCGCGCAGGGCCGAGGTCGTCCGGGTACAGCCACGACTCGAGGAGATCACCGCTTCCAACTACCCCGGACTCAAACCGGAGGACGTGGTGGGACCGGCGGGGGGAGCCGGACTGTGACCTCAGAACCGACGGTGGAGCGGGTCTTGGCCCCCAACCCAGGACCGCTCACCGGGCCCGGCACCAACACCTGGATTCTCGGTAGCGGCGAGACTCTGGTGATCGACCCTGGGCCTGCCGACGAGCAGCATCTGGCCCGGGTCCTGGCCGTGGCCAGCCGCCGGGGTCGGGTGGCGGTGGTGGCATGCACCCACCACCACTCCGACCACGTGGAGGGCGCCGCGCGCTTCTGTGAGCTGGCCGGAGCGCCGTTGGCGGTCGATTTTCGCCGCGCGCTCGAACCCGGCACTCTGCCGCTTCACGACGGGGATCGGCTCCTGGTCGGGGACCGGGCGCTGCTGGCAGTGCACACCCCCGGGCACGCCTCGGACCATCTCTGCTTCTTCGACGAATCGAGCCGGGTCCTCTTCACCGGCGACCATGTACTCCAGGGAACGACCAGCCTGGTGCTCCCTCCCGATGGGGACATGCGCCTCTACCTGGAGTCCCTCGAGCGGGTGCTCCGGCTCCATCCCCGGCGACTCTACCCCGGCCACGGCGAGCCGATCGAGCCGGCGGAGGAGGCGATTCGCGAGCTGATCGGCCACCGCCTGGAGCGAGAGTCCCAGATTCTCAACCAACTGGGCGAGGGTCCTGCGAGCCCGGCGGAGATCGTCTCCCGACTCTATGTCGGATACCCGGAGGCGGTGCTGGAGATGGCCGCGGGCACGGTACTCGCCCACCTGCTCAAGCTCGCGGGGGAGGGCCGGGTGAGCGTCTCGGAAGCCCCAGCAAGCAATCGCTTCGAGCTGGCGGAGGGCCCCGACCAGGACTGACCGGGGCTCGGCGGCGGACCGCCCCGAGAGCCTGTCAGGACCGCTACACCATCTGGAACGGGAGGTGGGCCAGGGTCCGGGTCATTACCCCGGAGGGGCCCCAGGGCACGACAGGCTTCCAGAGCGACTCGGTGTGGTAGGCGGACCCGGCGATGTCGAGGTGGACCCAGGGCAGCTCCCCGGCGAACTCACGCAGAAAGACACCGCCGTTGATCGAGCTCGCCCCCGACGTCCCCGAGGTGTTCTGCATGTCGGCGATGTCGCTGATCAACGCCACCTCGTACTCGGGATAGAGGGGCAGCTCCCAGATCCGTTCTCCGGCCAGGGCGCCGGCCCGACGGAGCTGGCTGATCAGCTCGGGACTGGTCCCCATGGCGGCGGTTATCGACTGACCCAGAGCTACGACCACACCCCCGGTCAGAGTGGCGACGTCGACCAGGTGAGTGGCGCCCCGGGCCGCGGCGAAGCCGAGCCCGTCGGCTAGTACCAGCCGACCCTCGGCGTCGGTGTTGTTGATCTCGATGGTCTTGCCATTCATGGCGCTCACCACGTCGCCAGGCTTGATCGCCCCTCCGCCGGGCATGTTCTCGGTGAGGGCGGCCACCGCGATCACCTCGATCGGGGCTCCCATCTGCGCGATCAGGGCCATGGTCTCGATCACCGCGGCGGCGCCACTCATGTCGGCCTTCATGTCAGACATGCCGGGATTGGACTTGAGCGAGATTCCGCCGGTGTCGAATGTGATCCCCTTGCCCACCAGGGCCAGTACCTGGCCCGACTTGGAGCCGGCTTTGGGGCGGTAGCGGAGAGAGACCAGCCGGGGCGGCTCGTGTGAGCCTCGGGCCACGGCCAGCAGCGCGCCCATGCCCAGCCGCTCCATCTCGGGACGCTCCAGAATCTCCAGCTCGAGCCGATGATCGGCGGCCACTCGCTCGGCCTCCTGGGCCAGCTGAGCTGGCGTCAGCCGGTTGGCCGGACTCCACTGCAGCTCCCTGGTCCGATTGGTGGCGGCGGCCATCATCGCCCCCTCGGCGAGCGCCTCGGCGACCTCGGACCCCGTGCCCAGACCGATCACGGTCAGCTCCTCGACCGCGCCCGCGTCCTCTCCGGTTCGAAGTGCCGCCAGGTGATAGTTGCCTAGCGCCACCCCCTCGGCCACCGCCCTGGCGACGGCCGCCAGTTCGCCCTGCACTGGATCGCTGGCCTCGAGGGCCGCCACCAGCGCCCGATCGACCACGACCGCCAGCCGGGCGGAGAAGCGCCGAGTGTCGCGGACCGCGAACTGGAGGGCGTTACGTAACCGGTATCCGTCCAGTCCCCGGGGGCGGCCCAGGCCGAGGACCACCACCCGGGCGGCGCCGAGCCTTCCGGCGCTGGCCACGACAGCGCTCTTGGCGAAGGCCCCGGTCACTTCGTGATCTGCCCGCATCCGGCCGATCAGCCCGTCCAGGGCGGCGTCCGCAGCCGCTGCCAGAGGATCCAGTCCTCCCTCCTGAAAGTAGGGCACCAGCAGGACATCGGCCTGGACCGCCGTTGGGTCAGCGTCACTCGCTTTGACTCGCAATCTTCTACCCTCCTGAATGCCCGGGCGGCTCCCGGCGGCCCACCTCCTCCCCGCTCGGCCCCGAGACGGATCAGTGGTGGGGGTCGAAGCGCACCTCTCGCAGATCTGGAATCCACGCCCGCAGCGCGGTCTCAAGGACCCGGAGCAGCTCCGGGGTGAGCACCACCACGAAGTTGGAACTTGGGTGGGCCTGCACGACCACCTCACCCGGTCTTGGTTGCGTGACCAGCAGGCTGTCGCTGGCCGGGCCCGAGGCGATCACCCCCCGCACCCGCGCCGTCAATTCGGAATCGGTCACCAAGGAATCATGGCAAAGAGGAGCCGGACAATGTCAGCGTGACCGCTCTACCGCTGCCCCGGGTCCCGGGCCAATCCGCCCCGAGCTGGCGGGTGCTCCTCGAGCTGGAGGCCCGCCGCGAGGGGTTCGCCGGCATCGGGGTGACCGACCTGGCGCCATTCAGCGAGGCGGCCGGCAGGGCCCGGACTGCCCTCGCCGAGGGCAGGCTCGGGGGCATGCCCTGGTACACGAAGGAGCGGATCGACCAGGCCGAGGACCTCTCCAGCCGGTTCCCCTGGGGGCGGAGCCTGGTAGCGCTCAGCTTTCCCTACCGGCCCGCGGCCCAGCCCCTCGGTCCGCCTCCCCGACCGGCTCCCAGCGGGCGCCAGCGAGGCCGGATCGCGGCCTACGCTCTGGGCGAGGACTATCACCGCAGCCTGGACCGAGCCCTGGACCGGCTGCGTCGGCGGCTGCAGGCCCGCGATCCCGGCCTGCGCTGGCACCGGTTCCTGGATCATGGCCGCGCCCTGGATCGGGCCATCGCCGAGCGTGCCGGTCTCGGCTTCTGCGGCAAGCACACGCAGCTGATCGCGGAGCAGGGCGGATCCTACGTGCTCCTGGCGGCGCTGGTGCTGAGCCTGGAGCTGGCGCCGGATCCGCGCTCGAAACGCAACTGCGGCAGCTGTCGGGCCTGCCTGCCAAGCTGCCCCACCGGTGCTCTGATCGCCCCCGGAGTGATCGACGCGCCCCGATGCATCAGCTACCTGACCATCGAGCACGAGGGTCCCATCCCGCTCGAGCTCCGGCCGCTCATGGGGGAGTGGGTCTTTGGCTGTGACCTCTGTCAGGAGGCTTGCCCGATCAACGCCCGACTCAGCCCGGCGCCTGTTCCCGAGGGTCCCGCCTCGAGCCGCAAAGGTCCCGTCCCCTACCCCGATCTGGTCGAGCTCCTGGCGCTCTCCGAGCCGGAGTTCCAGGAGCGCTTCCGGGCCAGCACGCTGAGGCGGAGCGGGCGCGAACGGCTGGCTCGTAACGCGGCGATCGCACTGGGGAACTCAGGGGAAGCCGCCGGGGCCGCCGCCCTCGCCCAGGCAGTTGAGGCCGATCCCTCTCCAGTCGTGCGGGGCGCGAGCGCCTGGGCACTCGGCCGGGTGGGGGGTCCTGAGACCCGCGCCGTCCTCGAGCGGGCGCTGAGCCGCGAGCTGGACCCAGCAGTGGCGGCGGAGATCAGCGGCGCCCTGGCGCCAGCTGAAAGGGAAGGCGAAACGCCACCCCCGGGGCTGCGCCGACTGCCCCATTCGGCATAATCGCCGCGGTGGCTGGCTTTGCCCCGGTCTGTGCGGCGGTCGACGTCCCCCCGGGAACCGGTCGGGTGGTCGATGCCGACGGCGTTGAGGTGGCCATCTTCCACGTCGACGGAGTCTTCCACGCGCTCGAGAACAGCTGCGCCAGCGGAGGATCGATCGGCGAGGGCGAGCTCCGCGGGCACGTGGTCACCTGTCCTCTCGACGGGGAGACCTACGACGTCCGGACGGGAATCTCCCCCATCTCCGATGCCATCTTCGTGAAGCACTTCGACGTGCGCCTTGACGGCGCTGGCAACGTGCTGGTGCGCCTGGAACCGACTGAGGACGAGGACGAGGAGCCCTGATCCGCCGTCTGGCTGCGATCGACGTCGGCTCCAACACGGTCCACCTGCTGGTCGCCACTGTCTCCCCCCAGGGAACCGGCCAGCGCCGCCATGCGGTCCACATGCTGGGTCTGGGGCGAGCGGTCGAGGCCAAGGGAGAGCTCGGCGCCGAGTTGCTCGAGCGCACCGTCGCCGTGGTCACCCAGCTGATTGGTCAGGCCCACCAGGATGGCGCCCAGCGGATCGGGTTGGTCGGCACCGAGGCGCTCCGCAACGCCCGGGACGGGTCCGTCCTGGCCGACCTGATCCGGGCCGGCACCGGCCAGCAGCTTCGGATCCTGGCCGGCGAGATGGAGGCCCGGCTGAGCTACCTGGGGGCGACCTCCTTCTGGGTCCCTCGGGGCAATCCGGCAACCGTGGTCGACGTCGGTGGGGGCAGCACCGAGGTGGTCCACGGGCTGGGCAGCCGCCCAGCCAACGGGACCAGCCTGAAGCTCGGCTCCGACCGGATCCTGACCGCCACCCGGGCCGCCGACCCACCGACTCCCCGCCAGCGGGTCGACGCCGAGATGCGGATCTCGATGGTGCTCGAGGCCGCCCCCGAGGCCGCCCGGCGGGGGATGGTGATCGCGACCGGAGGAACCGCCTCCAACCTGCCCGTCCTGCTCGGGCTCTGGCGCGCCCTCCCCGACTCCAAGAACGGGCTTCGAGAAGAGGGCAAGCGCCCGCCCTGGCTCACTCTGAGCCGGGACAACATCGAGCGAGCGGTCCGGCTGGCAGCCACCCATCCGAGCTCCGAGGTGGCGACCCACACCGGGCTAAGTCCGGCCCGGGCCCGGTTGATGGCGGGGGGGGTGCTGATCCTGAGGGGACTTCTGGAGCGCTACCGGGCCGCCGAGCTGACGGTCACCGAGCGTGGACTTCGCGACGGCGTCCTGCTCCGGCTGGCGGCCGCCCCCGCCCCATCTCCCCCGGCCTGAGCGGGCGGTGGCGGCGAGCTGGAGTCCGAGCAGCTTGCCCTAAGCTGGCGCGGTGCCGGTCTTCGATTTCCACACCCACACCACCATCTCAGACGGCCATGCGGATGCCCTGGAGATGGCCCGGCGCTGCCAGAAGAACGGCTACGCGGCGTACGTCTGCAGCGACCACGTCGACGAGGGCACGGTCGGCGGTCGAGTCCCCGAGATCGTGGCCGCGTGCCGGCGGGTGGCTGACGAGCTGGGCCTGAGCGCCATCCCCGCCGTCGAGGTCACCCGGGTGGCCCCGGAGCGGGTGGCCCGGGTCGCCGCCAAGGCGCGCTCGTTGGGGGCGCTGCTGGTGGTTGTTCACGGCGAGACCCTGGGTGACTTCCCCCAACCCGGGCTCAACCTGGCCGCAACCTCCTGCTCCGACGTCGACATCCTGGGCCATCCCGGCCTGATAACGCCCCAGGCGGCGGAGCAGGCCCAGGCGCGCGGGATCCACCTCGAGATCAGCGCCGCCGGGCTGCACGGCCTCACCAACGGCCATGTCGCCAGGGTCGCCCTCGAGGTCGGGGCCAGCTTGGTACTGGACTCGGACGCCCACCGCCCCGAGAGCCTGCTCACTCCGGAGCGCGCCCAGCAGGTGCTGGCCGGGAGCGGGCTCAGCCTGGAGGGAGTGGCCCGGGTCGCCCAGCTGGCCCCTCTGGCGGTCCTGGCCAGGCGGGGGATCGAGCTCGCCGAAGAGCCCGGGGCGTTAGCGTCGAGACTGCCCGGGGACCAGGGCTAGGTTCACTACCCGGGCGGCGCCGGAGGCCCCGGTGGACCCGGGGGGCCGGGCGGGGGTGTCGAGCTCGGACTAGGCTCCGGGGTCGCGGTCGGGGTCGGGGTGACGTCGGGAAGCGGGGTGAGTGAGCCGCTGGGGGTGTTGGTGGGGACGGTCTCGATGTCCTGCAGGGTCGCCACCACCAGGGTTCTGCCCGGCCCCTGGCTGAAGGTGACCACCACCGCATCGCCGGGGATCAGGTCGGTGAGGGTGGCGGCGGTCCCGCCTCTGGTCAAGGTTGACTTGGCGGTCACGGCGGCCTGCACCGGCTGCCCCCCGGCGGGCTGGATGGCGATCAGGTTGGCCCCCACCGAGATCCCGACGATGGTGCCGTCAATGGGCCGGCCGACCAGCGCGTCGGTCGCCGAGGGCGAGCCACCGGGGGAGATGGCGACCAGGGTGTGGCCCTTGCTGGGCGCTCCTACGGAGAAGATGGTCAGGGAGGCGACGACGAGCCCGACGCCGAGCACCGAGAGCGAGACGATGGCGAGGAAAATCAGCGCCAGCAGGCCGTGGCCGTGAAACCCGACCAGGTTGTGACGCTGCTGCAGGCGCCGACCGGCGCGCAGGCGGGGGGCTTTCCGAGCCGCCGCCTTGCCTCCCGTGAGCCGAGTTTCCGCCATCGCTCCTCCTCGCCATCCGGCCCGCTCCCCCCGGCGTGGGCTGGGCGACGCCAAACCCGGCCGGAGTATAGGCGACCGCCGCAATCTGCCTGAGAGTCGTCGGTATCATCAACTGCCACCGATGACTTCCAGTTACGATCACGGCGCCATCGAGAGCAAGTGGCAGGCCCGGTGGCAGGACTCCGGTCTCTACCAGCTCCCCCTGGATCGGGTCTCGCGACCCTATTACAACCTGATGATGTTTCCCTACCCGTCGGCGGAGGGCCTGCACGTGGGAAACATGTTCGCCTTCTCCGGGGCCGACGCGCACGGGCGCTTCGAGCGGATGCAGGGTTTCGATGTCTTCGAACCGATCGGGTTCGACGCCTTCGGCATCCACAGCGAGAACTACGCGCTCAAAGTTGGCCGTCACCCCACCCAACTGATCGCCGACAACGTGGTCCGCTTTCGCGGGCAGTTGAAGCGGCTCGGGGCTCAGTTCGACTGGAGCCGGACGGTTGACACCACCGATCCCGCCTACTACCGCTGGACCCAGTGGCTGTTTCTCACCCTCTGGAAGGGCGGCTTCGCCTACCGGGCACGCCGCAACGTCAAATGGTGTCCGACCGATCTGACCGTGCTCGCCGACGAGCAGGTGCTCGCCGACGGCACCTGCGAACGCTGCGGGGCGGTGGTCACCGAGCGCGAGCTGGAGCAGTGGTTCCTGCGCATCACCGCCTTCACCGACCGGCTCCTGGCCGGTCTCGACGAGCTCAACTGGTCGGAGAGCACCAAGCTGCTCCAGCGACACTGGATCGGCCGCAGCCAGGGCGCTCTGATCGACTTCCCGATCGAGGGCGAGGACCCCCTCCGGGTCTTCTCGACCAGGCCGGACACCATCTTCGGCGCCACCTTCATGGTGCTCGCCCCCGACCACCCGCGGACCCTCGAGCTTGCAGCTCCAGAGGCGCGGGCGGAGGTGGCCGCCTTCGCCGCCGAGGCGGCCCGGCGGCGGATCTCCGGACAGCGCGACGACGAGAACTCGACCCGAGGGGTGGCGCTTGGCCGGGACGCGCTCAACCCCCTCACCGGCGCCCGAATCCCGCTCCTCACCGCCGAGTACGTGCTCTCCGGCTACGGGACGGGGGCCATCATGGCCGTGCCGGCCCACGACCAGCGCGACCACGCCTTCGCCGACGCCCATGGCCTGCCTGTGGTCGAGGTCGTCTCGGGCGGGGAGGCCAACCTGGCCCACGGGGGTTCGGGGGTCCTGGTAAACAGCGGCCACTTCGACGGCCTCAAAGCACCCGACCCGGCCCGGGAGTTGGTCACCGCCGCCCTGGTCGAGGCCGGCCTCGGCCAGCCCCACGTGACATACAAGCTGCGCGATTGGGGGATCTCCCGGCAGCGCTACTGGGGGCCCCCGATTCCGGCCATCCACTGCCCCGCCTGCGGGGTGGTGCCGGTGCCCGAGTCCGAGCTCCCGGTCCGGCTCCCCTACATCGAGGACTTTCGGCCCCTCGGCACCGGCCAGTCGCCCTTAGCCCGCGATCCCAATTTCCTCAACACCACCTGCCCCCAGTGCGGGGGACCAGCCCAGCGCGAGACCGACGTCTCGGACACCTTTCTGGACAGCTCGTGGTACTACCTGCGCTACCCCTCGGTGGGCCACGACGACGTCGCCTTCGACCCCCAGCTGACCCGCAAATGGCTGCCGGTGACTTACTACGACGGTGGCAACGAGCACGCCGTGCTGCACCTGCTGTATTCGCGCTTTGTCACCATGGCACTGCACCAGCTGGGACACCTCGACTTCGCCGAGCCGTTTCGGCAGTTCCGAGCCCACGGGACGATCGTCAAGGGCGGAGCCAAGATGTCGAAATCCCGCGGCAACGTGGTGGTTCCCGATGAGTACATCGCCCGTTTCGGGGCCGACGCCTTCCGCCTCTACCTGCTCTACCTGGGCCCTTACCACGAGAGCCTGAACTTCGTCGACACGGGAATCAATGGTCCCTTCCGCTTTCTGACTCAGCTCCTGCGCCTACTCGACCGGATCGAGGGCCCTGGCGACGGCGTGCCTGAGCCGGCCGGGCTGGCCCGAGCACGCCATCGCTGCATCCACCAGGTGACCCTGGACACCCCGGAGCGCAAGTACAACACCGCTATCGCGGCCATGATGACCTTCGTCAAGCGCCTCCGCGAACACGAGGGCGCGATCCCTGCCGTGGCCATGGAATCGCTGGCGCTCTTGCTGGCTCCCTACTGCCCCCACCTGGCCGAGGAGATCTGGGAGCGGCTCGGCAAGGAGTACTCGGTACACCAGCAGCCCTGGCCCCAGGCCGACCCCAGGCTGATCGTGGACGAGCAGGTGGTCGTGGTCGTCTGCATAAACGGCAAGAAGCGCGATCAGCTCCTGGTAGCCGCCGGAACTGACGCCGCGACCCTGGAGCGGGAGGCGCTCCAGCTGCCCCGGATCTCGAAGTGGCTCGAGGGGAGGACCGTGAAGCGGGTCTTCGTGGTCCCCGATCGCCAGGTAAACCTGGTGCTCGTCAGCTAGGCGGCTGCCCCGGCCGGGCGTTGCGTCGCCACCCCGTCGCCGGACTCCTAGTGATCTTCCCCAAATCCCCGAGCGGTGACCGGCTGCCTATCCTTGGCGAGGCGGCCCGTAGCTCAGCCGGTTAGAGCGGGGTTCTTATAAAGCCCAGGTCCTGGGTTCGAGTCCCAGCGGGCCGACCACGTATGAATTCGCAGAGAGCCGGAGAGATTTGCCGGAACGCATCCTGGCCCCCCGGAAAGAGGGTGCGGGTAGTGAGTGGGGGGATAGGCCCCCCAAAGGGGAATTCGAAGTGCTAGCCGGTCGGCGGCGCCTAGGTCTGGCCCCTGCACCGGGAACTCGCTTTTCCGCCCAGACGGGTATCCTCCCCGAGATAGCGCGCCCGGCTCAGCCAGCTCGAACCGATGCTTTGGGTCTGCATCGCCGGGGGACAGCGGGCCGCCACGACAAGCGACGACCGGCTCCGCCAGCTATGGTCGGGGCACCCGCGACCTGCTCGCCGGCGTGCCTCTCTCCGTCCTCGCTTGGCAGCTGGGGCTATCGGCCTCGGTCGCCACCAGGCCCCACCGGCTCGGCGACGATGCTCTCAACGTCCGCGACGGGGTCATAACCGAGGTTTCTGGCGCCGCGCGCAGCGGTGTCGACTCAATGATGACCCCGCCCTGCAGACTCTCGGAGCCTCCGCCCAGGTCAACCTGCCGGCAAAGTGATCGCCATGAACGACAGTTGCGCTGACGTTCTGAATCAGGCAATCTGAATTGATGCGAGAGTTGTCCGCGTCAGAGGCCGCCCGCAACTTCTCCGCGGTGCCGGACTCTGCCGAGCATGGCGAGACCACCGTGGTTACCCGTTCTGGTCACCGGGTGGCTCTGATCGCACCCGCGCCACCCAGCAACGGGGCCGCCCGGCGAGAGGTGTTCCGCCGCTGGGAGGACAACCCCGCCCTTGATGACGCGTTCGCGGCGAACATCGCCGCTGCCGATGAGGCGGTGTCGGCCGACCTGGACATGGACGCTTGGCGCGGCTGATCCTCGACACCTTTGTGCTGATCGCCGGAGTCCGTGGGCAGGTGGACGTATCGGGCCTGGCCGACACTGAAGATGTCGCCCTTGCCCGCGATCGCCGTAGCTGAATATCTAGCCGGCACGCTTCGGGATGCCAATCGCGGCCGCGCCGCCGCTCAACGCGCCTTCCTCGACGAAGTGCTCGCGGTGGTCCCGGTCCATATCTACGAACGCGCCCCCGCGGAACATCATGCCGCCTTGCTGGCCCACGTTCAGCGTACTGGCGTTTCGCGAGGCGTTCACGACCTCATCATCGCCGCCACCGCTCGCGCCGCTGAGCGGGTAGTGCTCACCACCGACGAGCGTGCCCGTTTCGGTGAGCTTCCCGAAGTCGCACTCCGCCTCATTGCCCACTGACTCAGCCCGACGGTCGCTGCCCGGAGCGGGACCGTCCTGTCCAACCTCCCGGACCAGTTCCCATGAGAGAGGTAAGCATCAACAATCCGTGCACGGGCCTCACTGCAGGTCCCCCGAGGTCACAGCGGAGTCTCGACGCCGCGGCGGTGCCGAGTCAGCCGTCAACCGATCGAAGTGCGCGCCATGGCGGCCGTCTCCGCGGTCGCGTCGGGTGTTGAGCGGTCCCGCAAGAGCCGCCCCACAGGGATGGTCGTAAATTAGCCAGTGGCGGGACCTGCGGGCCCCGGGTGGGCGTGCCGCCTCAGCCAACTATTCGCTCGGCGCCGAGGACGTCTTGTTGCCAAACGCGTCTGCTGGACTGGGGGATCGGATCGGGAGGCAGTCCTGGCGCGACTGAAGGCCAGCCTGGGCACTGTGGCCTTCTGGGTGGCAGCCGCCGCCAACAGATTCGTCCTGCTCGACATCCTTACCGACGACCCCATCTGGGGTGCCTAGTCTCAGCAGGCAGTCGCCCGCGCCCGCGAATAGGATCGGTTAGCGATCAACCCGACCGGCTATGCGGAGATCGCGACCGCATTCGACCGGCTCGACGATGTGCAGGGTGCAGTGCCCGTAGTTGATTTCGCGCGCGAACCGCCGCCCTACCAAGCCAGTTTCCTCGCCCACCGAAACGAGGCGGCCCGCGGCGTTTCCCGCTCCCCGACACCTATATTGGCGCGCAGTGGACGGGGGGCGGATCCCGGCGGCTAATCAGGGACGGAGCGCGGTACCGGACCTGTTTTCCAACTGTCGGGCTAGTGACCCCACCGCCCTGAGCTACGCCTGAGTCCGAGGACCGGCCAGCGGCCCCACCCACCCAGCCCGGACTCCCCCACGCGGCCCACGGGTCCTAGGCAGAGCCGTCACGCAGCCCGCTCGGTTGACCCGGGGGCGCGCCCCCGGACCTGCTGGCTTCGGCCAGCCCGTCGACGGCCGCCTCTACCATCCTGACCAGCCCCTCGGCGCACTGCTCCTCAAGGCCGGGTACTTCGTTCTCCAAGACTGCGGCCAGAACCGTGAGGCCGGACTTCTCCCAGACGTTGCCGTCCCTGATGAGCTCAGTTCCTCGCTTGGTGGTCGCCAGGTAGACCAGCCGGCGGTCGGCGGCGTCTCTCACCCTGCGGGCCATGCCCAGCTCGACCAGGCGGTCGGCTACCGGCGTGGCGGCTGCTGGGGAGAGGCGGAGTTGGGTCGCCAGTTCGGTCATGCTCAGCTGCCGGGATTGGATCAGGTAGAGGGCGAGGCCCTGGCGGCTGGAGAGAACCTCGAGCGCCGACCCGGGCTCGTTCTCCATACCCGTCGGACGGGGGCGGAAGAGGACATGCAGCACGTCGTGGAGACGCGCCAGTTCTCGAAGCAGCCGCTCGGCCCGGGCCTGCCCGGTGGGAATATCCATTCGTGCTCCGGTGCTGGGAAGGTAGGCGAGCCGATCGGGGTCGCCGTCGCAGGTCAGGGGCGCAGGTTAGCAGGCCCAAGGCCGGCCAGCAGCGTCACGCCGGGGCGGTCCCCACCCACCCGCCTCCCGCCCCTGCCCCAACCCGACGCCATGCGAAGATGACGGTCGCGCCTGCCGGGCCTCCGGTCCCCGAGCGGTCGTCCGGTGCCGTCAAACACCCTGGCTGGCCGGGGACATTTGGAGCAGCAGCCCCATGTCGTTGGTGGTGATTCTCAGCGAGGAACGGTTCCGAGAGGCGCTCGAAGCCCTCGCGATCGGGGTCGGTTACTCGGTCCCCCGGCCGGCTGAACTGGCTGGGGATCCGGACGCCGCGGTGCGAGCCCAGCTGGAGCGCCACCCTGACCTGGCCCTGGTTGTGACCGAGAGGCTCGGCCAGGATTGGAGTGGGGCCCTCGACCGAGCGGGGACGCGGTACTGGCTGGTCGAGGCAGGCTCGCCGGAAGGCGCGGGATTCGTGCCCCCGACCCGCCGCCCCCACCGCCATCTCCTGGGCCTGGACCACTCCACGGTCGGCTACCTTCGCCAGCTCCTCGACGACTGGCGCGACCGCGATCTGCTGCGCGTCGACTGCTTCACCTTCGCCTTTCGGGACGGCGTGCCTCACGAGGCTGACTGGGTCATCGACACGCGCTTTCTCGACAGCCCCTACTGGATCGAGGAGATGCGGGAGCGGCCGGGCACGGATCCACTCGTGCGCAACTATGTGATGGCCCAGCCCGGCGCGGAGGAGTTAATCGGGCAATTCCTGCCCATGCTCCTGCGCTTGGTGCCCCTCTACCAGGCCCAGCGCCGCTCAGTGCTCCGGATCGCGGTTGGCTGCACCGGCGGACGGCACCGCTCGATGGCGATCGCCTCCGAGCTGGTCGAGCGGGTCGGGGAATCTCAGGTGGCGACGGCCCGCTACCTCAAGGAACCGCCAGTTCACCTGCCCCAGGAGCTGGACTGACCGATTCCCGCCTCGCCTAGCCGCGTGGTTCCCCCGAAGCCCGGGAGCGCAGTCAGGGCGCTCCGCCCCGGTGCCGCCGCGCTGGCGAGGCCGCTTTGGGGAAGCGCCGAGCGGAGCAGCTCCTCATAGGCACGGCGCACCTCGGGGTAGCGCAGGAAGAGCAGGTGGGCATACTCCTGGACCACCGGGCGGGGGGGTCGGCGCAGGCGCAGATGGACCTCGGCGGGCAGGTGGTTGGCCTTGCGCCCATTACAACGCTTGCAGGCCACCACCTGGTTCTCCCAACTGCTCGACCTGCCCCCCCGCGAGACCGGGATGACATGGTCGATGGTTAGCTCCGGGGGAGCCGCATGGACACCGCAGTACTGGCAACAATGCTCGTCGCGGAGAAGCAGATTGCGACGGTTGGGACGGAGCATTCGTCGGGGCACCACGATGTTGCGCAGCAGCCGGACCACGATCACCCCGTCGCTGAAGCGGCGCTGGGCCAGTTCCCGCACCACCAGGTCCTGGACGGCATCGTCCAAAAAGGCGATCCGCTCCTTGGTCAAGAGCACCACCAAGCGGCGCCGACTGATGACGTTCAGCGGTTGCAGCGAGGCGTTCAGCAGCAGCACCGGCATGGCGCCATTGTGACCGCATGGCGGTCCCCGATTCAGCCTCGGCGCAGCCCCAACGCCAGCCGGACCGCACCCACGTGGCCGAGCAGCCCGTGGTTGACGGTCATCAGCACGAGCGCCAGCACCAGCGTCACCAGCAGAGCCATGGCGAGGTAGGCCGTGACCGAGGGGCCCGAGGTTGGCGAGGGTAGTCCCTGGGCCACTGGCGAGGTCAGCGGGGCCGACTCGGGAGCGGCGTGAGCAGCCAGCCGGCTCTGGCGTCCAGTTCCACCGAGGAGAACTCCCAGCCACCGCCCTGCCAGCCGAGCGCCAGCGGGAACCGGCGGGCCACCTCCTCGCGCTGCCAGCTGGTGGTGGTGGTGGGCTGACCCGGTTCGATCTGGCGAGCCAGCTGCTCGAGCCCCCCCGCCAAGGAGCGGTGACGCAGGGCCACCACCGTGCCGCCTCCCGGCCGGGGAAGGGCGCGGACCACCTCCTCCAGGATGGGGTCAGGCGGCTGGTCGATGAAGAGCTCGCCGCAGCGCAGCGCCTCCTGGACCGCGCCCGGGTGGGTCGGGTCAAGGGTGGGCCAGCCCGCCGGCACCCACCACGGGGAAGCGCCGAAACTGAGCACCCGGGAGCTGGCGAAGGCCTGCTCAAAGTGCTCGGCCAGGGCGGCCAGAGCCGGCTCCGGCCAGGACCCGACCACGAGAAGGGCGCCCCCTTCCAGAACGGCTCTCCTGGCCCCGGCCAACTCGGCCCGGTCAAGGGCGGCGGAATCCCGCCGCGCCACCTCGACGGCCAGGTAGGCGCGGTCGACCAGCGGAGGCATAAGGAACTCGATCACGACATCACCGACGTGGCCCTGCCCGCTGAGCAGGTCGTCGGGAAGCTCCAGGGCCCGTCGGGCCGCGGCCACCACCTCGGCGACCGCCCCCGGAGCGAGCGGCTTGCCGATCTCGGACCAGCGTTGGCCCTGCAGGGATTCGAGCGGCGATCCCGGTCGGACCCGGACCACCGTCGCTCCCCGCGCCAGCGCGGCGCGGACGACAACCGGAGCTCCGCTCAGGTCCAGCCCCGCAGGCGCCTGGTCGGCGCGCTGGGGCTCCTCGTCGAGGATCGAGGCTCCCGCCGAAGGCGGGGGTGGGATTCCTTCGACGGGTCCGCTCTCCAGCCAGCTGCCGGCCGAACTCGAAGTGCCCGGGGAGAGCTCCGGCGGCGAGGAGCCGGCAACGTCGATCAGGCTCATCACCACCCCGGCAACTCGGAGCGAGCCGCCGACCTCGAGCAAGGCCCGGCCCCCGGGGGGCAGGCGGCGTCCGTCGACCCAGGTTCCGCTGATCCCGCCCAGGTCGTGAACCTCGATCCCAGCCGCCACCCGGGTGAGCTCGACGTGGCGATTGTCGACGGCCTCGTTGGGGTCGAGGTGACTCACGTCCACATCCGGGATGATCCCGCTCGCGACGCTCCGGCCGAGCAGGATCGGAAACCGCTCCAGGGTGACCGTTGCCCCATCGGCCGCTCGCAGCGCCAGAAGCCCGGCGGCGCTCAACGGCTCAGCCTTTGGCCAGGGACTCGAGGGGGATGTTCATCAGGCAACCCCCCGGCTCTCCAGCTCCTGAATCAGTTCCGGGACAACCTTGAGGGCGTCACCCACGACGCCCAGGTCGCAGAGCTTGAAGATGGGCGCCTCCCGGTCCTTGTTGATGGCAATGATGTGCTTCGCCCCCTTCATCCCCACCGTGTGCTGCATCGCCCCGCTGATACCGCAGGCGAGATAGACGTCCGGTTTGACCGTCTTTCCGGTCTGGCCCACCTGCCGGGCATAGGGGACCCAGCCAGCATCCACCACGGCCCGACTGGCGCCGACCGCCCCCTGAAGCAATCCCGCCAGCCGCTCCAGGAGCTCGAAATTGGCGGGGTCCTGGAGCCCGCGCCCGCCGCTCACCACCACCCGGGCATCCTCCAAAGACGGGCCGACGGAGGCGCCGACCACCGACTCCAGGCGGCGCGCCCCTCGGGGAGCGTCCCCGGGAAGCTCCAACTCCACCACGCGGGGCGGCGGGCCCGAGGCGCTCTCCGCAGCCACCGACTTGGCCCGCAGCAGGACACACGGGCTTGGCCCGCTCAGCTCGGTCGTGACGTTCTGGGTGGCGCCGAAGATGGAGCTCACCGCGGCGAAACCTGATCCCCGGGTCTCGACGTTGACGGCGTTGGCGACCACGGTCAGCCCCAGGCGAGCGCTCAACCTGGCGCAGATGTCGCGACCGTCGTAGGTCGCCCCGAAAATGATCAGGTCAGGATGCTGCGCTTCCACCAGAGCCGCCAGGGCGGCCGCCGCTGGCTGGGCGACGAACTGCCGGTAGGCCGGGTCCCGGCCCAGGTACACCGTCGCCGCGCCGTACTCGGCGACCGCCGTGGCCGCCCCGGCCGCATCCTGGTCAAGGATCACCGCCTCGACCTGGCCCAGCTGGCGAGCCCGGGTCAGCACCTCCAGCGAAACCGGGGCCGGCTCACTCCCGGCCAGCTCGACGTAGACCAGAATTTTGGCGGCCACCGTCATATCACCTTGAGTTCGGCCAGCAGGTCGGCGATCCGGCGCGCCCCATCACCCTGGTCCTCGATCAGCTCCCCCCCACTGCGTTGGGGGGCCGGGGTGACCGTGACGACGCGTTGGCCCGCCGCCTTCTGGCCGACCTGCGTGGGGTCGATGCCGAGCTCCTCCAGGCTCGGTTGATCAAGAGGGCGGCTCCGGGAGGCCACGATCCCTTTCAGGGTCGGATAGCGCGGCTCATTGATCCCCCCGGTCACGGTGACGACAGCAGGCAGCTCGGCCTCCACCAAGTCGTGCCCGTTGGGAGTCTGACGGTGGATCCGGACTGTGCTGCCGTCCACCTCGAGGTGATTGGCGAAGGTCAGCGACGGCCAGCCGAGCAGCTCGGCGACGGCTGCGGGCACGGTCCCGGTGTAGCCATCGGTCGACTCGGTGCCGGCGACCAGGAGATCGGGCTGAACTCGGCGGGTTGCCGCCGCCAGCACCTGCGCCGTGGTCAGGGCGTCCGACCCGCGCAAGCGGTCGTCGCTCACCAGCAACCCCTCGGCGGCGCCCATGGCCATCGCCTTGCGGATGACCTCGACGGCCTTGGCAGGCCCCATCGAGATGGCGACCACGACTCCTCCCTCCGGAGCCGCCAGCTGGAGAGCTGCCTCGACCCCGTAGGCGTCGCCAGGATCAAGTACCAGCTCGCCCTGATCCCGAACCAGGCGATGGCTCTCGGGGTCGAGTCGGCCGATCCCGGAGGGATCGGGGATCTGCTTCACAAAAACCGCGATCTTCAACTGAGCGGCCCTCCAGTGCGCCGGTCCCGTCCCCGGGGCCAGGTCATCTTAGCGAGCGTCGCCACGCCCCCTGGGCCGATCCCCGAGGCGGGTCAGAGGCGACCCAGCCGTATAATCGGCCGGCCGTTCCCAGGGCGGGGCAGATCCGCCCAGGCTCGCCTAACCGCTCCGGGGCCCCGTGGTGTAGCTGGCCTAACACGCCACCCTGTCAAGGTGGAGATCGGCGGTTCGAATCCGCTCGGGGTCGCCACGCTCTCAGTTCAAAAAGATGGGAATTCGGTGCAGCGGCCAATGCGAGTGCTCCGGGATTCCGGGCGGTTGATGCCGATTTTGATGCCAACCCGGCACGGCGAGCCGAGCGGCTCTGTGGGCTGGTCCCCCTGGAGGCCACTAATGGGGCCAAGCCCAAAATGGCGGCGGGAGAGGGATTCGAACCCCCCGAAGCGTTGCCGCCTCAGCGGTTTTCAAGTTCGCTCGCGTCCGTGACGGCTGGTGTCATCGGGTGCGGCCAGGTGGCCTCCTGAACTCGAATCGGCGCCCCATCGGTCCGTCTGGTGCTGGGCCGTGCCGTCAAGTGCTCGCCAGTCCATGAGCAAAATGTGAGCAAGAGGCTCTCCAGCCCCTGACTGACCGTACCGTCATCCGCCGCGTGGGCCAGTGGCCGAGTGTCTGCCACCGCGACCACTCGGCACGACCGGCTGATCGACTAGGTGTAGGTACCCTCCTTCAAGATGGCGGGCGGTCCGCCCTCTCGGACGGTCCGCTCCGGACGGTCCGAAAGGGGGGAGCCGCTCAGGCGGGTCCTGACCAGATCAGCTGCGGGGCTGAGGGGTTGGTCCCCAAGTAAATCCTTCCGGACGGGGCCGCATTACCCCGGATTCCGCCCCTCTCCCTCTACCATTCTCGGCCTCGGCGATCTCCGACGGGCCGGCTTTCCTGCCAGGCTGGGTCGGACCGAGCTTCGCCAGACAACAGAGAGGTGTCCGAGATGTCCCTAGAGGAGACGCACCAGGTGATTAGCGGCTACCTGGCTGGGCATGAAGGGAACTGGATGGCGGAGACGATTGAATTCCACGACATGACTCAGCCCGAGCCGTACCGAGGCCGCACGGCGGTGGAGGCATGGCTGCACCGCTTCTACGTCGACGCCTTCGCGGATGCTCAAGCCAGCGAGTTGCGCTGTGTGGCAGGTGACGGCCTGGCTGCGGCCGAGTGGGTCTTTCGGGGCCGTCATATCGGCTCCTTGATGGGCGAGCCGCCGAGTGGCCGAGAAGTGGCGATCCCGATGGCGGCGGTCTATGAGATCGAGGGCGGTGAGATAACCAGGGCTCGCCTCTACTACGACGGCGCCGCCGCCGGCCACCAGATGGGCGTAAGGAGCGGCGAGGGCGGCTGAGACGGCAGTCCCGAGCGGAATCCGTGCGGACAGAATGCTGTCTTGGCGCGATTCCACCGGTCTCCCGTTCAGGACGGCGCGGGCCAGACCCGGGCCGGCCACCTCGCATGCTCGGGCGGCGCCGCCTACCCCAGGGGTGGGGGGCGCTACGATCGGATCCGATGTCGATCCACCCGGAGGCCAGTCTCGGCTTCGCGCGGGCGGCCGGCGCCTATGAACGAGGCCGCCCCGACTATCCTCCGGTCGCGGTCGGGTGGTTGGCGTCCCGCCTCGGGCTCGGACCGGGGCGGTTGGTGGTCGACCTGGGCGCGGGGACCGGGAAACTGACCCGCCAGCTGGTCCCCTTCGGCGCCCGGGTGATCGCGCTGGAACCGGTGCCCGAGATGGCGGCGGAGTTGGCGCGGGCGGTGGCCGGAGCCGAGGTGCTGGCGGCAAGTGCCTCGGCCACCACCCTCGCCTCCGGTTCGGTCGACGCCGCCACCGCGGGTCAGTCGTTTCACTGGTTCGCCGACCAACCCTCCCTGCGGGAGATCCATCGCATCCTCCGCCCGGGAGGCCGCCTGGGACTGGTCTGGAACCGCCGCGACGCCAGGTCGCAACTGTGGCGGGAGGTCGCCGAGCTCACCGCTCCGCTGCGGCGGGGTGCGCCCGACCACTCCAGCGGCGAGTGGCGGCGCGAGCTGGGCCAGAGCGGCCTCTTCCTACCGCTGGAATCGCGCGCCTTCGCTCACCAGCAGGCAGCAACCCCCGATCAGTTGGTCGACCGGATCCTCTCTCTCAGCTACGTCGCCGCGGCGGGGGCGGAGGTGCAGGCGCGCCTCCAGGGTCAATTGCTGAGCCTGGCCGAGGAGTATCGGACGGGTGCCGGTCAGACGATAGCCCTGCCCTACGAGTGTGAGGTCTTCGCCTGCCGTGCCTGCTGAGGCAGGCGCGGCACCAGACCTCGAGCCGCTCCCCCAGGAGTTCCTGGACCGGTTGGCCGGCCAAGATGAGCTCCTGGTCAGCTCCCGGGACCGCGCCAGCCGGGGCACGGTGCGGATGTGGTTCGCGGTGATGCCCCCCGGTTTCATCTTCCTGCTCACTCCCAGCTACACGAGAAAGGCTGAGCGCTGGAGGGAGGATCCCTGGGTGCGCTTCCGGGTCCCGGGAACCGAGTTCGCCCAGGAGGCCACCCTCCGAAGGTTGGGCTGGAGCGAGGCTCAGGCGAGCGCCGAACGCCTCACCGCCAGTTTCGCCATGGCCGGGGCAGCCACTCCCGAGGCACTTCGCTGGATGCTTGACGATGGCAGCCACCTCCTGTTCCAGGCGGGTCGGCAGCGAGCGAGCGCCTCAGAGCCTTTCCTGGCCGTCGAGCCGGAGCACGGTCGCTAGCAGAGCCGCCACCCCGGTTGCGACCTGGTCGGGATCGGTCCACTCCTCCGGACAGTGACTGCGCCCCTCCCGGGA
>Ga0307374_10004745_pt1 | contig 22459 bp, 23 predicted proteins | sample OX3MG_FD_202532 | JGI IMG/M metagenome (GOLD analysis project Ga0307374, IMG submission 202532) | Soil microbial communities from Risofladan, Vaasa, Finland - OX-3 | ecosystem: Environmental > Terrestrial > Soil > Coastal area > Acid sulfate soil | place: Finland: Risofladan, Vaasa | collected... | reverse complement strand
ATGCCGCAGGGAGACCGAGGAGTACGGAACGGCATATGTCCATCCAGGTGGAGACCAAGGACTGCACATCGATCAGCGACGCGGAGTTGGCCGAGATGGCCGACCTGTGCGCCGAGCGGGAACCCCGATTCGACATCGGATTCCTCTCCAAACAACGGGAGGAGTGGGTCCTGGTCACCCGGGCCCGCGAAGGATCGAAGCTCCGCGGCTACTCGTTCTCGACCCTCGAGCGCATCGGCGGCACCCCCTCGCTTCTGATCGGGCTGGCCACGGTGGACCGGACCTCCCGGGCGGACACCGCGCTCCGGTCGATGATGGGCGACAAGTATCGTCGCGCCCTGCTGGCCTTCCCGGACGAGGACGTCCTGGTCGGGACCCGTTTGCTGGGGGCCGAGGGCTTCCGGGTCTTCACCGGGCTCACCGATGTGGTCCCCGGTCCGGACCACAAGGCCACCGGTGAGGAACGGGCCTGGGGCCGTCGCCTGGCCAAGCGCTTCGGGGCCGACGGGCGTATCGACGACCGGACCTTCGTGGTGTCCGGGGACGGATGCGAGGCCGGCGGCTTCGACTTCGTCAGTGCCAAGGCTCCGGCCGGGACGGACGTCTGCGCATTCTTCGAGGGCGTCGACGCCGCGGCCGGGGGGCGGCTGGTGGCGTTCGGCTGGGCCCTGGCCGAGGACCTGGCCGGCGGCAAGCTGGGCGGACGCTGACCGTTCCGACCGGTGCCCCCGGCGCCCCACGGGCCCAGGCGGCGCCTGAAGACCGGCCCTGGCCCACCGGCAGGCAATAGCATGGGCACGTGAAGGTCTCGACCCGCGGTGACTATGCCAGCCGGGCGCTCCTGTCCCTGGCCCTCCACACGGACGGCGAGGGTCCGACTGCGGTCCGTGACATCGCCGAACGCACCGGGCTGCCCCAGCCCTACCTCGAGCAGATACTGCTGGCCCTGAAGGGCGCCGGACTGGTCCGCTCCAAGCGGGGGGTCGGCGGCGGCTACGTGCTGGCCCGCTCTCCCGAGGAGATCACCCTGTCCCAGATCGTCTCGGCCGTGGACGGGCCCATCGCTGCGGGCGACTTCGGCCTCCCCCACGAGAACGGGGCCTGTGACCACGAGGGGCAGTGCGTGCTGCTCACCGTGTGGGCTGATGTCGGGGAGCACATGCGCATCCACCTCGACTCCTTCAACTTGGCTGACATGGTGGCCCGGGCGCAGGGTCGGATGCCCGCCCCGCGCCGGAACGCCGGATGAACTCCGGCCTCGGACAATCACGCTGAAGGCCGGCGGCCGCGTCCAGGAACCCTGTCGCTCCTCCGGCCCGTCGGGCTGGAGGGCGACCGCCTGAGCGGTGTGGGGGTGCACCCTTCAGGTGCGGTTCCATCCGCAGATCACCGGCCGCTCCCGCTCCCAGCCCAGCTCGCTGACGGACGCCGGCGCCAACACCAGGTGCCGACCGCCCGCAGGGTCGAGTCCGATCCATCGGGCGGCCAGCACCCGCAGGACGTGGGCGTGGGCCACACAGGCCACGTCCCCTGCGATCGCCCGGATCCGGGCGATCGCCCGGTCGGCCCTCCTGCCCACGTCCGCGGCGGTCTCGCCCCCCGGGGCACCATCGTCGAAGAGGTCCCATGCGGCCCGTTCGGATCTGATCTCCGCAGTGGTGAGGCCCTCGTAGGCGCCGTAGTCCCATTCGCAGAGATCCGGGTCGATGACCACCCGCTCGCCGAGGCCGGCGAGCTCGCACGTCCTCCGGGCCCGGAGGAGGGGGCTGCAGAAAACCGCGGTAAAGTGGTGGGCGAACTCTGGAGCCAAGGCCCTCGACTGGGCTTCCCCCAGGGGCGTCAGCGGGAGGTCGGTACGTCCGGTATGGCGGCCCTCGAGGGTCCATTGCGTCTGGCCGTGACGTATCAGCATGCACCGTTGGGAATTGGCACTCATCCCGACAGCGCACCACTACGAACAGGCAGTATGCAAACCGGCCGGCGATCGGGGCACGGGCGGGTGGACCCGGCTGCCGCCGTCACCCGATTGGCTGACCACCGACGGTGATCATGGAATGACCGGAGCCGATCCGGCGTTGACCACTTCGTCGTCCTGTAGAAGGCGAATGACTGAGAAGATGAATGAGGAGAGGGATGACGGCTCCGACGGTGAGTAGGGAAAAGGACCACAAGCCCCCGAACCGGTCTGCCCCGAAGTCTGGCGGGCCGGCGGTGGGCGGCGCTGGCGCGCCGGCCGGACGCCCGACCGGCGGCAGTACGCCGTCCCGCAACCGGGGCGCCGATGCCGACAGCCTGGGGCTCTTCCTCCGCGACCTCGACCACCACCCCCTCCCTGATCACGATGCCCAGACAGAACTGGCCAAACGGGTGGCTGACGGTGACGACGGGGCCCGCCGCGAGATGGTGGCCGCCAACCTCCGACTGGTGGTCCACTGGGCCCGGCGCTACCAGGACCGCGGCGTGGACCTTCCCGATCTCATCCAGGAGGGGACGTTCGGCCTGATGCGGGCAGTCGACAAGTTCGACTGGGAGCGCGGCTTCCGGTTCTCGACCTATGCCACATGGTGGATCCGTCAGGCCCTCCAGCGGGCGGTCCAACAGCACGGTCGCACCATCAGGCTCCCCATGGAGGTGGCCGAACGGAATCAGCAGGTGGATGCCGCCCACTGGGAGCTCACCCACCAATTCCAGCGGCCCCCGACCGACGCGGAGTTGGACAACGCCACCAATACCACTGCGCAGGTGAGAGAGGACCTCTCCCGGGTGGCTCGGGTGGTGGCGAGCCTCGACCAACCGGCCGCGGCCGATTCGACGGCCACCCTCGGCGATCTGGTGTCCACCGACCTCAGCGACTTCGAGGACGAGGTCGCCTCGGAGCTCACTCTCGACCTGGTGCGCCAGGCCGTGGACAGGCTCACCGACCTGCAACGCCAGGTCATCCGCCATCGCTTCGGCTTTGACGGCGCCGACCCGGCGTCGTTGCAGACGACGGCGGAGCGGCTAGGGATCGGTGTGCGCAAGGTGCGCCAGGCTGAGGCCGAGGCCCTCGAGTTGCTCGGGGACAGCGAGATGCTCGAAGCCGCGCACGAAGCTGCCTGAGATCGGGCCCGGCGGCCCGCCTCACTCGGAGACCGCGTCCAGCTGGCGGCGCAGATCGTCGGGGAGCGCCGAGGTCCACGCCACGCGCTCCCCTGTCCCCGGGTGATCGAAGGCCAGCTGATAGGCATGCAGGAACGGTCGCGAGATGACCGCTCCGGGGAGGGACCTCCCCCGGCTGTAGGCGTCATCGCCCACCACCGGATGGCCGATGGCCGAGAGGTGGACCCGGATCTGGTGGGTCCTGCCGGTTTCGAGGGCTGCGGTCATCAGGGTGCTCGGGGCGGGGCGGGTGAATCGGCACTCGACGAGGTAGCGGGTTCGGGCCTCTTTGCCTCTTCGTGACACGGCCATCCGGGTCGGTGTGCTCGCCGACCGGCCGACCGGTGCGTCCACGACCCCCGACTCACCCTCCACCGTGCCGAGGACGAGTACCCGGTAGCTCCGGGCCATCCTCCGCTCTCCCAGCTGGGCGACGAGTGCCCGGTAGGCAGGAGGTGTCCGGGCCACCACCATCAGGCCGGAGGTGCCCCGGTCGAGCCGGTGGACGATGCCCGGCCGGTCGGGATCCGCGCCCACCTCGTCTGCCACCCGGCGGAGCTCGGGGAACCGGGCCACCAGCCCGTGGGCCAGGGTCCCGCTCCGGTGCCCGGCTCCCGGGTGGACCACCAGACCGGCAGGCTTGTCCACCACGATCACGTCCGGATCCACGTGGACCACTCCGAACGCCACCGTCGGGTCTCCCTCGAGTCCGGGCCGGAGTGGGTCCGGGCGCCGGTCGACCCTCAGCTGCTGGCCGGTGCGTAGCACGGTGTGGCGGCTCCGGACGGCGGCCCCGTCGATCTGCACCCGGCCCTCCTCGACCAGGGAGTTGACCGATGAGCGGGAGATGCCGGCCACCAGCGCCACCGCCTTGTCGACGCGGACGCCCTCGAGCGAGGCCGGGACCACCACGGTCAGGAAGGTCACGGCAGCCGGGGCCCTCGCACCAGCGAGACCAGCAGGAGGGCACAGCCGACGACGATCGAGGCGTCGGCGACGTTGAACGTCGGCCAGAAGTGGAGGGCCACGAAGTCGACCACCGCGCCGTGGTCGCCGCGGAAGAGGCGGTCGGACAGGTTGCCGAGGGCCCCTCCCAGAATGAGGCCGAATATGGCAGCCCGGGTCACAGATGAGGCCCGCCACACCATCACCGTGAGGACGGCCGCCAACAGGACGGCCAACGGGACCAGGAAAGCCGCCTGTCCCTCGAAGAGACTGAAGGACGCTCCGGTGTTGCGGGCCAGCTCCAGGTCGAGGGTGCCGACCAGGTGGACCGGACCACGAGCGAGGTGGACGGTGGCCCACCATTTGGTGAGCTGGTCGGCGGCGACCACGGCGACGGTGACTGCGGCGGCGACCGCCAACCGGATACCGGGTGCACGCCCCCGGCGGGCCGCGACCACCGCCGGCTCCTCGCTCAGCGCCGTGACAAGCCCCCGCTCTTGCATGCGACGCACAGCCTGGCGAAGGGAAGGGCGCGGAGACGGGCCTTCGGGATCGACTGGTAGCACCGCTCGCAACCACCGTACGTCTTCCGATCGATCTTGCGCATCGCGTCGTCGATCTCCTCCACTGCGGCCGCGGCCTGGGCCGACAGGGCCAGGTTCCGCTCGCGATCGACCGTGACCGTGCCGCCCTCACCCGACTCCTCGTCGAACTGGACGTCCCCTGGCTCCCGCTCGAGTGCCAACGAGTCGGCCTCGGCGCGCAGGTCGAGCGCCTGGCCCCGGTAGATGGACCGCTCCTCGAGCAGCAGGGCCCGTTGCTCCTCGAGGAATTTGGGCTCCTTGGCGTAGGGCCCGACCGTCGGCCGCTTCGGTGCGGCGGCAACCTTCTGGGGGGTCGGCGCCTTGGCCTTGTGCAGAGATGCCTTGGCGCTCGGGGCCGGGGCGGCCTTCTTCGGGGTCGGGGCGGCCTTCTTCGGGGTCGGCCTCTTGGGGGCCGGGGCGGCCTTCCGGGCGGCCGGGCCTGACTTCTTCTTGGGTGTCAGGGCGGCCTTCTTCACCGCGGGTGTGGCCTTCTTCGACACCATCCTCTTGGTGCTCGGCACCGACTTCTTGGCGGCCGGAGTGGCCTTCTTCGGCCCTGGCTTCTTCGGAGTGCGGGAGTCGGCCTTGGCACCCCGGGGGTTGCGTCCGGCCGGGACGGCCTTCTTCCGCGAGGGTGGAGCCGCCTTTTTCGCTGCCGTCACTTCGACCTCCTCAGGGTTCGCCCTCCGCTCGATCGCGACCGCTCGGCACGCCAGGACGGGCCCGTCCCCGACATCGGACGGGCGGGTGACGATACCGTGCGCGGCTCGATGCGGCAATCCGGCAGGGGGACTGGTCCCAGGGACCATACCGTCGCGGGGTCATCCGTCGAGCGGGCGACCCGCCCCGACGGGCAACCGACAGACGATGGGCGGAGCGCCGGGCACCTCGGCCGGCCCTGCGATGGCGACCCGGCGGTCGACCGCCGCCGGGGGGCTACAGGGGAAGGGGGGCGTTGGGGTTGGCGGGCGCGGTGGCGCCGGCCGGTCGCACCTGGGTGACTTCGCCGTTGGGCCCCGTACCGCTGTTGCTCGGCGCCGGCGCGCCCGATGGCGAACCCGCAGCCGAGCGGTTCCCTCCGTGGATGACGGTGCCCTGGGGCGGGCCGGTCGCCGGACCGGGGGCGGGGGCGGGCGGTTCCTCGGGTGGAGCGGCCGCCGGGGCCACGGGAACCTTGTCGCCGGTCGCCGGCTGCACGTTCTGGTCGACCCACCGCAGGATGTCACCCAACGCGGCCCGGAGCCGGTTGCGCTCGCTCTCGAGATGGCGGGACATCGCCTCGACCTCGTGGGACAGCCGCCCGCGTGAGTCCTCGAGGCGGCTGATCTCGTCCTTCAGCCGCTGCTCCGACTCGGCGGCGATGCGGGTGGCCTGGGCCGTGGCCTGTTCGGTGACCATGCGGGCCTTGGCGTCGGCGTCGGCGATCACACTGGCCGCCCGGGCCTCGGCGTCGGCCTTGGTCTCGTCGACGAACTTCTGGGCCAGCACCAGGGTGCGCTGCAGCGTGTCGTCAGCCACGGCCGCCTCGGCCGGCTGCGCGGCCGGCGCCTGCTCGGCCGCCGACTCGAGTTGGGAGATGCGCTCGGCCGCCTGGCGCAGCCGCTCCCCACTCTGTCGTAGCTGTTCCTGCAGGCCTTCGGCCTCGATGGCCGCCTTTTCGAGGTATTCGTCCACGTCGTCCCGGTGATACCCCTTGAGGGTCTCACGGAACTCGACGGTGCGAAGCGAGTCGAGGGCAGATTGCGATGCGTCCATGCGCCCATGCTAGCGGCGGATCTCCCGGGTTCCAGGGATTGGGCCCGGTAATTTCGGCGATTCCGCTCCCACCTCCCCCGGCCCGGGATCCGCCCGTCCCCGGGGACGATCAGGGTGGGGGGACCCTCACGATTGGAAGAGGGGAATGAGGACGGCTGAGATGACCAGGAAAACGATCAGCACCGAGAGGTCCAGCCCGACCCCGCCCACCTGCACCGGGGGGATGATCCTCCGGACCGGCCGGAGGACGGGTTCGCATATGGCGGAGAGGACGTTCTGCAGCCTGCGGACCGGGGAGTCGTAGGCGAGCCGGCCCGACGCCGTGAACCAGCTCAGGATCGAGTAGGCGAACAGGACGACCAGGAACAGATAGAGGAGTACGATAATGAGCGAACCGATGGTGCCGATGGTCCCGAGCATGTCGGCTCACTCTCCTCCTGGTCGGGTACGGGCGAGCCGGTGCCCGCTCAGGGATTGACCAATCCGCGGTCAGCCAGGCGCTGCCGCTCTTCGTCGGACACCTTCACGTTCGACGGCGTCAAAAGGAACACCTCGTCGGCGACCCGCTCCATCCCCCCTGACAGGGCATAGGTCACTCCGCTGCAGAAGTCGATCATCCGGCGTTGCAGATCACGATCTGCGGTCTGCAGGTTGACGATGACGGGCTGGCTGTTCATCAGCCGGTTGGCGATCTCCTGGGCGTCGGCGAACCGACCGGGGGCGACGATGTGCACCCTGGCGCCCGCCGTCTCCGGCGAGATCGGCCGGACCGAGGAGGAAACGACCGGGGACCGGCCTCCGACCGGTGCCGGGGCGGCCGCCACCGCAGTCCCGGCGGTCTCGTCGCGGGTCAGGGTGCGGATCCGGGGGTTGGAGACCGCCGCTGGAGGCTCGTCGACCTCGTCGAGAGGGCCCGCCGACCGCTGACCCACCCGTCCCACCGGTGCCGGTGACCGCGCCTCGTAGTCCTCGTAGTCCTCGTAGTCGTCGTCGACGAGGCCCAGATAGGCCATGGTCTTCTTCATGAACGAAGCGGGCATCATCTCCTCCTTTTCACAGCGTAGTGCCTGTCTTCCCAGGCTGGTGGATGGCCCGAACGGGGGCTCGGTCCCCGAACAGCGCCCGACCCAGGCGCACCATGGTCGAGCCCTCGGACAGCGCCACCTCCAGGTCGTCGGACATGCCCATGGAGCGCACGGGCAAATCCAGGGCGTCGGCGAGCGAGGACACCAGCGCAAATCCCGGGCGGGCGTCCTCAGGCGGTCCGGGCGGGCCCACCGCCATCAGGCCGGCCACATCGAGGCCCTCGCCGAGCAGGCCGGCCACCAGCTCCCGCACCCGTTCTGGAGGGCAGCCCCTCCGCCCCGGGCGGCCGACCACGTCCACTTGGACCAGCACCTTCGCCCCGGGACGCCGTGCGGCGATCGCCCGGCCCTCCTCGATCCGGCTCACGGCCTGCCACCAGGCCACCACCGGCACGAGGCGGGGCACCTTGTTCCGCTGCACGGCCCCGAGGAAGTGCCACACCGCTCCCTGGCCGGCGATGCCGGGCCCGGCGGTGACCTCCCGGGCCTTGGCCACCAGCTCGTCGGCATAGTTCTCCCCGATCTCGGTCAGGCCTGCACCCAGAGCGGCTCGCACCGCGTCGGCGCCGAAGCCCTTGGTCACGGCCACGATCCGGACGGCAGCGGGATCGCCGGCGGCGGCGATCCGACGGTGGACCTCCTCGAGGCGACGGCCGAAGCCGCTCCGGTCGAAGGGCCCGGTCACTCCGGGACGCTCCCGCCCGCCGACCACACGATCAGGGCCTGTCTCCCCCGTTCCGACCGCGCCCGGTGGGAGAAGTACCCGCCGGCACAGGCCGTGCAGGCATTGATCCCCGGTGCTTCGGCCGCCCCGCCGGCCGCCAGCGCCGCCGACACGGCGGCCGGGACGTCGAGCGCCGGCCGGCCCGCCCTCGTGCGGCCGCGCACCCGCCCGCCGTAGAGGCCGGCCACGGTGGCGAGGTCGTCCTCGGAGAACTCGTAGCAGCCGGGGTGGATGCACGGACCGAGTGCCCCGACCACATCGGTGGCACCCAGGCCCCGCATGGCGCCGACCGCGGCCTCCACCACTCCTCCCACCAGTCCCCGCCAGCCCGCATGCACCGCAGCGAACACCCCCTCACGGCTGCCGAGGGCGATTGCGGCACAGTCGGCGGTCAGCACGGCCACCGCCACCACCGGTCCGGTCGACACCAGGGCGTCGCCCGACCCCGCCCAGAGCGAACCGACGCCGCGCCGGGGCTTGCCCGGCAACGGCGGGGAGGCCGTGCCAGCGGCGGTGACGACCACGGTCGATCCGTGGACCTGGTCCAGCCAGTGGACCTCGCGCACCGGGCTCTGCCCGACCGCCCGGCCGGTGGCGAGGCGCGCCCATCCTTCGAGCCTGGCGGCGCGCTGTCCCGGTCTCCCGGTTGGACGAAGGTCGCCACAGGAGGCGTCGCTCCAGGCGGCATGCACTGACCCGACAATCAGGACAGGGGCGGTGTTCCGGCTCAGCGCAGGAAGGAGGGCACGTCGAAGTCGTCGTCCCCCAGATCGAGTTCGTCGTCCACCGGGGCCGCGAAGATGTCCTCGTGCACGCCCTCCGCGCCGAGGACGCGGCTGCGGGCCTCCTCCCGGCCGGTGGACTCCGGATGGCCGGTGCGGCCCGGGGTCTGGGCCTCCCAACGCTCGAATCCCGCGGCGATCACCGTGACCCTGACCTCTTCGCCCATGCTCTCGTCGATGACACTGCCGAAGATGATGTTGGCATCCGGATGGGCGACGCCGTGGATGATCTCGGCGGCCTCGTTCACCTCGAACAGCCCGAGGTCGGGCCCGCCGGCGATGTTGAGCAGAATGCCCCTCGCCCCTTCGATCGACGCCTCGAGCAGCGGGCTGGTGATGGCGGCCCTGGCCGCATTGACCGATCGGCCCTCGCCGGTGGCCGACCCGATCCCCATGATGGCGGTCCCGGCGTTGCTCATGATCATCTTCACGTCGGCGAAGTCGGTGTTGATCAGGCCGGGCACGGTGATCAGGCTGGTGATCCCCTGGACGCCCTGCATCAGCACCTCGTCGGCCATCTTGAAGGCGTTGACCATCGACGTCTTCTCGTTGGAGACGGTGAGCAGCCGGTCGTTGGGGATGATGATCAGCGTGTCCACCTCCTCCTTCAGGGCCTGGATGCCCTGCTCGGCCTGGACCGACCGCCGCCGGCCCTCGAAGGTGAAGGGACGGGTGACCACCCCGATGGTGAGCGCCCCGAGGCCCTTGGCGATCTCCGCCACGACCGGGGCGGCGCCGGTGCCCGTGCCACCGCCCTTTCCGGCGGTGATGAAGACCATGTCCGCGCCCTTCAGCGCCTCCTCGATCTCCGATCGGTGCTCCTCGGCCGCCAGCCGCCCGACCTCGGGATCACTCCCCGCGCCCAGGCCCCTGGTCAGTTGGCGCCCGATGTCCAGCTTGAGGTCGGCGTCGCTCATGAGCAGCGCCTGTGCGTCGGTGTTGGTGGCGATGAACTCGACGCCGCGCAGACCCGCCTCGATCATGCGGTTGACGGCGTTTACCCCGCCCCCGCCCACCCCGAGCACTTTGATGACGGCGAAATAGTTGTTCTGCGCCGGAACGGTCATGTAATCCCTTACCCTCGACCAAAGGTTGAAACCGTTCCAACCGGCGAGTTGCCGCCCACGATACGGTCAGCGGAGTACCTGGTCAAGCACAGTCGACGCCCGGAGGACAGGGCAGCGGCCCCTACTCGGCACCGGTCCGGTTCCCTCAACCGCCCACCGTCGGGGACTGGGGCACCGTCACGTCGATGGTGGACGTGGGGTGCAAGGAGGCGTGGGCGAGGATGGCGGCCACATCCTCGTACTTGGTGGGCAGATCGGTTCCGGTCCCGAGCAGGACGGTGATCCCCGAGTCGAGGGCCAGGCGGATGGTGGCATCGGGCGCCATCGACACCGAGCGAACCTGGGAGGCGAAGGCCGGTGGCAGGGTGCGGCTCACGGCCAGTGCCGGCCCCGCCTCCGGGGGCACGGAGCCCCCCAGCGGAGCCGGGGCGACCACCCCCCGGGCGGTGTGCACCACGAGCACGGTGAGGCCCGCTAGGGGGGCGGGTCCCACCTGGAGGGTCCGCCCGTGGCCGTCGAGCGTGGACCACGAGGCGCCAGGACCGGCCATCTGGACCACCGGCACCCGCTCGGTCACCGCGATCTGGACGCCGTCGGGCCAGTGGCGGTGCACCTCGGCCCCGGCGATGAACGGAAGCGCCTCGACCCTCCTGGCGGTGGCGCCGGGGTCCGTGCTGATCAACGGCGGTTGGTGGTCGAGGCCGGCCGCGGCCACGATGGCTGCCGAGCTGGTGTGGGGGTGGGCCCCGGTGACCGTGACCACCCTGGCACTGAACATCGGGGTGTGTAGCAGACCTACGATGCCGGCCACCAGGGACAATGCCGCCACAACGGCCACGATCCACCGCAATCGGCGGCGGTCCTGGCTGCGCCGGATGTCGGCGAGGCGCTGCCCGAATCGGGGGTCGATGGACGAGAGCTCGTCGACCGGAGGCGGAATCTGAGGGGTGGACGGGCTCATCCCCCACCGGTCCGGGACTCTGAGAATCCGACCAGGCGCACCTCGGGCCGGAGGTCCACCCCGGTGGCGGCGGCCACCTCTGCCTTCACATGGGCGAGGAGCCGCTCCACGTCGTCGGCCGAGCCGCCGGGGTCGGCCTGGATGAAGTTGGCGTGCTTGATCGAGACCTCGGCCGTCCCGATTCGGAACCCCTTCAGCCCGCACTCCTCGATCAGGCGCCCGGCCGAGTCGCCGGGGGGGTTGGTGAACACCGATCCGGCATTGGAGCCCCCGGGCTGGTTGGCCCGCCGCCACCGCACGATCTCGTCGATGGTGGCCCTGGACTCCTCGGGGCGGCCGGGTTCGAGGCGGTACACGCCGGCCACGACGACATCGGTGGGGGCCAGGTCGGTGTGGCGGTAGCCGAAGCCCAGCCGCTCGGCCGGCGCCTCGTGGACCAGTCCCGAGACCAGGTCGACCCAGCGGTAGGCGACCAGGGTGGCCGCCGTGTCGGAGCCGTGGCCGCCCGCGTTCATCCGGATGGCGCCGCCGACCGAGCCCGGCACCCCCACCGCCCACTCGAGGCCTTGCAGCCCGGCCGCCGCCGTCCGCCGGGCCAGCACCGGGAGGCTGACAGCGGCCCCCGCCTCCACCCGGTCGCCGTCGATCGAGAGCCGGTCGAACCCGGCCCCGAGGGACACGACCAGGCCCTCGAAACCACGGTCGGCCACCAGCAGGTTCGAGCCCCTGCCGAGCGGGAGCACCGGTACATCCAGGCCGGTGAGCCCGCGGGCCAGCGCCACCAGCTGGGCTTCGTCGCCCGGCTCGGCGAACAGCGCCGCCGCCCCGCCCACCCGGTAGGTGGTGAGGGGACCGATGGGATGGTCGGCACGGGCCCGGATCCCGAGCGCGCCGCGGAGCGCGGCCAGGTCGGTGGGAGGGGCGGGCATCGACCGCCTCACCAGCCCGGGTCGGACATCAGCTCGTCCGGGAGCGAGGTGAGGTCGCCGGCACCGAGGGTGCAGCACAGGTCGCCGGCCTCGAGGAGGTCCCCCACCGTACGGCGGAGGTCGGCCCGGCCGGACACGTAGGTGACCGGGATCTCGGGGGACGACCGGCGGACGGCATCGGCGACCAGTTGGCCGGACACACCGGGCACCGGTGGCTCGCCCGCCCCGTAGACGTCGGTGACCACGACCACGTCGGCGTCGTTGAAGGCCTGGCCGAATTCGATCCACAGAGCCGCCGTGCGGCTGTAGCGGTGGGGCTGGAAGACGGCGACCACCCGGCGCCAGTCGCCGTTGCGCGCCGCCGCCAGGGCGGCCCGGACCTCGGAGGGCAGGTGGGCATAGTCGTCCACGAAGGTGACCCCGTTGGCAGTGCCCCGGAACTCGAACCGCCGGGCGACCCCGGCGAAGCGGGCCAGCGCCCGGGCGGCGGCCGCGAACGGGACCCCGGCAGCCAGGGCGGCCACCGTGGCCAGGGCGGCGTTCTTGGCGTTGTGGAGGCCCGGGACGGGAACGGCCAACCGGCCCAGCTCATCGCCGGTAGGGCCCGTCAATCCGAATGAGACCGAGCTACGGGCCAGATCCAGATCGACCATGCGGTAGGTGCACTCCGGCGTCGTCCCGACCAGGTCGGCCCCAGCGGCCCGGCCGATGCGTGCGGCCTCCGGGTCGTCGCCACCGACCACCCGTCGATGGCGTGCACCCCGGGCGAATTCGTCGAACGCCGATCTGACCGCGGCGAAGGAGCCGTAGTGGTCGAGGTGGTCCGGCTCGACATTGGTGATGACGGCGATGTCCGGCACCAGGGCCAAGAAGGTGCCGTCGCTCTCGTCGGCCTCGACCACCAACCACTCCCCTCCGTCCCACACCGCGTTGGTGCCGATCTCGTTCACCTCACCGCCGATCAGGAAGGACGGGTGGATCCCGGCTTCTACCAGGAGCAGGGCCAACATCGACGCGGTGGTGGTCTTCCCGTGGGTTCCGGCCACGGCGATGCAGCGTCGGAGCGAGGCGATGGCGGCCAGGGCCTCGGACCGGGCCACAACGGCGATGCCGCGGCGTTTGGCCTCGGCGACCTCGATGTTGCCGGGTCCGACCGCCGACGAGATGGCCACGAGGTCGGCGGCCCCCACATTGGCCCCCGAGTGGCCGATGGCCACCACGATCCCGTTCCGACGTAGGCGGTCGGTCACTCCCGAGGCTTTGAGGTCGCTGCCGGTGACCCGGTGGCCCATGGCCGCCAGTGCGGTGGCGATGGCGCTCATCCCGGCCCCCCCGATCCCCACCACGTGCACGGTGATCGGCCGGGTGGGGTCGATCAGTGCGGCGGTGCCGGGCGCACCCGTCATCGCCGGGACCTCCGCCCCTCGGTTCTGGCGTTGGCCTCGACGACCCGGGCCCCGGCGGCGGCGGCGTCGGGCCGGCCCAACGCGGAGGCGGCCCTCCCCATGGCGTCGAGCCCGGAAGGGTCGACGAGCATCCGGTCGAGCGTAACGGCGAGCCCGGAGGCATCGCAGTCGGCATCCGGCAGGAGGATTGCCGCCCCGGCCCGCTCGAGCACCCGGGCGTTGGCCGTCTGATGGTCATCGGGGGCTCCCGGCAGCGGGACCAGGACCGACGGCACCCCGGCGGCGGCCAGCTCGGCCACCGTCATCGCCCCGGCCCGGCACACCACCATGTCGGCCGCGGTGTACACGGCGCCCATCCGGTCCTCCCAGGGCACCCTCGACACGAACAGATCCGCCGACGGTGAGCGCCCGGCTCCCCCCGCGGGGCCCCCGTCCGGCACCGAGGGCGCATACTCCGACCAGTCACGACGGCCGACGATGTGGAGGATCGACCGGTCGCCCCGGCCCTGCCAGCGGTCGACCAGCTCCACGGCCGCACGGTTGAGCCGCCGCGCCCCGAGGGATCCGCCGAACACGGCCACCGTGTGGCGGTCCTCCGGCAGCCCGAGCAGCGCCCGTGCCGCCCGCCGGTCCTCGAGGCTGCGACGGACCGACGCGATCTCCCGCCTCACCGGGGTTCCGGTCACCACCGCCCGGGGGAGCGGGGTCCCCTCCCACCCCACCGCGCTGGCCCGGGCGAACCTCCCGAGGAACCGGTTGGCCGCCCCGGGCACCGCGTCGATGCTCACCAGCACCAGGGGGACGCGGAGCAACACGGCGGCCAGGGATGCCGCCAGGGATGCATAGCCGCCCACCGAGACCACCACCCGGGGCCGGGCGCGGGCCACCACCCCCAACCCCCGGGCGGCGGCCACCCCCAGACCGGCCAGGGCGACGGCGTTCCCCCCGAGCGCCCGGGGGCGCAGGCTCCGGACGATGCCCCGGCCCGGAAGCAGGGTGAAGGGGAAGCCCCGACCTTCCAGGGTGGCCCGGTCCTGGCCGCGCCCGGACCCGACGAACTCGATGCTGGCCCGCTCGTGCCCGGCGTCGACCAGCGCCTCGGCGATGGCCAGTGCCGGCTGGAGATGCCCGGCGGTGCCTCCGCCGGCCATCAGGGCGAACCGCACCCGGGTCACCGGTTCGAGGAGGGAGGGCGATGCCGGTACGGGGCGGGCGGCGTGGTGGGCGGGGCGGCGCGCTCCTGGGCGGCGATGTTCAACAGGATGCCGACGGCGGCCATGGTCACGATCAGGGAGGAGCCCCCGAACGAGATGAATGGCAGCGGGATGCCGGTGACCGGAAGCACCCCGATCACCGCGCCGATGTTGATGATGGCCTGGCTGCTGATCCAGGTGGTGATGCCCACCGCCAACAGGCTGCCGAACCGGTCCGGTGCCCGGGTGGCGGCGCGGAGCCCGAACCAGGCCAGACCGAAGAACAGGGCCACCAGGGCGAAGGCGCCGATGAGGCCGAGCTCCTCCCCCACCACCGAGAAGATGAAGTCCGTGTAGGCGTTGGGAAGGGTGCCCCACTTCTCACGGCCGCCTCCCAGTCCCAGGCCGAACAGATGTCCCGACCCCAGTCCGATCAGCGACTGCCAGACCTGGTAACCCGAGCCCGACTGGTGGGCCCCGGGGTTGAGGAAGGAGAGGATGCGGTCGCGTCGGTAGGGGTCGGCCAGGCCGACCACGACGGCCAGCACCGAGAACCCACCCAGGATCTTCATGATCGGGCCCATGCCCACCCCGCCCATGAACAGGATGCCGAAGGCGATGCAGCTGAGCACGAGCGCGGTGCCCATGTCCGGCTGCTTCAAGATGAGAAGGCCGGAGATTCCCAGCACGGCCAGGACCGGCACGACGACCATCTTCGGGTCGGCCGACCGGTCGGACCGTCGGGTCAGCAGGTCAGCGGCGAACACGGCCAGGGCCAGCTTCATCAGCTCGGACGGTTGGAGCTGCAGCATGCCGATCCCGATCCACCGGGACGAGCCTCCTGCGGTGACCCCGAAGTGGGGCACGAGAACCAGGACGAGCAGCGCCACGGCCACCACGACCAGTGGGGCCCGGAGGGTCCGCCACCTCCGGTAGTCGACCCTCGACGTGATGAGCAGCGCCCCGGTCCCCACCCCCGTCCACATCAGCTGGCGGATGAAGATCGCCCACGGCGACCCGTAGAGCCGCAGCGAGACGACGGGCGACGCCGACCCCACCATGACCAGACCGAAGACACACAGGACCCCCACCAGGGCGGCGATGACGCCGGCCGTCCCCGGCCGGCCCAGCCGACCCGTGCGCCTCGGCTCGGGACCGGATGTCGGACGGGTGCCGGCAACCGGTCCCGGTCCGAGACCGGTTGCCGGACGGGACCTCGCCGAGGCGGCGGAATTGGACGGGTGCCGCCCGCGGGTCACCATCCGGCCGGTGGTCCGGTCAGCCACGACCCCCTCCTTGCCGCTTGGCCCCGGCGGTGAGGGCCCATCGGGTCACCGCCCCTTCCGCTCCCCCGACGGCCCCGTGCATCCGTCCAGCCTCGCCCACCGGGGCCGCCGGGTGGTGGAGCCTCGGCGCGCCCGACCACCGGGACGCCACCGATGGCCCCGAGGCCGTCATCAGACCCTGCCCACCGAGAGGAAGTCCCCGTAGAAGATGCCGAGGCCGAGGGCGGCGAAGAGCCCGGCCAGGATCCAGAACCGCACGATCACCGTCGTCTCCGGCCACCCCAGCAGCTCGAAGTGGTGGTGGATTGGGGCCATGAGGAACACACGGCGGCGAAAGACCCGGAAGCTCACCACCTGGATCAGCACCGACAGGGTGACGATGACGAACAGCCCCCCGATGACCACCAGCAGCAGGTCCAGGTTCATGAGCAGACAAAGGGCCGCCAGCCCCGAGCCGATGGACAGCGATCCGGTGTCGCCCATGAAGATCTTGGCCGGGGCCGCGTTCCACCACAGGAACCCGAGACAGGCGCCGGCCAGGGACACCGCCGCCAGGGCGAGGTCGAGGGCGTCCCCCACCCGGTAGATTGCGAAGTGGCGGTACTGCCAGTACCCGATGATAGCGAGACAGGCGAAGCAGAAGGTCGAGGACCCCGCGGCCAGGCCGTCCAGACCGTCGGTGAGGTTGACGGCGTTGGCCGCGGCGGCGATGACCAGGGTCGACCACACCACCCACAGCGCCGTACCCATGTGCAGGCCAATGGAGTCGTAGCGGGTGAACGACAGGGTGGTCGCCACGTGGGCCCAGTACACGGCGAGGAGGGAGAACGTCACCCCGAGCCCGATCTGCGCCGCCAATTTGGCCCGCTTGTTCAGGCCGAGGCTCCGGCGGTGGCGGACCTTGATCCAGTCGTCGCCGAACCCGATCAGGGCCGCCCCGACGATGGCCAGCATGATCAGGGCTCCCGAACGCGAAAAGGTGACCGTGGGGATGGCGTGGGCGGTGAGATAGCCGACGACCACCGCGCCCACGATGCCGATGCCACCCATCGTGGGCGTCCCCGCCTTGGCGATGTGCACCTGGGGTCCGTCCTCGCGGATCTGCTGGCCGATGTTGTTCTTCACCAGCCACCGGATCAGCACCGGCGTCGACAGGACCGCCACCCACAGGGCCACCCCACCGGAGGTCATGAGCGAGATCACCCGTCGACGTCCCCTCGTCCTGCGCCCGGGAACCGCTCGGCCAGGGCACGCCCGGCCTCGAGGCGGTCGTCGAACGGCACCGCCAGGTCCCCCGTCACCTGGGTGGTCTCATGCCCCTTGCCGGCCAGGAGTACCACGTCGCCGGATCGGGCCCGGCCGACCGCGGCCCGGATGGCCTGGGCCCGATCCGGCTCGACCACCGGGTCCACGGTGTCACCAATTCCGGAGCGGATCTCGCCGATGATAGCGACGGGGTCCTCCGATCTCGGATTGTCCGAGGTCAGGACGATGATGTCGGCCCACCGGGCGGCGGCCGCTCCCATCTCCGGTCGTTTCCCCCGATCGCGGTCGCCCCCGCAGCCGAACATGCAGATCACCCGGGCCGGGCCGGCCAGTTCCCGGGCCGCCGCCAGCGCCCTGTCGAGGCCGGCCGGCGTGTGGGCATAGTCGACCACCACCGCGAAGGGCAGGCCGGCCGACACCAGCTCCATCCGCCCTGGCACCGGGGGCACGGAGTCCAGCCCACCGGCGATCCGGTCCTCGTCGACGCCGAGCGACGAAGCCACCGTTGCCGCCAGCAGGGCATTGTCGACATTGAACGCCCCCGAGAGCGGAAGGGTCACTCGCCGCCCGCGCCACGAGAAGGCCGACGTGCCGACCGAGAGCCTGACATCGGTGGCGTCGGAGCGCCGCACCCGCACCACCCGGTGGGAGGCCAGCCCGTCGGCCAGGCGTCGCCCCCAGGGGTCGTCCACGTTGATGACGCACAGGCGCGCCCGGTGCTCCTCGAACAGCCGGGCCTTGGCCGCGAAGTACCCCTCCATGGTCCGGTGGTGGTCGAGATGGTCACGGCTGAGATTGGTGAACGCGGCCACGTCGAAGACGATGCCGTCCACCCGGTGCTGGGTCAGCGCGTGGGAGGAGACCTCCATGGCCACAGCCTGAAGGCCGTCTTCGCGGAACCCCGCCAACAGACGCTGGAGGACCGGCGCCTCGGGCGTGGTCCTCACCCCCTCCAGGGTCCCGATCGCGCCCGTCGACCGCCCCGAGCCCTCCAGGATCGACCGGAGCAGCTGGGTCACCGTCGTCTTGCCGTTGGTCCCGGTGACACCCACCATGGTGAGGGCCGAGGTCGGATGGCCGTAGAACGCGGCGGACACCGCAGCCATGGCCGGCCGGATCTGCCCTGGGGCCACCCGGACCTGGGTCACGTCGAGATCCAGGAAATGGTCGCACAGCAGCGAGGTGGATCCCCGGTCGACCGCCTCGGCCGCGTACAGGTGGCCGTCGGTGAGCTCACCGGGAACGCAACAGAACAGGGACCCCGGGCCGACGTTGCGGCTGTCGAACTCGACGGACGCCACGTCGGTCGACGTCGGGTCGCCGCGCACCCCGGCCACGCCGATGCCGGGGATCAACGTGCTCATCTGCACAGCTGAGTGTTCCAGGGGCTCCGAGTAGGGGAAGGGGCCGGGCGACGCGGGTCCAGGCCCATCTACGGCCCTTCCGTGGTTGCTCCGGATGGCACCGAGACGGTACCGGACGCGCCGATGGCGGCACTCGAGGCGGAGGCGGTCGCCGCCGCGGTGGTGGGGATGCCGTAGTGGTGCAGGGCGTAGGCCATGATCGTCGAGAAGACCGGTGCTGCCACCGCTCCACCGTAGATGGGCGTCGGATGGTCGAGGACCACGACCGCCGAGAGGACCGGATGCTCGGCCGGGGCGAACCCGGCGAACGTCCCCACGTAGGCCCCCGAGATGTAACCCAGATGATTGGGATCGGGGATCTGGGCGGTCCCGGTCTTGCCGGCCACGGTGTAGCCGTCGATGGCGGCGCTTGTCCCGGTGCCCGAGGACACCACGCCCTCGAGCATGGAGACCAGCTGGGCGTCGGTGGCCGGATCGATCACCCGGCGGGCTACGGAGGCCGGCGTCGCGGTGACCGCCCCCGATGAGTTCACGGTGGCCCGGACCAGACGGGGCTGGACCAGGACTCCCCCGTTGGCCACCGAGTTGTAGGCGTCGAGGAGCTGCTGGGCGGTCACCGCGTCATCCTGGCCGATCGGCGTCGATCCGATCGACGTGCCGGTCCACGCCGCGGCTCCCGGCACCAGACCCCGGGACTCACCGGGAAAGTCCAGGCCGGTCGCCTTGCCGAACCCGAGATTGCCGATCTGGGCGAGGAGCCGGTCCTTGCCGAGGGCCTGGGCCACCTCGATCGTCCCGATGTTCGACGACTGGGCCAGCACGGTGCTGGCCGACAGGCGCTCTGAAGGGTGTTGCTCGGCGTCGTGGAAGGTGTAGGTGCCCATCGGCAGGGCCGCCGGCACCTGCAGTTGCTGGCTGGGCGTGATCACACCTGCAGCCAGGGCAGCAGAGAAGGTGACCAGCTTGAATACCGATCCCGGTTCGTAGACCTGGGTCACGGCCGTGTTGGACGGTGCCTCCTCGATGCCGCTCGGGAGGGAGACGACCGGGGAGACGCGAGTCGGGCCGGACGTCGACGCCGAAGGCGACGCAGTGGTTGCCGCCGCCGCCCCGGTGGTGGCTGCGGGCCCGGAGGTGGCGGCAACGGTGGAAGCGGCTGCCCCCGCGGCCGGAGCGCCGGTGGTGGCCGAGCCCGCGGTGGCCTGCAGGTCGGCCATCGCCAGGATGTCCCCCGTTTTCACGTCCATGACCACCGCCGTGCCGCTGAACGCGTGGGAGGCGGCGATCTCAGCGGCAAGGGCCTGCTCGGCCACGTACTGGACGGACTCGTCCATCGTGAGCTCGATCCCCGTTCCCGGCCGGGCGGCCACCGAGGAGCTGTTGCCGGGGAGGGCGACTCCGTCGGGGGTCTGCATCAGGCTCTTGGATCCCGCCCTCCCGGCCAGGAGCGACTCGTACTGGTACTCGAGGCCCGAGGCCCCGCTCCCGTCCCACTTGACGGTGCCGACGACCGGCGAGGCCAACTGCCCGTCCGGCACCACCCGTTGTGGCTCGGGCACCAGATTGATGCCGGCGAGGTTGAGGGAGGTCACCTTGGTCGCCACCGCGTCCGGCACCCGGTGGGCCAGTGGGACGTAGCCCGAGTGCTCGGTCAGCTGGGCCCGGAGTCTGTCCGCCGGGACACCGAGCACCGGCGCCAGGGCGTCGGCGATGGCCGCAGGACGGGTGATCAGGAACGGATCGGCCACTACGGTCTGCCTGGTCACCGATTCCGCCAGCACTTCGCCGTTGCGGTCGTAGATACCTCCCCGGACGGCGGGGACCGACAGGGTCTGGGTCAGCTGGGATGCCGAGAGCGACGCGTAGCGCCGGTGGGAGACCTCCTGCACGTTGATCAGCTGGACGACCAGGGCGAGAAAGACGATGACCAGCACCAGACGCATGGCGCGTGAGCGCCGGCCCAAAAGGACCGAAGGGCTCACCGTCGCGCCGGGACGGTGGCCGCCGTGGCCGTGGACTTCGCCGCCGCGCCCGGGCCAGGGGTGGTCTGCGGAACCGGAAGCGGGACGCCGAGATTCACCCGGGGCAGATAGACGACCTGGCCCGGCGCCACCAGGCCCCCGCTCGCGGCCTGCTTGACCACAACCGGCGGGGCCGCCTTCTCGGCCACGGCCACCTGGAGGGACTTCTGGGAGGCGACCGCCGCCGCGATCTGGCGTTGCGTCGTCGAGAGCCGGATCTGACCCTCGGTGACCAGGGCATCGCCGGCCACGACGGCGAGGAGGCTGCCCACGATGAGGAGCCCGGACGCCCACATGGTGGCGCGGCGCACCACCCGGGGCGCCGACCGGCGGCGCGGGGCCGGCTCGAAGACCCGCAGCGGCGGGCGCCGGGGACCCGCCGGGAGAGTGGGGGCCGATCGCGCCGGACTGCGACGGGCGGCAGCGACCGTGGGGGCCATCAGGCCACTTCGCCGGTCTTCGAGGCAGGGTCGACGGCCAGGGGGAGGCGCTCTATGGCCCGGAGCCGGGCCGCCTCAGCCCGGTGATTCCGCTCGATCTCTCCGCCCGTGGGACGCCGGGCGCCGCGCATCACCAGGCGGAACTGAGGATCGGCGCCACACACGCAGGGCAGCCCCGGGGGGCAGTGGCAGTCGCCGGTGGCGGCGCGGGCGAACGTCGACTTCACCAGGCGGTCCTCACCCGAGTGGTAGGCGATGACCACACACCGACCTCCGGGTCGCAGCAGGCCGAGGGCGGCGTCGAGCGCCTTCTCCAACTGGTCGAGCTCCTCGTTCACGGCGATCCGCACGGCCTGGAAGACCCGGCGGGCCGGATGCCCGCCTGAGCGCCGGGTGGCGGCCGGGATCGCCGCCCGCACAACGTCGGCCAGCTGGCCGGTGGTGGTAAGCGGTCGGGCCGCGATGATGGCCCGGGCGATCCGACGGGCGAAGCGCCCCTCGCCGTTGTCTGCAAAGAGCCCGACCAGGGCATCTTCGTCGTACTCGTTGACCACATCGGCCGCGGTCCTCCCCGAGCCGGGGTCCATCCGCATGTCGAGGGCGGCGTCCCGCCGGTATGAGAAGCCACGATCGGCGGTGTCGAGTTGGGGCGAGCTGATGCCGAGATCGAACAGCACGCCGCTGAGGCCCTCCTCGGAGGTGGCCCCGGCTCCGACCCGCTCGGCGCGGACCACCTCGGCCAGCGCATCGAAGCGTGACCGGCGGACGACCGCCCGCGGCCCGAAGGGAGCCAATGCATCGGTGGCGGCGGCCACCGCCACCGGGTCCCGGTCGATCCCGAGGAGGCTGATCCCGGGGTGGGCGGAGAGGAGGGCGGCCGCGTGACCTCCACCGCCCACCGTGGTGTCGAGGATCAGGCCCGGTGCCACCGGCCGGAACAGTTCGACGACTTCTTCGGCCATCACCGGCTCGTGGGGAAAGGACTGGCTCATGCGCAGTCCCCCGACCGGCAGGATGTCTGCGGGTGGAGTGCCGCGACGTTCGCGCTGGAAGTAGGAGGAGGAGGATTCTTCCAGCCGTCCGGTCGGGGGACTGCGCATGGGCCAGACACGTTCGATGTGCACCTCATGGCGGGCCACCGCCACCCGGGCCGCCTCGTATGGGGTCGCCCGCCGGTACCCGATCGAGTCCCCCGATGCCGGCACCGCCCGGATGGTGGACCCGGCGAGTCTGTCGAAGCACGGGTGGTCGCGGCCGATGTCGTCGGCGGCCCCGGAGGCTTCCTCGGACCCTCGGCGCACCACATGGAGGACCACCCCCCCACTCAGCCGTCGTCGCCCTGGGTCAGTCGCTCCTCCTCGGGCAGCACCTTCTGGTCCCACGCCTCCCGGTTCCACAGTTCGACCCGATCGATCGCCCCGAGCACCAGGACGTCCCCGACCAGGCCGGCGTACTCCCGGAGACGCACCGGGATGGCCATCCTCCCCTGTTTGTCGATCTCCAACTCGTGCGA
>Ga0307374_10004744_pt1 | contig 22461 bp, 26 predicted proteins | sample OX3MG_FD_202532 | JGI IMG/M metagenome (GOLD analysis project Ga0307374, IMG submission 202532) | Soil microbial communities from Risofladan, Vaasa, Finland - OX-3 | ecosystem: Environmental > Terrestrial > Soil > Coastal area > Acid sulfate soil | place: Finland: Risofladan, Vaasa | collected... | reverse complement strand
GCCTCAACATTCCTCCACCGCAGCGCGGCGGGGCCAGACATAATGCTGGCGTACAGCAAGTGGCGGCCCCAGCAACCAGTGGACGAGTTCGTTCGCGTGCGCAAAGCCTCTACCGTTGCCGAGTGTTTAGCATATTTCCAGCGCACGCGTCCGGACGCGGATTGTATAGTGGGAGATATTTTGCTAGCCCGTATCGGACGCCTGGTATTGGGTGTTGAAGAGTACACCCCTGGCGACGTGTTTCTACGCGAGTATATCGTACTTGGCGAAACGCGCATACACCGAAACGAAACACTGATGGCTGACTTGATTTCGAAAGCACAGGGACGGTAGCAACCACCGGTCCCCTTGGCGACTACCACTGAACGTGGAGATTGGTACCTATCGCACGCGTTGATCCGGTGCCGTGTGGTAGTACTGCGTGACTCGCTGAATCGCACGAGTGGGAAACAGCTTAGATTGCCGCCCCGGCGGTCCCTTCCCGTTCTGCATCGACTGACATAACGTGCGCTTTCTTTTTGCTTGTTTTTCTTTTAACACGCTAAGCACTGTGGTGAGTTGTAGGACGAGAACCACTGCTGAGGCCATAGTGCGCCTGGTTGTTGGGTGCCAGCTGCAGCTGCTGGCTACTCTGTCTTGCGTCCCTATTCTTTTTTGAATAGGTTTTTATTCTTCCGGTGGCCGCCCGCTGGCGGCTAGCTTCCGTAACTCTATTCAAAGAATAGATCGCATAGCTAGCTGGTGGCCGCTACCCGCGGCCCGTGCTTCCGTATCCCCAACCTTACGTTACTCCCGTAGTTTACCAACGTGGATCGCGCGTGTCAAGCCAAACACGGCCGAATGATGCGATTTAGTGGGTACGAAACATAAACTTAACACGACGAACGGCTATGTCGTTCTGGGCCGGTCGGTTCGCTGACACCGCTAGGAACGCAGTTACGTACACCAACTCCAGATCATCGTCTTCTCCGGCACCACGGCTATTGTGCGCACTCGTAGGGGCTGTAACGGAGTGGCAGGTTTACGACCAGCTTGAGTTAGCCACGCGGCCGTCGCCAAGAAGCAGTTCCCACGTCTGTAATACTGATTATGTACGGGGTAGCCCCTAACACTAATTCAAAGGACCTTTCAATGACCGATCGTCTTCCCCTGATGGAGGGGGCCCGATTTCTGGGGGTCCATCCGACGGTGCTCGGGACCGCAGCACGCCGGGGATGGATCCCAAGCGAATGGGGCACAAATATCAACAATAGGCCGTCCAGAATGTTTCTCGTCGCGGACCTGGTGGCGTACAAATGCCGCCAGCGGGAACGCCTGCTTTCTCGTCTCGCGAAGATGGAGGATGCCTAACGCAAAGCCCGGCTGGTGGCCGGGCATGGTGTTGTCGAATCCGGGATGTGGTCTCCGGAACGACTGGTCGCTGATTGGTTACACACTTAGGATAGCACGTCGAACCAAGGCCTGCAATCTGCGTCGAAACGCACGCCAGCCCCTAAGCATCGCAGCCGTGCTTCGCCTATGCGAAGCCATTATGCTTTTAGAATTCAATGACGAATTTACCTACCCCACGAACATTCGCAGCCGTCAGAGTTGCGGAGACAATATGTGGGATTTCGGCTGGCTGAATGGTTGTTTCACCAATCCGAAGATCAAAGCGTCAGACGTTGACCTCTTTGTCGAGGTGAACGGGTACTTTCTTCACGGCGAGTGTAAGCCTTGCGGCGTCTTCCCCAGCCTGGGCCAGATGATTGCCTTGGAACAGCGCGCCCGAGACGACCGCACTACTGTCGTCCTGTTGTTTGGGCAGTCAGGTCGCCCCGAACAGTACCAGTTTCTCGGGCTGATGGAGGCCCCCACCGACTGCGACACGGAGTCGTTTCGGGATGTCGTAAAGGCGTGGGATCAGCACGTGCGGTCTCTTCCACGCGCGCCGCTGTTGGCGCGCGACCACTTGGCCGGATGGCTGCCAGTAGCGGTGCCACGATGATGCCGAATACGGGAATCTGCCGCCACCACTACGTCATCACCGAACCCGCGAATCAAAGGATGCGCCTCGTTGGGAGGTGCACCATCTGCGGGCACGTCCGAAAGTTCTTCCGGACCACGTGGGGACAGCGCCGAGAGTTGACCAAATGGTAAGAGAAGGGAATGTTCCGCCCGCCCCGGTGAGTGGCTGCCGCAGGGCGGCCCACCATTGGATCATCCGAACCCCCACCGACGGCGGGGAGTCCGTGCCGGGAACGTGCAAGCATTGCGGCGCCGTGCGCGACTTCCGGGCTGGCTTCCGCTACCCGGACGAAGACGCTGCGCTATCAGGCGGGTAGAGGCGTATGGTTCACAACCGGAGTTGGGCGTGCAGCGTTCTCGGATTCTCTTCATCGTTAGCATCGTGGCCGTGGCCGCGTCTTCTGCTGCGTTGGGTGCCGCGATCGTCGGATCAAGGAATCAGGGAGGCCAATCGTCGGGCGCGACGGCTGGCCCCACTGAACCGGCGGCGATGACCGCGCACGTGACACACACCTCCGCAATCGCGGCGACAGCCATGCAACGCGCCGCCGCAATCCCGAGTGCCACGTCACCCATGACAGCCACTCCAACCGCGACAGCAACCCCCAGTGCCACACTTTCCCCGACGGCTACGGGTACATCGGCTGTCACTTCGACTCAGACCGCCCGAACTGGACCTCCGACACCAACCCGCCAACAATCGCCAGTCAGCAAACCGACGCCAACACCGGCGATGGCAGCGGCAACAGCGACCACGCAGCCACCCTCACCGCCCGCTACTTCCGCCAGTATAGACTCGTGCATCGACGGGGAATTTGACGGGTACGCGCCTGACACTGTGTTCCTGCTTTGCAACGGCCAAGTCTGGGTCCAAACCTCAGGTGAGTCCGAGTACCAGTATGCCGATGGCCCAAGGGCCCTGATTGTTGCTTCGCGAGGCGGATACCAGCTCCTGGTCGCGGGCATGAGTCAGACGGTCACTGTTGTGCAGGCGACACATGTTGCCAAGACGTGCATAGATGGAGTGTTCGAGGGTTGGCGAGGCGACACGATCATCCCGCTTTGCAATGGGCAAGTCTGGCAGCAGGCCACGTACACCTATGAGTATCACTACGCCTACCGCCCGCAAGTTCTGATTTACAACTTGTGGGGCTACCACGCAATGGTCGAAGGTATGAGTGCGCCGATACTGGTTCGCCGGGTGAAGTGAGAGTTCTGGCGGTCGCTTATCCACCCGCAAGCGCCCGCTCCATGGCCTGCGCAGCCAACGAGTCCTGACCCTTCAAGGCGTGGCTATAGATGGCAGCGGTAACCGCCGTGCTTGCGTGGCCCAACCGCGCGGAGACGGTCGGCAAGGGCAAGCCCGACGCGAGTAGCAGCGAGGCGTGCAGGTGGCGCATGTCATGCATACGGACTCTCGGGACGCCAGCGGCATCACACAGCGTGTGGAAGGCGTTGTACGCCTTTCGATGCTTGGGCGTTGCACCGTCGGGCAGGGTAACGATTCGGCCCGTATCCTGCCACAGGCCCCCGGCGGCCAAGCGTTCCTCCAACTGGACTACACGCCATGCCTTCAACGCCCCGACAGCGAACGGCGGGAGTTCGACAGTTCGGATGCCCGCCCGCGTCTTTGGGTCACCCTCAATGTAGACACCGTGGATTGTGACCACGTTCCGGCAGATAGACAGGGCGCCGGTCGCACGGTCCAGGTCTTCCCAGCGGGCGGCCAGCACTTCGCCAAAGCGTGCGCCGGTGGCCATTAGCATCACTGACAGCACCGTGTCCCAAGTCGCCGCTTTCAAGACCCTGAGAAATGCACTGGCCTCGCCCTGTGACCACACCGACACTTCCGGCCGCGCCGCACGCGGGGCCTCTACACCGTCAAGAGGATTGCCGGATGTGAGGCCCCATTGATGGGCAACAACCATCGCCCGGTGCAACATGCGGAAGACGTTCAGCAGGGTCTTGCCGCTGGCCCTCTCTTGCGTGCGCCATTCGGCGAACTGTCGCGCAATCATCGGCGCCGTGAGTCGCTGGACTCGGACCTGTCCGAACGCTGGGCCGATGAACGTCCGGTTCATGTAGTCGTAATCAAGGCGTGTCTTCGGTCGCAGGTCAGGGCTGGCCACCGCAAGCCACGACTCGATGTGGTGCGCGACGGTGACCTTTGATGGCGGCACAAGTGTGCCTATTTCGTGTTGCTTACGAAGGTCCGCAACCCCGCGCCGGGCCTCTGCCTGTGTGGTAGTGCGCAGCCAGAAGCGGTGGCCGTTCAGTTGGACGGTGGCCTCCCACTTGCCGCCTGGACGTTGCCGGATGGATCCCTCGTTGTTGCCTCTGCGTAACATCGGAACCTTTCGCGAGGCCCTTTGGTTTCCGGTAGACTGTGGCGAAACTGTGGCAGGCAGCCGATTCCGAATCTGCTTTTCGCCGGTAAACCGTCTTCAAAACGGTTGCCCCGCCGCAAGCGCGGCGGGGGGTGGGTTCGACTCCCATGCACTCCCGCCATTTCAGAATCCAGAGTCAGGAGCGTCTCCCGATGCCCAAAGTGCTGGTCCAATCACTCCCGGACTACACGCACGCCCAGCTCCTGACCGCCGCGCACCGGTCACTCATCGCCGATGAGCTGCCGGAGGATGATGGGTCCGACCTCGGCCCCAGCCCCTATGACCTGCTCCTGTGGGCGCTGGGCGCCTGCACCGCCATGACGCTCCAGATCTACGCGCGCCGCAAGGGCTATCCACTGGAGGAGGTGGCCGTCGAAGTCGAACATGAACACACGCACGCGGCCGACTGCAAAGACTGCGTGGAAGAGCACGAGGGCCGCATCGAAGTGCTACGGCGCCGCATCGTCCTCCGCGGCCCCCTTTCTGATGCCGAACGCGACGACCTTCTACGCGTCGCCAGCCGCTGCCCGGTGCACAGGACGCTGCGCTCCGCGCCCGAGGTTATCGATACGGTCGAGGTGGTCGCCTGAGTCGCCGCTGGGCGCCCGCGGTTGCCCCCTTGCGCGGGAGGCGTCAGTATCTCGGGGCCAACTCTCTCTCGAGGCCTCTCCCATGCCCGATGCACCGCTCGACGCCCTGATCGAAAAGCGCCCCGACGGCGTCGCCCTCATCACGCTCAACCGCCCCGAAAGCCTGAACGCGATGGGCGGCAACCTCATGGGCTTGCTCGCCGAATATCTCGCCGATTGCGAACGCGACCGCTCGGTGCGTTGTGTGGCCCTGACGGGCAACGGCCGTGGCTTTTGCGCTGGTGGCGATGTGAAGGGCATGCAACAGCGTAACACCGGCCGCGATGGCCCCGAGCGCGAACGAAACTTCGCCGCCGAACTCGAACACCTCATCTTCGGCCTGCGCGAGAGCCACGATGCAACGGTGCTAAAGCTTCACACCATCGGCAAGCCGACGGTAGCGCTCGTCAACGGCGTGGCCGTTGGCGCCGGGCTCGGGTTGGCGCTCGGTTGCGACATCCGCATCTGCTCCGACCGCGCACGCTTTGGCACCGCGTTCAGGAACGTCGGCCTCAGCGGCGACTACGGCGGTTCCTTCTTCCTCCAGCGGCTCGTTGGTGCTGGCCGCGCCCGCGAACTCTATTTCACAGCCGAGATCTTCGATGCAGAGCGCGCGCTCGAACTGGGCATCGCCAACCGTGTTGTCCCCCACGATGCGCTGCTCGAAGAGGGGCTCGCGTTCTGCGCCAGGCTCGCCGCCGGCCCCACCGCCAGCTATGCCCGCATGAAGGCGAACCTCAATCTCGCCGAAGCGGCGCCGCTGGGAGACGTCCTCGACCAGGAAGCGACAAACATGCGCATCAGCAGCTTCAGTCGTGATAGCCGCGAGGCGGTCGCAGCGTTCGTCGAAAAGCGCGAGCCACGCTTCGCGGGGGAATGAGGGCGTGAGCGAAGCTGCCGTCGTGTCGCTCTACGGAGAATTACTGGCGGCCTGGAATCGCCGGGATGCCGCCGCCTTTGGGGGCGCTTTCGCCAGCGATGCGTGTTGCGTGGGCTTCGATGGCAGCGTGATGGATGGCCGAGCCGCGATATCATGCCTGCCGTCAACGCCATCCAAACGCTTGTCGCGGTTTGCAACGACGGTGAGTGGCGAGTCGCGCTGTTCCAAAACACGCCGGCCGCGTTCCATGGCCGCCCGGAACTCGCCGAGGCCTTGAGTGCCGAGTTGCGCGAGGAGCTGCGGTTACACGGGGTGGCCAGAAGCTCCACGTAGCGCAAATTCACGAACGTCAGCAGGTGATCAAGCGGTCGGGGCGGGCGCACCCGCGACACACGGAAGAGACAGGTAGACGAAAGGGGATACACATTGGGTCATCTTGAAGGGAAAGTTGCGATTGTCACGGGTGGTGCGCGCGGAATCGGCGCAGGTATCGGCCACGTGTTCGCCCGCGAAGGGGCGCAGGTCGCCCTTATCGACCTGGACGGGGCTGAAGCCGAGCGGACGGCGGCCACGCTCGCCATTGCCGGCCTGGGGCTCGCCTGTGACGTCGCCGAGGAGATGCAGGTGGAGGCAGCCGTGGCGCGCGTGGTGGAGCACTTTGGGCGCCTGGATATCCTCGCCAACAACGCCGGCGCCGGCCGTGCACCGCTGGACCCAAACGTCACCCGGCCCGGAGGCGGTCGCGTCTACGACATGGCGCAGGACGCATGGGACGAGCAGTTGGCGCAGAACCTGCGGACCACCTTCGTCACCACGAAGGCTGCCATCCCGCACCTGAAGGAGCGCGGTGGGGCGATCATCAATATCGCCTCCATCGCGGGGCTGGTGGCATCGCCGACGCTGCCAGCCTATGCCGCTGCCAAGGCCGGGGTTATCTCCCTCACTCGCACCCTTGCCCTCGAACTGGCGCGGTTCGACATCCGCGTCAACGCGATCTGTCCCGGCTTCCTCTGGACCCGCGCCTGGCAGGGGATGGTGGCCGGGATGAAATTGACCATGCCCGAGCTCAAGGACGCCGACCCGCGCGAAGTCTTCCTCGATATCGTCAAGCGCGGTGTCCCGCTCGGCCGCGAACAGACCCCGGAGGACATCGGCGAACTGGCGGCCTTCCTCGCTGGCGAAGCGGCTCGGAACATCACCGGTCAGTCCATCTCCGTCGATGGTGGAATCACCCTGCGGTAGCGGGCCGCCGCACGTGGTGGGGGCCTCCGCAGCCGAGAAGCTGGTCGCCTCAATCGGAATCAGAAGCCTCCAAAGTCCCGCTGACGGCGCTAAACTGGGCCAAACCGTCCCCGGAGGCTGCCATGCCCGCACTCGATGGTGTCAAGGTGCTCGATCTCACGCAATATGAGGCGGGCACGAGCTGCTCCCAATATCTCGCCTGGTTCGGCGCCGAAGTAGTCAAAGTCGAACGCCCCGGCCTGGGCGACCCCGGCCGCGGCACCGAGGGCGGCAACCGCGACTCGCTCTACTTCCTCAGCTTCAATCACAACAAGGAAAGCGTGGCCATCGACCTCGCCCGGCCCGAGGGCCGCGACCTCTTTCTCCGCCTCCTCCCCGGCTTCGATATCGTCACCGAGAACTTTTCCCTCGGCACAATGGAAAAGCTCGGGCTTGGCTACGACGTCCTCAAGCAGGTCCATCCCGGCGTCATCTACGGCACGATCAAGGGCTTCGGCACGCACGGCCCGATGAGCGAGTACAAGTGCTTCGACTGGGTCGCACAGGCGACGGGTGGCGCCTTCAGCGTGACCGGCGAGGCCGATGGCCCACCCGTCAAACCAGCGGCAACCGTCGCCGATACGGGCTCCGGTATGCACCTCGCGATGGGCATCCTCGCGGCCTACATCCAGCGCCAGCGCACCGGCAGGGGCCAGATGGTGGAGATCGCCATGCAGGAGACCGTGACGAACTTCATGCGTATGCCCATGTCCACCCGCGAACGCTTCCCCGAAGGGCCTGTCCCCCGGCGCGGCTCCCGTTCGAGCGGCATGCCCGCGACCGGCCTCTATCCCTGCGCGCCCGGTGGCCCCAACGACTACATCTATATGCACATCGTTACCCAGCGCATGTGGGACGCGCTCACGATCGGCATCGGCCGGCCGGAGATGCAGGCAGACGAGCGCTTCGACACGATCCAGTCCCGCGCCCGCAACTGGGACGTCATCCAGGAGACGGTCTCCGCGTGGACGCGGCAGCGCAGCAAGTGGGAAGCGATGCACATCCTCGCGCAGGCGGGCGTCCCCTGTGGCGCCGTCTACGACAGCATCGACATCCTCAACGACCCGCATCTGCACGCACGCGGCCAGATCAGGACCGTCCACCATCCCGTGCGCGGCGATGTCGAAATGCTCGCGCCCCCAATTCACATGAGCGATTCCGATGTCGAAATGCTGCCGGCGCCGCTCCTCGGCCAGCACACGGCGGCCGTCCTCGGGCGCACGCTCGGCCTTTCGGCCGCCGAACTCGAAGCCCTCGCCGCGCAGGGCGTGATCGGTATCGGGGGGGCCGTGTCCGCATCGGCTTGAAGGATCTTGGCAAACTAGAACGAATGTTCTAGAGTTAGCGAATGCCCTGCCCTCACCCTGTCGAAGAGCGCCTCCGGGTCTATGAGGGGACGGCCACGCCACGCAGCGACCGCTTGCTCTGCGGGCTCTGTGGCGAACTCCTCTACGAGGCACCGCTGCCGCTGCTCAATCGCGAAACGGCCCCGGCTCCGCAAGCTCCCGGCCGCCACCGGTAGCAATCGCTGGGCTGCCTCGCCGGCTCCGGCTCAGTTCGGCGAAATCGGCGGGGAATCTGGCCCTGGCCCCAGCGGCTCCGGTGGCGCATCCGGGCCGAAGCCGCCGCCCGGGCCATCACTGAGCTGGTCGAGCAGTTGTTTTGCCATCTCGTTGAGCTGCTCCTGGGTGATCCCCATCTTCTCCAGCGTCTGCCGCATCAGCCGCTGCACCTCTTCCATGTCCTCGCGGATCAGTGCTTCGGCCAGCTCCAGTTGCGTCTCGACGGCCAGGAAGCGCTCTCGCCGGAGCGTCTCATTATCTGTCGCCAGGATTGTCGACATGAGCCGCGTGAAGAGCGTCGTCGTGCGGGCGATGCGGATGCGGTCATCGGCGTGCGGCGGGAAGTCACCCGTGACGGCGACTTCGAGGCCGGTGCGTTTATCGGTAGCGGCGTATTGCTCGGGCATCGTCGCTTGAGGATACCGCAGCGAAGGGACTCCTGCCTCGCGCGGCCGCGGCAGGCGCGACGCGTCAGGTCGGGGCAGTCACCAGCGGCTCGGCGGCAGGGTCGGCCGTAGCCGCGAGCGGGCCGTCGGTCCCCCACGTCCGGCCGAGCGCAGCGGCGTTCGAGGCATCGACATTTCGCAGTGCGCCGCTGAACACGAAGAACGCGACCGAGATCACGACGGTCACGACCGACGCTCCCGCGACCGCGACCGGCGCTCCCCAGGCCTGGGCAGCGGCACTCACGGGGAGCGTGCCCAGCGGCGTGAGCCCGAAGGTCATCATCATCAGGCTCATCACGCGGCCGCGCACCGCATCCGGGATGAGCACCTGGATGGCTGTGTTGTTCACCGTGTTAAACGTGCTCGCGAATACATCCGAAAGCAGGACGAGCGGCACGGCCGCGAGGAACCACGGGCTCAAAGCGAAGAGGAAGAGGCAGCCGCCAAAGGCCAGCACGCTCACCATCATCATCCGCAGACGGCTGCCGGCGCCGCCACGCCAGGCAACAAAGACCGACCCCAGCACTCCGCCGAGCCCGGCGGCTGCCTGCAGCAGGCCAAGCCCGAAGTCGCCGGTGTGCCAGACGTCGTCGGTGAATACCACGAGCAGCGATTGGAACGGCATCGCCAGCAAAATCGGGACGAGGGAGAGCAGGAGCAAGGCCCGCACTGGCGGGTCATTTTTCACATAACGAATCCCCTCCCAGAGGTCGCCCATTACTGAGGCCGGGGCGGTGGTGCGTTCGGGCGGTGACCGGTCGATCCGGGACATGGCGAGGAGGGCGATGGTGTAGAGCACGACCGCCACGAGGTACATCCACTTCACGCCGAGCAAGGCGACCACGAGCCCGGCAGTGACCGGGCCGATGACGCGCGCCGCATTCATGCCGCCGAGCTGCAGCGCCATGGCGTTGCCCAGTCCCCGCCGCCCCACGACGTTCGCCACAATCGACTGCCGCGCCGGCATGATGAACGGGAACATGCAGCCCATCGTGAACGCCGAGACTAGCAGGTTCCAAAACGCCAGGTGGCCCGTCAGAAGCAACACAAACACCAACAGCTCGTTCAACAGGAGGACTGCCTGGCCGACGAGGATCAACCCACGCCGTTCGAAACGATCAGCGATCACTCCGCCAAACGGCGATATGACCAGCATCGGCAACGCTACCGCCAGGTTCACAACGCCGAGCGCAAAGGCGCTATTGGTGAGGTTGAAGGCGATGATTGAGCGCACCACGAACTGGCCGTTCATCGCGAAGAAAAAGGCCATGTTGCTCGCCAGGATCCAGCGAAATTGGCGGTGCCGGAGCGAGACGAACGCGGCCTGCCAGCCCGAGTCGGCGTTCACGTGAGATTCGATTCGGGCATCTGGCGACATCTCCTTAATCTAACACTAACCATCGCCGTGGGGCGCCGAATCGGAGACGGACCTGGCCGGGCAGCGGACGGGGGATTCATAAAGCTTGCTGACACGTGTGCAGAGGGGCATTAGAGTAGGCGTCAACAACGGAAGTGGAGTCCGCTGGACGCCGATGCCTCCTGGTACGTGCGAACCGATTGAGCCGCCCTTTGTTCCCCCTCAGCAGGAAGGGGCCTTCGGCACGGTGCTCGTGGTCGATGATGATGCGACCGTGCGCAATGTCACCGCGCGCGCCCTCCATGCCTCCGGTTTCACTGTCCTCCTGGCCGCGGATGGTGCTGAAGGCATCGAAGTCTTCCGCGCCCACCAGCGGGAGATCGTGCTCATCCTCCTGGATCTGACGATGCCCGGCCTCGATGGGGAAGCGACTTTTCTTCAGATCCGCGCCGCCAGTCCCGATGCACGCGTGATCCTCATGACCGGGTACAGCGAAGAGGAAGAGCTCCAGCGTTTCGCGGGTCGCGGCCTTGCGGGATTCGTCCAAAAGCCCTACCGCGTGAGCGAACTGCGCGAAGCCGTCTTTCGCGCTATCGCCTGAGCGAATCCCGGCCGGTGCGGCCCGCGAGCGGCAGGCGCACGGAGTCGAGCACCACGCCCGTTAACGCCTGGAACCGGCGCACCAGGGCGGCCACCTCCTCCGGCCCGCCCCACGCGTATGTTGCGCCGGGAAGTGTCGCCGCTGTTCCAGCGAGGCGCTCCGAAGCGTGCTGCAGAGCCATATAGCAGCGCAGCGCTTCGTGATACTCGACGCGTTCCATCGGCACGGGCCGGAGCCGCCGGTACTCTCGCAGGTAGCGGCCCGCCGCCCAGCGCCGGCCCGCACTGGCAACGGCTCTCAACGGTGCGGGGACATCGAGCGGGCCCAGGGTCAGCACCATCATCGTCGTCCCGACGTCGGCCGCCGGCTCACCAAAGTGCACGTTTGCCCAGTCCACGACGCCCGTCACATGGCCATCCTCCACCAGGACGTTGAGCGGGTGGAAGTCCAGATGGCAGATCACGTGGCGGCCGGTGTCCGGCGGAAGGTGCCCTTCAAGCCAATCCAGTCCCGGGCGCAGGCCCTCGTCGGGGGCGTGGTCGAATGCTTCGCGGAGCATCGCACCGGTGCCCTGCGGGCCGGGGTCGATGTTCGCCGTTTCGAGTGCGCGGTGGATCGGGAGCGGGTCGAGGGTGTGCAGCCGTGCCTGTGCCTCTGCCAGGAGCGCGGGCGCGCGGAGGGCAAACAGCGACGGCCGCAAGACCGCATCGATCAGCCGCTTTCCCGGGACGAGCGGCATGATCACGAACGCGCCACCGAGGACGTCTTCATCGAGGCAGACATGGATGATGCGAGGCGCAGGGTACCCGGCCGCTGCCACCGCACCCTGGAATGCGCCTTCCCGTCGGGCGCGTTCCGCAGCGTGCGCGGGGAAGATGCGGACGATGAGTCGCGGGGAATAGTCGGGTGGTGCGCCCTTCAACTGGAACCGGTAGATGGTCGCGTCGAATCCGCCGGTGAGCGCTTGCACCGGTTCCAGGAAGTCAAGAGCGGGCCGATCGAGCCGGGTGCGCAGATAGGTGATCAGCCTGTTGCCGATCGACGCTTCCCCGGCTACGTCTGCCACGGGTCTCCTCCAGCGGCAGCCGCGGGCCGCCAATGCGGCACGGCGACGGCCCAACGGCTCGGCCGGCAACCTGCCGGCGTCCGCTGGAACGATACACCGTGCCGCATTGTGAAGGAGGATCCACCTGATCGCCGGGACTCCGGCCGGTGGTCATCGGTGCAAGCCGCTCAGGCAGACTTTACGAACTCCAGCTCGGCGGTGAGACGGACATCGTCGCCCACGAGCAGGCCACCCGCTTCCAGGACCGAGTTCCAATTCAGGCCCCAGTCCTTGCGGTTGATCTTTGTCTGGGCGCTCACTCCCATGCGGGTGTTCCCCCACGGGTCCTTCACGGGGCCGCTCACTTCTGCATCGAGCGCCACTTCTTTCGAAACGCCGTGGATGTTCAGGTCGCCGACGATGCGGTAGTCGCCCTTGCCCTTGCCCTTGGCCTCGACCGTCTTGCTCTGGAAGGTAATCCTGGGGAACTTCTCGACGTCGAAGAAGTCGGCCGAGCGCAGGTGATTGTCGCGCGTCGCGTCGCGCGTATCGATGCTCGCTGCATCGATCGAGATCGTCGCGGATGACTGGGGAAGGTTGGCGTCGTCGATGTTGGCGGTCGCATCGAAGGTTGCGAAGCGTCCCTTGGTGGACGCGATCACCATGTGTTTGACGGAGAATTCGAAGCTGGAGTGGGCGGGGTCGATTGTATAAGGCATGGTGGGCTCCTTGTGAATGCTAACTATGTGTAAGCTGCACACTCAGCGTAGCAACTCGCGCTAACGTGTGTCAAGGCGCTTATCTTTGATTATCTATGGGTCAGTTTAGACACCCATCCCCGGTCGGGCCGGCAGCGCCCCGAGGCGTGCCAACGGCGATCCGTCCCCGGAGGCACGGTCGCCTGCCCCCGCAGTTGGGTACCGGCCGTCCGCGCCGTCGTTTCGCGGCGGTAGTATCCTCGACGGAGTGCGACAAATCGCTCGGCTCCGACGGCGAGGATGGGGTGGTTTTGCACCCCGGCTGCAGCATTGTCTGATGCTTGCAGCGGTCCTTTCCACCCTGAGTTTCCTCGGCCACTGGTCGTTGCAGGTGGATGTTCCTTTCACGAATCAGTACCTGGTGATCGTGCCGTCCGCCCCGGATCATGGTCCCGGTGCCGCGCAAACGCACGAAGATCACTGTCACGCCAGCGCCGCCACGTGTACAGATATCCCCTTCACGGGGGTCAGCCCGTTCCTGATGATGCGCGCCTCCGTGGCCTACTTCGGCGCTGCGGCAATTCTGATCGCGACGGCCGCTCTCTGGTGGGTGCCGGCTGCTGCGGCGAGGGTAGCCCCGGAGCTTCGGCCACCGCGCCTGCGGCAAATGTTCCAGGCCCTCACTTCCGCCTGATTCACCGGGTTTCAATACCCGAAGGAGAGTTTTCTCATGCCTCGAATGAGGAGGTTGGCTGCTGCCGTGGCGACGATTGTCGCGCTCGCTGCAGCCACCGTTGTCCTTGGCGCCGTGAGCGCCTTTGCCCACGCCGATCCCACGGCCGTGTCCCCCGGGAGCGGTGCCGTCCTGAACACGCCGCCCACGCAGGTGGCGATGGATACTGCTGAGCCGATGTCCCGCGTTGCCGGTGACAATGACCTCGTCGTCACCGGTCCCGGCGGCGTCGTCAGCCAGAATCCCGCCACCATCGACAGCAGCCAATCGCACATCAGCGTGCGATTGCAGTCCAACCTGGCAACCGGGACCTACACGGTCGCCTGGCACACGGTCAGCGGTGCCGACGGCGATGCGGCCAGCGGCACGTGGTCGTTCGTGTATGACCCGTCGAAACCGGCCTCCCCCGGAAGCTCGGCACCTCCGGCCGCTGCCCCGGCCGCGACTGCACCTCCCGCAACGGTGGTCGCTTCGCCGGCCCGAGGAGCGACTACCGCCGCTCCGGCAGCACCGGCGACGGGTTCAGGTGGTGAAGGGCAGACGCGCAGTCCGCTGACTGCACGGGAGCTGTTCGTGCTGGGAGGTGCGGCTATCACGATGGGAGCCGTCGTTGGTTCGCTCGCTCTGCGCCGGCGGCATCGGCCAACGCAGGGGTCTTAACAGGCCAGTACTGGGAGCCGGCCCCGGTGGCCGGCTCCTTTCGAAAAGAAGGGAATCTGATCTTGAAGCACGGTACATTTCTGCGCCCTGGTATGGGGGCAATCCTGGTGGCAGTTGTGGCGGCGGCGATTGCCGCGGTGGCCTGTGGCGGTGGGAACACCACCACTACGAACGCGTCGAGCGCCGTGACAGCGACGGTCAGCACTGCGGCTGAAACAGCGGCGAAGAACGCGGCCGCGATCTCCGCCGTCAACATCCTCGACAACGCCGGACTGCACCAATTCGATGTGACGCTCGCCGCGGGCACGGTCCCGCCCACCGCGCAGGTCACCGCCGAACGCATGCAGACCGTCCTGCTCCTCACGGACTGGCCGTCCGCTGCGCTAAAGGGAGACGCACAGCAGCTCGCGACGAAGCTCGCCGCCATGGCCACGGCGCTGAATACCGATTCACCCAACCTGAAGGTCGCCGGGGCTGCCGCGCATGACGCCCACGACACTGAGCATTTGTTCTCGACCGCCGTCTGGAACTACCTTGAAGGACAGGCAGGCGTGAGAAAGGCTCCATCCGATGTCACTCCGACCACCCGGTGATCCGTCCGCACTGGCGAGTGTTCCCGCAGCGCCCCGCGAGGCCTCACCCGGAAGCCGCCCGCAAAGGCTGGACTGGCAGCGGGCCATCGCCGGGTTTGCACTCGCGGCGGCGCTCATCGGCGTCGCCATTGCCTCCTACCTTGCGGTCGAAAACCTGCAGGGAAAGACGGGCGTGTGCACGGTCGTCCATGGCTGCCAGACGGTCCAACAGAGCCGCTACGGAAAGGTCTTCGGGATACCGGTGTCCGTGCCGGGCCTGGCTGGCTATGTCTCGCTTGCAGTGCTGGCACTTGTGGTGCTGACCGGTTTCCGCGGACTGCGCCCTCTCGCCGCAGCGTCGGGCTTCTATCTCGCCCTCTTCGGCTTCCTGGTGTCGTGCTATCTGACATACATCGAGGGCTGGGTGCTGCATGCCTGGTGCATCTATTGCATCGCTTCAGCCAGCCTGATGACGCTGTTGCTCCTCCTCTGGACCATCATGTTGGCCATCGAGGTCCATCGCCGCTCCGACACTGGCCCGCCTATCCGCGGCGATTAGGGGCGCGTTTCCGCGCGGGGACGGGCGCGGAAACGCGCCCGTAGGGCGACCTTCGTTCGCGTTCAGCCGCCCGCTGCCACGAAGGGCACGACCACACGGTGGATGGATGACACTGCCGGGCAGACATAGCTCATGTCGAAGTGCTCGGAGATGTATTGAACAAGCGTCACGGTGCCTCCACCGAAGGCGTATTGCGGGGTGCAGCGGGTCATCGCCTCGGCCTGGTCCGCCGCACCTGCCGTCCACACGGGCAAGTTCGGGGCAAACGTCCCGGCGATGATGCGCCACTGTCGCGGCGTCGAATACACCCCGACGACGTGCCCGGTGTTCCGCAGATAGTCGATTGTCCCCTGGATGACGCGCGCGTTCAGCGCCTGGTCGTCTGCCCAGTAGTTGGCTGTCTCCACGTCAATCCACCAGTACCTGGCGTCAGCGCCATTCGTGCGCGCATAGCTGAGAGCACCGGCGGCGTTGCTATAGCCATACTGGTAGGCGTTGCACTGCTGGTCGGCCGGTTGGCAGAGGGTGTTGCTGTAGCCCGGCCGCAGCCCTTCCATGTTCATGTAGAGCTGGGGCACGGTCGCTGTCGTCCTCGCCCAGCGTATCTGGGCGGCGAAGCAGGGGTTGAGCGTCGTCGGCTTGCCGCCCGTCACCCCGATGATGGCCCAGTTTGCGTTCGCCGGTGGGGTTTCTCCGCTCGGACACTGGGGCCAACTGATGTCGTAGCCGACACTCCCCGCGACGGGCACAAGGTTGGGCGCTTCGGTCAACGCTGACGGCCCGGGAGGGCCGGACGCGAATGCCCGCGTCGCCGACGCGAGGAGGGCCACCAGCGCGAGCACGGCCAGCAACACCCGGACGCGCTGCCGAACAGGTGCCGGAAGAGGCCCAGTACCGTCTCGAACCATGTCCACGACCGTCTCATAGCTCGCGGAGTTATGCCAGTTCCGGTCAAGACAGCATTCGGGCCGGGATCACGGCAGCACCGCCGCAGCGGTATCGCGCCTGGACTCCACGTGCACCGCGGCATTAGCGCCAACGCTGGATTGGGCGTCGCGCCCGCGCTATAGTGCAACCCGGGATCGCTTCTTCTCGAAGTAACTGCTTGATACAGTTACTTATTCCGGCAATCAACAGGAGACCACGCGCACCGTGTCAACCAGCGGCAGCGCCCCCCGTCACGAACTTATCCAGGCGCTCATCCGCGAACTCCGCCTTTCCAGCGCCCAGGGCGTCCTGTTCAGCCACGCCGTCGCCGAGCGCCTGAGCATGAACAGCACCGACCTTGAGAGCATGGACATCCTCAACCTCTTTGGGCCCGTGACGCCGAGCCGCCTGGCGGAACTCACCGGCCTCACCACCGGTGCTATCACCCGCCTCGTCGACCGCCTCGAAGAGGGTGGCTGGGTGAGCCGCGTGCCCGATCGGCACGACCGCCGCAGTGTCACCATCCAGCCGATTTGGCAAGAGCAGGACTCGCGCGTGTGGCCGTTCTTTGAGCCGATGGCGCGCCGCACCGAGGAGCTCCTCGGCGAGTACTCGGCGGACCAACTCGCGACCCTTACCGACTTCATGCAGCGCGCCAACGCGATCGTCCACGAGGAGACCGCGCGCCTTCGCGCCGAACGCGGACATCCCACTGCCTGAACCGGTCCTGCGCGGCGCTTTCGCCCCTCTCCCTGTTCCGGTAGGCTCTGGCCATCACCAGCATCACGAGGAGTTGCCCACTTATGCCAGGGAAAATGGAAGGTAAGACCGCCATCATCACCGGTGCCGGCCGCGGCATCGGCCGCGAAGTCGCGCTGCGTTTCGCAAGCGAGGGTGCGCGCGTGATCGTCAACGACCTCGGCGTCTCCGTCGCCGGGGAGGGCCAGGACGACACTCCCGCTCAGCAGGTCGTGAACGAGATCAAAGCCGGGGGAGGGATCGCCCTTGCCAACTATTCGGACGTCGCCGACATGGACCAGGCCGAAGACCTCGTGCGTCAGGCGCTGAACGAATGGGGCCAGCTCGATATCCTCGTCAATGTCGCCGGCATCCTGCGCGACCGCATGATCTTCAACATGACCGGCGAGGAGTGGGACGCTGTCGTGCGGGTCCACATGCGCGGCACCTTCGCCACCACGCGCTTTGCTTCGATCCACTGGCGCACCGCGCGGCAGGGGGGCCGGCTCATTAACTTCACCTCGGGCTCTGGCCTCTTTGGCGCTCCCGGACAGCCCAACTATGCGGCCGCCAAGATGGGCATCTGGGGCTTCACCCTGAGCTGCGCCCGCGCCCTGGGACGCTATGGGGTGACGGCCAACAGCATCGGGCCCGGCGCGGCAACCCGCATGACGGACACGGTCCCGCAGGACCGCCGCCGCACCGGCTTCCCCTCCAACGCCGATATGGAGCGCAGCCCTGCCAATGTCGCCACTCCCCTCGTCTATCTCGCCAGCGATGACGGCGGCTGGGTGACGGGCAAGTGCTTCGGCATCAGCGGCTACCGCGTCACGCTCTACTCGCAGATCGAGCCGCAGATCATCCTCCAGGGCAACAAGCCCTGGGAGGTGCAGGAGATCTTTGACCGCTTCGATTCGACCTTTGGCAGCGCCTTTCCCGATCGGCAGCGCGCCGCCACGCCCGCACCGGCCCAGGGCTAGGAAGGCAACCAACCTTGGATCGCGCTGCTGAGATCGCGCGCCTTCAGCCATTCGTGGCGCCGGCGTGGGCCGCTGCACGCCAGGTCAGCGCGGGTGTTTGATGGGCTTATGGATGGTGGATATTTCACCACTCAGTGATGAATTATCCACCACGCGATGTCCGCCAGGCACGGTCGATCGTGCCCCCGCCCAGCACCTCTTCGCCCGCGTAAAACGCGATCGCCTGGCCCGGCGTGAGCGCCCGCTGGCGGCGCTCGAACCGCACTTCGGCCGTCTCTCCCGCGCTCCCCACCAGGGTCGCCTCCGCAGGGTCCGCTCGATAGCGCGCTTTGGCTTCGATCACGGTTCCCGGTGGCGGAGCAACGCCAGCCATCCAACGCACCTCCGAGACGGCGACCGTATCAGCGAAGAGTTCCTCCTCCGGGCCAATCGTCACGACGTTCGCCACCGCGTCGATCGCCGTCACGAAACGCGGTTCACCGACGGCCACGCCCAGCCCCTTGCGTTGGCCAAGCGTATAGCCGGCCACACCGCGATGTTCCCCCACCACCGCGCCCATTTCATCCCGAAGCTCGCCCGGTGCTGTTGCGACACGCGCCTCCACGAAGCTGCGATAGTCGTTCCCCGGCACGAAACAGATCTCCACGCTGTCCGGCTTGGCGGCGACGTCGAGTCCCAGGCGCCCCGCCTCGCTCCGTACCTCTGCCTTGGTCAGGCCGCCGATCGGCAGGATCAGTTGGGCGAGCTGCACTTGCTGGAGCATGTAGAGCACGTAGGACTGGTCCTTCGCGAGGTCGGTCGCCCGCAGCAGTCGGTGGCGGCCGTGCGGGTCGTGCACCACGCGCGCATAGTGGCCGGTGGCTACGTACTCCGCCTCGAACGCTGGCAGCCGATCCAGCAGTGCACGGTACTTGATGTGCTCGTTGCAGCGCACGCAGGGGTTCGGCGTCCTGCCGGCCGCGTACTCTGCCACGAAGCTGTCGACCACGTGCTCGCGAAACTGCTCTTCGAAATTGAGCACGTAGTGGCGGATGCCGAGCTGTCCCGCAACCCGCCGCGCGTCGTCGATGTCTTCCACGCTGCAGCACTGCTGATGGCCGCTGAACTCCTCCGGCCGCTCTTCCGTCCAGAGCCGCATGGTGACACCGATCACCTCGTAGCCCTGTTCGCACAGCAACGCCGCCGCCACGGAGCTGTCCACTCCGCCCGACATACCGACGACCACCCGGGGCTTCTTCGCGCCTATGGTAAGATCCTTTTCAACGCCCCCCGCGTCGGGGCGATTCAACCATCTTCGCCGCACGGTGCGTCCCTGCCAAGGGCGCCGGCGATCACGGGAGTTTTCTTCCTGGAACCCGAAACGCTCGCCCAGCGCGCTGTGGATGTGCTTTCCGAACGCAAGGCGCTCGATATCGCCCTCCTCGATATCTCTCGTACTTCCAGCTTCACCGACTACTTCGTTATTGCCACGGCCCAATCGCCCCTCCAGTTCAACGCGCTCGCCGAATACCTCGAACAGGCGCTGGAGCCGGAAGGGCACGAGCTGCGCCATAAGGAGGGTTCGCCGGCCAGCGGCTGGATGTTGCTCGACTTTGGCGACCTCATCGTGCACATCTTTTCGCCCGACCAGCGCGCCTTCTACCGGCTCGAAGAGCTCTGGGGCAAGGCGAACCCCGTCGTCCGCTTCTCCAACTGAGCAGTGCCTTTGCTCGCTCGGCCCGAGGGCGTGGGGCTCGTGTCCCCGCCGGGTCGGTTATGGTCGCGGGACGGTGGCCCCTGGGATCGAGTCGTATTCGGGCAAATAGGGCTTGATGTCGAGCACCGGCGTGCCGTCGATGGCGTCCAGCCCGCGCACCCGGATCCGACCATCTTCGAACCCGAGGAGCGGGACAGCGGAGACGCCGATGTGGTTCGGCCGGAGTTGACTCCGCGTCGCGAAGATGCCGTAGCGGTTTCCACTGGCGAGCGTCACGGCTTCCGGCTTGTCCGGCGCCGCTGCTGCGAGGTCCATGTAGAACACAACGATGATGTGGCTGTAGGCCCCGATCCCGGCGGCCTTCGCGACGTGCTCCGGCAGCAGCTCGATCGCGCTCTCGATGGTCGCCCAGCCTTGCGGCCGCGGCCGGTCGACCCGGTTCCGGACGTAGCCGATCGCTGCCAGAGTCATCGCCGCTGGCGGTTCCGGGCGCTCGAACCGGTCCCGCCGGCGCCGCAACCACGCTCCCAGTGGCATTACGTTTGCTGTGCCTGCAGAAGCGCCGGATCGAAGCCAAACGCCTCGGCGATGCGTGTGCCGAGCTCTGTCAGTTCGCGACCCGCCGTGAGCCCGCCATCCACGACGATGTACTGCCCGGTGACGTAGCTTGCCGCGTCGCTGGCGAGGAACGCTGCCGCACGGGCGATGTCCTCCGGCACGCCCGTGCGCTTCATTGGGGCAAAGTCGGCGAACGCACCGCTGAGCTTCGCGATCGCGTCGTCCGCGGCGGCGCCCGTCAGCCCGAACGGCGTCGTGAAGATGTTGGTGCCGATGAAGCCGGGGCAGATGGCGTTTGCCCGTACGCCGAACGGGCCCAGCTCCATCGACACCGATCGCGTGAGGTGGATAACGGCAGCCTTTGCCGCGCTATAGACGTGCGGCCCGAAGCCCGCCTGCAACCCGGCGACGCTGGCCGTGCTGATGATGCTGCCGCTGCGCTGTTGCTTCATCACCGCGGCCGCGTGCTTGATGCCGAGGAAGACTCCGCGCAGAAGCACTGCCATGGTTTGGTCGTAGTCGTCCATGTCGGTCAGCTCCACCGGCCCGCTGACGCCGCCGAAGCCGGCGTTGTTGAAGACGATATCAAATCGCCCCCACTTCTCCACGGCGCGCGCGATGGCCGCTCGCACCTCATCCTCCTGGCTCACATCCGTGTGCTGATAGGTGGTGGAAGGGCCGAGCTCTTCTGCGAGCTGTGAGCCACGTTCATCCTGTATATCGGCGATGACGACCCGCGCCCCCTCTCCGGCGAACAGGCGGACCGTGCCTTCGCCGATGCCGCTTGCCCCGCCTGTGATCACCGCAACCTTGCCGTCGAGCTGTGCCATACTCTCCCCCGAACCTGATTCGTGTAGCCGTGTCGTGTGCTTCGCGCCGATGCCTCGCTTCTGCCGTGAGCGTTGGCAGGACGGCCCAATTATGCCTGAACTGGTCGCAGCGCCACCCGGAAGGGCAGGCTCCGCTCGCGCATCACCTCGCCTTCGCCGACGGTGATGTGCACCCGGTAGCCACCGGCGCGCGGGAGCGTCAGCGGCAGGTTCGCGGCGAGTTGCGAAAGCTGGCTCGAACCGGGCGGCAGATGTGGCGCGTGCGAAGCCACCATCTCCGCCGCCACCCGCACGAACTCCTGGCCGTCGTCGTCTTCGACGATCACCAGCAATGGGAAATGCGTACCGATGTCCTCCCATGCGATGCGCACGCCCACTGCGACCGCGCAGCGCACCCCGGCGGGCACTTCAGAGACGTTGCTGGTATCCCAGCCGCCCCCCATCAAGTAGAGCTTTCCGGCCACGAGCTCGGCGTAGTCGGCGAGTACGGCGTATTCGATTTCCATCGGGACAGCGTACCGCAGGCTCATGGGGACGTGCTTGGGCCGCCACGCTGAAGTCGGAATGCTGCTCCGCTTCCCAGGCACTCTTCTTCGCGTCGCGACTGCGCCGCGCAAGATTCCGCCTGTCCGGTGTCTGAAAGCAGCCCGGCCTGCTACATTCCGCGTATGCCCCTCTTCGGCCGGCCCGGCGAACAGATCAGCTACACGGTGCACGATGGCCCGCCCGGAGCTCCGCTTCTGGTGCTTGTGCACGGCTTCACTGCCAGTGCCGTCTCTTTCGATGCCAACATCAAGACTCTGTGCGAGCGCTTCACCGTTGTCACCGCCGAACTGCTCGGCCACGGCGATTCCGATGCCCCCGAGGACCCCGCGGCCTATGGCCCACAGAAGGGTGTTGTCCGCCTCCTCCGCCTCTTTGGCGAACTTGGCTACGGCCGCGTCCTCCTTTGTGGCCACTCGCTCGGTGGGGCACTCGCCCTCCGCCTCGCACTGGAGGCGCCCGAAGCACTCTCCGGGCTGATCATCATCAATTCCAACTCCGCGGCCGGGACGCCGGAATGGCGCGAACTTGTGCGCCCGCGGATGGCCGAAATGGCTGCCCGTGTGCGCGCCGAAGGCACTGCCATCCTCCGCGACACGCGCCTCTACCCCGCGCACAGCAAGCGGCTCGACGAGCGCTCTCGCGCACTGCTGACGCGAGACTTCGACCGCCTCACCCCGCAGGCGGTGGCAGGGACGGCCGAATCGCTCGTCATCGATGTCAACGCCTACGAGCACATCCCAGAACTGGCCGTCCCCACCTTGGTGATCCT
>Ga0307374_10004742_pt1 | contig 22463 bp, 20 predicted proteins | sample OX3MG_FD_202532 | JGI IMG/M metagenome (GOLD analysis project Ga0307374, IMG submission 202532) | Soil microbial communities from Risofladan, Vaasa, Finland - OX-3 | ecosystem: Environmental > Terrestrial > Soil > Coastal area > Acid sulfate soil | place: Finland: Risofladan, Vaasa | collected... | reverse complement strand
CATGTGCATGAGGATGAATTGCTATTCCGTTTTGTACGTGCCTCCGGCCCAGGTGGGCAGAATGTAAACAAAGTGGCCACAGCTGCGGAACTGCGTTTTGATATAAAACAAAATATTTCGCTGCCAGAACCTGTACGTGCACGCTTGATCAAGCTGGCTGCTAATAAGATCAATTCACAAGGTGAATTATTGATATTTGCACAGCGATATCGTACACAGGAACGTAATCGTGCAGATGCGATTGAACGCCTGGTGACGCTGCTCCGCCGCGCTACCGAGATACCCAAGGTACGTAAACACACTAGACCCACGCGTGCTTCTAAAAGACGCAGACTTGATGGCAAGCGTCGTCTCAGCAGCAAGAAACGATTACGCAGCGGTTCTGAGGATTATTAATTGGATAAAATGATGCCGGCTTTTAGCCGGCATCGCAACTTCGCATGAAATGACTTCTATCCACCGGTTATTATTAAAGCGCAGGGCATGTCCGGCGCTTTGTTTAGGGTGCAACTTCTTCAATGCCTGCAAACTCCGTCCCACGTGATCCCAATGTCTGTACACGGCTGGCACACTCTTGTGCCGCAGCCGTACCTTGACCTGTAATCAAAGCAAGTACCAGGATTACGATGCTAAATGCGGCTAGGATCCACATGCCGGTGAAGAAGCCGAGCAGGCCGATTCCGCCCATATCGCCGCCGGGCCCGAACCAACTGATCAGCCACATGCCGATGAAATAAGGCAGCAGCCACCAGGCTTGCTGCCAGCCGAGCTGTGAAAGGGGTTTGCGTTTGATGAAGTACCAAGCAAGATATACAACTACATACACTGCGACCAAGCTAAAGAGAACTTCTACGGTCTCGTAACCCGTCCAGTAGATGATCCAATTGGAAAAAATGAAGGCAATTACTGAAACCGCATAAACCGCCCGCAGGCGGAAAGGTCGCGTGGCATCCGGCAGGACACGGCGTAGATGCAACAAGATGACCGGACCGATCATGTAAGACAGTACCGTAATAAGGGATACCGCGGACACCAGTTTTTGCCAGGATGGGAAAGGAAAAAAGAAGATCACACCGACGATCCAGGTGACGACCAGACCGATCCACGGAACGCCACTCTGGTTGAGTTTGATCACCTGTTTGGGTGCGTTGCCCATTTCGCCGGCTGCCATGATGATGCGCGGGCTGGCGGTGGCGTAAATGAACGCGGTTCCCATCGGTGATACGAATGCATCAATGTACAGAATCACAGCCCACCAGAACGCGCCCACTGCGACTGCGATGGCCGCCAGCGGGCCGAACATACCTGTGAAGTGCAGGTGCTCCCAGCCTTGGGCGATATCCGTCGGTTTGAGTGCGATGATGAAGGACACCTGTAGTCCGATGTAAATCAGCACAGAAATAATGACCGAGCCGATCAATGCGATCGGGATATTACGCCCGGGATTACGGGTTTCGCCTGCGAGCGCAATCGCCTGCTGGAAACCGAGGAAGCTGAAAATGATGCCGGCGGTTGCGACTGCGGTGAATATGCCGCTGATTGGGGTGCTGGCGGCGTATGCGGTCATGTTACCGGGATGGAAAGAGTAAGCCATCAGAATTCCGATGGTGGCGATTGGAATAATGACTTTCCACCAGGTCGCCGCGCTGTTGATGGCGACGACGATACGGATCGCGAGGAAGTTGAGCGCCACTACGAACGCCAGCAGGACAATCGAGACTATTGTACCGAAATGGGTCAAAACACCGGTGGTGGGGACAATCAAGCCAGGTATGTAGTTGTTGGCATAGGTTACAACCGATATTACTTCAACCGGTGGCACCGAGACGAAGGCTAGAAATAGGATCCATGTCCAGATCTTGCCCACCAGATCGCCGTGGCTGACATGGGTCATGTGCACCAGGGCGCCGGAATTCGGGAACATGGTGGAAAGTTCCGCAAACACGAACGCCAGAAACAACACCGCAATGGCGCCAATGATCCAGGAGAAGACGCTCCACGGTCCGGCCTGCATTGCGGCGTGCAGCGGTCCGAACAACCAGCCAGAGCCGATCATGGCGCCCAAGCTGGCGTACAAAAGTCCTATTACACCGGCGTCGCGTCTCAGTTTGGTGGGTCTTGCCATGTTTGTAACTCCGCTGGTAGTGAAGCTATTTTTGATAGGTGTTGCATGAAGGACGCTGGATATTAGACGACCCTTAGCACCGGGACAAGCATGCTGTAGTCAGTGCAGGCGATCGTGATCTTCTGTCTCCCTATCGGAATTCTGCCAAGTATAGGTCTCGGAGGGAGGGGGTGAAGCATCATCAAGGATGGTAACGCCTTGGGGGTTGTCAAGTTGCACGGACTCAACCTGCCGACCAGTCAGTAGTGCGCGTCCTTTCCAGCGGTCTGAGCCGGATTCACTGAATTCAAAAACATACATACGTCGCCATGCAAGCCAGCCCGTGGCTGTGCGCGTGAGCCGCAACCTTGCCAAAGCCACTGTCTCGTCCAGAAACTGCAAATGCATCTCACCACAGATACGCGCACAGGTAGCAGTCATGTGCTCGCGTGCCTGCAGGCTGTCATTCCAGAACCAAATGCCGAGGGCGATGGCAATGAGTGCAAGAAATGCCAGCAAGCTGCCGAGGTCTATGTACATACCTTCTTACAGCTCGTGTATGCAGACCTGGTTTCGGCCGTTATGTTTGGCATCATAGAGTGCCTGGTCTGCGTTCTTGAGTACACCCCACGGATCTCCTCTGGATACGCTGTTTTCGGCTGCTCCGATGCTCACCGTCACCCGCAAAGGATTGTCATCATCAACGGTATCCTGGATTCCGGGAGCGGCACGCCGTTCACCCCGGCGCGGATTGAAACCGGATGATTCAATATCTGAGCGCAGATCCTCCAATATGGGGACTATCTCCTTCAGGTTCTTGCCTGGGTAGAGCAAACCGAATTCCTCGCCGCCGTAGCGGAAAGCTTTACCGCCGCCAGCGGATTGCTGCAGGCGCGATGCTACCAGCCGCAAAACCTGATCACCCATGTCGTGACCATAGGTATCGTTGAAGTTTTTAAAATGATCCACATCCAGCATGGCGATGACATAACGGCCACCCAGTTGGCGCATATGTTCTTCCAGTGCGCGTCGTCCTGGTACACCAGTGAGTTCGTCAAGATAAGCCATGCTCCAGGATTCGAGCACGATGGCCACACCGAATGCCAATGCAGATGCGGCTGCGAATATGGCCACTGTCACAGGTTGTCGGGACCCCAGCATTACCGCGGTCGCCAACATAGCAAAGAAAAATGCCGCAATTTCAGCGCTATGCTGCCTGATCAAGCGATCGTTGATCCACAGAATGCCGATGAACAGAAGCAACATTCCTGGTTGACTGATGGCGGTGCCGGTAAATATCGGCCATTGGATAAATTTCGCAAACAAGGCATCAGCCACACTATGGGCACGGGTGCCCATGAGCACCATAGTGAAAACTATTTCCAGTAGCAGCAGTCCGAATGGCCAGATGCCGTAACGTGTGAAAATGCCGCGTTCTTCCAATGGATGCATACAAACCAAGTTTAACGGCATAAACAGGCAAAGACTGCCGCCCAGGATCTGTTTGCTAAGATTATCGCTGTTACCCGCAATCGCCAGTAGTGCACCGAATCCCATAAGCAGCGTCAACAGTGCGAAAAACATGCGGCTACGGTTAAATTGAATGCTCAGCGCCAGGGATACCAGCAGGATGAATAGCGACACTAATTCGGTGGCCAGAACACCCGCGTTCGGAAAATAGATCGCATAGTGCGCCATCAATACCGCGCTGATAAGCAGTACGATTTCCGGCAACAATGTATAAATAACGCCGACTAGGATTTTCATTTGACGGGTGCGTGTGAAATGCGTGTGCAGTATATATTCCAGCAGAAAATGGCAGGGTTACTGGAGTAGACGCAAGTTATCTTTAACATCATGCACCCCGGGCACATACCAGCAATCATATACCGCCATGCGCCCTTGTTCCTTGCTGTGCACATAACCTTTCAGGGTTACTACGCGAGCATGGGTGTTGGCGCTGATGGATTCTGCGTGCAACAGAGGATCCTTTTCCAGTATCAGACGGATGGCGTCCGAGATCTCATCATCGCTATCTTGTTCGGGCGGATGCACGCGTAGATGGTTATGGACATTACAAGTGCCTGGTACCCACCAGCTAATCACCTCAGCGAGCCGCCGATGTGAGAGGCTATTCACTTGGCCATCGATACGTACTACACAACCTTCCGCAGTCACGCTGATCCATTGCGGGTCCTCTGGTTTCACCGCGAGCCCTGTATACACGCGCATATATCTGAATGCCGGTTCCTGGGATAGTGCATTGACGGTCGCATCAAGTAGTTCTTTGTCATGACGATGTTCTCCTGGGCGCAAGTGGAGGTGATCCTCAATGTTCGAGAGCCCTGACAGTTGCAGGGCGATGCGTCGGGCTTTGCGTTTGACGATGATATTGGCTACTTCACCCTCTAGCCGCAGGTTGTCTTTGTAAGATATATGTATAGGGTAAGCATGCAGGTTAATATCGCCATCCTGCGCCAGTGCTGCCATTAGAGAGCTGATCAATTCATTGTGTATTTGCATGTTATTGCCCTACTGTTAAAAGAACTACATTTTGACTAGCGTGACGCTTATGGCCCGGACATTTCAAGTGGTAATTCGCTCCTACTCGCTTCCGCCCACTTACTTTTGCTGCAATCAGTGAGATGAATACACACATGTTATTCGATACTCGCCGGGCCGTGCGGCATTTACGACGGGCAGATCCCCGGTTGGCGGTGCTTATAGCCCGTGTAGGACCCTTGCGGATGAATCTGCGTCCTGCTGCAAGTCCTTTCGAGGCCTTATTGCGTGCCATCATCTTTCAACAGCTTTCGGGTAAGGCTGCCGCTAGCATCCACGGCCGATTGCTCGATCTATTTCCCGATGGGCTTACACCTGAATGTCTACTGGAGTTGCCGGAGTCGGCTTTGCGCGGCGCCGGGCTGTCACACAATAAACTTTTGGCAGTCCGGGATCTGGCCACAAAGACTTTGGACGGGAGTCTTCCGGATTTCACCGTTATGGATGCACTCACAGATGATGAAATAATCGAGCGGCTCACAGTTGTGCGCGGTGTCGGACGTTGGAGCGCGGAGATGCTGTTGATGTTCACCCTGGGGCGGCCTGATGTGCTGCCAGTGGATGATCTCGGAATACGCAAAGGCTTTCAGCTTGCTTATGGCATGAAGCGTCTGCCGGCCGCCGTCACTGTGCGCCGTGCCGCTCGGGTATGGGAACCCTTTCGTTCCGCTGCCAGCTGGTATTTATGGCGCGCCCTGGATACAGCCTTATGATAAGGTTAAGCCACCATCTGGTGGGCATCATGTTAGTCATTCGCGGAAATTACACATGCTGATCGTATTGGAAAATGTCCTGACTCCCGAAGAATTCATCGCTGTTCGCCAGACGGTTGACCATGCCCAGTATGTAGAAGGCGCGGTTTCAGCCGGCGAGGGTTCGAGGACCCGTAAGCATAATTTGCAGATATCTGAACAGGATAGTTCCCTTGCCGGTCTTCAAAAGACAATCCTGGCTGCTTTGGCGCGTCATCAGGTTTTCCAGTTTCTGGCAGTACCCAAGCACATCATGCCACCCATGTTCAACCGCTACGATGTTGGCATGTATTACCAGAACCATGTGGATTTCTCACTGGTCGGCAGTCCCGGCAGCAAGATCCGCACGGATCTGTCCATGACATTATTTCTAAGCGGAAGCGACGAATACGATGGCGGTGAACTGGTGGTCGATTCCGTTGACGGTGAGCAAAATATCAAGCTGAATAAAAACCAGGCTATTATTTATCCTTCTGGTCAGTTGCATCGTGCAAATCCAGTAATCCGTGGTATACGCCTTGCTGCCATTACCACCATTCAGAGTTTTATACGAGATGAAAACAAAAGAGAATTACTGGCAGATGTCATGAAACTCGCGCGTGCTGTCCAGGATCGTGTGCCCCAATCTGACGAGGCTAGATTGGCAAATAAGATCCATGCAAATCTGTTGCGTTTGTGGGCCGAATAGCCGTATATAACACGTGACTGCCATAGATCGTTTCCCACATCTTCTCGCACCTCTTGATCTCGATTTCGTAACGCTACCCAACCGCGTACTCATGGGTTCCATGCATACGGGACTCGAAGACCGTGCACGCGACTATCACAAGCTGGCGGTGTATTTTGCGGAAAGGGCACGCGGCGGTGTGGCACTGATAGTCACCGGCGGCATCGCGCCCAACCGGCGTGGTTCCCTGGCGCCATTTGCTTCCAAACTTACCAGTCGATGGCAACTGGCTAGACATAGAAAGGTTACGCACGCTGTACATACTGAGGGTGGGCACATCTGCATGCAGATCCTGCATGCAGGGCGGTATGCATACCATCCATTTTCAATCGCGCCATCGGCGCTCAAGTCGCCGATAACCCCGTTTACACCGCATGCATTGAGCAAAAATGCAATTGAAAAGCAGATCCGTGATTTCGTGCATTGTGCCGCATTGGCCAGGGAAGCGGGTTATGACGGCGTGGAGATCATGGGTTCGGAAGGTTACTTCATCAACGAATTCACAGTACCGCGCACCAATCAGCGCAGCGATGAGTGGGGCGGCAATCTCGAAAACCGTCTGCGGTTCCCACTTGAAATCATGCGCCGTACACGTGCGGCCGTGGGGCCGGATTTCATCATCATTTACCGCTTGTCGATGCTGGACCTGGTGGAGAACGGCAGTGAGTGGACAGAAGTCGTTGCCTTGGCCAAAGGAGTGGAAGCTGCCGGTGCAACCATGATCAATACGGGTATCGGTTGGCACGAAGCGCGGGTCCCGACTATCGCCACCATGGTACCGCGCGGCGCTTTTACTTGGATTACACACCGTCTCAAAAGTGAAGTGCACTTGCCTCTCATCACCACCAATCGAATCAACACGCCTGACGTCGCGGAGCAGATATTGGCGAAGGGTAGTGCCGACATGGTGTCAATGGCCAGACCGCTGCTGGCAGACCCCGCATGGGTGCTCAAAGCTGCGGGCGGTCGCAAAGATGAAATAAATACCTGTATTGCCTGCAATCAAGCCTGTCTTGATCAGATCTTCGCGAAACAGCTCGCATCCTGCCTGGTGAATCCACGCGCCTGTCATGAAACTGAACTGAATATAACTCCCGCCGATTATCCAAAACGTATCGCAGTAGTTGGCGCGGGACCAGCCGGACTTTCTGCGGCCGTGAACGCCGCGCAGCGTGGTCATCGTGTGACTCTGTTTGAGGCAGCCACCGAGATCGGTGGACAGTTCAATATGGCCAAACGCATTCCCGGCAAGCAGGAATTCAATGAAACGCTGCGCTACTTCAAACGACAACTTGAGTTGAGCAGGGTTGAAATGCGACTCGGCCAACGAGTGGAAGCGGCAACTCTGCGGGCGCAAGGGTTTGAAGCGATCGTGTTAGCCACCGGTGTCCTGCCGAGGAATCCGCACATTCCCGGAATCGATCATCCCAAGGTACTTTCATATGCAGATGTATTGCTGCGCGGCACAGCGGTTGGCAAGACTGTAGCCATCGTTGGTGCAGGCGGCATCGGTTTTGATGTTGCGGAATTTCTTGCCGATGATGGTGCATCATCCGGACTCGACATTTCTGGGTTCTTACATGAGTGGGGTGTGGATAGGGAATACAAGGCACGAGGTGGAATCACAGACCCTCAACCGCAAACACCATTGCGCAGTATCACATTGTTGCAGCGTAAGCCTGGTTCCTTTGGTAAAAGTCTAGGTAAAACCACGGGCTGGATCCATCGGACTTCCCTGCGCCGCAAACATGTACAGATGCTGGGTGGGGTAACTTATGAAGGTATCGACGACCAAGGGCTGCACGTTAGTATCAACGGCGAACAGAGACTACTCTTTGTGGACAACGTGATCATCTGCGCTGGCCAGGAATCCAATCTTAAACTTTACAATGCGCTGAGGGCGCATTCGATACCTTTGCATTTAATCGGCGGTTCGAGGTTGGCGACCGAGTTGGATGCCAAACGTGCAATCGATGAGGGCATGCGATTGGCGACCGTGCTATGAGTTATTTTGCATAAGTCATTCCTATGACCTGCATAACCCAAGGGTTAAGCATGGATTCTTCAGCAGCGAAAAGTTATCATTAAAAGCGTGTTGAACCTTGACCGTTAACTGCGACAACTGGGGGTCGCTACATGTCGAACAGTGCTATTTATCATTACTTCACCAGTACCTGTGCTTTAGGCGCCATGCTGTTGCTCATTGCGTGTTCATCTTCAAAACCATATACGCTAGTGGCGCAATTGCCATCCGGGCCGCAACAGGGACGTGTTTTGGCGGCGACTATCGACGTCGACGGATTGGCGTGCAACGTGCGCATCATGCTGCTTAATTCCAACAAAGCCTGGGCACCCGTATGCTTCGTGAAGCAGGATCATCCCAATTTCAAAAGCTTTCTCATCGCGAATCAGCAAGTCGATATTGGCACAGTGGGCGATGGGTTCCAGGTTCTAAATAGTATGGTACCGACATTGCCTGCACCACAGCCCAACATATCGACGACCACGAGCAAAGGAGTCAACAACCCGCCGGCATCGCCCACTACCGACGACTCGAGTTTTCCAAACGAGTGGAGCCAGTCTTCCTACCCAGGCCATGTAGTGCTCCAGGGCCAGAATACTGGCTACTTGGTGACCAAGGCGACCCTGACGATAAATGGTAGCCAAGGAATGCTGGATGTAACCTACAAGACTGGTTATGTACCTTTGCATATTGAATGCACTGTACTCGCCAATCAACATGGTGATTTCACGCTGATATTCAATCCGGCAGAGTTGAATAAACTATCGCCTGGCGCCAACTACAATATCTCGTTGACTTCTGAAAGCGCCGGAATCTCCGGCAACATCTGGGATTCACGCGGGTTTGATACCTGGACACCCAGTCTTTCACCTCAGTGGGTAGCCGCATCTTCTTCCGATTGAATTTCACATACTGACGATCCGGCTATCCGCAATCTGATGCTGGCGCTCATGATTCGGAGCTTAAGTCAGCATATACCTTCAAGAATCAGCAGATTTTTTCAAATGGCCTTTTCCAGTTCAGCCAACCACTGGATATAGCGAAGTTTCAGTCGCGCATCATTTCCAGGCGTGTATGCAGTGGATTCCAGCGGTTCACGCTCACAGGCACCCATCAACCAGGCGAGTCCGCTGGCGGTGGCTTCATGCTGAGCTGGCCGCTCTACTGGCAATCCACTTAGATCAGCAAGCCGTTGACACAACCCATCCCATTGGGCGACTCCGCCGCTGACTACGATTCGTTTTGCTGACCTGTGGCGAATATTCATCCGTTCCAGGTTCACACATAAAAGAAATACGATGCTTTCCGCGACCGCAATCATTTTTTGCATGGGATCTCCCTTGCCGATAAAACGTGATTGGAGGTTAGGTATCCAATAAGGCGAACCCAAACCGGCGATGCCATTCAGAAACAGCGGCACATCTGAGTAGTCGGCCAGCCAGCCTGGCATGCTGGCGAGCATCTTTTTTTCGGATATCCCCAGGCGTTCACGCAACCAGACAAATGCACTACCGGCGCCGTTGACGGTACCTTCCAATACGTACAGCACGCGGCCTTGTTCCTGCCACAGGACACTGCCGAGCAATCCCGGCACTTGCGGCGGTCTATCTCCATGCAGCCGCTGGATGAATGCACCGGTACCGAGGTTGATATAGATGCTGTCAGCATCCGGCTCGCCGTCGGCGTACAGTGCGGCCGGCTGATCACCCGTAACTACCGTCAAGGGAACAGTTCCTCTACCTACCTGTAAATAGCCAAAGTGATATTGGTTGGGAACACAACGCGGCAATATCGATATCGGAATTCTAAATAACTTCAACAACTCAACCGACCAGTCACATCGACGGAAATCCCAAAGGAGTGTGCGCGAAGCGTTCACTGGATCCGCCAGCAGTTGGTGCTCTGTCAGCAGGTTGGCAAGGATGAAACTTGCCAGCGGACCAGCAGCGAGCCGTCGCTGTTGCAAAGCACGCTGGACGGGCTTCAGATTTCCAAGACACCAGGCAATCTTGCTGGCGCCGTAATGGGGCGAGAGCACCAAACCGGTAATGTCATGCACGCGCGATTGATACCCTGTGAGTTTGGCCAAGCGTCGGGCGGCGCGCCGGTCCTGCCAGGAGATGACAGGGGAGAGTGCTTTTCCCGTCACCCGGTCCCAGCAGACGATCGTGGAGCGTTGGGTGGCAAGGCCGGCAGCCTGGATATGCGCGCAGCGGGACCCCAGTTGGCGCACTACACTCGTACATGCCCGCTGGATAGATGCCAGCAGTGCGTCTGGATCATGTTGAACCTTGTATCGTCCAGGATGTAGTGTTGCGATCTGTGCTTGCGCCGAGGCTTGCAGTTGGCCATGGATATCAAACACCAGCGCCCGGCTGGCGTGACCGCCTTGATCTATAGACAGGAACAGCGGGGTTTTGCGCGACACCGATGAATATCTGATATGTGGCTGCCCAGACTATGGCTCAAGCCGCAAGCTGCGTGTGTCCGCTATCGGCCGGCGTGCAGGTAATGTGCTACTAATCAGTTTCAAGGCGTGCTCCGCATCAGCGCGATAGGAGGTAAGTTTGCCTCCATAGATTCCAAGCACCCGAGGACTCCGCCGTCGGTCGGTTATGTACAGGATTTCGCGGGACCGCCGGAAGGCGCGGGATTTGCCAGAGGGTAATACCCGTATGCCCGCAAAACTCGAGAGTATTTTGGTAGGGGTTTGCGGGAAATATCGGTGTACGACGTCCAGCAAGTAAGATTGTTCCTGCGGTAGGGGTTTTACTTGCCCTGGGTCTCTGCCTGAAAAGGGTGTTTCAGTGGTGCCCACGAGTGTCGTGCCTTCATGCCAGGGCATGATGAATATGGCGCGGCCGTCCTGCGGCGCTTCCACGTAGTAAATGCTGTTCACGATGGCTGTTTCAAGGATGAGGTGCGTGCCTTGGATAAGTGCGATTGCAGGCCGCGGTATCTCCGGGGCTATTTTAGCGGCGACATGATCCACCCAGGGACCGGCCGCATTCACCAATACCCGGGTGTGTACGTTACGCTGAACACCATTGTCGTTAAATTCGATCTCGCAACCACCGGAATTGATATTTGCGGACTCAAACCTGGCCGGAATGCACACAACTGCGCCGAGTTTTTCTGCAGAGGACATGACTGCGCGGGTGAGGGCGGCATCGTCGGTTTGGGCATCCCAATATTGGAATACAGCCCGCAGTCCAGTCTGACTGAGGCCTTGCAACGTATTCCAGCGCGAACGCGATACGACATGAAAACGCGTGTGGACGTTCAAGCCGCCCAGTAACGCGTACAGGCTAAGCCCCACACGCACTTCCCAGGGCTGCCGGCGTGTATGTGTATAGACAGGAATATAGAACGGCGTGAGTTTTACCAGCTTGGGTGCAAGTTTCAGTAATAGCTCTCTTTCCCGCAGACACTCACGCACCAGCCGCAGATCAAATTGCTCGAGATAACGAAGGCCACCGTGGATCAGCTTGCTCGAGCGGCTGGAAGTGCCGGCCGCTATCGCCTGCTGTTCCAATACCAAGACACGATAGCCGTGTGCCGCAGCCGCCTGGGTGATACCGGCACCATGGATGCCAGCGCCGACGACCACCAAATCAAACTCCGCATTCAAGGCGGTGCGAATCCTGGTGCTATGAGCATGACCCCGATGTCGTTGGTTTCTACGAAGTCGGCACCCTGTGCAGCCAGTTGCAGTGCCCGCCGCGGATCTTGGGTTTCATAAACGACCCATTGAAAGGAACCATGCAGTGCCTTATGCACATCCGCAAACATTTCATCACTGGTAAACACGTAATCGGGAGCAAGAGCATCAACAACGTGGCATGTATCAACTGAAATATTTTCAGTCGCCCAGCCGATGGCCGGCGCTCCCTGCGCACGTGCCAGGCTAAGGCAGGCATGATCGAATGAGATGATGGTGCATTGTTTGAGTGCGCTTTGGCACGCGGCCAAAACCTGACGGACGACATTGTCCCTGCCAAAATGCTGCAGGCTCTGGCGCTTGATTTCTACGAACAGGTTGACTTGCGGCTGAGTTTCCAACCATACCGCGAGCGTGACGAGTGTAGGCAGTCTCGTATCGTTGTAACGCACGCCGAATCGCCGTCGCTCGCCGACGATTACATTCGCGAGTTCCTCCGCAGACATTTCACTGACGTTGCGGTTTATGCCAGCGGTGCGCGTGAGTGACTCATCGTGGACCACAAAAGGCACGCGGTCTGAAGAAAGTTGGATATCGCATTCGAGCCAGCACGTACCCGCATCCGCCGCCGCGGAAAAGCCTTCCAGTGTATTTTCGGGATAATGCGCAGGCCAGCCTCGATGGCCAACCAGTTTAGGGATCTTAATCGGCAACTTGGACCATCCCGTTCCAGTGGAGTGTTATTCGTATCTTAACGCTTCGATAGGATCAAGCGCCGCGGCCTTGGCAGCCGGCGTAATGCCGAAGATTATTCCCACGCCGCCGGAGAAGCCAAACGCCAGCACCACTGCCCACCAGGGCACATAGGAATCGCGGAACGCCGGTACCAGATGTGCCACCAGCATGCCGATGCCATAACCCAGTAACAGCCCGATGACGCCGCCGATCAAGGCCAGGATGACCGCTTCGATCAGGAACTGCAGCATGATATCGCTGCGGCGCGCTCCCAGGCTTTTATAGATACCGATTTCACGGGTACGCTCGGTCACCGATACCAACATGATGTTCATGATACCGATACCACCCACCAGCAGCGAAATCGCCACGATACCGCCAAGGATATAGGTGATGGCATTCAGAACACTGGTGAAGTTTCCCAGCAGCTGTGAAGGCGTCTGTACCTTGAAGTCATCGTCCTGTCCGGGTTTCAGGTGGTGATTGCGGCGCAGTATCTGACTGATGCGTCCCGCCACCGCATCCATCTGTTTGGTGTCGTTGACTTTCAGTTGGATGACGATATCGGGTACCTCAGCCGCGCCCGATAGACTGTGGGCGGTTCCATAGGGAATGATGACCTGATTGTCCTGATCAAAACCCAGAATCTGCCCTTGTGGGTGCAATACACCTACGATCTTGAACCATTGGCCGGAGATCTGAATAAATTGGCCCAAAGGATCTTTGGGCAGGTGCAATTTGGTGATCAGGGTCACGCCGATAATCGCTACATGCCGGTGATGCAGATCGTCGAACGGCACGATGAAGCGTCCGTGTTCTGGATAGGTGCCGTTGTTTACGGCGTAATCCGGTGTGCTGCCGAGTACTTGGCTGTTATAGGTCTGGTTACGATACTTCACCGGATCAAAGAAACGTCCCACCGGCAACACCGGGCTGAGCCCGCTGATACCGGTGACATCGTGCTGAATGCTGAGGAGATCATCCGTAGTCACTTTCGCGATCTTGCCGGCGAGGCGGTCCTTGCGTGGCAGATAAGAATTGATGGTAAGGCTGTTGGTGCCCAGACCATTGAATTCGCTGGTCACCGAGTTACTAAAGCCCTGGATTAACGATACCACCGTGATCACGGCCATGACACCGATGACGATGCCCAGCATCGTAAGGAAACTGCGCAGGGCGTGGGCGCGGATGGCCTGAAAGGCGGAGCGCAGGCTTTCAAGAAAGGTATACACGATCAAGTACCCGGTCGCTTATTCGTAACGCAGGGCGTCAATGGGGTTCAGGGATGCCGCTTTGGCAGCAGGCGCGATACCAAACACCACGCCGACACCGCTGGCAAATCCAAACGACAGCACCACCGCCCACCACGGCACATGCGCGCCCAGGAACTGAGGCACCAAATGCGCCACCAGCATGCCGATCCCATAACCCAATAACAGACCAATAATGCCGCCGATGAGAGACAGGGTCACCGCCTCGATGAGGAATTGCAGAAGGATATCGCTGCGGCGTGCGCCCAGACTTTTGCAGATGCCGATCTCGCGGGTGCGCTCGGTGACTGACACCAGCATGATGTTCATGATGCCAATGCCACCCACCAGCAGCGAGATGCTGACGATGCCTCCCAACACCAGAGTGATCATATTGAAGATTTTATTGATGGTGCCGGTGATTTGCGCCGAGGTTTGAACTTGAAAATCATTATCTTGGCCCGGCTTGAGATTGTGCTGACGCCGCAGCAGCTCGGTGATACGGCCAGCCACACTGTCCATATCCTTCATGTCGTTGACTTCCAGATCGATCTGGATATCCAGCACCTTGGAAGCGCCCAATAGACTATGGGCGGTTCCATAGGGGATGTAGATGCGATCGTCCTGATCCTGGCCTGCAATCGTGCCGAGCTCTTTTAAAACACCGATGATCTTGAACCATTGTCCAAACATCCCGATGTACTGTCCGATGGGATCTTTCGGGAGATTGAGATCCTTAAGCAGAGTATGGCCGATAACCGCGACCCGTCGGTGGCTGACATCATCGCTGGGTGTTATATAACGGCCCATAACCGGGTAAAAAGGGCTGTTTTCCGCGTGCGACGAAGTGGTGCCATAGATGCCGGTATAGGCCGTCTGATCGCCGTACTGCACAGCACCAGAACCTCTGTTTACGAGATACAAGACTGGTGTGATTTTGCTGATCCCGGAAATCTGGTGCTGGATTGCTTGCATATCATCCTCTGTGATTCTCACCACTTTGCCGGCCAGGTAATCTTCCTGAGATTCATCAGAGGTGATCACCAGGCCGTTGGCCCCCATATTGGAAAAGATAGCGGTGATGGAGTGGCTGAACCCCTGGATGAGGGATACCACGGTGATTACTGACATCACCGCGATGATGATGCCGAGTGTGGTGAGGAAGCTGCGCAGGGTATGGGCGCGAATGGACTGGAAGGCAGAGCGCAGACTTTCAAGCAGGTTATACACGGCGCATGGCGTCCTGGTTGTCGCCTATGACCGCGTTGTCGGTATCACTCAATACCTGACCATCCATCAGGCGAACGACCCGGCGGCAATGGTTGGCGATGTTTTGGTCGTGGGTCACGACGATTATGGTGTGGCCGTTTTTATGCAGATTATCGAACATGGCCATCACATCACGGCCGGTACTGGAATCCAGATTGCCGGTTGGTTCGTCCGCTAGCAGGATGGAAGGTTTGCCCACCAGCGCGCGTGCGATGGCGACGCGTTGCCGCTGGCCGCCGGAAAGCTGGTTGGGCAGATGATGCAGGCGGTCGCCCAGGCCCACACTTTGCAAAGATTCTGTGGCCATGCGCTTGCGTTCACTCAAAGGGATGCCGCGGTAGATGAGCGGCTGCATGACATTGTGCAGAGCATCGGCCCGGCCCAAAAGATTGAAGTTCTGGAAGATGAAGCCGATCTCGCGGTTGCGTATGCGGGCCAGGGCGTTGTCGTCCAGATCCGCCACGGGCGTGTCATTCAGAATGTAATCACCGCTGCTGGGCTTGTCGAGACAACCCACGATATTCATGAGCGTTGTTTTACCCGAACCGGAAGGGCCGATGAAGGCCACATACTCGTTCCGGTAAATAGTGAGATTCACATCCTTGAGTGCATCCAAGGTCGCTTCACCCATCACGTACTGCTTGCTGACGTGTTGCAGCTCCAGTAATGATTCGCGACTCATGTGCTGCTCTTGGCCTGTTTGTCGTGCTCCTCCGGCAGCACCGAGACCGAGGCCCCGTCGCTTAACGCGTGCAGCGTCGTATAGGGTCCAGTGATCACCGTGTCATCAGCTTTAAGTCCCGATACGATTTCCTGATAGGTATCACTGGAAACCCCGGTAGTCACATCCACCTTGCGTGCCTTGCCATCGCGCATCACATACACATAGGCGCCGGATGTGGGTTCAAGACTTTTGGAATTGGGGTTGTTGTCATACAGCACCGCCTGCAAGGGCACGGCGATGGCGTTGGGCGTGCTCTGGGTGAATATCTCCGCGCGGCAGCTCATGCCGGGACGTACACGCGGCAGTTTTTCATCGGTCAGGCCGATCTTCACTTCAAACGTGACACCCTGTTGGGCGGTCTGGGTTGAAGTGGCAGCGCTGTTATCGGTCACGGACGCTGCGATGAACTGCACCTTGCCATTGAAGGTATCGTTGGGATAGGAAACGGCGTTGATGTTGGCGTCTTCATTCAGCTTAAGGTTGGCGATATCAGCTTCGTCCACCTGCACATCTGCCTGCACTTCGCTGGGATCGGCAATTTCCATTAGTGTCGAGCCGGGGATGTTGGCGCCGGTGATAACGGTTTCACCCACCTTGACCGGCAAGCTGGTAACCATGCCTTTGATGGGCGAACGGATCACAGTTTTGGAAAGATTCTGCTGCGCCTGGCTGAGCTGCGCCTGGGAAATAGCCAGCGCCTGTTTGAGGGAATTCAGCTGTACCTTGGCGATATCCAGTTGGTTGCCCAGCGAGTCAAAAGTATTGGCATCCACCAGATGCTGCTTGAACAAGGCCTGCTGGCGGTTGTATTGAAGTTGCAGGTTTGAAATCGTGAGCTTCTGGCTCTGAATCGCGATCTGAGACTGTTGCACTCCAGCCTGGGCTTGGTCCACCGCCGCAGCGTAAAGCTGCGGATCGAGGCGTAGCACCACCTGGCCGGCCTTGACCATCTGGCCTTCCACCACCGGGATCTCGCTGATCTTGCCGATGACCTCAGGCTTGAGTTCCACCGGGTTGATGTAGATGAGCTGCCCCGAGGCCAGGATGGAGCTCTTGATAGTGCGGGCTTCTACCTTGGCGACCGTTACTTTCTGGGTATCCCCACTGCCTGCGAGACGGCTTATGAGGACCAGAAGGATAATGCCGGCGACGATGGCCAGGGTGATCAAGAGCTTGCGCTTCTGCCGCATTGCGGTCTCCATATGTTGCAGTGTTGTATCTTAGTATAACACCAGTTATTTGGGTTGCAAGCCTTGCGACCCGCAAATTTGGCTAACCCGAAAAAGTGAGGTTCCCGACTGTTAGACGAATTTCACGATGAGTATCAATGCGTAGATGATGACCCACGGCGCCAGCACGATGACCGTCGATTTTCCTAGACTCTGCTTGGTCCATTGGGCAAAGCCAAAGCACATGAGGCCCAATACCCAAAATGTAGTCAGGTGCACACTGGCTGCTACTCCCATCAGATGGTTACTCATGGGCAAGTGAAACAATAGGGTGTTCAATGAAGTTATATCGGCGGTATAGAAACTGGTCTGTGAACTGGCAAATAAATAGCCGATAGCCATCGCGATGTAGGCAAGCACATTGGGGAATGAGGTCCAGGCGGTGAAGTTGAACCATCGCCCGTAGGACTGTTCTTCATAGCCACCGATCTTGCTGACCATAAAGAAATACAGCGCTTGCAGCAAAGAAATTATGACGATGCCGAAGCTTCCACCGATGATTCCGAAAATTAGGAAATATTTGCGGGAGAAGTTCTGGCGTATCTTTTCTAGTTGATCACTGCTGTATTTATCGCCCATGGCGGCGATCATCTGATTGGCCAGCCAGCCTATATCTACCGACACGAAATACCAGATATTCCAGGCAATGACGATGATGATCGTGATAATGATCGGATACAACCACCAAATGGTGTGGGGGCGGATGTCCTGGAGAGCCTTTTTAGGCTCGACGAATATATTTCCGAGACAGGCTAGTACGGAGTTGCTCATTTTTGCACCTAGATTTATAGATTGATAACTTCCCTATGGCGGCTCAGATCTACCGTCCAGGATTCCCTTGAAGGCCTGCCGATTTAGATCGCATTAGGTCAGCCAGCATCAACGGTTGGTTATTTTAATTGAGTCTCAGTGATGGGGAAAAGAGACGATAGTCTGTATTGGCCTGCCATTAGATTTAGCAGGCAATAAATGCTCGCAAAAATCACACGCCCCTGGCCGGTCAGGGACAGGGGCGTGAGGGTTTACACAGGCGAGGAGATTACCAGCGACCGCCGCGGCCGCCGCCAGCGCCGCCTTGGCGTGGCTGCCGTTCCTGCGCTTCATTTACGCGCAGTGGACGACCGCCCATATCCTGGCCGTTCAGCTCCTGGATGGCTTTTTGAGCCGCGCCCTGATCCATCTCCACGAAAGCAAAGCCGCGCGGGCGGCCGGTTTCGCGGTCAGCGATCAGTTTCACCGAATTCACGGTGCCGAACGACTCGAACTTTGCACGAACTTCCTCTTCGGAAGCGGTAAAGGGTAAATTACCTACATAGATTGACGTCATACTCTTTGTTCACTCTGCTGTTACTGATGAAAACCACGCTCGCTGGAGTTGAGGCCGGCGGTCGTGATACTGCCTGACGGCTTGTATATCTGGTTGTGATTTCCCCGTCCATCAACAAGCGCAGAGAGGGAGACACATCCAGATGGCAGCCGCCTTAATTGTTCGTTACATGATCACTTTGATGCGGCGAGCCGGGTGGATACCCCAAAGAACGTCGGCAGGGTTGTGACAGGTCCCGAACGGGGGCGAGAGCTTACGCCTGTTAATAGAACCTGTCCAATGCAAAGTGCAGGCATAAAACCCAGGTAAAACATCATCCTGCACGCAGAAGGCGGAGCAGTTTGACGTATAATGCTCGGCTGTTTCCGCCGGTTTCCCTCCTGTGATCGAAAAACTCCGAAATATCGCCATCATCGCCCATGTAGACCATGGCAAAACCACCCTCGTGGACCAGCTTCTACGGCAGTCTGGTACCCTGGATGCCCGCGCCGCCATGCCGGATCGGGTCATGGATTCCAGTGATTTGGAGCGGGAGCGGGGCATCACCATCCTGGCCAAGAACACCGCCATCCGCTGGGGCGAGTACCGCATCAACATTGTGGATACCCCGGGGCACGCGGATTTTGGTGGTGAGGTGGAGCGGGTGTTGTCCATGGTGGATTCGGTGCTGCTGCTCGTAGATGCAGTGGACGGGCCCATGCCACAGACGCGTTTTGTAACCCAGAAGGCCTTCTCCCACGGCCTCAAGCCCATCGTGGTCATCAACAAGATAGACCGGGATGGCGCACGTCCTCACTGGGTTCTGGACCAGACCTTCGACCTGTTTGACAAGCTTGGCGCATCGGATGCGCAGCTGGATTTCCCGGTGGTGTATGCCTCGGCGTTGCTGGGCCATTCCACTTTGAACCTGGATCAGCCCGGCAAGGACATGACAGCCCTGTTTGAAACCATCATTAAATTCACACCACCGCCACCGGTGGATCTGGATGGTCCGTTCCAGCTACAGGTGAGCTCGCTGGATTATTCAAGCTACGTGGGTGCCATCGGCATCGGACGTATCGCCCGGGGCCATATAACACGCAACAGCTCCGTGGCGGTGATTGATCACGCGGGCCAGGTCCGGCGTGAACGTGTTCTACAGGTCTTCGGTTTCCTGGGTTTGCATCGCGTCGAAGTCGCAGAAGCCCAGGCCGGTGACATCGTGGCATTCACTGGCATACCCGCACCGCGCATCTCCGACACGCTCTGCGATCCTGAACATGTGGAAGCACTGCCATCCCTGTCGGTGGACGAACCCACCATCAGCATGACATTCGAGACCAATAGCTCGCCGTTCGCTGGACAGGACGGCAAGTTTCTCACCAGCCGACAGGTACGCGAACGTCTGTATCGCGAGGTGCTGCACAACGTGGCGTTGCGCGTGGAAGATACCGCGGATCCGGAAAAATTCCGCGTCTCGGGCCGCGGTGAACTGCATCTTTCCATCCTGCTGGAGACCATGCGGCGCGAAGGTTATGAGATTGCCGTGTCGCGCCCGCAGGTGATCTACCATGACGTTGACGGCGTGCGGCATGAGCCGTTTGAGATGCTCACTGTGGATATCGAGGAACGCCACCAGGGTGGCGTGATGGAAGCATTGGGCAGCCGCGGCGGCGATCTATCTGATATGCGTTCCGACGGTCGTGGACGTGTGCGGCTGGATTACATCATTCCGGCACGTGGGCTCATCGGATTCCAGACAGAATTTCGCACCCTCACATCCGGTACCGGACTGCTGCATCATGTGTTCGATCACTACGGGCCCGCCAAGGGCTCTGATGTCAATCAGCGCGCTAACGGCGCCATGATCTCCAATGGTGCCGGCAAGGCCGTTGCCTATGGGTTATTCAATCTGCAGGAACGCGGGCGATTGATGGTGGCGCCCGGCGATCCCATCTACGAAGGTCAGATCATCGGCATCCACGCGCGCGATAATGACTTGACGGTCAATCCCCTGAAAGCCAAGCAGCTCACCAACATCCGCGCGGCTGGCCGCGACGAAAATATCCTGCTGACACCGGCACTCAGGTTCACGCTGGAACAGGCCATGGAATTCATCGAAGACAACGAGCTGGTGGAGATCACACCGCATCACATCCGTCTGCGCAAACGCTACCTCAAGGAACATGAGCGCAAGAAAGCGTCACGCGCAGTGGCCGCAGCCTGATCGCACTGGCGAGCATTGGTTGTTTATGAGTACCGATCTTTATTCCCAAGCCGTGCATCGCTTCCAGGCTTTATTCGCCAAGGCCCAGGCATTGGAAATGCCCGAGCCCGCAGCCATGAGTCTCGCGACAGTCGGCAAGGATGGCCGCCCATCGGTGCGCACGGTGTTGCTCAAAACATTCGATGTGCGTGGTTTCGTTTTTTATACCAATATGCATAGTCGCAAGGGCGAACAGCTGCGCGCCAACCCGAATGCCGCCTTGTGTTTTTTTTGGCAAGCGCTCATGCAACAGGTGCTGGTGGAAGGTAAAGTCCAACCGGTGAGTGACGCTGAAGCGGACGCATACTGGGCCACACGTCAGCGTCTGAGTCAGATCGGTGCTTGGGCCTCACAGCAGTCCGAGGTATTGCCGGAGCGTGCGCTTTTGGATAAGCGGTTTATGGAATTCGAACAACGTTTTGGCGGCCAGCCGGTGCCGCGTCCTAAGCACTGGTCCGGATATCTTTTAGAGCCGCGGTTGATCGAGTTCTGGCAATCGAGACCGGGGCGTTTGCATCAGCGCGAGCGCTATTTCATCGAGCATGGCAGCTGGCAGTGGCAGCTGATATATCCATAGGTCGTGTAACGATGTCAGCTGACACCTGCGATAAAAGTTCTACTGCGGAAGCGACGCATCGCGTATGCGTGGCCCCCATGATGGACTATACCGACCGGCATTTCCGCTACTTCATACGTCTCATGAGCCGGTATACCCGGTTGTACAGCGAGATGCTGACCACCGGCGCGTTGCTGCATGGCGATCCGCGACGGCATCTCGAATACAATCCCGCAGAACATCCACTCGCGTTGCAGCTAGGCGGCAGTGATCCACAGGAGCTGGCGCGCTGCGCACGGCTGGCTGCAGACTTCAATTACGATGAGATCAATCTCAATGTGGGCTGCCCTAGTGAGCGGGTACAGTCGGGACGCTTTGGCGCCTGTCTGATGACGGAACCGCAACTGGTGGCGGAATGCGTCGCGGCCATGTCGGCGGCATCGAGCGTCCCGGTCACCGTCAAGACCCGCATTGGCGTGGATCAGCATGACAGTTACACACAACTGGCGGCTTTCATAAAAACTGTCGAGGAGGGCGGTTGCAAGGTGTTCATCATTCATGCGCGCAAAGCCTGGCTGCAAGGACTCAGCCCCAAGCAGAACCGCGAAGTGCCGCCGCTGCGCTATGAAGTAGTACGACGGCTCAAACTGGATTTTCCAAGATTGACCATCGTCGTGAATGGCGGCATCCAGACCTTGCAAGCGATGCAGGCGCATCTGCTGTCATGTGATGGCGTCATGATCGGCCGCGAGGCCGTGTCCAATCCGTATTTGTTTGCTGACGTTGACCGGTGCCATTTCGATACGCGTGCACCGGCGCTGACTCGTGAGCAGGTGATTGAAGCCTGGCTGCCGTATATTACTGAAGAATTGGCCTGCGGCGTGCCGCTGGCGCGTATGACCCGCCACTTACTGGGATTGTTTCAAGGCTGCCCCGGTGCCCGTCGATGGCGAAGGTATCTCAGTGAAAAAGCCAGCCAGCCCGGTGCGGATATAGAAGTCCTTCGGGGGAGCTGTATAGAACAGATTAGTGAAGGAATGAGGCCAACTTACCAAGAGTTATTGCCGGTTTAAATTACTGGACTTATCTTCTGCTTGGCTTATGTGAAATGAAAAGTGATGTCATGCAAATTTAATAATGCCTCAGCGATCCGGAGCCTAGAAGCATGAATCACGAACAACTTCACAGAGCAATTATCTATTGTTTATGCCACCTCGCTACGGTATTTCACGGGTAAAAGGCCCATTAATTTTCATGCGTGGTAATAATGCAACGTCATAATAAATGGATTAAATCCAT
>Ga0307374_10004741_pt1 | contig 22474 bp, 25 predicted proteins | sample OX3MG_FD_202532 | JGI IMG/M metagenome (GOLD analysis project Ga0307374, IMG submission 202532) | Soil microbial communities from Risofladan, Vaasa, Finland - OX-3 | ecosystem: Environmental > Terrestrial > Soil > Coastal area > Acid sulfate soil | place: Finland: Risofladan, Vaasa | collected... | reverse complement strand
TAGGGTCGACCCCGAGCAGAGTCAAAAGGGTGGGGGCCATCTCTTCGACCCTGGCTCCCACGACCTCCCTCCCCTTGAGGTCGCGACGAGGATTGTGCATCATGAATATCCCGTCCATAGAGTGGACAGAGTCGTCAGGACCGGTGTCGTTCTCGAAGATGTACAAAGAGTCATGTCCCACCGTCCCGGCCGACCTCCAGTCGAGGTCGTCGAAGTACACCATGAGGTCTGGCTTGTCGCCTATCGCGGTCCCGTAGAGCTTGATCGGCTCGGTCGTCGAGTTCTTCATCGTCCGGCCGGTGTGGTCCTTTATCTTTGAGATCCGCTCCGCTAGCTTCCTCTTCTCCTCCTCGAGCTCCGAAGGCTCCACGACGCCCTGCGCCTCCCTCCCCTTCACGTTGAAGAATATCCTCGCGTAGTAGCCGCCCCACCCCCATGCCTTGGTCCTGCTCCAGTCTATCTCGGTCTTGTCCAGCTCGGTGGGCTTGTCCGCCTTCTTCTTGAAAGTGAGATAGCCCTCTTGCTCCAGCCACTGGTTCACGCAGAAACCCCCCTTCATCGCCTTCGAGCCGTGGTCAGAGACGATGAACGTGGTGCAATCGTCGCCGAAGAGCGGCAGGAGCCTCCCTATGCGCGCGTCGACCATCGAGTAGTACTCGAGGTCGATGCCCTCGTATTCGTTCCCCTTCACGTACTTGGGGTGCTTCGGGTCGAAGAACTTCCAGAAGGCGTGGTGGAGCCTGTCGAACCCTATCTCATGCAACATGAAGAAGTCCCAAGGCTTGGTCTTGGCCATGTGCTCCGCGAGGTCGAACCTCCTCTCGGTCATCTCGAAGAGCTCCCTCTTCAGGTCCGCCCTGTTCTCGGTCCGGAATGTGACGTCGAAGATGTACTTCCCCCCCGCCGCCTTGACTACCTCCTCCTTCATGTCCTCGGGGTTCGTGAAGGGGCGGTCTGACGTGGGGGTGAGGAAGCAAGAGACCGTGCTCGCGTTGGTCACGTGCTTTACGGGGTAGCCGGGCGGGACGGCGAGCACGATCGACCTTCTCCCCTTGTCGGAGAGGACCTCCCACACGGTCTTCTCGTGGACGTTCGCCGAGGTCACGATATAGCCATCGCTGTATGAGGGGCCCCTTCGGTGCTTGAACCCGTAGATGCCTAGCTCGCCTGGGTTCTTGCCGGTCATCATGACCATCCACGCTGGCACCGTGATGGGTGGATCGCAGGTCCTGAGCTTGCCATGGAGCCCCTCGTTGTAGATCTTCCTGAAATTCGGGAGTCTGTCCATCAGTTTGTCAAACAGAATCTCCGGTGGTACGGAATCGAGGCCTAGGACTGCTACTTTCTTCGGCATGCTGAATCTCTCTCCCTTCGGTTACCATCTACGCGGGACGATTTCGTGCGTCTTGGATGGCAAGTTTCAATTTCGGGCCGCCTTTTACCATATTTAATGCTTGGTCATTTATTATTAGCGCCGCGCCGGAATTGGTTACCAAGAACGTTTCGGACCTCGGCAGGCTCCCTTCGTAGCTCGGACGAAGTTGCTCACTCCACGAATGGCCTCTCGAACTTCAATATCGCTTGCGCGACCTCGGGCCTCATGAACTCCTTCGGCGGCACCTCGCCCTCAGAGAACATCTTCCGCAGCTTCGTCCCGCTGAAACTGAGCCTGTCCTCTTCCCCGTGAGGGCACGTCTTCTCGCTCGCGATGCCCGCGCACCTCTTGCAGTAATAGAACTCCTTGAAGAAAAGAGGTGTTATCTCGAGGTCGGGGAACTCCTTGAAGATCTCCTGCGCCGCGTAGGGCCCGTAGTAGCTCCCGACTCCCGCGTGGTCGCGTCCGATGATGATGTGCGTGCACCCGAAGTTCTTCCTCATGATGGCGTGCATGATGGCCTCCTTGGGGCCCGCGTACTGCATCTCGTAGTGAAGCACGCTCATTACCACAGAGCTCTTCGGGTAGTAGTTCGCCGTTATCGCTTTGTAGGTCGAAAGGATGACCTCGTCCTTGAAGTCCCCCGCCTTCTTCTTCCCCAGGACGGGGTTGATGAAGAGCCCGTCCACCAGGGCGAGAGCGCTCTTCTGCAGATACTCGTGGTTGATGTGGGGGGCGTTGCGGGTCTGGAAGGCGACGACGCTGTTCCACCCCTTCTCGGAGAAGAGTATCCGCGTCTCTTTCGGCGTCAGGGTGTAGTCCGCGTATTCGCCGTGGTCGGGCTTCACGGCGGCCTTGAGCTTCCCGGCGATGGCGCGATCGTCCCCCGTCAATATCTTCGCGACGCCGGGGTGCGCCCTGTCCTCCGTCCCGAAGACCTTGCTCGCGTACTCCTCCCTCGATATCTCGAAGTTCCCCTCGTACTCCATGAGGGCGACTGGCTGATCAGACTCGTCGACGAGCAGGATCTCGTCGCCGGATCCAAAGTCGTGGTCGTTCCGGCCGAGGAGGAGGATCGGAATCGTCCACGGCAGGTCGCTCTCCAAGCGCATGTGCTCGAGGACGTTCAGGTAGTCGTTCTCCTTCATGAATCCTTCAAGGGGGCTGAATATCCCGTTCGCAATGTTCGCGACGACAGTCGCAGTCTCCTTGCTGACCTTCAACTTCTGGTTCTCCTTGAACCCCCCAAGGGACGGGGAGTCACTGGAGGTCTGCTTGATCTGGACCAGCTTCCCTCCGTGAGGCGAGCTCGTCATCTTCGCGCGCCTACAGGTACCCCAGGGCCTGGAGCCGCGCCTTGATTTCGTCCAAGTCCGTGCTGGTGAAGGGCTCAGGGACGTCCTTGAGTTCGTGCATCGCTACCACCTCGCGAAGAACATAGGTTACATAATCCGAGACCGACTTGAAGCCGGTCTTCTTCGCAATCAGCTTCTCCAACCTCTTGTGGAGGGTGAGGGGAATCGAGACAGATGTGTACTTCGTCACGGCGTTTCGTGGCACAGGCCCAATTACTGATAATTATGTATTCGGGTCGCGGAAGAATCGGCGCCGCGGGGAATGGTAGGGTTGGCATGAAGTAACATCGTAATTATATATAATCAAAGGTTAATTACCTATAATTACACCTCCTCGGCGTCAAGAAGATGAAGAGACCTGAGGGTGCGAGGTCAGCCACGGCGGGCAGGTACATAGTTGTTGCAGTGGTGGTGGTCGCTCTGGTCGTCGCGGTGGGCTACGTCGCGATATCGTCTAAATCCACCACGCAGACCTCGACCAGCCGCGCCAGCCAGAACACGACTTCGAGCTCGACCTCGACCAGCAGCCTGAGCGCGACCCTCTCCTCCAGCACGACGGCCGCGCCTCTCACCTTCCCCGCGAATCCCCCGACCGACAATTCCGTCTCTACGGTCCGCATCGGCTACTTCGCGAACCTCAACCACGCCCCGGCTATGATAGGGCTTTCGAACGGAGACTTCGAGAAGTTCGTCGGACCTTCGACGAAAATCCAGGCCACCCTCTTCACGTCGGGCTCTCCCGAGATGACCGCGCTCCTGGCCAACAGGATCGACATCGCCTATGTGGGACCCAGCCCCGCGGTCAACGCTTACCTGGCCTCGAACGGCACGGCGCTCCAGATTGTCTCAGGGGTGGCGAACGGCGGGGCCGTCTTCGTGGTGAGGAACGCCTCGAACATCAGCTCGGTCAAGGACTTCGGAGGGAAGACCTTCGCCGCGCCTGGCGTCGGCAACACTCAGGACATCGCACTGCGTCACTACCTTCTGCAGAACGGCTACAGCATCTCGCCGACAGGGAATGTCACGGTCGTCGATACGTCCGACGCGAACATCGTGACGCTGATGGAAAAGGGTCAGGTCGACGGCGCGTGGGTCCCCGAGCCGTGGGGTGCGATCCTCGTCGCGGACGCGAACGCACACATCTTCCTGAACGAGGCGAGCCTGTGGCCAAACGGCTTCTCGACCACGGAGTTGGTGGTGAGCACGTCCTTCCTGCAGGCCCATCCCGACGTCGTCAGGGAGGTGGTCACCGCCAACCTCTATGAGACGCAATGGATACAGAACAACCCGCAGGAGGCGGTCGTGACCCTCAACAACGTGATGAGCAACCTGACTGGAGGGCAGATGGGGCTACCTATCGTCCAGGCGGCGATGGCGAGGCTGAGTTTCACCGACAGCCCGCTGGAGACCTCCGTGCTGCAGCAGGCACAGAACGCGTTCGCGCTCAACTACCTCGGCAGCACAGCACCCACCACGCAAAGCCTCTCGGGACTCTACAACCTCGCCATTCTGAACTCTCTCCTAAAAGAGTACGGCCTCCCGCAGGTCACAGGTTAGGAGCTGGTGTTTCGCAACGAAGCCGTCCGGCGAGGCGAACGACGGGGTAGGATACTCGCCCATCCTCGCCAGGAACGAGAGGATACTCCAGGTCCAGGGCCTCAGGAAGCTCTATGCCAACCCTGGCGGATCGGGCCTCGAGGACCTAGTCATCCTCGACGGCATCAGCTTCGACGTGCGCGAGGGCGAGTTCGTGACTATCATCGGCCCCTCGGGCTCCGGCAAGAGCACGCTCCTGAACATCATCGCGGGACTCGAGAGCTACGACGGAGGCGACGTGGTGGTGAGCGGGCAGAGGGTGTCGACCACGGGCGCGGACATCGTGATGATCTTTCAGGAGGACGCGCTCTTCCCATGGCTCAACGTCGAGGACAACGTCGCCTTCGGCCTGAAGCAGCAGGGAGTTCCGAAGGAGGAGCGCAGAAAGATCGTCTCCCAGTACCTGGACATGGTCGGGCTGACCAAGTTCGCGAAGTCCTTCACTCACCAGCTCTCCGGCGGGATGAAGCAGAGGGTGGCGATAGCCAGAGCGTTGGCGATGAACCCCCGGATACTCCTGATGGACGAGCCGTTCGGAGCCCTCGACGTCCGGACTCGCGAGACTCTCCAGCGCCAGCTGCAGGAGATCCACGAGCGGACGGGGAAGACAATACTCTTCGTCACTCACGACGTCAGGGAGGCAGCCTCGCTGGGCGACAGGGTGATCATGCTCTCGCACGGGCCCGCCAGGATAAAGGAGCAGTACATCGTCGACCTGAAGAGGCCCAGGGACGTCGAGGACCCGGCGCTGACGGGCACGATAAGCGCGATACTAAAGAATCTGAGAGAGGAAGACAAATTTGCAACAGGAGAAAGCGATCTCAATATCAGAGAGTAGGTCGAAGCGCGCGCGGAGGCAGTCGCTCACGACCGTCCTCGACATCGCTGTCGCCCTGGTTGTCTTCGTCGCCGGTTGGCAAGTGGTGTTCTGGCTGAAGATCTGGCCGCCTTACCTATTCCCCTCCCCGAGCGCGACTTGGGCAGAGTTTGTGCTCCTGGCAAAGATCGGGACACTGCAGTCAGCCGTCGTGGACACGCTCGAGCGGATAGTCGTAGACTTTGGGTTGACGCTCGTCCTCGGCGTCGGGATCGGCGTACTGATGGTCTACTTCAAGCGCTTCGGAAGGGTGATGAACTCCTTCAGCCTCGGGCTCCAGTCCTTCCCAAGCCTCGCCTGGGTGCCGTTCGCCATAATCATAATCGGGCTCGACAATACCGCGATTCTTTTCGTCGTCGTGCTGAGCTCGGTCTTTTCCATTATGATGTCGACCTACAGCGGGCTGAGGAACACCCCCTCCATCTACATCAAGGCCGCCAAGAACATGGGAAGCGGGAGCCTCTCGCTCTTCGGCGGCGTGATGATGCCGGCGGCTATGCCCTCGCTGATCGCTGGGGTGAGGCAGGCATGGTCGTTCGCGTGGCACGCCCTAATCGGAGCGGAGATGCTCATGGGAGCGATCGGTCTTGGGGGCATTCTATACGATGGCAGCCAGTTCCTGAAGATGAACGAGGTGATTGTCTCGATGATAGTGATATTCGCGATAGGCCTTACGGCCGACCGGGTCCTGTTCTACAAGCTCGAGGAGAGCGTGAGGACCAAGTGGGGTCTGAATCGGCCCGGCGCCTAGTGGACAGGCCCGTAGCGAGCGTAAGGCCGGAGTCTTTCACCTCTCGACGAGAGACATATTATCGGCCTGACGTCCGACCTCCGCAGATGGCCTCTTCATCAATCGACTCCTGGACGAAGGAAGCGGAGTCCCTCGAGACAGCGAAGAACCTGCTCTACTTCAAGCAACTCGTCGGGCTGAAGTTCGAAAAGAGGAGGCTCGCCTCGTTGGAGAGCAGGACGAAGACGCACTACACACGCTACCTCCGGGGCCGCGGCCGCGAAGAGGAAGGCGACAGGGCGCTGTTCCTGTTGTCCGTCAGCGCTGTCGGGATGGCGGTCACCTACAAGCAGCTCCTCAAACTCTACGAGGCGAGGGCCACGAAGGTGGTATCCAGCAAGTTCGAGTTCGGCGGCGCCCCGGTGAACTGGGGGTCGTGGAGGCAGTTCGCGGCCAGCACCGACGACTCGGCGGCACGAAAGGCGGTCTTCGACGAGTTCATCCGTAAGTCGTCCATCTTGGCGCCGCTCGTCCGAAAGAGGTTCGAGACTTACAGGGCGCTGGTGGCGCAGTTCGGGACCGACCCCCTCTCGGCCTATCTCGAGCACGAGGGGGTCTCATACGACGGCCTGACCGCGATGGTCCAGAAGCTCGGCGAGCTGGCCAGCGCGCCGTTCAGGGACTCGCTCAGCGGTTATTCGGCCGAGATAATAGGGAGGCCGGCGGAGTACTACGACGACTACTACTTCTTCAGGAACCGGGTCTTCAGGAGATACGCGAAGAACCTGCCCACCAAGGAGAAGCCCATCGGCAAGATCGTCAAGACGATGAAGCGGATGGGGCTGGACGCCTCCAAGATTGTCGTTGACGACGTAGACCGCGAGGGGAAGAGCGCCTCCGCCTTTTGCTCCGGAATCAAGATCCCTGCAGACGTCCGCATCTCTTACAGGAAGGCAAACCCCCTCGAGGACTTCTCCTCCGTCTTTCACGAATTCGGGCACGGCATCCACTTCTCCTCAATCGACCAGCGCGCCAGCTTCCCGGACAGGTACGGGGTGGCGAACGGCGTCGCCGAAATCTTCTCGATCTTCTTCGAGGGGCTCATCCATGAGAAGTCCTTCCTCACCGCCGAGCTGGGTCTCTCAGATGAGGTCGCCGAGGACATCCTGCGGCGCTATCGCTTCAACAGCCTCTTCTTCGCGACCTTCTATGCCGCGAATTCCACACTGAAACTTCGCTACTGGCACGACGGGCTGAGCTTCGAGGCCCTTGACAGCCTGTACTCCGACCTGACCGAGCGCTTCCTCGGGATCAGGTATCCCGGAGCCTACTGGAAGCTCCACCACGTCATGCCCGACTACATCCTCTACTCTCCCTCCTACCTTATCGCGGCCGTGAGGGCCTTGGAGCTCCGGAACTCCCTCGTGGCCAGGTTCGGCGAGACATACTGGAGGGAGCGTGAGAGCGGGCAGGCGTTGCTCGAGCTCATGCGCCCCGGGCAGTCGCTCGACCTCAGCTTTTCGAAGCTCGACGAGGCCGCCTATGTGAAGAGCCTCTCCCCCGCCGCGGCCTGATCTGACCAGACGACGATGGATGGGCGACGCTCAGAGCAGGAGCCTCTGCGTGTTCTTGTGCAGCACGAGCTCCCTCTGGTTCTCCGTGAGGCCCGCCACCTCGATCTTCTGGAGCTCTACCGAGTAGTCGTGAAACGGATAGTCCGATCCGAAGACCACTCTCCCCTCTCCCACGGTCTCTACTGCCTCTTTGATCTTGGAGTGCATCGAGACGCCGGAGGTCTCGAGGATGATGTTGTCGTACTTCTTCGCGGTGTTGATCGCCGCCTGCATGTAGACACCGTGCGCGTGGCCCATGTGGAGCATCACGATTCTGACATCCGGGTACATCTCGGCGAGCTCGCCGATGCTCCAGGGCAGCGAGAACGGGGGATGGCCGGAGTGGATCGCGACCGGTATCCCCTCCTTCCTGGCAAACTCGACTATCGGCAGCACCTCCTCATCGGTGGGGAGGAACGCGTGGACGAGCGGATGGAGCTTTATCCCCCTGAACCCCCATCGCTTCACGGACTCGACCACAAGGGGGAGCGCTCCCTTGTCGTGGGGGTTCGGCCAAACGTATCCCACAAACCTCTCGGGGTATCTGCGCACAGCCTTCCGGACCAGCAGGTTGTCGGGACCGAAAAGGACCGAGCGCTCCACGTTCGAGGCGTCCATCTTCTCCAGCAGCTCCTCAGCCGTGCAAGAGACGTTCGCCCAGCTTCCGAACCGGCCCACATGAGCGTGCGCGTCGATGATTCTCGTCCGGGCGCGCATCTACCCATCCTCCCCTTGAAGCGAGGCGTTCATTCTCGTTTTTGCGCCTACTCTGGAGGAAGCTGGGACTGCGCGAGGCGGAGGTCGACCCCCCTTCTCTTGTGGTATCTGTATGACAGCGCGTATATCGCGACAGGGACGAGGATTACAGCTCCTACCACGACCTGCGCGGACGTCTGGAAAGGCCCCACCGCGGGGTTCGCGACGCTGTTGTACGCCAAGTAAGCGAAGAGCGCGGCCGCCACGGCGCCCAACACCGAGATCAGGGGGATGCCGCGCCTCTTCCCCACCGTCGCTGACTCGTAGACCGCGCGCCGGGTGAAGGGGAGCAAGACCGCGCTGACCGCAGCGAGGAACCACACGATGCTGTAGAAGAAGATGGCGTTGACCTGGGCGGAGATGAAGGAGGTGAAGTATTGGAGGTACATCGGTATCAACGCGAGGGCGGCACCGAGGACGATGGCGTTGACAGGCGTGTGGAACCTGTCGCTGACCTGCGAGAGCCTTTGCGGCATCACCCTGTCGAACGACCACGCCAAGAAGAGCCTGCTGATGAAGACGAGGCTCAGCCACGACCAGCCGATGTTTCCGATGAAGAGGCCTATCACGATCAGCCAGAGGAGCAGGCTGCTCGGGTTGAGCACCGTCGCGAACGCCGTCGGGACCGTCGAGAGCGGAGAACCCCCTCCGTTCTGGATCGCCCACGCCTCTATGAACGGGAGGCCGACGACCTTGTCGAGCATGTATGTGAGCCCGAACCAGATCGCGATCGATGTCCCCTCGGCCAGCACCAGGCCGTACAGAAGGGAGGTGTGCGGCCTCCGGATCTCACCGCCGACGAACTGCATGACCGGGTAAGGGCCTATGCTGACGAAGAGGAGCGGGACTACCGCGCCGAGGTTCGCGAGGCTCGCGCCGGGAGAGTAGTCGGCCGAGGCGGCGTCCGAGAAGACCTTGGCGACGCCCCCCTGGAAGTAGCCGTCGTAGGCCCTGACGAAGTCCGCGTGGCTGCTCGTGAGGAAGACGGCTATGACGAGCAGCATCGTGAAGACGCCGTAGCCGAAGAAGGAGTAGACGACGATCCGGAAGAGCCTCCCTCCGGCTATCACCAGCACCGCCCCGACCGCAAGGATCGTAATCCCGACTGCCATCAGCGCCGCGGGCGAGCCCGACACTCCAGGAGTGAGGAAGTTCCCCAGGGACTCGATGCCCTTGTCGCCGAGGACCTGCCCTGCGAAGGACAGCTGCGTCCCGGCCTCGGAGAACGCCCAGTACGACCCGGATCCCGCAGAGATCAGGATGGCCACGAAGAACAGGAAGCTCGCGACGAACCCGAGCGGGCTCGAGAGCACCCTGGAGATGAAGACGTAGTCCCCGCCAGAGCGGGGCATCACGCTGGTCAGTTGCCAGTAGAGAAGCACGATGACGATGGCAATGACGGCCCAGACGGCGAGGCTCGCATAGTAGTTGACGTTCTGATAGTAGTCCGGCGTGACCCAGAAGATGCCTGCCCAGCTCGTGAGCCACGGGAAGAAGATGATGCTCCACGTGAAGACGTCGATCGCCGAGAACTGCCTTACCAGCCCCGTCGCCTGCCTCACGAAGTAGCGCCCCTCGGCGGATTCGCCGCGTCGCTTCTTGTCGCTACCTGCTTCTTCGGTCACTGTGAGGCTTGCCGGACTTTCTCCCGGGCGGCTCACTATTAGCTTGTCGCTTTCGAGTTCTAGACGCCCGCAGGAAGGTAAAGGTTTTACCGCCGGTCGCCGACGCTAACCAAGAGCGGCCACATGAAGAACCCATTCTCCGGAGGACGGCCAACGAAACCGAGGCAGGCCTCAGGGCTCGAGTCTATCCCGACGGGCGCGCAGATGATCCCCATGGACGTCAAGAGGCAGTATGAGACGAACCCCGTCCACATATACCACCCAACCCCCTACAATGCAATCACCGTATTGAGAAACAAGAAGCAGCCTCACGACTGGTTGGTCTGCGGCTGGTATCTGGACACATTCAGGGAGCACGGTGTCGTCAAGGGCCTCGTCTACAGGACCGTATCCTCCGAAGAGGACAGGGAGCACGTGATGACCGAGCTGAAGAAGCTGGACAAGGAAGTCAGCATCAAGTTCGCACTCTAAGCGAGGGCCGCTTCTTCCGCCGCAAGAGGCGCGGAAAACGCCGTCCCGAAGATTCGCGCTAGCGAACCTATTTCGATACCATTCCCATTCACCGGTTCTCTGTGTAAGCCTTGACCCAAAATTGGGCAGCCACGCGCCGGAGAGTTGAGGCGCTAGCAAATTGGCAAGCATGAAGATATTAATAATGAGCGCCTTCCTGTTTCTCATAGTGCCCGCCCTCTACTTTGACCATACAATCATTCCCTCGCGAGACAAGGAAAGCTCTGCCAAGTTCTACGAAGAGATTTTAGGTTTTGAGGGTCTTGGCGAAGTTGAAGGCATGCGTGAAGTTCGGATGAATTCAGCTACGATTCTCTTCCTAATGGATTCTGACAGCGGTCCTTATTCGCAAGGTTCGCGTCACTACGCTTTCAGCACCAACAGGAAAAAATTCGATCAAATCATTGCGAAACTCAAGGCTTCCGGCATCCCCTACGGAGACCACTGGAAAACGCCTGACAATATGAAAGGACCCAGCCGTAAGACAAGGGCGATTGGCGCGAAAGGCAAAGGCGGGTCAGTTTACTTCAAGGACCCAACTGGTAACCTGTTACAGATCCTCACATACTGAAATCAAAGCAGGGGAGGCAGGAACGGTTGGATGAATTCCCACAGCTCGTCGCTCATCCCATTGAACGTCAACGAGATGAGAAGCTGCCTCGCGCATAATCAAAAGGGATGGCAGGAAGATTAGACAAACGGGTCAGTATCGAAATAGGTTCAGCGCTCCAAAGGCATAATAGGGGGTCTGACGGCGCGCCGATTGCGAGTAGAAATTGGAGACCAAGACAACGCTCCCGCAGCTGAAATCTGCCGAGTTCGAGAGTGAGGTCCTGAAGTCGCAGACGCCTGCGGTCGTGGACTTCTACGCGGACTGGTGCGGACCTTGCAGGATGGTCTCCCCGATCATAGAGCAGCTTTCAAAGGAGTATGCGGGAAAGGTCAAGTTCGTCAAACTGAACACCGATGAAAACCCTGACATCGCCATGAAGTACGGCATCATGAGCATCCCTACGATAATCGTCTTCAAGAACGGCCAGGTGGCGTCGACCGTGATCGGAGCAGGCCCGGCCTCGATGTACAAGCAGAAGATCGATGCTGTGCTGAAGGGCTAGATCCGCAAGCCCTCATCCGAATCTTTCTCAGTTACGCAGGGTGTATTCCCTGTCGCCCTCGGCGCGAGTCCCGTCTTCACCGATGCTGTTTAGCACGAACCTCCTCGAGGCGCCGCTTGGCCACTCGGTCGGGGCAATCTGGCCGGAATGGATCTTCTCGTACTCCTCTATCGATAGCTTCCTCCTCGCGTTGAGCTGCGACATGAGGTCGAAGTTCTTCGATATCTCCTTATACGCGTCGGACACCAAGTTGGCCTGTATCACCGCGTGGCTGCCGCTCCCGTAACCGCATAACACAACCTTCTTCCGGCCTAGGTCTTCCTTGTCATTCTCGAAAAGGCTGTCCAACCCCACAAAGACCGAGACCGAGTACGAATTCCCTACCAGCTCGGGCGCCAGGAGGGAGCTCCCGACCCGCCGGGCGAAGTCGTCCACGAAGGCCGTGGAGTTCATGAACTTGCGCCTGAAATCCTGATAGGGGTCGCTCATGTAGTATGTGACGTCATCCATCCCCTCCCTCGAAGGCTCCTCTCCAATCGAGGACACGACCTCCTTCCATCTGGGCAGAGATCTCCACTCGTGCATCAAGAGCGACGCGTAGGCGGAGATCACCATCTTCTTGTGCGGATTGTGATAGATCGCCCTGTCGATTCCGTCTATCGTCGCGTAGTCCCCCGCTTGCTTCACCATCCCCGCTCTTGTTGCCGCCTTCTGGAAGTTGAGCCACGCGAGCTTCATCTCCGACAGGTACGAGCCATAGGACCTCATCCCGTCCACCAATGCCACCTTCCTGCCTCCGGGTTTCTTGAAGTCGCCTTTCTCGTGCCTCAACGCCGACCCAAAAGCGCCGGGGATTATCTCGAGCAACCTCGGGTCCTTGCCGACGAGCACCGCGGCCGCCGCCGCGCCCTGCGTGGGCTCCTCTCTGCTCTTGAGGTCGTACTTCGCGATGTCGGTCGCGACTATGAGCGCATACTTTGACGTGTTCCAACCCGCGGCGAACCACGCGCTCGTGTCCAGATAGCGTTCCATCCCGCTGACGCAGGCGAACTTCTGCTCGTAGCCCAGGACGTGCGAGAGGCTCCCGATGCCGTAGACCTGCTCGAGCATCCCTACGACATCGGAGACCAGGGCCCTGGAGCCGTCCAGCCCGCTCTCGGTCGGCGTGTCAATGCGGAAGATATCCTTTGGCGAGATCTTGTAGGTCTCCATCAGACGGTACGCGGCGGTCGCAGCCATGCTCGACTGGTCCTCGTTCGGAGGAGGCACCGAGAAGGTCATCACTCCGACGCCCTCAGTGAAGTGCTTGGGCGCCATCCCCCTCGCTGTAGCAAGCTCCGCGTTATCGACGTAGAACTCGGGAGAGTAGACGTACATGGCCTCTATTCCCACCTTTGTCATGGGCTAATCGGCCCGCCCCTCGCCGACTATTTATTTGTGTGAGTTGCCACATTCGCTTTGGGTGATTGACGAAAGGGGCGAGCAACGTTAATCTAGCCGAACCGGGCCGTTTTCGGAGCTCTTGAGGATCTATTCCTTCATCCCGAGCGCCACGGAGATGGTCTACGCGCTCGGGCTGGGGGACCAGCTCTGCGGCGTGACGCACGAGTGCGACTATCCGCCCGAGGCGAGGGGAAAGCCCATCGCCATCAGGCCGCTCATCGACTCGTCGAACATGGGCCAGCGCGAAATAGACGACATGGTCGTTGAGAGCATGTCACACGGCCACGGCCTCTACACGATCGACAAGGCCCTCCTCCGGAAGAACACGCCCGACGTCGTCATTACGCAGGAGTTGTGCGATGTCTGCTCGGTCTCCCTCCGCGAAGTCCTTTCGACAATCTCTGACCTTTCGAAGAGCTGTCAGGTCGTCTCACTCAAGCCGCGGGGGCTGGAAGGCGTACTGGAGGACGTCCTGGCCGTCGGGAAGGCCTGCGGCGCGGAGTCGGCGGCTGAAGAGCTGGTCAAGTCGCTCGAGGCCAGGATCCAAACCGTGAAGGAGCGCGCCGGTGCCCTCGACCGCCCAAGGGTCTTCTGCGCAGAGTGGTTCGACCCCATCTTCGCCTCGGGACACTGGGTCCCCGAGATGGTCGAGATTGCGGGCGGCGAGGACGCGCTGGGGTCCGCCGGGCGGGACTCCAGGAAGATTCCCTGGGAAACCGTCGTCGCCTACGACCCCGAGGTCCTTCTCCTCATGCCGTGCGGATTCGACGTCGACCGCACCGCCGCGGACATTCCCCTCCTCGCGAAGAACGAGGGATGGCGGTCGATCACCGCGGTGAAGTCTGGAGCGGTCTTCGCGACGAACGGCTCGGCGTACTACTCTCGGCCTGGCCCTCGCCTCGTCGAGGGACTGGAACTCATGTCTAGGATGATACACCCGGAGACCTTCGGCAGCGAGACGCCCCCGGACCGGGCGAAGAGAGTGGGAAGAGAGCTCCTCCGAAGGAACTGGTAACTGTCGGGGAGACGCGCGTCTCCCCGAGGCCCATCTCCAGTCAGTTAACAGGGAGACTTCATAAGAAACGGGTCGGAGCCGTCCGGTGTGGCGCCTTTAGCGACCATCAACGCAACTTTGACTTCAGTTTCGACACAGGGAGGGTCAATCGGAGGTATTCCGATAGCGACCAGTTGGGTGGATATACTCCTCCTCGTCGTGTTCGGCCTCTCGCTAATTTTGCAGGCGCGAGACGCCTTTTTTTTAGGCCCAAGGTTGGGCTCGTTTCGTTTGAGGTATTAGAAAACCAAGCGGGAATGTTGGTTCGTGGTGAAATCCAATATCAAGATTTCATCGCTGGAATCGTCGTCAATACCGGCGAACTGGCTCGCCAGATAACAGCCTTGGCTGTGGTAGATGGTCTTATCCCATTACCTGAGCTTTTGCAGTGGCCGAATCTTGGGTTTAACACTGGCGGCGGCTACCACACAGTGCTGCCAGAACTTGGAAGAAACCAACGCGATGAGTTTCGATTCGCTACAAGAGGAACTGATGGCGTGTGGAGGCTCAATATCGACCAGATTCGGTCTCGGGTTTTGACTCCGCTCTTGCAGAACGGAAAGACATACCAAAGCCATCTGATAGTCCAAGAAGCGTCTGGAGGCCGTCAGTTCTGGAAGTTCTCTCTGTCCATCGATGATTCGGGCAAAGCAACTCTCGTCGCACTCAAGAAGGTCAGGCAGCTGTGACTTCATGCTCACCCTTTGGCTCGCAGGTATTCGCTCACGATTATCCTCACCACTTCGGGGACCGTGTTTATCCTTCGCAGCTTCCTCTCTTTCTCCAAGTCCTCAATCATCTCGTCCGTCATCGCCACCGTTATCTTCTGCGTTGCCATGCTCCATTGGATGGCATAAGCAGGTTAATATACCTGCCGTGGTATGCTAATGGTGGCGTAAGATGTCTACCGTTCAAGAACTTGAGGCCCGCAAAGTGAGAGGCCAAGCGATTGCTGACGTTGAGTCAAACGTAAGGCGCATCGACGAGCACGAATACCGCGTAAAGTCGCAATCTGGGAACGGGGAATACCAAGTCGTCTCGACCGAAGTCGGATGGTATTGCGCGTGTCCTGACGCCATCACCCGCGTAATCAAATGCAAGCACATCTTCGCGGTCGAACTCTCGCTTGAGATTCGTCGGCGAATAGAGAACGCCAAGAGGATTGTGCCGCTCGACTACCAGTCGTGTCTCTCGTGCGGCTCTCCGAGCATCGTCAAGGACGGCCTTCTCCACAACAAGAGCGGAGACATCCAGCGTTACACTTGCAAGGGATGCGGCAAGAGGTTCACCCGAAACCTCGGCTTCGAGCACATGAGGGCGAAGCCAGAGGCGATAACGATGGCGATGCAACTCTACTTCACTGGCGTGTCTCTCAGGAACACCAAGAGGGCGCTAGCGCTCCGAGGCGTGAAGGTCTCCCATGTCGCGGTCTTGAAGTGGGTCCGCAAGTATGTCGCACTGATGGACGGCTATCTCAGCCAGATTACGCCCAAGGTCTCCGACACTTGGAGGACCGACGAGCTATACATCAAGGTCAAGGGCGACCAGAAGTATCTCTTCGCCATGCTCGACGACGAGACGCGATTCTGGATAGCGCAACAGGTGGCGGAGCACAAGGGGACGAGCGACGTAAGGCCCATGTTCAAGGAGTCGAAAGAAATCACTCAGAAGATTCCAAAGACCTTCATCTCTGACGGGGCTAACAACTTCCACGACGCATACCGCAAGGAGTTCTTGGACACCTACGGAGAGAAGCCGAGCGCGGTCCATGTCAGGCACATCCGCATGGCCGGAGACATGAACAACAACAAGATGGAAAGGTTCAACGGCGAGTTAAGAGACAGGGAGAAGGTGATGCGGTCGCTAAAGACTCAGGACACCGCCATCCTCAAGGGGATGCAGATTCACCACAACTTCATCAGGGAACACGAAGGGCTGGACGGAAGGACTCCCGCAGAGGCCGCCGGAATCACCGTCGAGGGAGCCGACAAGTGGCTTACGATAATCCAGAACGCGAAGCATCTCCAGTCGGTTAACAGCAAGGAGGGCGCGAAGGCGTGACCTCCAGAGAAGTTACCAGCACCCCTCCGAAGCCCGCAGTAACGCAAATATCAAGGGGCCCCACGCTGTCCTTCAATGAAGCTCTTCGTGAAGCACGAACTGCCCAGGAGGTTGAGGAGCGCGCAGGTCTACGTGGAGTTCCTCAACGCCTCGCTCTATCTTTCGGTCGACGGCTCGAAGGCGAGGATGATGGGAAGCATAGGATGCCAGCAAGGCAGGCCGGTTGCGATCACAGACAGAGAGTACTCCAGCTACAGGGCCTCCCACGACGTTGTGGGTGTCGTCGACCAGGACGACGATAGGGTCGTGCTGAAGACCGCTGAGGGCAACGAGGAGGAGTGGCTCCGACCGCGTTGGGTCCTCAACGGCGTTAGGCGGGCAAGGCAGACCGCGCCCTAGGCGTCAAACCGACGGCTGCCGCAGGCCCAACCGACTCTGTGAACGCGTCAAGGCCGGTCGACCCTCGAGGCTCATCCCGCTTGAAGAACTCTCCCGCCGGCTTGAATCCTGCGCTTGAGACCGCATCCCTCAAGCTGGCGATGACCTCTTCCCCGCACTCCAGCGCCGTCTTCGCATCCATCCCAGTCGACCGCTCGAACATCTCCTTAGAGGCGTAGTACCCTTGGAACCGCAGCACCCAGGGGTCAGCCGCTATTCGACGTCTTCCTTGGCGGGGGGCTCCCCTTCGCCATCCTCCGCCGGCTCCTCGATGACGAGCTCCTCCTCGACGACCTTCTCTCCCTTGTCGGTGAGCATCTCGTCGGTGGGGTACCAGTGCTTTTTCCCGTCGAGCGCCGTCATCTCGACCTCCGCAAAGCCCGCAAGAGTCCTCCCCGTGAGGACCCCGAGCCTGTGCTTGTCGGCGGGGATTGCAGCTTTCTTGACCTCGACGCCATCCTCACCGAATATAGCCTCCTTCGTCGGGCTGCAGTTGACCTTTAGACCTTTGGCGGGCCTGACTTCCATAGAACCCGCCCCAGAACGCCCTAGCAGTTCTTTATCAACGATTCGTCGGACGCGCCTAGACGAAGGAGCCGATTTCGGCCAGCAGCTTTCGAGTCTCCTCGAAGACGGACGCGGGACTCAGCGGCTGCCTCCCTATTGTGGCGAACGAGGCGCCGAGCATCATCGCTCCGGGGACCGCCGTGATGGGGTCTGGCGCGAGTATCAGGGCCACGCCCGCCTTGCGAAGCGTCCGGGAGATGGAGTTCGGTCTCGCGACCTCCCTCAGCCTCTTTGTCGTCTCAGCGTCGGCGAGGCGCCTTGCTACCTCCTCCCGCTCCTTCAGGACTCGGATTGCAGAGCTAGCGCTGGACTTTAGCAATTGACCTCGAAGATGGCTCTCGCTCACGACGCATGGATGTCTCAGCCCTAGCTTAACGGGGAGGGAGTCAAAAGACGTTGGCCACGGGCTCAAAATAAGCGACGACTTGGCTAGGCAGGTGCGGCCGTCGTCGTCGCCACCATCGATTTTCGCCTGCTCCTTGCCGTAAACATCCCGCCGAGCCCCAAGAGGACCAGGATCGCAAACGCGATCCCCTCATGCGTCATGAGGAGCATCTGGTCTGGGGACGAGAGTTCCCTGAAGCCCAACGCCACCTGAGCCAGGGTCAGCACGAACGCCAGCGCGTAGACCAGCCTTGACACCGTGGACGCCGGATTGAGAAAGATGCTCGAAGCCAGAAACGCGACCAAAGCGATCCCCCCTATCCCGATGAGCATGTGCGGGAGGATTATCATGCTCCCGCTCGGGTTGCCGGAACCAGTGAGCGCAAATCCGAGGATTATCTGGATCACGAGTCCGACAGCGCCGATCACTCCGGCGAGCGTTGTGTTGTTCAAGCTTCGGGCCTGCGGAGTCATCGTAAACAGGATTTAATACGTTTCCATCTGGTCAGTACTCCTTAACTACTCTCGCGCGCGTCCGAGAGGGCATGACGAAGCTGTCAAACGCACAGGTCGAGCGCGCGCTCGAGTACTTGGCAGGATGGCGGCGGGAGGGCGACTTCATCACGAAGGATTTCCACTTCCGGACCTTCCTTGCGGGGATAAGGTTCGTCGACGCGGTGGCGTTGATTGCGGAGGCCCAGGGGCACCACCCAGACATCCACGTAGTCTGGACTACCGTGACCCTGAGCATACAGACCCACGACGAGGGAGGGATTACAGAGTGGGACGTCGAACTCGCGAAGGCGATTCAGAAGCACCAGCCGCACGCAAAGAAAAAGAAAGCTTAGAGATTCAGGGCGGAACAACGATTAGGGTTGGCGCCGCGAATACTACGGTCGAGAGACTCGTCGAGAAGCCCCCATAGCCCGCTCCCGGGAACCTTCCGATAATTCTTATATACAACTCGAAGTTGTATACCCGCATCGGTGATTCGAAGTAAATGTCAACACAAGCTATCCCGGCTGTAACTTCTAGCGGACAGCCCGTCCTGATCCTAAAGGAAGGAAGCAACCAGTCCAGAGGCAAGGAGGCACAGAGAAACAACATCCAGGCGGCCAAGCTGGTCGCTGAGATCGTGAAGAGCTCCATAGGCCCCAGGGGCATGGACAAGATGCTCGTCGACTCACTCGGCGACGTCACGATCACGAACGACGGCGCCACCATGCTGAAGGAGATAGACGTGCAGCACCCGGCGGCGAAGATGCTCGTCGAGGTCTCGAAGGCCACGGACAACGAGGTCGGGGACGGCACCACCTCAGCGGTCATCCTGGCGGGCGCCCTCCTCGAAAAGGCAGAGGCGCTCATCGACAAGGGGGTCCACCCGACCATAATCGTTGAAGGTTACAACAAGGCCGCCGCCCAGGCGATCAGAATCCTCAACGACATCTCGGAGAAGGTGCCCGCGAACAGCAAGGAATCGCTCATCAAGATAGCCCGCACGAGCATGCAGACCAAGCTCGTCTCGCGGGAGTCACAGGAGCTGGCCGAGCTGATAGTCAGCGCGGTGCTCCAGGTCGCTGAGAAGACCGACGACGGCTACAGGGTAGACCTCGACAACATCAAGATAGAAAAGAAGCCGGGCGGCTCCCTCAAGGACACCGCGCTCATCAGGGGAATCGTCCTCGACAAGGAGGTCGTCCACGCGGGCATGCCCAAGAGAGTGGAGAAGGCGAAGATAGCCCTGGTAAACGCGGCCTTCGAGATAGAGAAGACCGAGTTTGACGCCAAGCTCAACATAAGCGACCCCTCGATGATGAAGAAGTTCTTGGACGAGGAGACCCGGATGCTCAAGGACATGTCCGACAAGGTCGTCGCCATCGGGGCCAACGTCCTCGTCTGCCAGAAGGGGATGGATGACATCGCGCAGCACTACCTGGCCAAGGCCGGAGTCCTCGCGGTGCGGAGGGCAAAGGAGAGCGACCTGACCAAGCTCGCAAAGGCGACCGGCGCGAGGATCGCGAACAACTTCGACGACCTCTCTGCGAAGGATCTTGGGTACGCTGACCTCGTCGAGGAGAGGAAGGTCGAGCAGGACAAGTGGGTCTTCGTGGAGGGATGCAAGAACCCGAAGGCGGTCACCATCCTCATCAGGGGAGGGACCCAGAGGATAGTCGACGAGGCCGAGAGGTCGATGCACGACGCGCTCATGGTCTCGAAGGACGTGGTCGAGAAGCCGGCGATCGTCGCCGGAGGCGGCGCCCCCGAGGCGGAGGTCGCGGCCCAGATAATGAAGTGGACCGAGAAACTCAACGGGAGGGAGCAGCTCGCGGCGCAAAAGTTCGCCGACGCGCTCGAGACCATCCCGATATGCCTAGCCACGAACGCGGGCCTTGACCCGATAGATACGATGACCGAGATAAGGTCGAAGCACGCCGAAGGAGGCAAATGGTTCGGAGTCGAGGCCAAGGAGGGCAAGGTCAAGGACATGTTCAAGGAGAACGTCCTCGAGCCGCTCAGCGTCAAGGAACAGATAGTAAAGTCGGCCACTGAAGCGGCCTGCATGATACTGCGCATCGACGACGTCATCGCTGCTGGCAAGTCGAAGGGTCCGTCAGGTCCGCCAGGCGGAGCCGGAGGCATGGGCGGCGGCGACGGCGAGTTCGACTAGCCGCTTTCCCCAAATCAGCCTGCGGGCGTGCGGAGGGCCCGCACGATCACTTCACGGCCAGCTTTCCAGCGTAGGTCAGCACGTCTAGCTGCGACCTGACGATCTCGTCTCGCTTCAGCTTGGCCACGTCAACGAACCTCAACTCGTCCCACGCGTCGCTGAAAGGGGAGGCCTCCCTCTCGCCCGTGAATATGAAACCCAGGTCCCAATGGTTGGATGTTCCTGACGTGTCCGAGAAGGTCAGGGGCCCCCCGAGGGCCTGGTTCCTGATTCCCAACTGCTCACGAAGCATCCTCCTCGCCGCTCCCTCGGGGGTCTCGAAGAGCATTAGGTGAGACGACGGGAGCATCCACCCGGAGGCGAACCCCTCCAGCTTCTTCCTGGGGATGGCCCCTATGTGGTCCCACTCAGAGTTCTTGTTTATCCTGCCCATGAGCACGTTATCGGGCTCGCCCTTCTTCGAGATGACCAGAAAGGCGGAGATGCACATCCCGCCCTGCGGCAGGGTGTTCATCCTCGGGGGAAGGGCGTCCTTGCTGAAAGCGGCGAACCTGCGGTCGGTCGTCACGAGGTCTTCCACCCGGCGCCTCTCTTAAGTGTTGGACGCAGGCGCGGAGGCCTTCGCCCTGTTCAGGTACCCGAGTATCCCCAGGACGCTCGCCCGCATCATGACGTTCACGTATCCCGGAAACCCGGGCGGGATGCCTGTCTCGGCCACGATCTTCCTCTTGAGCTCCTCCACGATCTGTTCGGGAGTCAGGTGCAGGTCGTTGAGCTTCCTCACGTCCTTCACCCACTCCTCGGTCTTCTCCTTGGTCCGGTCGATGACCAGGTTGACGTCCTTCCTGACCCCGTAGTGCGGGACGAGGAGCATCTTCGGGTCGGTCTGGCGCAGCGTCTCTAGGGTCTGCACCAGCTTCACCGGGTCGAGGCTGGGCGGAGGCGTCGTCGGCAGCAGCGTGGGGAACGAAGGGAAGACCATGCCCACCGCGTCGGCCGAGAAGAGAAGGCGCTCCTCCTCGAAGAGGACCGATATCTGGTGGGGCGCGTGCCCAGGCGCGTAGAGGGTCGTGAGCGTGGCGCCTCCCAGGTCGAGGTGGGACTCCGCACCTACCGCAGTTATCTTGTTCTTGTCGATCGGAAGGGGTTTCCCGTACATCTGGACCAGCTTCTCTCCGAAGAGGCTGATCGCGCTCTCCACGAGCTTCGTCGGGTCGACTAGGTGGGGGACCGCCCTCTCGTGAGCGATGACCCGGGCGCGCGGCATGTACCTGAGAAGGTGTCCTGCCGCCCCTGCGTGGTCGAGGTGGAGATGGGTGGGTATCAGGTAATCGACGCGGGAGGGCTCGATGCCGAGCTCCCGGAGCCCCTGCATGACGTTTCCGTACGTCGACGCGTAGCCGCAGTCGATCACCGCCGTCCTCCTTCCTCCCTTCACGACGTAGACAGCGACCGTACTGGAGTTCCCCATCCCAATGGTGTCGATCATGAACGCCCTGCCCGTTATCCTTGAGGAGACCATCTGCCCTCACGCGCTTCTCTGCCATCCCTTTCTAAACGTGGGGCCCCTGGCCTTGACTAACAGTAAATAGACGGGGATACCTCCACTGGGGCGGTAGCCAGGATTGCAGGACCACGACGTACTAGTCATCGGCGGAGGCTCCACCGGCTGCAGCATCCTCTACAACCTCGCCAAGATGGGGGTAAAGGAACCGCTGCTTGTCGACATGGCGCCGCAGCTCGCCTCAGGGCAGACCAGCAGGTCTACGGCGCTGGTCAGGACCCACTACAGCACCGAGATACTGACGAGGATGGCGCTCTCGAGCTACCGCTTCTTCAATGACTTCGGGCGGGAGCTCCCAGGGCACAGCGCCGGGTATGTGGAGACGGGACTCCTCGTCGGCGTCGACGAAGCGTCCGTCCGGGCGCTCCGCCAGAACTCGGCGATGCACAAGAGCCTTGGGATAGACTCCAGGCTGATGAAACCCGAAGAGCTGGCGGCGTCGGGCATCGAGCCGATGCTCGACGCGAACGCCTTCTCCCTCTTCGCCTACGAGCCCAACGCCGGATACGCAGAGCCGTCGGCGACCGCAAGCGCCTTCGCGTCTGCCGCCATCGAGCTCGGCGCGAAGGTCCTCACAGGCACGCGCGCCACCAAGATAGAGCGCGCCCCTTCGAAGGCAGGAGCGTATTCCGTCTCGACCACGCAAGGGCCCGTGAACTGCAGGAACATTGTCCTCGCCACCGGAGTCTGGTCGAAGCCGCTCTTCGCCGGGCTGGGCGTCGAGCTCCCCCTGAAGGTGTCGA
>Ga0307374_10004738_pt1 | contig 22479 bp, 22 predicted proteins | sample OX3MG_FD_202532 | JGI IMG/M metagenome (GOLD analysis project Ga0307374, IMG submission 202532) | Soil microbial communities from Risofladan, Vaasa, Finland - OX-3 | ecosystem: Environmental > Terrestrial > Soil > Coastal area > Acid sulfate soil | place: Finland: Risofladan, Vaasa | collected... | reverse complement strand
CTGGCCTCCCTGGCGGCCTCCTCGGGGCCGTCCAGAAGGGTGAAGAAGGCGCCACCGCTGCCGGTCATGGACCAACTCACCCCAGGGGTCGCCGACCTCAGACAGCCAAACCGCTCGGCGAGGGTGGAGGAGACCCTTAGGGCCGCGGGAAGTAGGGCACTGCCCAGAAGCGCTGGATCGGGCAGCTCACCGGCGTCCATGGATCGCACCACCGCCGCAGTGCGGTCGCCGGAGCTGAAGTCCTCGGGGCGCACGGCGCCGTACGCAGCAGCGGTCGAGACCTCCCCTAGGATGGCGACCAAGAACACCCCTTTGGTCAGGGGCGCTAGGGGAGCGAGGACATCTCCCACTCCGCCCACCACTGCGGCCCCGCCGACCAGCGCAAACGGGACGTCGGCTCCGCATTGGAGCGCAATCTTGAGCAGCACATCGTCGGTGGGCCCCCGCGCGGCCAACCTGATCAAGGCTGCGGCGTCGGCTGAGCCTCCGCCCAGCCCGCTCTTAGTGGGGATCCGCTTCTCCAAGACGAGCCGGGAGATCGGGTCCGCCCTTCCGGATGACCGGAGCAGCGAGACGGCGCGCATCAGGATGTTCTGCTCGCCGTGGGGAACCTGAGCACCATGGGGTCCCGCCACGGTGAGGCGGCACGGATTGAGCCAATCGGTACCTTCGACCTCGACCCCGACAACGTCGCTCCAGCCGATCGTCTGAGAGACCGCGGCCAACTCGTGATATCCATCAGCCCTACGCCCCGTCAGCTCGAGGGTCAGATTCAATTTCGCGGGGGCGCGACCAAGGCGCAACACCGGACCTACTCTAACGTGCGGAGCGGCGGACCCAAGTGAGCTTGCTATACTTCGAGTCCTGCCTGGTTGTGGGATCAGGATTCTCAGGTTGCGCCCACCGGCGTCAACGGTCCGCGAGGAGAAATTGGCCAACAGCAGTTCGGCGCGTAAGCGCATCCGGTCGTCCCAGCGCAAGCACGAGCAAAACCGAGGGGTTCGCTCGGCGGTGCGCACGGCGGTTGCCAAGGCGCGCCGAGCCGTGGGCCAGGAATCGCCGGATGAGAGTCAGGCGCTGATTAGTCTGGCCACGTCAGCGCTGGACAAGGCGGCTGAGCACGGTATCCTGCATCGTCGCAACGCCAGTAGGCGCAAGTCGCGCCTCATGCTCATGGCCGCCAAGGCGACAGCGGAACAGGGCGCGGCAGCAGCTGAGGCCGCGCCCAAGCGGAAGGCTCCTGCGGCGCGCATCAGCAAGGCCGCGGCGGGAGCGAAGAAGTCAGCCTCTGGTACCAAGGCCAGGACCAAGACCGAGCGGACAGCGGCACGGACACGGCGCACCGCCGGCACTTCCGGAGCCGAGCGCTCCTAACCCAGGCCCCGAGCCCCTGGTTGCGCCTGCAGCTCAGTGGCCATGCTCGCGATCAGGGTCTCCAATCCCTGACGGTCGTCGACCAATCCAGCCCTCACCCTCCAGTCGAGCTCGGAAAGTTCGATCAACCATCGCCTGAGCCTTGTAGCTCCGGCCCTGGACAGTTGTGCGCCCAGCCGCTCCAGACGCCAGCTGGTGGCCGATCGCCAGCTCTCCTTCTCGGCGGGATCGGAGAATGAGACCAGGTCGCGCAGCACTCGCGCCAGCGCGCCCATGATCAGTGGCGTCTGAATCTCTGGTCGACCCATCAGCTGCTCCAGTTTGGCCCCCACGCTGCCAGGTCGACTGAACAAGGCGTCGGTGAGCCGGTACAACTCGGTCGTCGGGGCTGAGGTTATCAGCAGGTTGGCCACCTCTCCCGTGATCCGAGACCCGTCCCTCGAGTAGAGGTCGAGCTTGTCCAGTTCCATCTCGAGACACCCCATGTCCGCTGTGGCCACTTCGGTCAGGAGCTGTAGCGCCAATGCTGGTAGCGTGAGCCCTCTGGCGGCGGCCCGCTCCTCGACCTGCCGCCTCAACTCCCTGCCCCTCGGCCTCGAGACCAGGCGGATCTCGCCACCCAGAGCTCGGATCCCCTTGAGGACTACCGAGGTTGAGGGGAGTGCCGCTCGCAGGACGACGACCACAGCGGTCGTCTCGGCCCGCAGCTTCAGCACCGACAGCAGCCTCGACGCGTCATTCTCCCTTTTGCCACTCTCCTTTGGCTGGGCGGCCCGCCGCGCCGGTTTGAAATGCGGCGGGTCCCAAAGCAGGACAACTCGACGAATCGCCAGGAAGGGCGGGGTGGCAAGGCTCTGGTGGATCGCATCGAGATCAAAAGATTCCTTGAATTCCTCCAGTCCGAGTTCGGAGACCAGATCTGCGCAGAGCCCATCCCGCATGCCCTGGGCTTCCGTCGTCACCAGAAAGGGGTCGTCGCCGTGGATGAGCAAGAGTGGCTCCAGCATCAGTCGATTATCAGCGGCGGAGGGTCGATCACGATGGGAAGTTGCCATAGGGGGCCTCATCCCGTCAGCATTGGGGCGCAGTGCTGCTGTCAGCTTTCCCGGTTCCACAACCACGACTGCCCTTTGGTACCCTTGGGGCTGAGATTGCTATTGGGGCAACCTTCCTGATTCACATCGTGGTCGTCGGCTTCATCCTGGGCGCGGCTGGCATCACCCCATTCATGGAGCTGGCCGGCAGACGGCGAGGCGGCGATGAGAGATGTTTGCGCTACGCCCGAAGCCTGTCTCATTCCATCCTGTATCTGTACAGCTTCGGTGCCACCTGGGCCGTCTTCGCCGTGGTCCTCCTGACCGGGCTGTACGGCCGCCTGATCGGCACTCTGTTGAACCTGCTGCTGTTGCCCCTGACGATCGCCTTTGCCAGCTTCTTTGTAGGGGTGCCGCTGCTGCTCGTCTACGTCTACAGGTGGGACAAGATGCCCCCCCGGCTGCACCTGGCGGTAGGCTTTGCCTTCGCGGCCATCCAGTTCCTCTTCCTTTTCATGATCGTGCAGCTGGATAGCTACGCCCTGACTCCCGGAACGGCCGTCAGTGCCGCTCACGCGATGTTCTCCCCGAGCTATCCGTGGCTGCTGCTGCACTACGCGGGAGGCACGCTGTCATGGTCGGCGCTGTTCCTGGCCGCGGTCGCGGTCTGGAGAGGACGTCGAGCAAAGTCCGACGCCGAGGTTGTCTTCCAGCGGTGGGCCGCCCGGGTCAACTTCGCGATCGGGTCGATATTCCTGCTGGCGCAGCCCATCACCGGCTTCCTGCTGGCGGGGACCATCAAGACCAGCGCCCCCGGGGTCTTCGACAACCTCTTCATCTTTGGGTCGGGGTCCATGTTCATCGGCCAGGTGGTACTGCTGGCGGTGGTCGTCCTGGGCTCGAACCTGGTCTTCTGGCTGCATAACCAGGAGAACCCGGAGGGCGGCCTGGCGGCGACGCTGACGGTGGTGGCCCTCCTGGGCATGGCAGGAACGGCACTGCCCGCCTCGATCATTCCACCGCAGGTGGTGCTGCTCCGCTACGTCGCCCTGCTCATCGCCTTCCTGGCGACCGCCGCCAACCTGGTTCTCTACATACGATCGCTGCGGGGATCTGGGCTCACCACCCCCAGACTCACTCCTGCCGCGGGCCGGGCGATCGTGATGGTGGGACTGGCAGCCGCTGTGCTTTCGATCTACATGGGAGTGATCAAGGAGAACTCCAAGCTGCCATGTGGGATTGACCAGACCACCGGCCAGAGTGCCTGCCTGCTCAGCCTGCATCAGTCGACCCAGAACTTCGACGCCGCCCCAGGTGTGCTGCCGTGAACTATCAGGACTTCGAGTCGGCCTGGTATCTGGGACTCATCATCACCGGATTTTTCGTCATCGCTCTGATGGGCTCCTGGATCTCTCTGAAGCGGACCCGGCAGCTCTTCGCCGAAGGTGACCAGATGTCGGCCTGGATGACCATAGGGGCCAGCGCCTTCACGCTGCTGTTCTTCTTAGGGCTCTGCATGGCCCTGCTGATTCTCATAGTGGTGCAGGGCAGTGGCTGATAAGGAAATGTCGATCGCCCAGAAGCGGATCTCGCGCCGCAAGTTCATGATCCTCGGCATCAACGCCGCCGGTGCGGGAACCGGACTGCTGATCGCGGCTCCGATCGTCGGCTCCATCCTGAGCCCCGTCTTTTACAAGAGCAAGTACCCCTGGGTCATGGTGGCGGACATCCAGCATGTGCCGGTCGGCGTTCCGACCGCCTATGTCGTGATGGTCGATCAGGGGGGGGATTCCTGGCAGGTGCCCAAGGTTCCGCGCACGGTGTACGTGGTGAAGTTGAACCTCATCAATCAAGTCCAGCTGATCGCGCTCTCGAACGTCTGCACCCATATGCAGTGCGACGTCCACTGGGACATCAACCTCAACATCTTCTTCTGCCCTTGTCATGGCGGCGAATACAGCATGAACGGCACCAACATCGGGGGACCGCCGCCCCAGCCGCTCTTCCGGTATCAGCACAAGCTGGTAGGCAACACCTTGTTCATCCGCGATGTTCTGGTCGGGGGAAGCTGAGTTGGCGGACGAATTGCAACGCAGCGCGCTGCTGGGCAAGCTCACCCGCCCCGTATCCGGTCTGATGGCCACCACGTACCGGTGGGTGGACGAGCGCCTCGGCGTCACCGACCTGGTCCACCAGCTCCTGTATGAGGCGGTGCCGAGGCGAGGGGCCTGGGCCTACTCGCTAGGCAGCGCCACCTTGATCCTCATAGTCCTGCAGATCACCACCGGGATATTTCTGCTATGGACCTATGTCCCGTCGACGACCGAGGCGTGGCAGAGCCTCAACTTCATCGAGTACCACGACGAGTTCGCAGCCATCGTGCGGGGCATGCATCTCTGGGGCGCCTATGTGCTCTTCGTGGTGATCGGGCTGCACATGGTCCGCACCTTTGTCAGCGGCTCCTACAAGAAGCCTCGCGAGTTGAACTGGATCATAGGGGTCGTCCTCTTCCTCTTGGTTTTGGGGTTGGGCATCACCGGGGCGATGCTGCCCTGGGACCAGGCCGCCTACTGGACGGCTGTGGTGGTGACCCACGTGGTCAGTTACCTCCCCATCTTTGGCACCCAGGTGCAGGAGATTCTGCGCGGGGGCCCCCAGATGGGGCCGGCCACGCTAACCCGGTTCTTCGCGATTCACATCTGGCTCCTGCCGGCGCTCCTGGTGCCGATGATCGGGCTCCATCTCATCCTGCTGCGCCGCCACGGCGAGCACGGCTCCTGGGTCAACTACGAAGGGGTGGAGGAGGAGACCGAGGCCGAAAGGGCCCAGCGGATGGCTCACGCGGAGGCGCCCTACCCAGCGCTCCCCAGTGACCCAGGGTACGCCGTGCCCATGGATTTGGACGAGTTCTTCCCCTCGCAGGTGTTCAAGGACGCCGTGGTCAGCTTCGGCCTGGTTCTCCTGATATTCGTCATGGCGGTCGTGATCGGGGCTCCTCTGGAGCGTGCGGCCAACCCGGCGGCGCTGAACTACGTGCCCACGCCGGAGTGGTTCTTCCTACCGCTGGACCAGCTGCTGGTGCAATTCCCGCAGGCCTGGATGATCCCCGTCGGGGTCTTCATCATTCCCGGGATCGGGACCACCCTGCTCATGCTGGTACCCTTCCTGGATCGCACCCCTGGTCGGGAGCCGTGGCGGCGACCTGAGGTCATGGTGCCGGCGCTCTTTGTAGTCCTGTTCTTGGTCTTCGAGGCTCTCTTGGCCGTGAACCGGCTCTTCAACCTCTGATATGTCACTGCTAGCCTCCACCACCCCTCAGCTCACCCAGGTCCCGATCTCGACCGGAGTAGCTACCGCCCTTGTGGCTCTGCTCATGCTTACGCATATCCAGTTCGCAGCCTGGCAGCAGGGTGGCTACATCATCCTGGCGGTTAGCGACTTTGTCGGGTGGAAGCGCAAGAGCGCCCACTACGACCGTTTCTCCAAAGGGCTAGTCACCGCTCTGGGAGCCACCTTTGCGATCGGTGGTTCGCTCGCCATCTTCGCGGTGATGATCCTGTTCCTGGGCCTCTGGGGGCATTTCTTCGTGGACCTGCAGAAGGTTCTCTTCTGGCCCTTCGTAGCTGAGGCGGCGGCCTTTATCGGGGAGATAGCCTGTCTCTACCCGCTGTACGCCAGGTGGGACCGGCTCGGCCACGTCCGCGGGCTGAGGGTGGGGCTGGAGCTCCTGCTTTTCATCAACGCCTCCCTGCAGATGCTATTGATCAACGTGGTGGCCTCTTACATGCTCACTCCCAGGCCAGCGTTCGACCTCCCGGCGATACTGCTCAACCCGACCGAGATTCCTTTGGAGATCCACCGCTTCGTGGGCAACATCGCCTGGGCCGGGGCGGTGATCGCGCTGGTGGCTGGAATCCGGTTGCTCCTGCGCAGCGGCCGCCGGCCCGACCTTCGGCCCTATCTGGACTGGATGGGTCACTACGGCCTGATCTATGCAATCGGGTTCACGATCGCCCAGCCGTTGGTGGGCTGGGAGTACGCCAAGGAGATCCAACTTCACTCCTACGCCTCTTGGTACGACATGATGTTGGGGGGGCTCAGCGTAGCCTTCTTGTTTCAGGTCTTTCTGCTGGGCTCGATCTTCACGGTCGGCATCTTCTATCTGTGGCGCCGGGTTCGCGCCAGTGGATTTCGGTCTCCTGCGTTGGCGGTTTGCACCGTGCTCTCATTTGCAGCTTGGCTGCTGATCGCGACCCCTTCCTCGCTGGCATGGAGCTACGAGAGTGTCTTTGCAGCCAACGCCAACGTGCCCATCTGGCAGGGGGGCCTGCTCATTCCGTGGGGAGCGATGATCCCTTGGAAGCTGACCGCCCTGGTTGCGTTCACCGGGGTCACCATCGTGGCGCTCACGATCTATCTGAAGTACGCCAGCAGAGGCAAGTTGCGCTGGGGGGACGCCGGCCGCGGACAGGCATTCTCCCTGATCGCAGTTGGGATCTCGGTCTCGTTGATCATGGCTCTGATGGGGTTCATTCGGGAGAGCAGCCGCGGACCGTTCCTCATCACCAACCACATGTTGATCAACCAGCAGCAGAACTTCAGCCCCCCGTCCACCAATGGGCCCGCCCTGAACGGCCCTGCGAGCAATGCGGGTGTCTCCATAATCCTGCCCACTGAGTTGCACCCTTGAAGTTGGTCTTCAGACCGGTCCACAAGCCCACCGACGAGTTTGCGGAGGTCACCAGGCCGCCGATCTCCAGGACGATGGAGACCTACTTGGAGGTCCACTCCTTCGGCTTTCCGGACCGCCCGACGGCGGCGAACCTCCCCGTGTCCGTGCGGCTGGCGGCGGTCGGCAAGCTCATCCACGAGCGCCTTTCGATTCTGAGCGATGTCCTGCGACGGCTGGAGAACATCGGCTGGGATGTCCATACCGAAGGGGACCTGGTGGTGGTCTTGACTGCACTTCCACTCGAGGAGGGCTGGGCGGTTCTGGGTCGCGAGGGAATCAGCGACCACATCATGGGTCTGGCGGAGAAGGGGTCGGACACTCTTCCCCCGCAGGGACTTGCCGGAGGCGGAGAGACCTCCTAGCCTGGGGTTCGCGGCGGCTCCTAACGCGCGCTGGCCCTCACCCCAGCCTCAGCGGCTTGCCCCTGTCCCCGGCGCCACTGGTCGAGCGCTGTCCCCGGCCGAACGCTGAGCTTCATGCGCCCAGCATGGTCCATCGGGCCAGGGGGCCCGTCCGAGGCACGTGATGGGCGCAGCACGACCAAGATGGTGGGCCGGAGGCGCTCATGCTGCGGCGGATCGACCTTCTATTGTGTGGGCGGACGGCTGCCCCCGTGGCGGGTAAGGTAGACTGCGGCTTCCGCGCGCCTGGCGACCTCGAGCTTCGCGAGGATGCCGGAGACGTAGTTTTTCACAGTCTTCTCCGCTAGGTGCAGCTCTGCACCGATCTCCCGGTTCGTGCGGCCCGCGGTAATCAGGGCGAGAATGCGCTCCTCCCGCGACGAGAGCCGCGCCAGCTTCTCGTCGCGTACGAGCTGGCGCGCGGAGCGCCACTGGTCCAGCACCACCTTGGTGACTGCAGGGTCGAGCATGCTTTGGCCGGCTCCGACGGCGCGGATAGCCTCGATAATCTCGCGGCTGCGGATCTCCTTTAGAAGATATCCCGCTGCACCCGCCATGATGGAGGCGAAGAGCGCCTCGTCGTCGGCGAAGGAGGTCAGCATCAGGACCTGAGTCGTGGCGTTGCGGGCGCGGATCTCTCGGGTAACTTCGATGCCGCTTCCCTCCCCCAAGCGGACATCCATCACCACTACATCAGGACGGCTGCGCTCCGCCTCTCGAATGGCGGACCGCTCGTCGTCTGCCTCAGCTACGACCTCGAACTCCGGAACCGCACTCAGCACCGCACGAAGCCCTTTGCGAACCAACTCGTGATCGTCGACGAGCATGATCCGCAGCCGCGCTGGGCGGGTGTCCAGGGTCTCATTCAAGAGGCAGAACCACTCGCACAATTGTCCCACCCTGGGGTTCGGAGCGGACCGAAATGGTCCCCCGCAGCCGGGCGGCGCGCTCTTCCATGTTGCGGAGTCCTTGCCCCGCAGGGCGCCTGGCGGAGGGGACGAAGCCCTCGCCATCGTCCTCGATGGTCAAAATTGCTCTGCCTCGGAGTCTGCGCAAGCTGATCTGACAGGAACTGGCCTTGGCGTGGCGGCTGACATTTGAGAGCGCCTCCCTGATCATCTGGACCAGATCCGGGGCGCGAGCGACCAAGCCATCGGCGACCCGGTCATCTACTTTGACCGTGGTGACTAGGCCGCTGCGCGCCTCAAATTCCATGGCAAGTAGTCGAACCGCGTCACCGAGCGGGCGGTCCGCCAGGATGTCCGGGCGCAAGCCGAAGATGTAGTTGCGGAGATCCCTCATGACTTGGTCCAAGGCGCCCACCGCTCGTTCGATGCTGAGCTCGACCTCCGCGGGCCCGGCAGCAAGGCTGATCGCCTGCAAACCCATACCGACTGCGAAGAGCGATTGGATGACCCCGTCATGGAGCTCCTTGGCGATCCGCTCACGCTCATCGAGGAGAACCAAGCGTTGTAGCTCCCCCTGCGCTCGGGCGTACTCGAGAGCCACGGCCGCCTGGGCAGCGAAACTCTCGATCATGCGAACCGCTTCTGCCGGCGCGGGGCGTTGCCCCGATCGGCCGATCACACTCAGCACCCCAAGGCATCCGTTCCGGCCGGTCAGGCCGACCAAGATAGCCGGTCCCCCGGGCGGTCGTTGCCTGTTCTGGGCAGCCCGCGGATGCACGGCCGGCGTAGTGGGAGTCACGATCGAGCGCCCGGTCCGTAGAACCTCATCGGCCTGGCTACCCGGCGGCAGCAGAGGTTGGCCGCCGAGTTGTGCCACCCCCTGACCAGAGGTGGCCTCAACGCGCAGGAGTCTGCCCGCGGCTTGCCCCGTGGGCAGGGCGATGAGGGCAGACTCGCCATCCAGCAGCTTGCGAGCACTTTCAGCCACCAAGCTCAGGGTCTGTGCGATCGGGGAGCCGGAGATGGTCGCATTGGTGATGGCTTGGGCAGCCGCCAGCCATCGCTCGCGGGACAGTGCCTCCTCGTAGAGGCTGGCATTGGCGATCGCCACCCCGGCCTGGCTGGCCAGCGTTGTCAGCGCGCGTTCGTCTTCGGCGTTGAACTCTGGTGCCCCTCTCTTCTCGGTGAGGTAGAGGTTGCCGAACACTCTGCCGCGCGCGATCACCGGTGCCCCCAGGAAGGATGTCATCGGCGGGTGCTGCGGTGGAAAGCCGACCGCTCGAGGGTCGGCAGAGATGTCGGCTAGGCGCAGCGGGTGCGCTTGGTCGAGGATGACCCCGAGGATGCCCCGGCCCGCGGGCAAGGCCCCGATGCGTCGCCGCTGGCGTTCGGAGAGCCCGTGGGTGATGAACTCGGCCATTGTGCCGTGCGGCCCCAGCACCCCCAATGCACCGTAGCGGGCGGAGGTCAGCGCGCACGCAGCCCCCACGATCCGTGTCAGGACCGCTGGCAGCGAAAGTTCGGAGGCCAGGGCGAGTCCGGTCTCCAGAAGCGCGTCGCGAGGATCGAGGGCATCTGTGGTCACCAGTGGTGGGCAGTATCTATCATCCCGCTCGGTCTGAGGTGCTCTCACCGAAGGGCCGAAGGTCCCGACAAATACAGGACCTTCGCCCCTAGTCCTCTCGGGTGGTTCCACCTACTGTTGGCTGTGGAACACGAGCGAGTACTGGATCGCCAGAAGGAGAACTAGGGCATGGCCTTGCCACTTCGGGAACTGCCGGTGCGGGATCTACCGAGTGAGCTCCGACCTCCGTCCCGCGAAGGGCAGGAGGAGCACTTCGGTCCCACCGACGTCCATCTCGACATATCGCGGGCACCCCTGGTTCGCCGAGCCTTGAAGAGCCGACCGTTTCAGTTCATGCTCATCCTGCCCAACCAGATCATTTTCTGGCTGGTGATCGTCACCGGGCTGGTGGGCATAGTCTCTCCGACGCGGAACTTCGCCACCGTCATCACCTGGTACATCTGGTTCTGCGCAGTCTTCCTCCTCATGGTTGGAATCGGCCGCGGTTGGTGCGCGATGTGCCCGTTCGGCGGTCTTGGGGAGTGGGTCCAAAGGCACACCTTCTGGAAGCGCCACGCGGTTCCCATCGGACTCAATCTGCGTTGGCCCCAAGCGCTGACCAAGTGGGCCCTGCTTCCCTCAGTCGTGATGTTCCTCGGCCTGACATGGTTCGAAGAGCACTTCAATATCGCCGCGCCGGGCGACCCTCGCTTCACCAGTTTCCTTGTCTTTTTCGTCATCGGGTCGGCGCTCCTGACCTTCTTGATCTTCGAGCGCCGCACGTTCTGCCGATACCTCTGCCCCCTGACCGCTCTCATTGGCACGGTAGGGTCCACAGGCATGGTTGCCGGTATGCGAACCCGGGATCGTGAGCGTTGCATCACCTGCCCGACGAAGGATTGCATGCGGGGCAGCGAGCGGGGCTATCCCTGCCCTTGGTACGAGTGGCCCGGCAGTGCCACCTCGAACCTGATGTGTGGTCTCTGCACTGAGTGCATAAAGAACTGCCCCTACGACAATGTCGGGATCTTCCTGCAGAAGCCCCTGACCTCGGTCATCGCTCCAGTGCGGCGGCGCATCGACGTAGCGTGGGGGGTCGCCATTCTATTTGGGCTGGTGATCTTCCAGCAGCTCAACGCGCTACCGTTCTATGCTCCACTCGACCTCTGGCTGAATCGCACCACGGGCTTCCCCGGCTATCCGAATCCCCTCGACTACTTGGGACTTATCGCGGTGGTCGCCTTGTTGGTTGGGGCGTACGCCTGGGTGGCTCGGGAGCTGTTGGCAAAGCGTAGCGTGGCCTTCGCGAAGTCGATCCGGCGAGTGCCGGGCAGGGCGGGCACATTCGCTGACTGGTTCGCACCGTTGGCCTATGGATTCATCCCTCTGATGGCCTCCGACTATCTCTCGCGCCAGTTGCCCCGTCTGTGGTACCACGGCGCGCGGATCATACCGGCACTCTCCGATCCATTTGGGTTCGGGTGGAACCTGTTCGGAACTGCCCATTCATCCCTTTACAGCTTTCAGATCTTGTCGCCGCGCGGGGTCGTCATCAGCCAGGTGATCGTCACCGCCATTGGCACCCTAGGGGCCGCCTACGCCACGTGGCGCATCGCCGGTCGCGATCTCGGGCCTTTGACTGTTCACTTGGGGCGACTGCGGGCGGTGAGTACGGCAGCTGTGTGCCTCTGCGGGCTCGGCGTGGCCGTGCTATACGTGACCATGGGGGGAGCGCCGTGATTGTTCTGAGCCGATCGCCATACCTTAGCGCGGGACCGATTTGATGACGACCCAGTCCCCGACCCGCGAAGTGTTCGCGCCGGTGCCACCCGCTGGCGAACATGCCTTCGTCCATGTTGACCCGGAGCGGTGCGTGGGGTGCCAGGAGTGCGTGGTCCGTTGCCCCACAGAAGCGTTGCGGTTGGACCACGAGAACTGGATTGCCCAGGCAGACGATCGTCTTTGCGTCGGCTGCCGCCAGTGTGAGCGGGTGTGCCCGTTCTCCGCGATTCGAGTCACCGGTCCGGTCGTCGTCGGACCGCGGCGGGAGGTGCCCGCAGTGTGCGAAGGCACCCTGCTGGGGAGCGTTCGCGAGGTGAAGCGAGGCTTGCACAGCTGGCGTGAGGCGGTGGCGGAAGCTGAACGCTGCCTTAGATGCCCAGATCCAACCTGCCTCGAGGGTTGTCCGGCCCACAACGACATCCGGGGGTTCATTGCCGCCGTCCGGGATCGTGACCTGGGCGCGGCCCACGCCATTCTGCGAGAGACCAGCGTGCTCCCTGATATCTGCAGCCGGGTCTGCGACCAGAGCGTGCAGTGTGAAGGGGCTTGCTCGTGGGCCCTCGCTGGCGGGGAGCCCGTTGCCATCGGCCAGCTTGAGAGGTTCATTGCTGACCGGGCTGACGTGCCGCCTTTGGAGAGGACCTCCAGCGATGGGCTGGGCCTATCGGTGACAGTGGTGGGGTCGGGACCGGCCGGGTGCGCCGCCGCCTGGGGGTTGCTCGCCGGCGGTGCCAGTGTGACGATGCTGGAGCAGGACGAGCGCCCCGGAGGGGTCCTGCGATGGGGGATTCCCGACTTCACCCTGCCAACGGCGATTGCGGAGCGACCCGTTGCGGCTCTCTTGGCGGCCGGACTGAATCTGCGCACTGGCACAACGGTGGGCCAGGACATCACTCTGGAGGCGTTGCTTCGCGAGAACGACGCCGTGATACTTGCCCAGGGAGCGTCCGTGGCCATCGTGCCACCGATTCCCGGTACCGAGCTGCCGGGGACTGAGGATGCCACCGTTTTCCTGGATCGGGCCAAGCGCGCGCTACTCGCCGGTGAACTGCTGCCGGAGATCGGCGCTGGCGCTAGAGTCCTGGTCATCGGCGGCGGCAACACGGCGATGGACGTGGCCCGTACGGTTCGGCGGCTCGGTGCCGACGCGATCGCCGTGGAGTGGATGGACGAGCGGTTCACCCGGGTCCGGCCGGACGAGCTCGCGGAGGCCCGGGAAGAGGGGGTCGACGTGCGCTTCTCCACTACCGTCCAGAGTCTGGAGGGCGACTCGATCGGGGTCTCCTCCGCGCTTCTCCAGCGGACCCGTCAGCGGCGTGTCGGAGACCGACCTCAGGTTCTGGCTGGGGCGCCTGAGCGCATTCCGGTCAACCGAGTGGTGTTCGCGCTGGGGTATCGAATCGCCAAGGATGTGGGTGGGGGAGTTGTCGAGCTACCACTCCCGCCGGTTGATCTTCGGCACGCCATTCCACCGCGCCGGTGGCTGGCCAGCGGCATCTTGGCGGGGGGCACGATCGGGGCTCAAGCGCTTGCTCGGGAGGTAACTTTGGCGGTGGCGGAATCGCCGGCACAGGGTGGTGGCTGGGGGCGTCTCCTGCGGCGCAGGCGGGCCGGGGGAAGAACCTCCAGGAAGAATTGGTGGACCTGGCTTTGGCGCCAACAGGCGGCAGTGGGGCTCGATGCGGCACAGGTCCCGAGAGGGGATCGCATCTGGGTTGTGGGCGACGCTTTGGTCGGTCCCGCGACCGTCGTCGGTGCGATGGCACAGGGCAGGGAAGCGGCGAGGGCGGTGCTCGAGACATGCCGACCCCGGACCCAGCAGAGCATGTGACCGAGACCGGAGGCGGACCGATTGGTCGGACCGGTCAGACGGAGCGGCGCGATCCCGTCAGCACCAGCCTGACCGGGACCATCGGTCAGGTGCTCCGTCCCCCTCTGAGGGATCGCCGGTTCTGGGCCATTCAGGTCCTGATCCTGGCTCTGGTAATCGGCCACCTTCTGTTGGACATCCACCCGGCGTGGCGACCGGCAGGGATGCCCGATTACCCTACGGTCGGCCTCTTTCTTCTGCCGGTAATCTACGCCGCCCTTAAGTTCGGGCTTGGTGGCGCCTGCGCTAGCGCCGCATGGGGAACTCTCCTGATGGTGCCCGACCTGTTTGTGGTCGATACCCGGGCCGACCTGTGGGCGGATGCCACGCTGCTGGTGTTGACCTGCATCGTCGCGGTGGCGGTTGGCCAGCGAGTCGAACGCGAGGCGCTGGCCAAGCGCCGCGCCGACGATGCCATTAGGGCGCACCGCGCGGCTGAGGCGCGCTTTCGAGCTCTGTTCGAGGCCAGTCCGGCACCCACTCTGGTCGCCGATAGCTCTGGCGCCTTGCGAGAGGCAAACCCGGCTGCGAAGACCCTCTTCGGCCCCCGGGTCGGTCGACGCCAGCTTGCCGATCTGGTCGGACAGGGGGTGTCTCGGCGGCTCCTAGCCCAAACTCCGCCGAAGCTGCTTCCCATAGACGGGCCGGGAGGCGCCAGACGTATGCTGCGCGCGATCTCAACGCTGGTGACCGATAGCGGCGGCGACCCGCTCCTGCAGATCATCCTCCAAGACGTGACCGAGGACGCGGAGCGCCAACGGCTAACCGAGTCATATGCGCTTCAGGTAGTCCACGTTCAGGAGGACGAGCGCCGGCGGATCGGCCAGGACATCCACGACGAGCCTTTGCAAACGCTGATCTATCTTTTGCGGCGCTTGGAGTCGATCTCAGACGAAGACGACCTCCCGCACGCCAGACGGAGCGACCTAAGTACTATCCGGGAGGCTCTGGTGGGTGTTGTTGTTCAACTTCGCCAGCTAGCAGACGGGCTCCGACCGCCGGTGCTGGACGACCTCGGACTGGGCGCGTCGCTGCGTCAGCTGGTGGCCGGGTTTGTCGAGCGCTCACCGGCTGAAATCAGTCTGCAGGTCGGTGGGGGCGCAGCAGAGCTCGGGTGGGATCGGAAGACGGACCTCTACCGGATCGTCCAGGAGGCGCTCCGCAATGCGGAGCGCCACGCCCAAGCCGCGCACGTGAAGGTGGAGGTGACGTTCTCCAAGCGGACGGTGCGCTTGAAGATCCAGGATGACGGGCGGGGCTTCGACCTCCACTCGGTGGTACCCGGACTAGGTCTGCGTGGCATGCAGGAGCGCGCCGCGCTTTCGAAAGGGCATCTCGAGGTCGAGTCGTCGCCTGGGCACGGTACCACGGTCCGCCTCTTGATGCCGCTGGCGGCCGCCCACGGGCCGGGAGAGGGGCGAGGGGAGCATCGACCTCAGCGGGTCAGACCAAGCGGAGGCGGGCACCTCCAGGTCAGAATGGCTCCTGAGGGGCAGCTGGAAGTTGACCCCGGTGAAGTTAGGGCAGATGTGGACCGCAGGATTGGGGACGAGCTGCTAACGGGGCGATCCGATCGGGTGACGCGCTCGGGCGTGCCTGGGTAGGTTGGTTGCGATGTTCCTTCGCTATTACTGCGAACTGCCAGCGGCGTACGAATTGATCGAGCCTCGGCTGATCGATCATCCCGAGGCCTGGCTGCCCGGTCTGGCGACGCGGGCGAATCGTCGTGGTGAGCTTCTCCTGGCCGAAGTCGGCTTCGACCTTGGTCACTACCGAGTTGGCAAGCAGGTGGAGATGTGCTTTCGGGCCCCGCTGCGTACACCCGGGCGTACGGTATTACCACTAAGCTGGGTGGCGACCGGACCGCAGGCGCTGTTCCCAGCCTTCGACGGAGAACTGGAGCTGGGTGCTCTGGGGAGGAGGTGTACCCAGCTCGTGATCAGCGTCAACTACCGCCCCCCCCTCGGGGCCGTCGGCCGCACCGTCGACCGGATGGCCCTCCACCGCTTCGCCGAAGCGACAATCAAGGACTTCCTGGATCGGACTGGCGAAGCCCTACGAAGGGCTGCGGCCGCGCCGACCCGGGTACGCCGGTCGGACCGGGCCGATGAGGCGGTCAGCCAGCAGTCCAACTGAGTTCAAGAGGGCGGGTCGAGGGCGACAGCTGCCTGGAGATCGGTCAGGGCTCAGGCGCTAGATTGCCGGAAGTTGACGCAATAATCGCTCGGCCAGAGTTGCCGTCGTGCACCAGTGGGGTGGCGAGCCTCCGCTCCGCAGCGAGGGACGAATGACGGGTGTCGGTCGCGAGCGCTGAGCATCCCTATTGGAAGAGGCGGATGGCGGATGCTCCCTGGTTCACGAAGGGGGCGTTGACGAGCCAGTCACCAGCATTGCCCTCCTCAAGCATCTGCACATGTACGTAGGTGGTGCCCTGGCCGGGAACCGTGACCGCGACTGTCGCATCCGCGGCGGAGGAATCCACCATCCTCACCGCCACCACCTTGAAAGTTGCCTTGGTCGCTTTCACCCCGTTGAAGAACGGGATAAATGAGGTCTGGGTCTCTGCCGCGTTGGTCAACAGGGTGTAGGCGTAGACCACCGAGTGGGCTTGCACGTCGGCAAGGAAGCCCTGGAGGGCCAGTCTTGGTGCCGCAGTGGGCGCCGCGCAGGCGCTAACTAACCCCCCTCCTATCAGGACGGCGGCTGCCGCCAGCAGGGAGCGACGGCGCAGCCCTCTAGCCGGTGACAACCACACGTCCCAGCATGCCCGGATGGAGGGTGCAGTAGTAGTCATAGGTGCCCGGGGCCAGGAACTTCACCGCCCACTTGAACCCCGCCCCCTTGGTTGGGGAGTTGACCAGCTCTTGATCCACCCACCATACGTTGTGCTGATCGAACTGATCGGTCCAGACCCACTCCACCACTGAGCCAACCGGGACGGTCAGGCTCTCGGGGACAAACTCGCCCACGGTGTTCACGTTGTGGTAGATGATCACTGTGTAGTCGGGGTTGGCGGGAGCCTGCGGCAGGACCTGAAGCGCCAACTTGCTGTTGGCCTGCTGAACATTCTGTCCCGGGGCGGTCAGGACGTGTGCCGAAGTGGGTTGCCCAAGGTCACCGAAGGCGCTGCACCCGGCGAGCAGGCCCGAGATGGCAAGCACGAGCAATCCGGTGGCCCACCTAGTTGAATGAGCGCCGACCGATCCTTTGGGGAGATGCCGTACCAGCATGGTGTCAGGATACCGGGCCGCGGGAGGAGACCGCCGGAGCTTTCTCGATGACGGAAGATGGAGCAGATGAGGAGACTGCGCGGGGACCTGCCCCGCACCCCGCGACAACGCGCCCTCGCTGCGGCCAAAGGACTCCGGGAGGCCTATCCGGCTGATTGCGCGCTGGTGCATGCCAATCCGCTGGAGCTGCTGGTGGCCACGATCCTATCCGCCCAGACCACCGATGCCAGGGTGAACCAGGTCACCCCCGAGCTGTTCGAGCGGATGAGGTGCGCCGCCGACTACGCCTCCGCCGCCCCGGCCCAGCTGGAAGCTCTCATCCACCCGACCGGTTTCTTTCGTGCGAAGTCCCGGTCACTCATTGGAATGGGGAAGGTCCTGGTCGAGGAGTTCGATGGGGAGGTACCTACGACCATGGCGGAGTTGATCAAGGTCCCTGGGGTCGGCCGCAAGACCGCCAATGTGATTCTTGGGGTCGCCTTTGGCATCCCTGGCTTCCCAGTCGACACCCACGTGGGCCGCCTGACCAACCTGCTCGGAATCGTCAAGACCCGGGACCCCGTGAAGATTGAGCGGGAGGTCTGTCGGATGCTGCCGTCTTCCGACTGGACGGCATTCAGCCTGCGGCTCATCGCTCACGGGCGTGGCGTCTGCGTAGCCAGAAGGCCCCGTTGCGGCGCGTGCATCTTCTGGCACTGGTGCCCTTCGTCTCAGGCACCGGGCGAGTTCGCCGTCGCGTCAGTCAGCGATCCTGAAAGCGTGGCGCCCGTCTCTCCCTGAAGGCGGCCCACCCCTCCTTGGCATCGTCGGAAGCCATGGATTCCCCTTGGGCTGCGCTTTCGAACGCCAGGGTGGCCTCAAAGCTGGTGCCGGACTCCGCGAGGTTGAGGGTTCGCTTCAGGTCCCTAACCACCGGCCCGGGAAGAGTCGCAACGTCGCCAGCCCACTCCAGCGCGACTTCCCGAAGTCGGTCGGCGCTGACCACCGCCGTTGCCAGTCCGAGTTCCTGTGCTCGCGCAGCAGTGAGCTGGTGGCCCAGGAACAGGATTTCGCGAGCAGCTGCCGTCCCCGCAATTCGGGTCAAGAGCCAGGTCCCGCCGCCGCCCGGGTGGATCCCGAGCCTCAGAAAGGGGGCGGCAAGCCGGGCGCCCTCAGCGAGGAGGCGCAGGTCACAACACAGGGCGAGATTGAGGCCTGCTCCGATGGCCGGCCCGTTCACCGCCGCGATCGTAGGGATCGGGAGGTCCCTGAGGTCCAGGAAGGCCCGATAGTAGTCGGAGAGCAGAGCCCGCCGATGGGCCGGGGTCTCAGCGTCGGCGGTCAGCGCCCCGAGGTCGGCGCCGGCGCAGAAGGCCGATCCGTTTCCGGTGATGACCAACGCTCTCACGGTGGGATCTGAGCGCACTTCGTCGAGCCGTGCTCGAAGCTCGGCCGCCAGCTCTCTGGTGAGAGCGTTGCGCTGATCTGGTCGATTCAGGGTTAGGAGGAGAACCCCAGATGCCGCGCGCTCAACCTGTACTCCCGGGCCGGACTCGACAGAACTCATGAGCGCAGGATAGCCAAGCTGGTGGCCGGCGCGCCCGGCTGCTGGATTTCTCCCGGTCCTGCCGCGTGATTCCCACGGTGTGCAGTGGCTCAGGCAAGCCTAGAATCGCTCCAACGCTGCTCGCCTTTTGGGCAGCTCCAACTGGAACTGAGGTGAGGGACTTGAACCAACCGGCACCGTACCTCCACTGGGGCTTCATCCTCATCTCCCTGCCCAACCTGGGAGTCATCCTGTTCATGATCGTGCTCTTCATCGCAGCACTGTTCCTGCCATTCCCCGGCCGCGCGCGGAGGCGGCGCAGCTATCAGGAGCAGGACCGTGAACCCTGAAGCCCTTCCTGGCCCCGATCCCGCCGAGAAGGAGGCGGTCAAGAGCTGGACTGTCTTCCTCCGAAGGCTGATCCAGCGTGAGCTGCCTATTGAGCACCTCCTTCCCGATCGGGAGCCGGCCTACGTCGGCTCCTGGGTCTACATCTTCGGAGTCGTCGCGATCGCCTCTTTGATCGTGGTGGTCGCCAGCGGGGTGGTGCTGGCTTTCTTCGGACCGCAGTGGTGGCAAGTCTCGCCCCAGGGCCATTTCATGAACAGCATCCATTTCTGGTCGGTCCAGATGTTCTTCATCTTCATGGTGCTCCACCTGTGGGGGCAGTACTTTGCCCAGGGGTGGAGGGACGGCCGGGCGGCCACCTGGATGGTCGGGGTCGTGATCTTCCTTATAAGCATCGTCACCGCCTTCACCGGGTACATCTCCCAGCAGAACTTCGACGCCCAGTGGATTGCGGTGAACGCGAAAGACGGGATCAACTCGACCGGCGCTGGCGCCTTCTTCAATGTCCTCAACTTCGGCCAGATGTACGGACTCCACATCGTGCTGTTCCCGCTTCTAGTCACTGCGCTGGTGGTGTTCCATGTGGTTCTGGTCCGGATGCGCGGGGTGGTTAAGCCACCCGACGGGTTGGCGTGATGAGGCGTCGGCCCCAGACCTCGCAGGTGGAGTACTACCACGGAGTGCCCACTTCTCCCTACGACCTGGTCAAGGAGATCTCCATCGTCTTGGTGGTGATGCTGGTGGTGGTCTTGGCCTTGGCGCTGATCATGTCGTCGCCAGATGTCCCTCCCGTGACGGTGCAGAGCTGGGCAAACACCCAACCGCTCGATTTCATCCAAACCGCGACTGGAGAGCTGCAGGGAACCACTATCAGCGCCGATTACGGGCCGCCTTACAACGTTGACGGAGACGGTGCCGATCCCGCTGATACGGGCGCTGCCGTGCAGACGTTGGGACCGCTCGCTCCCCAACTCTGGGCCGGTGTTCACCAACCGGTGAATGCGGCCCAGGCCTACGTCCTTGGCCCTCTGCAGCTGGACAGCGTCGGACGCCCGGCCCTCGCTCGGGCCTTTTCTAGCTACGAGTCGGCGCCGCTCACAGAGCGGCAGAGCTGGCTTAAGACCTACGCCACAGCGCTCCAGCACGCCCGGGTCTCCGGGCCGTTGGTGTCGGTGGCCGGCGGCGCTTACGGACCGATGAACTTGCTCATGCAGAGCCTGCTCGCGGACGCCCGCTCGGGCGCGCTCGACTCCCTGCTGATGCACAGTGGCCAGTTCTACGACATTAATTACACGGGCCCCCTTCTCTTCCTGGGGGACGGCAGCTACTTCCCCGGGCTGGCGGCTGCTCAGAATCTTTCTGGTTCCCAGTGGGGGATGATGAACGAGACCGGCAGCTACCCCGGGCAGTCCTGGCTCTGGCTCTACACCTTCTGGTACCAGATCCCGCCCTTCTCAGGGGCCCAGAACGCCGATCTGCTCGTCGTCCTGACCATGGGCTTCCTCTCCACGTTGCTGCTGCTGGTGCCCTTCATCCCCGGCCTGCGCGACCTGCCGCGATGGCTGGGTCTGCCCCGCCTCATCTGGCGCGAGCACTACCGTTTCGAGCGTGAGCACAGGGGCGGCGGCGACGGCCGAGGGCCCGGGTTAGGCGGTCCTCCAGTCGGCCGTTGATATACTCCGGTTCCGCTGGGTGAAGCCCGGCCGACCGCGAGGTGGAGATTGGCTGAGGGCACGGTTCGTGCGGTGATACTTGCGGCCGGGCGCGGGACCCGGATGGCCTCCCGACGCTCGAAGGTGCTGCACCCAGTGGGCGGGGTGCCCATGATCGAGCATCTCATTCGTGCCGCCGCCGAGGCTGTTGCCGACCAGCCATTGGTGGTCGTGTCGCCAGAGGACCTCGAGCTGCGACGCTTCTTGGAGGGAAAGGCTGAGATCGTGCTGCAGGAGGCGCCCCGAGGCACCGGGGACGCGCTGCTGGCCGCCCGCTCGGCGCTCGCGGGGCAGGGGGCAGCTCTGGTTCTGGCTGGTGACATGCCGCTGCTCACCTCCGAGAGCTTAAGGCAGGTTCTGGAAGTTTTTCAGCACTCCGCCATCGATGCCGCGCTGCTGGTGGCGGAGGTTGCCGACGCCAGCTCCTTCGGGCGGGTGGTAAGGGATGGGCAAGGGCGTCTGGCGAGAATCCTGGAGGCGGCCGATGAGGCAGACCGGCCGAAGTCGGCCGAGGTCAACTGCGGGGTGTACGTTTTCAGGCTGCCCCAGGTGTGGGGAGTTCTTGACTCCATACCGATCGACAACGCGCAGGCAGAGCGCTACTTGAGCTGGGCTCCGGAGAGGATGGTGGGAGGAGCGGAGCTGGTTTCGGCAGGGGACCCCACCGAGTCTCTGCAAGTCAATGATCGGATCCAACTCGCCGCGGCCGAGGCAGCCATGCGGCAACGGACACTCCACAGGCTGATGCGGTCCGGGGTGACCGTGATCGACCCCAGCTCAACCTGGGTGGACTGCGACGTCGAGGTGGGGCAGGACACCGTGATTCACCCCGGCACTGTGATCAGGGGGAGGTCGGTCATCGGGGCTGACTGCCAGCTCGGGCCGTTTGCCGAATTGGATGGCTGTCAGGTGGGTGCCGGTTCGCGGATCGGTCGTTCCAGTCTCCGCGGCTGTAAGCTTGAAACTGGCGTGGAGGTGGGCCCCTTCAACCGGGTTAGGGCCGGAACCGTGCTTGGAAGCCGGAGTCACCTGGGAACCTTCACCGAAGTCGTCCGCAGTCGCATCGGCGCCGGCAGCCAGGTGCCGCATCTTAGTTACGTTGGGGACGCTGAGCTGGGAGACGACGTGAACGTAGGCGCCGGCACAATAACCGCAAACTGGGATGGCCAGAGCAAGCAACGCACGGTGATCGAGCAGGGAGCCCGCCTGGGCAGCGACACCATCCTGGTTGCGCCGATCACGATTGGGCAAGGGGCCTACACCGCCGCGGGCTCGGTGTTGACGACAGATGTGCCGGCGGGCTCGCTGGCGGTCTCTCGATCACCGCAGAAGAACCTGGAAGGATGGGTCGCCCGTCGGCGCCCCGATTCGCGCCCTGTGACCGAAGTGGCGGGGGAGGAGGAGGAGTGAGGGGAGCCGATGGGCCGCTGATGCTGCTTTGCGGGACAGCCAACCCGGAGCTCGGGCGTCGGATCTCCGAAGAGGTCGGTGTCGCCCTGGCGCCCATGGAGATCACCAGATTCGCCGACGGTGAGTTCGACGTCAGGATCGGCGAGTCGGTGCGGGGCCACGACGTCTTCGTGATCCAACCGACCTGCCCTCCCGTCAATGACAACTACCTCGAGCTCTTCGTCATCCTGGATGCCCTTCGGCGCGCCAGCGCGGCTCGCATCAATGCGGTGCTGCCCTACTACGGATACCAGCGCAAAGAGAAGAAGACCAGGGCCCGAGACCCCATCTCCGCGAAGTTGATGGCAAACTTCCTGCAGGTCGCTGGGGCTGAGCGGATGATTGTCCTTGACCTTCACGCTGAGGCGATCCAGGGATTCTTCGACATCCCGGTCGATGCTCTGACCGCGAGCAAAATCCTGGCCGCCCACATCCGGTCTCGTCACGGAAGGCAGCCGATCGTGGTGGTCTCGCCAGACGTCGGCGGGACTGCCAGGGCGCGCGCGATAGCCCGGCTGCTGGAGTCCCCACTGGCCATCATCGACAAGCG
>Ga0307374_10004736_pt1 | contig 22486 bp, 24 predicted proteins | sample OX3MG_FD_202532 | JGI IMG/M metagenome (GOLD analysis project Ga0307374, IMG submission 202532) | Soil microbial communities from Risofladan, Vaasa, Finland - OX-3 | ecosystem: Environmental > Terrestrial > Soil > Coastal area > Acid sulfate soil | place: Finland: Risofladan, Vaasa | collected... | reverse complement strand
GCTCGCGCGGCACGATCCGCATACACCCGCGTCCAAAGCTGACGGCGCGGAAGTTAGTCGTCCCCGGCGATCTTTCCGGCGGCGTTTTCCTCATGGCCGCCGCGCTGATTCTGCCGGAATCATCGCTGATGCTTCACAATGTGGGACTGAATCCCACTCGCAGCCGCGTGCTCGATTTTCTGATCTCCATCGGCGCGAAAATTCACGTTCCCAATTTAACGTCGCGCGATGGCGAACTCGTCGGTGATGTCTCGGTGACCAACGGGCTTCTCGAAGGCGGCGAAATCTCCGGCGCGCAGGTCGCCGAAATGATTGACGAGCTTCCCATGCTCGCCGCCCTCGGCCCATTCACCGAAAAGGGAATTGAGATTCACGATGCGCAGGAACTGCGCGTGAAAGAAAGCGACCGCATCGCCACCCTCGCCGCCGGTCTGCGCGCCATGGGCGCCACCGTCGACGAATTTCCCGACGGCCTCTTCGTCGCCGGACGCCAAGGGATCGCAGGACGGGAACGTCGAGAAGGCCGCGGCGGGCCGGATGGACGCGAAGGCCGCTCCTCGGAGAAATCCACCGGTGCGCCGAGCGCCGCAAACATGCCGAAAGACGCCGTAAACAAGCTGGGAGGCGCCGCAAAACCGTTGCGGGGCGCCACCGTCGATCCCCACGGCGACCACCGCATCGCCATGGCTCTCGCCACCGCGGCGCTCGGCGCCGAAGGCAAAACCACCATCCGCGATGCCGATTGCGTCTCCGTTTCCTTCCCAGAATTCTTCGCCACCATGGACCGCCTTCGCGGCCAGTCCTAGCCGCTCGCATTTCCGGTAAACTTACGGCTTGTATAACCGCTGCTGCCGCACGAAATTGCCTCGCCAAACGGTAGTAGTCATCACACTCGACGATGCTCGGAGTCGGCTAGCCGGTCATCCGCCGAGTCCAGCCGAGGTTGCGTGCCGTCGTCAAGGTGAAGGCCAAGAAAACCGTGCGAGCTCACTCCGATCGCGCGATGCTACTGATACTCGAAGTCGCTCGGCTAGCGGAACTCCCTTGGAGGGTATCGTGAGCTGGTACGTCCACATGTTCACGAGGCGCTGGAGAGGGCTGACAAGTTCGACCCGAACATTTTTGATCGGCTCCGTTTGCTGATCATGCTCCCACGACGCCTCAAAACGCAGGGATTCAATTACCTGCTCACCGAAGGCGGGCTTAGGCGCAGAAGTCACTCCAGCACCGCAATGGAATGTCGATAGGGCTAGCGCTATGGTTACACGATCGGGGTAATGGATAATACGAATCGATCCTTTTCTAAACCGCATACCGTTCGCTGTCTCCGACTCCACCATGTGTTTAAAGAAATCCCCGGAACTCAGCGATGCGGAGATAAAGGCGCAAACGTCCCCCTGTTTTAGCGTCGCGTTTCCGATTTTCACAACTGCAGGATATCTTACTACACGTGCGGCGTGACCGGCTGCGGACGCACCCCCCGGAATCAGAAGCGCAAAGATCAGGATAACTCCGCTGAGACCGGCCGTTACCTTCCCGCCACAACGCACGTGGCACGCATTATTGACACTGTTCATTGGCACGCCTGGGGATCGCTGGCTGGCCCGTACAATTTTCGCCGCTCTCCGCGAAACATCCGTCGCGGATAATACCATCTCGCCACGTTGCGCAGGGGCATGATTGGAGGGTGCCCCAGGCTCGGTTCGTGAGCGTGGGGCTTTTTCATCATGCCCAAGGGGCTCAAGCGAATCTACGGCCAAGGCCACCTGCACTTCATTACCTTCAGTTGTTACCGAAGGCTGCCGCTCCTCCGTTCCGCGCGAGCGCGCAACGTGTTCGTCCGCTCGCTGGACCGCGTCCGAAAGGAATACGGTTTTAAGCTGGTGGGCTACGTGGTGATGCCCGAGCACGCGCATCTGCTCATCTCCGAACCGCGCGCGGCACCCCCTCCACGGTTCTCAAGACGCTGAAGCAGCGCGCGTCGAGACTTCTCCGCTGCAAGCCGCGCCGCCGGGTTTAAGCGCGCAGCGGTCGTTCCAGTTCGCTTGGCTGGCAGATTCCTGCCTGCCGCAGTTTTGGCAAAAGCGCTTCTACGACTTCCATGTTTGGAGTCGCAAGCAGAAAGTCGAAAAGCTCGGCTACATGCAGGCCAATCCGCCGAAGCGCGGACTCGTCGATGATCCCAAACATTGGCCGTGGAGCAGCTACGCCTTCTATCAACAGCGCGGAGAAGTGCTGATCGGAATTGACGCCGTGGATTGAAATCAGCGGGCACCCGACCATCCCGCGTCACCACCGGAACAGCCCCACGCTCACACACCGAGCGTTGGGCACCCCCAACTTCAAGAATCTACACCTGGGCCACCGCTTCTTTTCGTATGGCGTGGGGAGTGAGAGGGTGGGCGCAGGAATTATGTCCGAATCTGCAAGGCCGGGCTCGCTCGCCATCATTCGGGAAGTCGGTCGGAGAATGGCTGAACGTACGGCATGGAACTGTTGAAATTGACGGGAATGAAATGGTCGCCCACAAGACGCTTACATCGAAACAGCAAGGCGACTAGCCGAATTTCTACAGCAATTTGGAGGGCGTTCCGAGCGTTAGACGCCGGGTGTGGAAAAGGGCTGGGCTATTTCACGTTGCTAATTAGGGGTGTTCTTAACTTCCTGCTGTACCGCCGCCCACTCCTCAGGGTGTTGCTGATACCAAGCCTTTTGGTCAGTGGGCAGTTTCTCCCACCATTGCTCGTAGCGGTCTTCCTTTTCCTGCTCGGTCGGAAGTACGGTTCTCAGCCTTTCGCGAATCGCCGCAGCCACCTAGAACCGGAACTCGATCCCAATATTGGCCTGCCCCTGCTGGGCGTGATTGCTGACGCGCGTCACGAAGCAGCCCAAGAACGGATCGCAGAAAGTTGTGTTTGAACTCGTCGTCCGCGAAGGGGACCAGCGCATTTCGGCGCGAAGGGCCACCTGCGGAGCCAATAGATACTTCACGCCGCCGCCGAGGTTGTAGGAGAAGCGATTGCTGAACGACAAAATTCCGTGCGAATCAAAATGCGTGAAGCCGACGCCGCCGACGACAAAGGGGCGAAGCTTTGAACGCGCCCAGATTTCGTAGAGCAGGCTTCCCTGATACATATCCAAGTGCGCGTTGTTGGTTAGCGGTACGATCGTATTCGAAGGTATGTCGTGGGCGCTCAGCGTGGTGGTTTGCCGGTTCCACATGAATTCGGCAAAAACGTGCGGCACGAGGCGCGCACCGGCATTGAATCCCCAATTGAGCGAACTGTCGATTGGCAGGTAGTCCACGTTCGGCGTGTTAATGGCGATGTTGCCGCCGAAACGAGCGCCCACGAACAGCGAAAACTCATACTTCGGCTCGAAGAGCTTATACCCTGAGGTGAACCCATGTCTCGGCGGGGGATTGCCTTGTGGCGGGTAGCCGCCGGGTGGATACCCTCCCTGTGCGCGCGCTGTACTTGGCACGATTGCCACGAATAGGCAACCCAACGAAATCAGGCTTGCGGCGAATTTGACGGCCCTGGACACGTGCGCTTTCATGATCATCGGATCCCCCGATCAGACCCTCCCCGCCTGGGCTACCTCCTACTGGGGGTCTGAATCACAACTATGAACCCGTTTGAGGCCATCTGGAACTGATCGCGGAAAGATTTATTTTGCCCGATGGGTGCGCGATGAGGCAATCTCGGGCTCAATCCCAACAGAGCAGGCCCCGAGGAGACCACGGGGTTTCGAACGGCCAACTCCCGAGAAACGCGGTAACCGGACAAATCAAAGCTTTGGTTGGTTCCATGCGGGGACGAGCGTGGAGTTTTAGTTCGAAACAAACAAAAGCGTATGGTCTGAAGCCGTTGAAAATAAACTGCCTTGAAAAGTGGCGCGCCCAAGGGGACGAGTTTAGAACTTTGCTGCACGAACTCATGGCATCCGTCGGTGGAAGTTCCGCTCTGTTGACGCTGTAGCGGGCAAGGATCGGCGCGCTCTTTGCGAAGCTCCGGGCCGCTGAACGCGCTCTGCCCGTCCGCAGAGGATTAGGCCTGGTCGCACCGAATGTGGGACATCCCCCCAAAGAACAGGGCCTAAAGACCGGCCACCCGTCGCGGTCGTTGGAGCCGAAATTCATTTGCCACTCCGATCACGGTACCTCAGGATACGCGATCTGTTTGCAACTCTCCGGGTGGATCACATACTTGGCAATGTACTGCTGATCTTTGGCACCGAGTGTGTGAAAGGCTTTGACGAAGCGTTTCGGATTGGATCGACAGACACGCGCAGCCCAATTGGGATATGAGTTTGTTGGGCTCAGCGCGATCGTCCCGTATTGAATGAATTGCGGCAGATACTGAGGACAAAGTTTGAGAGCGTGGGCCAAGTTGCGGCTGAACTTCCAGAAGGCCCGACCGGTGGCTACGATCTCGGCGTATGATTCTCCGGGGTACAAACTAGTGTTTAGCTGCCCGAGGTCGTTCTCCTCCTCCGAGCGCGGGATGCTCCGAAGCAGTCCGCAAGCGGCGGTTTTGCTGTCCGGCTGGAGCGTGAGCAGCTTCGAGTAGTAGGCGACCTGCGACACGACCTGCGGTTTGGAAATTCCTGCGTACTCTTTTCGCACGCAGCGAACCGTTTGACACAAAGACATGGCGACGACGATGCGTCCGTCGTGCTCGGAGAGTTCCTGTTGCGCCTTTGCTTGCTGCGCAACCATCGTGCACGCAAGCACCAGTAGAAAAAACGAGAGAAACCTCATTATTTTCCTCGATTCGGCTGATTAGATGACGTTGTCGGCTCCTCCTTCCGAAGTAGACTTGGTCGTGCTAGCGACCAAGGCTCGGAAGAAAGGAGCCGAGCGATGCTGATTATAGTAGGATGTGATTTTCACACACGCTACCAACAGATTGCCATGCTGGACGATGGGACTGGAGAGATCGTCGAACGGCGGTTGGAGCACGAAAACGGCGAAGCAGACCGCTTCTATCGCGGTTTGCCGAAGCCCGTTCGAGTGGGCGTCGAAGGTCACTTCTCCTTGTCGCTAGGTAAAGTGCGTCAGCCAAGGCCGGCCGCAATAGGCCGCGCGCTGCTCATCAACCCTCATCCTCCGGCTCGCCGCCCTGCTCCCCCTGATCAAATTCCTCACTCGCCCGAATCAGCGCCGCCCCAAACCGAATCGCCGTAAAATCTTCTTCCCGCCGCAGCTTCCCGCAAATCCGAATCAGCGACTTCATCTCCCGGCTGTCCAGCTCCGCCATCAACGACCGCAGCATCTCCTCCTGCTTTGGCAGCACTTTTCCGATCAGCCTTTCACCCTCCGGACTCAATGCGATCGTCCCCACTCGCCGGCCCACCCGCAGCTTGCCCCGCTGCTCCTTCGGTAACCGGCTCGGCCTCACTTCGGCGGCGGGCAGGTTCATCGTGCCCCGTTGCACCCATCCAAACTCTTCCGCCCGTTGAACTGTCTCGTACATGCTCTCCCGGCTGCGTCCCAACTTTTCCTCCGCCTCGCTGAGCTTCAGCCGTCCGTCGCGGTGCAGCATCACCATCAAGCGGAACTCCTCGCGTGAAAGGCCGAACACATCCAGCGGCACCCGCAGCTTCGCCTCGATCCACCGCGCCGCGTCGCTCAGCTCCAGGTACGCCGCCCACGCCAGCCGCTGTTTCTTTTTTGGTGGTTGTCGCCGTCGCTTGCGCATTTCCGTCTCCACGCGGCCTTTTTGGGTAAAATTCCGTCCAAATGCGGCCGTAGTGCGCGCGTTGATGCGCGCGCAGGCGAGCTTTTTGGTGCAAGCTCGCTTCAGGAGTTGCTACACCATTCTGTCTCGCTTCTTAGGCCTTTTTGGATGGTGCTTGGAGTTGTAAGCGCTACCGCTCTGAGGTTGTTTTGCGCAGATGAATCGTCCCGTACGTCGTAGCGATCCGGATCGTAGGTCCGCCGGACTCGCCGACTCTGCCCGTAATTTGCCCGCTGGCGCCCGTATTTGAAACGTTCAGCCCGGCGTTTGCAAAATCGCTCTCCACGTCTCCGGAGCGCGACACCGCTTCCACTTGGAATCCCGACTCCGCCGGCAGCGTCACATCCACATCGCCCGCATCATCCGTGATGTTGATATCCTCGCGCGGCGGTGCCGACAGAGCGACTTCGATATCTCCGTGAGCGTCGGCGATGTCGAGCCTTCCGGTGGCATTCTTCACGTTGATGTCGCTGTTGTGCGTCACGATCTTCACCGGTCCGCTCGCGCCCGCAAGCTTCACATTGCCCAGATCGGTTTCCAGCGTTCCGTCGAGGTGCCCGATCGCGATCGCCGACCACGGGAGCGCGCAGTGCACGGCCTGCAAAACATTTCGTGCGTGAATCGATCCGTCGAAAGGGCCTTCCACTGAAGCGCTCCCATGCACATCTGAAATCGTCACATCGTCTCCGCGCCCAGTGACGCGCACGTTTCCGTTTGCTCCAGCAATTCGAGCATCCCCGTGATTCATATTCACGGCCACATCGGCTCCAGCATTGCGGACCTCCACATCGCCGTCGCCGCTATGCGCCTGCGTGCTTCCGTTGATATTAGAAATGCGAATGTCGCCGTGGTCCGTGCTGGCCGCAATGTTCGCGCTCGCCGGCGCTTGCAAAGTCAGATCGATGGTCGCCTGCCCGCCTTGTCCAAGTCCAAACAGGGGCCGGACGCGGTAGAGTCCCCCCGATTCTTCCACGCTAACTTGCGCCTGCTGCATCGCGCGATTGGCGGAATTTTCACTCATGCCCCGTATTTTTTTCTGCGCTTGCACCACCAACTCGTCGCCAACGTGGCCTCGGACTGCGATGTCTCCATGCCGAATATCGATCGCCAAGCGCGCATCTTTCGGAAGGGTTTGCGGCGGCAGCGTCTCGTTGCGCGCAAACGACGGCCCGAAATCGGGCATTTCGATATGCACGTTGGGAAACCGGTTGCGCGCCCAGTCCCGAATCACAAATCCGCCAAGCACGATCACCAGCGCCACGATCAGCGCCGCTTCACCCCCGGAAACCACCGGCGGCCGGGGCTCTCCGGAATGCTGCGCCGCCGCGTAATCGACAATTTTTGCCACGCCCCAGATGATCAGCAGCACCGGCCAATACAACGCGATCCAATGGCCCAGGCGCACCCTGGGATAAAAAATGCCGATCAGGAAAATGATCCCGAGCGCTACCAGCAACAGTCCCGCGAAAATCGAACTCCGCCGCCCTCTGCCGCTGTTCACAGGATCCTCATGAATCGATGTGGCCTTCCCTCGAAGCCATCGACTCCGCCAGCAGCAAGATGCCGGGAATTACGAGCAAGATTGGCCATAGCGTCACGAAACCGTACGGAGTGTATTCACCCGCAAGGAAAATTCCGCCGAGCGCGATCAGAGTGACCGGGCCGGTCAGCGCGCGTATCCGGCATCGCGCGCAACGGCACCGCATTTTGGTTTTGGGCGCGTCTGCCATCGTCCCGCCCCTAGGTCCGCGCCTTCAGACGATCTACCAGCAGCCAAATTCCTAAGACGATCAGCGCAAACGGCCACCCCTTGGCGAACCAATCCCATTGCAGCAGCCCGAAGTTCGCCAGCAGCAGAAAAACGCCCAGAAAAATCAAAATGATTGCGCCTGTCGGTCTTTGCGCCGCGGATGCTGTCGCCTCGCCCGTAAAGGCAATCGCTGTCGGCCCCGCTGCTCCCGTTGCGGTGCCCCCGGCGGTGGAGGCAAGCCGTTGCCGTTCGTGCTCTTTGGCCGTGCGGTACGCCTCGATCGGCATGTAGAAGTAAAAGCAGCCCAGCGCGATACCCAGGAACGCGTCGTAGCCGGCCGGAATGTCCTGTGTCAGCGCCGCGATGATGCCGCCGAAAATGATCACGTGAATTAACGCCTTCAAATAATCTCCGTTGTAGACAGCTCCCAGCCCTGGAATAAATCCCAGCGCCAGCGCCGCGCCCGGATGCGGTCCCGTTGTCGAAGCAATGGCGGCAGGCACGCCTTCCCCCGGCGTTCCCACCAGTCCCGCCAAGCACGGTTCGCAGTAGAGCGCTCCGCGCACTTCCCGCGTGCACGCAGGGCAAAGGGCCCTGCCGCAATTACGGCAAAATCCCGTCGCTGGAACATCGCTATGCAAGCCGCAGTTCATGGGGTTCTCCTGTTTGCCGAAGGCGGCGCGCCTTCGTCCGTAAACGGAAACAGCATCGCCCACACCATGCTGCCTCGCTCCACTCGCGCCTCGCTTCGTTGCTGCGTTTCGTCTTCGTGCTCGCTCGTATTCGGACGCGCCCCACTCGATGGCGTGCCTTGATTTCCCGGTTCCGCTTGCGTCGGCGATGCCAACATCGCCCGAATCTCGTACACCACGCGCAAGTCATTCACGAATTTTTCTCCTCGCGCGTACGTCAAATGCGCCTGCCGATTTCCCGCTCGCACCAGATTCACCGGATTCAAATCTGCCGGAGTCAGCCGGCTCAGCTGCGGCCTGGCCGCATGCGCCAAGATCACTGCCGTTACAGCCACCGTCGCGAGTCCGATCGCGAACCGCGGCTGCCAAATTAGGCTCAGCCATCCTGACCAGCTTGAAAATTCTTGCCCGCGCCTTGGCGTGGGTCGCGTGTTGTTGATGATCCGCCGCGCCAGATGACTCGGCTCCGGAAGCTCTTCCAGCGCGTGCATATCGGTGACCAGCGCTCCAACGCGCGCAAGTATTTCCGAACAGCTCGCGCACGCCTCAGCATGCGCCGCGCATGCATCGCGCTCTGGCAAAGCCAGCGTCCCTTCCAGGAAGTCGCTCAACCGCTCTTCCGTTACTGTGCAGTTCCAGTCCATTGCAGTCTCGTCGCTAACTAGCTCGCACTCCCATTTCTCGCAGAATCCTCGCCAGCTCGAGCCGCCCTCGATTGATCCTCGACTTCACCGTTCCTTCGGGCACTTGCAGCACTTTGCGTATTTCGCCGTACTCCATGCCTTGCAGATCGCGCAAGATCACTGCTTCGCGCAGTTCGGGCGAAAGCTTTGCCAGTCCCATCTGCACTTGCGCGCTCAACTCGGCAGCCTCGGCTTGTTGGTGCGGCGTTCGCTCCGTCGAGTGCGTCTCCTCCACCTGCGGCGCCTGGTCGATCGAGTCCGTCAGCCGGTCGCGCCTCGTTCGACGGTAATGATCCACCAGCAGATTCCGCGTCACGCTCGTAAGCCAGGTCGCGAACGCTCCATACGCTGCCTCGTAGCTGCCCAGCGTGCGGTAAACGCGCAGGAACACCTCCTGGCTCAGGTCCTCGGCTGCAGCCGAATTTCCCGTGAATCGGTAGCAGAGGTTGTACACGCGCCGTGTGTGCCGCCGCACCAGTTCCTCCCACGACGGCCCGTGCCCTCGAACACATAGCCGGACCAACTGGGCGTCGGGGTCCAATAGTCCTCAGCCTCGTAGCTTGCATTACCGCTCGGCCTCAATCTAAGTAACGCAAAACACATCCGTAATGTTCCGTACTCCGGAGTATCAGTTTCCCGGTCGTGCCGCCGTGCGGTTGCTCGGAATGTTATGCGCTTTACGCGTTTTAAGAAAGCTTTGCTCTGCCCCAAAATTATCCCGTCCGCGCGAGGTATCCTTCGCAACGGATGACTGGCAGGGGCGGATATTTCGGATACGCCGAATCGCTCACCGATAGGCCGCATAAATAGAACACCGATTCTCGATCGGATTCGATTCGCCGCGCATGGGCGCAATCCGCGCATAATCCCGCGCGCTTCCGCTCTTCCTCGCTCTGCCGTTCGTGTGCCTCGTTCACGCCGCGAGCTTAGCATCCACAGCGATCGCCCGCATCTCCGTCCGGCCCAACGAACCTCGCACGCGTGCCGCCGATTCCGCATCGCGCATCCCGAATCCGCGCTATAAACGTATTGAGGAGACTTACATGGCGCCCAATGATCCCCACGACTCGCAGCACTTGCGTCCCAGCACCAAAGTCCTCACCGAAGGTTTCGATCCGCGCCTCTCGGTCGGCTCAGCTCGTCCCGCCGTCTTTCGTAGCTCCACATACGTTTTCTCCAGTCCCGAAGCCGCCGAGCGCGCCTTCGATCTCGTCGCTGGACGCGCTCGCGCCTCCGAAGGCGAAGCCGTCGATCTGATTTACTCGCGCTTCAATCATCCCAACGCCGAAATTCTCGAGGATCAGATCGTCTCGCTCGAAGACGGCGCCACTACCGCGCTGGCCTTCAACTGCGGCATGGCTGCCATCATTACCGCTCTATTTGCGCTTCTGCGCCCCGGCCAATCCGTCGTCTACACCGTGCCGATCTACGGCGGCACGCAGCACTTCATTCAGGACCAGCTCTCAAAATGGGGCGTTGCCGGAGTCGGTGTTCCGTCCGGCCAAACGGAGCAACTCGACCGCACTATCGCCTCCACCGAAAATCTTGCGATCGTGCTGCTGGAAACTCCCGCCAATCCCACGTTGGTAATGACCGATATTCGCCGCGCCTGCAACGCAGCCGCCGCGCGCAAATTGAAACCAGGAGAACCGCGCCCGCTCGTGATCGTCGACAACACTTTGCTCGGCCCTGCGTTTCAGCATCCAATTTCGCTCGGCGCCGATCTGGTCGTCTACTCCGGGACGAAATATCTTTCCGGCTTCAGCGATATGCTCGCAGGCGTCCTGCTTGCGAAAGATCCGGAAATGATCCGCCGCATCCGGCCCATGCGCGGCCTCTTCGGCACAATTCTTCAGCCCGACGAATGCTGGATGCTCGGCGGCCGCTTGCCTACCGTGCGCCTGCGCATGAGCCGCGCCAGCAAGAATGGACAGCGCATCGCCGAAGCTTTGGCGCGCAATCCGAAAATCATGCGCGTAATTTATCCCACTCTCTTCACTGACGCCGATCAGCGCCGCATCTTCGAAGAGCAGTGCGATTTTCCCGGTGCCATGTTTTCGCTGGATTTCGCGGGAGGGAAGCGCGCGGCATTCGATTTCCTGCGCAATTTGCGCATCGCGCGCAATGCCGTTTCGTTAGGGGGCGTTGAAACTCTCGCCTGCCATCCGAAAACCACTACTCACTCAGGATTCACGGAAGAGGAGTTTCGCCAAGCCGGGGTCACCGACGGCCTCGTCCGCATCTCCGTCGGCATCGAAGACTGGCGCGACCTACTCGCCGACTTCGACCAAGCCCTCGCCGCCGTTTAGCGTGGCGGTAGCGGAGAACAGGGCAGGGGATCGGCGGGGCGGCCTAGCTTTCCGCCCTGCGTGTCCCGCTACTGCGAGGGCTGTCGCTTCAGCGGACGCGGCAGCAGCTTCATCTTCTTGAGCTTTTCCATGTATTCGGGGTACATGGTCTCCGGGCCGCCCTTGGTCGCTTCATACGGCACTCCGTCGCGAGCCGCGAATTCTTTCAAATATGGATTCTCGCCCGGCATATAGCTCGGCACCACGCTCTCCGGACGGTCCACTTCATCCACCGGCTCGCACGGCCACGGCTGCATCTGCTGCTGCGGATCGGCCACGAAATCGATGGTGCGGATCAGCGGCTGCTCCATGTACACCGGGTCGTAGTCGACGACTGCCACGGTCAGCACATTCCCGTGACGCATGATGTGCGTAGTGGCCACCGCTTCGTCGCTGCGCGGCAGCGCGTTCAGTCCCAGCCAATTTTCTTTCAGGTGCGTGGTGTAAACCACCAGCGTGTCGCCTTCCCAGTGCCCCACGGAAAATCCCGCCCACGTGTGCGGCGCCCACGCAGGGGGCTCGTGATGCTTTCCGTCCATCCAGATGGTCTGTTCCGCCTCATAGGCCGAAAGATGCGTGTGGTACGCGATCACTTTCTGCGTCGCGCGATCCACATCCATCCAGATCCGCAGATTTGAAGGCCCGCGCCAGCCGTAATCGGAGCCGTGCTCGCGGCACTGATCCTCAGGCGTCTCCACCATCGCGGCGTCCCAGCTCTGAACTCGATGCAGCGCCGCGGGGTTGATAGGCATCCCCAAGTAATCGCCCATTTCGGCGCCCGCCAGCCGCTCCGGCTGATCCTCGAAAAATGTGACGCGCCAGTTGCCCGTAGGGTCATCCTGCGCCCGCACCGGACGCGCCAGGGGCGCCGCCAGCAAAAACACCAGCGCCGCGAATGGGATTACAGAAGTTACCTTGCCTCGGTGCAAAGCTTTCATCTCGCGCCTCCGGCACCTTGATCATCAACCGCTTGTCGCCCGCGTTGTATCACAAAACGGCTTTTAGCGTATGAAGCTTTTCCCTCGCATTCCCGGTATCCGCGACACAGCCGCACCCCCAAACCCAGGGCAAAGTGCTAGCTCGCCTATTCGCGACGTGTGCGCTGGGTCACATCCCGCCCATTCGGGCGGTGTTACATTCGGCTTGTCACTAAGTGAACGAAGAACTTCTACGGGTAAGGGGTGGCACTCGTGAATAAAACTAACCCAAGTCTCCAAATCCACAAATTTGACTACGTGAATCATCCCTACGAACGCGTTCGCGATGCGCTCAAACATGACGCGCCTGCCGTCTTTCAGGCCGCCACCAAAGCCGCCGCCGACCGCGTTCGCTCTCTCGCTTCCGAATTGCGCGTCGACGTGGGCGGCATTGGGGTCAGCGCAGACGTCAAGATTACAGTCACGAAAGTAGAGGAGAAGACGCTCGACGGCCTGTCTACGCCCGCGGCCTGCCTGTTTCTCGAATGGGAAGCCGCATCAATGCCGCGCCTGTTTCCGCTGATGAGGGCCGAGTTTTCCGTCTACCCGCTCACGCCAACTGAAACGCAACTCGATTTCCTCGGCGTGTACGAGCCTCCCTTTGGCCCCGTCGGCAAAGCCATGAACGCCATCATCGCTCACCGGATCGCCGAAGCCTCCGTCCAGCGTTTCGTTGCTGATGTAGCCGCGCACCTCCGCGCCACGCTGTCAACGCCAGCGCATTCGTCCCGCGCGTGACGAAGCTGCGCGCCGCGGTTGCATAGCGCTGGCGAAGCCCCTCGCTCCGCCCTCCGCACGTGGCATGTCCACCGCCATTAAATAAATGTAAATGCGCGTAAAAGTCTGGAGCAGAATTTTAGCCGGTCTTGCGCGCGGAAATTCAATTTGACCGACTCCTGCGCTTATGCCAGTGTTCTAACTGACGTATGCTGTATGTGCCGGCCGACAGCCGAGCAGCAAAGGAAGGGAATCGAGATGGCCCAGCGGGTACACCAAAAAAGGCGCACCGAACGCCGCATCTGGCTGGCAACCTTGTCTTCCGGCGCCGATCTCCGCACCCAGTCCATCACTCTTCCCGCGCATCGTCAAACCCCTGTCACTTCAGCCACATACGAAACTCTCATCGAGAACGTCTCCAGGACTGACGAACATCCGATTGCGCGGTTCCGAAAGGTGGCTGCCTGATGATGCAGGAGTGGGCCAGCTCCGCGCTCGATACCGCCAAGCGCCGCGGCGCCAAGTACGCCGACGCGCGCGTGATGGACATTCGCAGCCGCGAAATTTCCACCAAGAACGGCGAAGTGGGCACGCTCGCGGAATCCGAATCGCTGGGGATTGGCATTCGCGTGATCGCAGACGGCGCGTGGGGCTTTTCGTCCACCGACCGGCTCACGCAAGAGGGCATTGACGCCTGCGCCGCGGAAGCTGTGGCTATCGCCAAAGCGTCCGCGCTGGCCAAACGCGAAAACGTTTCGCTCGCTCCGGAAAAAGCGTACGTCGATACCTGGCAAAATCCATTTCTGAAAGATCCATTCCGCATTCCTGTGGAACGGCAGATCGATCTATTGCTTGCTGCGGATCAGGAAATGCGCCGGGTAAAAGGCATCACCGTGGCCGAAGGCTCGATGTCTTTTCGTCGCATCGATCAGCTTTTCGTTTCCACCATCGGCTCATCGATCCACCAGATCAAAATGCAATCGGGAGCGGGAATCGTCGCCACCAGCTTTGCCGGCAGCGAAATTCAGAAGCGCTCGTATCCGAATAGCTTTGGCGGGCAGCACATGCTGCAGGGCTACGAACTCGTTGAGTCGCTAGATTTGGCTGGCAACGCGCGGCGCATCGCGGAAGAATGCGTGGCGCTACATTCGGCCGCGCAGTGTCCCGAGGGGCGTAAGACGATCATCTTAGGCAGCTCGCAACTGGGCTTGCAGATTCACGAATCGATTGGGCATCCCATCGAGCTCGATCGCGTCCTGGGGATGGAAGCGAATTTCGCGGGCATGAGTTTTCTGACTACTGAAAAACTTCGCAAGCTCAAGTACGCCTCGGATATCGTCAACGTGGTGGCAGACGCGCGCCTGGAACACGGACCGGGGCTGGGAACGTTTGCCTACGACGATGAAGGTGTTCCCGCGCAATGCACGCCGATCATCACCAACGGCCTGTTCACCGGCTATCTCACCAGCCGCGAAACCGCTCCGGAGATTGGCGAAAAGCGCTCCGGCGGGACGATGCGCTGCGAAAGCTGGAACCGGCTCCCGATGATTCGCATGACCAACGTGAGCATTAATCCCGGCACGTGGAAATACGACGATCTGATTGCCGACACCGACGACGCGATTTTGATGGAAACCAACCGCTCGTGGTCTATCGACGACAAGCGCTATCATTTCCAGTTCTCTACTGAAATCGGCTGGGAAATCAAAGGCGGCAAAATCGGCCGCATGATCAAAAATCCCAGCTACAGCGGCATCACCACGGAATTTTGGAACAGCTGCGATGCGATCTGTTCGCGCGATTACTGGACGCTGTGGGGCACGCCGAATTGCGGCAAGGGGCAACCTCAGCAAACCGTGGGCACCGGCCACGGCGCGGCGCCTGCGCGCTTTCGGGATATTCGCGTCGGCATCGCATTTTCTAAGTAGACCATCGACATGGCCGACAACCACAAAAGAACAGCTGCAGAGTTGGAGCGCATCGCCGAGCGGGTGCTGAAGCTCAGTGAAGCCGAAGAAACGGAAGTCGATATCGGCGCCGCCACCGATGCGCTCACGCGCTTCGCCAACAACACCATTCACCAGAACGTCGCCGAGCACACGATCAGCATTTCCGTGCGAGCCATCGTGGATGGCCGCACCGCTCGCGCGTCCACCAATAAATCGGACGACGAGTCGCTTCGCCGCGTGGTGGAATCGGCCATCAGCCTGGCGCGGAACCAGCCGAAGCATCCCGACCTTCTGCCTTTGCCAAAGAAACAGAAATATCAGAAGGTCGGGCGATTTTTCGCCGCCACGGCCGCCGCCACGCCGCAGGACCGCGCCCGCGCCGTGACCAAGGTCTGCAAAATGGCGGAAAAGAAGAAGCAGACGGCCGCCGGGATTTTTGCCAGCGGCTCGTCGCACTCGCTGCTGGCCAATTCGCGCGGTTTGATGGCCAGCTACGAGCAAACGCGCTCGGAATTTTCCGTCACCATTCTGGAAGAGCATTCTTCCGGTTGGGCGAAATCGAATTCGCCGAATATTCGCGACCTCGCTCCTTTAGCGCTCGCGGAAAACGCCAGCCGCGGAGCCGCGGATTCGCGCCAGCCGCGCGAAATTCCGCCCGGTCGATACACGGCGATTCTCTCGCCTGCGGCCGTCCTCGATCTGGTCGGTTTCCTTTTCTACGATTTCGCAGGGACGGCCGTGCTCGATAAGCGCTCGTGCCTCAACGGGCGCATCGGGAAGAAAATTTTCGGCGACAACATCACCATTTGGGACGACGCGTACCACCCGCTGCAAACCGGTCCGGCGTTCGATGGCGAGGGCGTGCCGCGGCAGAAGGTGTTGTTGGTCGACTGCGGCGTGCCGAAAAATCTGGTGTACGCGCGCGCTACGGCAAAGAAAATGAAAGCCAAGCCCACCGGCCACGGCTTTTCGTTGCCGAACGATTACGGCGAAGCGCCCATGAATCTGGTTTTCTCCGGAGGAGATAAATCTCCGGACGAGATGGTCGCCTCCACCGAGCGCGGCATTCTGGTGACGCGCTTGTGGTACATCCGCGAAGTAGATCCCTACGAAAAAGTTCTCACGGGCATGACGCGAGACGGAACGTTCCTGATCGAAAATGGGAAAGTAGCCGGAGGAATTCGCAATTTCCGTTTCAATCAAAGCGTGATCGAAATGCTGGCGAATGTGGACGCGCTGGGCCCCTCCGTGCGCGCCGCCGGCGAAGAATCGTTCGAGATGGTCGTGCCGGCGATGAAGGTCCGCAACTTCCACTTCAGTGAAGTCACAAAATTCTAGGGAATTCGTGAAAGCAAATGATTGTTATTCCGAGGCCCATTTTGGCCGAGGAATGTGCTTTCTGTTTGCTATTCCTGGAATCGCTACTGCGGCAGAAATTGGAAACTGGAAATTGTGCGGCGGATGACGTTCTCCTGAATCTGCACCAGGTCGTTGTCCGCGCGAGTCATTCCGAAAATTGTGTAGAGCTTCCCGCTGTGCGGCAGAAACACCATGAAGCCGGACCAGTCGTGTTCGTCCATGCCGCCGCGAAAATGGTGCGCGATTACGGGGCTTCCCGCGACGGTCAGATGCTGGTCGTCGAGCGGCCGGTAATTTACCAGAATGTCGCCGAGCCTCTGTTCCATCGCGGCGACATCGGCGGTCGCCGACTTTCCCTCGGGCTCCTGCCCAATCACCAGGTAAGTGCTCTGATCGTCGGTGCCCATCGCAGCGATGGCGCCGGGCAGCACGGAGCGCGCGCCGTCCATCACTTGCCAATCGGGCGGCTTGTACATTTGGAATTCGTACGTGTCGTTGACGTAGGTGTTGCCGGTCACCTTCTCGCGAATCGGCTGAGGCTGGACGGCGGTGGACACTCCGGCTTGCGGCACGGTGCTGGTTGAAGAGGCCGGCTGCGCAGTTTGCGAACCGGCCGAAGGGCTCGCAGCGCTGGCCGAAGGTGTTGCGGGCGAGATCGATTGTGCTGTCGCAAGACGTTTCGTTGTCGCGCGCGAAGCACTCGCCCTTGCGTCGGCTTCCGCTGACGTTGTGCTGGCGTGATTCCGTGATGCCGCGGCTTTCTGCGCTTCAGTCTTAGTTTTGCCCTCCGAAGGCGAAGATTGCGGCGAGCTGGAAATCTGGATCGAGACGATCTTGTCCTTCTCGACCAGCGCAAAGCCGTAGCTCGTTTTCACTTTGAACGCATTACCCTCATAACCGACGACCGTACCTACAATGATCGACCCGTCCTTCAGCTTAAATTTATCGGCGCGCGCGACGCCGGCCGTGAGCAGCGCGGCCAGCGCGATCGCAATTGAGAGCGAGCTGCGCTTCATACTAGCGAGTATCGCGCCATCGGCACTCGTGCGACAAATATCTGTGGGCTGCGGTTGCTGCGTTAGTCAGCGGGCGAGCCGGGACACGTGAGCGGGCGCAATTTAGCGGTCGAGAAACCCGCGCAGACGCGAATACCCCGCGCGGCTGACGGGCAGCTGCACGCGATCCGCGAGCACAGCCACGTAGCTATCCTTGGCGTAAGGCTCCAGCCGGACCACGCGTTCCAGATTAACGATATACGAGCGATGGATGCGCAAAAAACGCGAAGGATCGAGCGCCGCTTCGATGCTCGAAATGGTCTGCTGTTTCAAATGCTTTTTCCCCTGCGAAACGAGCGCGACGTAATCGTCCTGCGCTTCCACGTAGTCGAGTTTCGCCACCGGAATAATTACCACGCTGGTGCCGTCACGCACCGGAATGCGGTCCACATATTCCGAAGGCGGGCGGGCTGAAGCAGCCAGATCGGCTGCGGACGAGCCATGGGACGAGCCGTGTAAAGAGCGATGTTCCGGCAGGCGCTCCAGCCGCTCTTTCACACGCGCCAGTGCGGCTTCGAATCGATCCGCTGCCACGGGCTTCAGCAAATAATCAACCGCATGAACCTCGAAAGCGCGAATGGCGAAATTGTCGTGTGCGGTGACGAAAATAATCGCGGGAGCGGGATCGAGAAGTTGGAGAACTTCGAAGCCGTCGAGCTTGGGCATTTGAATATCCAGAAAGGCGAGATCAGGTTTCAACTCGGCCACCACTTTCACGGCTTCGAAACCATTGGCGCACTCGGCAACAATCTCAATGTCCGTGTGCGGCGCCAGATATTCGCGCAAAACCTGGCGAGCCAGATCTTCGTCGTCCACGATCGCCGCGCGCAGCTTGCGATGAGCTTCAGGACTCACGATGCAATTGCCTCCTGTTCGGCGGGAAATTCCATGGCCACGCGGAAGCTAGTACCGTTCGCGCCGGCTCCGAATTTGGCGCGGTTGCCGTAGCGCGCTTCCAGGCGCTGGCGGACGTTGGCGAGGCCCACTCCATTGCGGCGGCGCAGCGGCGCTTCTGGATCAAACGTATTCTCGACCACGATCGAAAGGTCGCCGTCGCGAAACGCGACGCTCAGGCGAATGCAGCCGCCATCTACCAGATTGGCAATTCCGTGCGCCACAGCATTTTCGACCAGCGGCTGCAGCAGCAGCGGCGGAACGTTGACGCCGAGGGTTTGCGGATCGACGCTTTCCTCCATTTGCAGGCGCGGGCCGAAGCGAATTTTTTCCACGGCGAGAAATGCGTGGATCAGCGAAAGTTCTTCGCGCAGCGGAATGGCCGACTTTTCCCCCAGCCCGAGCGTGCGCCGCAAAAAATCCCCGAGCAGGATGCACATCTCGCGCGCCTTGGAAGGATCGGAGCCAGTGAGCGCGCTGATGGAATTCAAGCTGTTGAAAAGAAAATGTGGATTCACCTGCGCTTTCAGGGCGCGCAGTTCGGCTTCGCGCGCCAGCATGCTGGCTTGCAGCACGCGGGCCTCCGCGTCGCGCGACGCTTCAATTCCCAGCAGAATGTAATAAAACGCCACGGACAGCAGGTAAAACAGAATTCCCGTGCCGATCAGCAGCGGAATTTCAGCGGTGTAGAGGTGGTCCAGCCCGCGAAATGAAGATGTCTCGGCAAGCTCGTCGGCCAAAAGCCGTCCCGCCAGCACCCACAGCGCGGTTGCAACAACGGCGCCGGACAAGTGCGTCGCCACAAATTTCGCGAGATTGGTGTGCTCGAGCGGAGTTACGCGGCACGGATACCAAGCCGAAAGGCAGACGAAGGCGTAGATGAAGCAGAGTGGAAAGGCCAGCGCCAGCGCCTCGCGCAATCCAATGGCGCGCGTGGCAGTCATCAAAAACGCCAGCAGCGCGGCCAGCGGAATCCAGGCCACCAGATACAGCACCATGCGCCGAAATTGGCCGAGTATGGGGTGCATGCGCGGCTCAGTTCTTGATGACGACTCCTCCGAATACAGTGGTTCCGTGAATTAATAGGACTTTTGCCGGCGCCGAAGCATCCGGGTGCGAGTAGGTCTCGTCCGAGAAAGCTCCGGCAATTTCGTGCGCGGTAATCGAGACGCGCCACCCGGGCGGAATGCGGATCTCGCCGCCGCCGAACACCGCCTCGATTTGCAGGACCGCTTGATTGCCTTCCATGTCCGCAGCGGTGAAGTCGAGGTGGAATCCACCGAAAATCGCCGAGACTTTGCCGAACCGGAAGTGCTTGCTGGTGATGCGGCGGTTGAAAGACATAAAAATTACGGAGCGGTCGAAGGTGTCATCGACTGAATCCGTAGGCGGAGGGTAGCCCGGCCCGACGTAGCCAGGGCCCGCAAACGATGCGCTGGGACCGGGGCCTCCACCGCCGCCCGGCGTACCGGGCGGCGGGACATTCGACGGCGGTTGGGACCCTACGCCGTATTGGCCGTGTTCGTTGGCCCAGTATTCGTACCCTCCCGTACCTTGCTGGGCAAATCCGGCGGAGGTTGCGCTCGGCCCTGAGCCGGGGGCCGAACCCGGTGTGGCCGGTGGGGATCCTGGCGCTGCGGGCGGCGGGGCGGTTGGAGGCGGTGTGCCGTCTGAGTATCGCCCATGATGTTTCCACCAGTCGCGCATCGCTTTGCCTTGGCGCCGCCCGCGCCGAATGTCGTCGTAATGATCGCGGTTAATTAGCAGCCAGACGCCGACAGCGATCATCCACAAGGGCCAGAGCCGCCCCGCCGCGAAACCAGTCAAATTGCTGAGCAGCCACATGCCTCCGATCACGATCAGCACCGGCCCCCAGAAGTGCCCCGTGTGTCTGCGATAAAACTGCCAGTCTGCCGCGTCGGTTGTATTGATTGGAGGGCTGCTGGTTCTCGCCAAAATGCTCAGTCCCACTACGATCAGGATCACCGGCCAGAAAACCGCAAAAATGTAGTCGGCATGCACAATATCGAGCTGGTCGAGCAAAAAGACCACACCCAGAAGGGTGATCAAGATGCCGACGAAGAGCCCGCGTTGTCTGCCATCAATCACGACTGTTGATTCTCGCTTGCGCTACAGGGAATTTCTCTGCGCACGTTGAATAGGGAAGTGCGAGCAGCGCGAGTCCAGTGGCCACCAGGAGCATTGGCCAGAAGCGCAGCAGGTCGCCAAGCGCGGGCAAGTCCGCGCGCGTTGCCAGGAAACTCCACACGTTGCTAATGATCATGGAAATGAACCAGAAGTTTCTCACAACCAGCCCGTCGTAGCCGAATTGCGCCAATTGGAACACGATTCCCACGAGAATGAAAAATCCAGCCGCCAGCAGCGTTCCTATCTGCCACGCGGGGGCTTGGGAAGCGGACCGGGCGCGCGAGTCGATCATGTAACTGACCTCCTGCGGAATTTGAACCGATCTCATGGCGAGCAGAGTAGCGGGAGCGCGCCGGACTGTCTTGAACGAATCGGCGAACAGAGGGGATTTACCGGCGAACGGCGGATCGGCGAAGGTTCGGGCAGATATTGCTCGGTCAGTCTGGTAGTGTCCGGACAGGCCCGTGGGCGGGATAGACGCGAGTAGCTCCACGCTCTCTAAGCAGGCGCCAGCTTGCAGCCACCATCGAATCGTCCCCTGCGATAGACAGGGGCGGCAGATCGCCCGTGAAGACAGAGCCATCGTCGAGCAGCAGAGACACACTGTCGTCCGAATGACCGCGCGTTTGCAAAATTTCCCCGGCGATGCCACGCTCCGCCAGAACGGAGCGACTTTGAGCGAAGGTGATCGTCGTGTTGCCATCGAGCGCAATTTCGACGTAGCCGTCCTGTGGTTTGATATGGTTTTTCATTAGCGGAATAGCTTGCGTTTGGCTTTCCAAAACCAGGAGCGGGACGCCCGCGTTCTTAAATTCCTGCGCCAGGCCGGCGTGGTCGATATGGTAATGGGTTGCGAGCGCGTACCGAATCTCGCTTAGAGGCACACCCATGCGCTCGAGGTTCGCGCTCATGGTCCCCATGGTGCCCGGCCAACCGATATCCACCAGCAGGCGCGACTTCCCGGCGCTGATGACCCAGTAATTTGTCGAACGGTATCCGACGTTGATGATGGTGTGGGCCACGGACATAGTTCACAACGGGAGCTTAGAGTTTATACCGAGGGACGCGAACGGAGAACTTGAAGAGAGTCAACGCGGCGGGCTAGGAGGTCATTCCCACCCAGCACACGACGGCGGCGGCGATTCCGGCCATCAGGAGCGCCACGCGGAAGCGCTTCTGGCGTGCTCCCAGGACGATTAAGCCCATGCTGCAAACCAGAAAGCCCAACTCAAACCAGAGGCGTCGCGAGGTGATGTCCGTGCTCCAACTGCCGGCTTCGCCTTGCAGCAAGGACGAAGCGAACGACGTCGCGGAAGTGAGCGACACGGCGACGACCCCTGCTAGAGCCAGCCCCTTTGCCCAGTCCGGCACCACCCAGTTTCGTTTTGTGTCGCGCCAATCGAGCCACGTCTGCGCGACCACCAGTCCGACCACCAACAATACGAACAGCGCCACGCCCCCTCCCAAGAGTGCGTTGGATACCGCCTCGACCCCTGCGACCGCAATCTCCACTGCAGCTCAAGCCGGCGAATGGCACCTTTCGAAGGCCCCGCCAGGAAACCTCGATCCGGCTCCGCGCGTGTTCGACTGCGGTCGCAACCTCAAACCGCCTCTGAGACACGAGTACTATGGCAATCATTCGACCATCGCCGCTTGTTTCGCAAATTCGCGTGGATAATTTGCCCGCGACTATCTTCAATGTTTGCAATCCCGCCAGTCCGCCAAAGGGCGCGACCCAACAAACAACCGCGCAGCTCAATGAAAAATGCTCAGATGCGATAGAAACGAAGATAACAAAAGTTCTCTGCGAGGAACGGATTTGCAGGGACTAGGACTAAGTGCCTGCCGCACGCCCGCGCCAGTATTAGTACTCGATCCCAAGGTCCCGCAATCAGCCCAAGTTGTGACTTTCACAACGCGCCCGTGCGTCGCAACGGCACATTTACCCGAATCTGCTAGGATAGCCGCTCACATGCGAAAACCTTGGACCATTGCCCATCGCGGCGCTTCCGGCCACGCTCCGGAGAACACCCTCGCCGCGTTTGAACGCGCCGTGCAGCTCGGAGCCACTTTCATCGAGACCGACATTCACCTGACCCGGGACGCGAAGTTCGTGGCCATTCACGACGCGACCCTCGACCGGACTACCAACGGGCACGGGCCCGTGCACGAG
>Ga0307374_10004735_pt1 | contig 22487 bp, 14 predicted proteins | sample OX3MG_FD_202532 | JGI IMG/M metagenome (GOLD analysis project Ga0307374, IMG submission 202532) | Soil microbial communities from Risofladan, Vaasa, Finland - OX-3 | ecosystem: Environmental > Terrestrial > Soil > Coastal area > Acid sulfate soil | place: Finland: Risofladan, Vaasa | collected... | reverse complement strand
CGGCGGTGAAGCTGGCTGCCGCCGTCCCGGTCTGAGCGAGGCTGGGCAGAGTCAGTCGCGGCGCGCAACCGCGGTTAGGATCGTGGTGCCGCTGGGGAGTCGCCAAGTGGTAAGGCAGCGGACTTTGTCCAGAGCGGCTTCCAGGGGGCCTACTGAATACGAAATCGGGGTCAAGAGAGGTCGTCACAGACCATTTCCGGCGACGCAATGAGGGTACGTTTGAGGGTACGTGGCAGCCGCGACGCTCACGACAAAGCCCGAACCCGGCTGGGCCGACCGCCGCTGGCAGCGAGCGCCGAGAATCAGGACGGGACGTGCGTGAGCGAGCATTTCGACCCGAGCCGTGCTACGTTCGCAAGCGCAATGACGTACGACGGCTCCACCGATCCGCCGCCCGGGCGCGTCTGGCAAGGACAACTCGTGAGCCAAGGAGCGCCAGTGCGTGCCTATGACGCCTACGCGTCTGCTCCGCCTTCTGACCGGTGCGGCATCTGCGATCCGCAATGGCAGGCCGAACACGGTGCTGATCTCGCCCAGGTCGTCGTCCAAAACGTCGACTCCAAGCGTCCTGGGCGCACGTTGCTGGTGATCGGCGGCGCGGGCCTCTACATCGCTGGCCTTGTCTACCTGATCGGCCGCGTCTGCGGACCCCGGCCGCAGACGGCATAGGAAACGCCGTCCCTGCGGGTCCAGAGGTGAGCCGCCCGACGTAGAAGCGTCACACGGTCAGCCTTGGCGCGCCGCCACCGGACGTCCTCGTGCCCCACGTCTAGGAGAAGAAGCGCATCAGGCCCGACGTAGCCAAGCAACGCCGGTAGCCGCCGCACAGCGGGCTAGTCGTCGGCATTCACGGACATCGTTGCCGAGGCGGGTCTTAAGGAAACAGCGGCCGTAGCGGGGAGTGCAGATTCGTATTCGGCAAGAGCCGCTTAATAGTACGCACGGCCGCCTCACCAGCGTTCTCATCTGAAGCCCTACCGCTTGCCAGCCGGAGTCCGTCGTGTGCGATGCGCTGGCGAGCCGCTGGCCTTTCGGCTACCACCTTGTCTATACACATAGACCACGATCGCGCTGGCCACGGCGCACGTCAACAGCGCCGCCAGCGTTCTCACTCCCAGGGGCAGGCTTGTGTCGCTGGCGAGCTTCAGGATCGAACCGATCGCGGTCACGAGGAGGGCAGGCCGACCCAGGCTCTTCACGACCGCCGCCACTTGGGGGTCAAGCGTTCGCTCATGCCCAGCTATACTGCCCAAATGGGACATTGGACGGAGCAGCTCGTGGATGAAGTGGCCGCGAGGCTAGGTCCCGATACCGATCGCGAGAGGCTATTGGCGATCCTGCGGACCGTTGGCGCCGAGATGGAGATGCTGGCGGGGCAAAGCTTTGGCGAGGCCAGGCGGAGCTCTGTGTCCATCGCTACCTTTGGCCTACCCTTCGTAGAACTTCCCGGGCTTCTAATCGGGAGCGAAGAGAGCACCGACAAAATCTGGGCAATCCCGAACCCGGTGGATCGGCAGAGAGCAACGGTTGTCCAGGTCCGGGAGGTGAGACCGCCGAACAGCCATGCGATGCCCATCGTGGGCGCCCTGCGGTTCGCCGGTGGCCTCGTGCATAGAGTCGCTCAGTCCGAGCTGCTGTCGCGTGACTACCTCTTGCGGTGGCTGCAGCATTCGTTCCAACACAAAGACCGAGTGGAGTTCATGCGTGGCCTGGTCGATGCGTCAAACCACGTTCATGTTCCGATCGCGGGGGGAGGGTATGACGGCTGGTGGTTTCAGATAACTCGCCGCCTCCTTTGGGTCACCAAGGCCACGGAGGAGCAGCGCCTCGTCGAGCCGTTGATATCGGATGACGATGACGCATTGAAGGCATTGGTCGCGGTTGAGCCGCTGCTGATCGCTGCTCGCGTCACGAACCATCCCGCAGATTGGGTCATGGCTGTTCGCATCTGGCCGTCGGTCGAACGCGCGGCGCGCAGGCCATGGAGGATCCTTGCCAGTGCGATCCATGCGCACGGCATCCCAATCCTGACACTCGATCCAGACTCGACCTCAGAAGAGATTCAGTGTCAGCTCCTCCTACACGCCTACTGGCATCGCTACATCGACGGTGACGAACCGGAAATGGCGGACGTCGTCGCGTCTGCTTACCCGAGGGCCGTGGAGCGGATCGCACGCGCTACAGGATCGCCAGATCGTCGGTCGGCGGCAGCCGTTCTCCTCGAGGGTCTCTTGCACCCCGGATTCGACCCTGCCGTCGGTGCAGCAGCCGGTCGTCGGTACGTGAGCCGCAAGGCAACGATCGCAATCCTCAACCACCGGAAGACATCCGCAGGCGGGCTCCGCCCCTGGGAGGTTCTTGGAGTCACCGAGCGTAGGTATTACAAGCTACTCAAGCGATTCGCCCGCAAGACCGGTGCACGGTATGACATCGATGCGAGCATGTTCGATCGAATCCGCGATCATCTGACCAGTCGCGATCAGAGAACGGAGCAGCACACGGCCGCTCTAGAGCTGCTGCAAGGGCGAGGGTTCAGCTACGCGGCCGCGCGAAAGTGGCTTCAGCGCCACGCCTACAGCGATGCGCTCAAGGCATGGCCTCGACATAGTCGATCATCTGGAGCCGACTCCGAGCAAGTCGCACGATGAAGCAGAACATGCCTAGCGATCAGCCGGAGGATCTCCAACGACGTCCGGCTGATCTTGGGACTGCCCCGTGAGAGTCCGCGCGAATCCACCTCTGTCCGCACACGAAGGTATCAGCGAAGGTGTCAGCGAAGTCCGGATTTGCGGCGGCAACGGTCGCACGGTGGGCAGGTCCCTGCCGATGTACCAGGCCGCCTCCCGTCCCGTCCTCGCGTCGTCCAGGGCGCGGCCGAGCGGCGATCGCTGCCTGCCCCGCCAAGGCGCGGCGGTGGGATCGTCGCCCTGTGCGAGACCCTCGGGGCGCTGGCTCCCATCACCGCTCCCCTCCTTGAAAAGGCTGACAGTGTCTCAGCCCCCTTTTCGTGGCAGCACGACAGTATTGTCCTAGTGAAATGTCTCGGCGGCGGCGTTGGTCGGCACTTCTCGAGGCAGCTCGCCTCGAGGCGCTCACAGCAATCGAGTTGTACAACCGCCCGCGGACGACTCGCCGCGTCGAGAACTTCCTCGTCCACATGCACATCGCCTGGATGTGCCTGCTACAAGCAGAATTCTTGCAAGCTGGGATCAACTTCCACTATCGCGACGCCCACAACCGCTACATACGGGTTGATGGCGAGCCCAAGGCCTGGGATCTCCTAACCTCTGTCGTGCGGCGGTGGCCGGATGCCGACGACCCTGTCCGCCGCAATCTGGAGCTGACGATCCAACTGCGCAACAAGGTCGAGCACCGAGGTAGCACCGGAGTCGAAGTCCTGGGCATGGGCTTCTTCCTAGCGCTCGTAATCAACTTCGATGAAGAGTTGACAAACTGCTTTGGGGCCGGCATGACCATCGCCCATGACGTCCACCTTCCCCTTGCTCTGAACCTTTTTTCGCGAGAAGGCATGGCCAGCCTGGCACGCATTCAGCAATCGGTTGAGGATCCCTTACGCGACTTCTTCGTGCAAGCACGAGCGGACGTGCCAGACGAGGTTGCTTCCGATCACCGGTTCGAACTACGCATCGATATCGTTCATAAGCGAGCGCCGAAGGACCTCGCCGATCTGGCCGTGACGTTCGTGCGCGAGGACCAGCTTGCTCCGGCTGAGCGAGCGGCGTACGAACAACTAGCAAGAACAGGTCGGGTAATCATCCGCGAAAAGCATCGGGAGGTTAGTAACCTCGGCAACCTCAAGCCGAAGGCTGCGAGCAAGGCCGTTCAGGCGGCGATACCTTTTCACTTCGGACACTCGTTGCACTTTCCGAGAGCCTGTCAACACTTCAAAGTACGTCCACCCTCGAGCGCCGCCGAGCCGGCCGCGACGATGGAGAAGTACTGTGTCTTCGACCTGGCCCACGGCGATTACACCTACACGCCTGCCTTCGTGGACTTGCTCATCAGGCACTGTTCCTCCGCTGAGGGCTTCCGGGAGGTCACGAGAGCCGAACCCCGAGCAAAGGACGATGCGTAGCAACCCGCGCAGGTCAGCCCAAAGGTACGGCGACCTATTCGAACCACGGCTTGCGCAAGTCCCTGACCGTCCGCCGCACGCCACGCGGACGCTTCACGTGCTCGTAACGGTCAAAGCCGCTCCTAACCCATCCTCGCAGTATGGAGAGACCGTCTGCGTCGCTGGTGTGTCCGAGGATATCGAGCGACCGGGTTGGATTCGGCTCTACCCGATCAACTTCAGATATCTCGAACAAGAACTCAGGTTCAAGAAGTACGACGTCATAACGGTCGACGCGGTGCCGGCGACAAGAGATACACGGGCCGAGAGTTGGCGGCCACGTATGGACACCCTGCGTGTTGAGCGATTCCTGAGGCCCTGGAAGCCAAGGCGGCCCTGGATCGATCCATATGTCGAGGACTCGATGTGCCGACTGAACGAAGCTGCGGCCGCCAACCCGCGAGCACGCTCACTTGGCTTGGTCAGAGTAACCGAGGTCGTTGCATTCGACATCGAGCCGCATCCCGGTTGGTCTCCGGAAGAGCAGCGTAAGATCGATGCATACGTCAGTCAACTTGAACTCTTTGGCGGGGAGGATCGTACTGCGCTCGAGGCGCCGAGGTTCAAGGGGTTCTACCGTTGGCGCTGCGCCGATTCAGGCTGCGAAGGACATCGCCAAGGCGTCATTGACTGGGAGTTCATAGCCCTCCAGCGGCGCCTACAGATGCGCAGCGACGAAGACGCCACTACAGCGCTCCGGCACCGGTTTCTCGATGAGCTGTGCGGTCCACAACGGGCCCTCGCCTTCTACGTTGGCAACCAGGCCAAGCGACCGCAGGTCTTCAGTGTTCTCGGCGTGTATTACCCGCCGCTATAGGGCAACCGCTCGAAGGCCGGTTGCGGCCGCCACCGCCGTCCGGTGACATCGGTCTGCTTCTCTTTCGAAGCACAGGAGCGCGACGCGACTCGCCTTCGCTCGTTCCGTTACGCGGTCAATTGCGCCCTGCCCGTGCTTCCTCACCCGGCTCCTGTAACGCTCATGCGCTTGACGTGAGCCATTCCTATAGGCGGCTCTGTTATCAACCGGATTCCCGAGCTCACGCTCATGAATGTACTCGATCCCCGCCTCCTGCAATACGGTGATCAACGCGTTCTTCGAGTATCCGCGTCGGCGACTCACCGCATTGAGCCGCACATCCACCAAGGTTTGCACACCGTGCGTTCGAAGAAGCATCACCAACTCGGTTACCGGTCGTCCTTCGTAACCGACGGTGAACAGCCGCTGACGCGGTGAGGGTTTGGAGGGGTGCGGCTCGGCCATGAACTCATCTCCTCAACTCAGTTGTCTGTCGATCGCGCCGGTGCAAGTGTGCCATGGCGAAGCGTGGCGTGACACGTGCGTGATCCTTGAGCGATGAGTCAGGCCGCTAGCCCGAATACATTGCTGCATCAGTGCCGTATGCGGTTCGACGCTCCGGAAAGCTCGCACCACGCAGGTACCTGTGGCACCTGGAGCACAACGCCCACCCGGATGCGCTGCTCGTCGTGCTGGCCGATAAGGTCCACAACCTCCACGCCATGCTCGCCGACCGCAGAGCGCGCGGGCCAGAGGTCTGGGCTCGTTCAACGCCCATGGAGGATCAACTCCGCTACTACGGAAGTCTCGTCGACGTCTTTCGCCGACGGCTTCCGGGCCGGCTGAGCGAGGAGCTCGCCGAGTCGTTCGCCCATTTGGTGCGGTCGGAGGGGTCGCCGGCGTTGGGCCGCCTGGCAACGCTCGATCCCGGCACGCCAGTGGCCGTCGCGTAGCATCCTGCAGGCGACAGACAACTGTCGTCGGCCTCTGCCATCCTTCGCTCGTGGACCGTGACGCACACCAGGGATGGTTGACCTCGTGGGAACCCCGACCCACCGGCGAGCACACCTACGCACCGGGCTCGGTAGCCCCATGGACGTGCCCCGAGTGCGGTGCTCCGGCAAGCGTCGGATTGCGTGTCGGGGACCTCGTCAACGTGCGCTGCGAGACCCACGGCACGTGGTACGCGGTGGCTCCGTTCTCGTTCACCCAGCAGGAGCTGCTGAGCGCCCCTCCGCGCGCCCCGCGCATGAATCCTGAGGCCCGCTTGTGGTTCCTCCACGCGGCGGCGAAGGTCATGCTCAACGCGCCCGCGCGGGCGTTCCTCGTCATCGAGGTGCAGGGCCATCCCTGCGAGTACGAGATCATCGACCGCGAGCCCGGTCACGAACTGGGCCTCCAGGTCGGCTGTCGCGAGTGGGATTGCCCGCACTGCGGTAACCAGCCGCTGCCCGACGAAGCCATCGCGAAGCTGCGCACGCTCGGCTTTGCACCGGCCGCACCCCATCTCAACGCGTGGCGCCAGCACCTCCCGTACGTCTCGCGTGACCTTGCCATCCTCTTCGAGCAGGCGTTCCTGGCTGCGTACGAGCCGCCGCTCGACTTCGAGATCGCGCTCTACGCCAGCACGCCGCAGGACTACGCGCGGCTCGTCAACGAGCTGTCGTAGGGGCGTCGCGATCAAGCAGGGATAACGGCATGTCGCTCGAGGTCGTTCGCGTCCGTCCCGGTCCGTCAGCAACCGCCTGGCTGTTCAGCCGCATTCGCGACTTCCAGGCGGGTCACCCACTCGCGCCCCTCACGGTCGCCACGCCGACGCACCACGCGGGCCTTTACCTGCGCCGACGGCTCGCCCGGGAGACCTACGCCAATGTCCGCTTCAGCGTGCTCTCCCGGCTGGCCGAATCCATCGGCATGAGCCGGCTGGCCGCCAGCGGATGGGAACCGCTCGCGACGGTCAGCCGTGCGGCCCTCATCCGATCTGCGCTTGTCGCCAGACCGGGTCCGTTCGCCGCGATCGCCGAGCAGGGTGGGCTCGTCGACCTCGTCGCCGCACTCGCCACCGAGCTGCGGCGCCGGCCCGACGTGAGCGCGGAGACGGAGCGTCTTCGCCGCGGAGCCACCACCACCGCCAAGGCGGCGCTCGATGCGGCCGGCGATTACGAAGAGCTCCGCGGCGCAGCCAAGCTGTACGACGAGATCGACCTCCTCGGCGCCGCCACCCGCGCCCTTGAGGCCGCTGCCGGTGACGCCGCCTGGCGTGAGCTGGGCGCGGTGATCGTGCATCTCCCTGCCGGGCTCGACCCGCCCGACGCGTCCCTGGTGCGCGCGCTCGCCACCAGGATTCCGGTGGTCGTTGCGCTCGCCGACCTCGGGGATGACGTCGACCCGGCGACGAGCGCGATCAAACTGCTCGGCGAGGTCGCGATCACGGCCATCCCAGCCGCGTCGGCTCCCGCATCCGCCTCGGTCGTCATTGCCCCCGACGCGGTGGAGGAGGTGCGCTCCGCGGTTCGCGCCGTGCTCGCCGCGCTTGAGCAGCCGGACCCGATCCCCCTCTACCAGCAGGCGATCGTTTACCGGGACGAGGAAGCCTATGGCCAGCTGCTCCGCGACACCCTGCGCGAGTCCGATGTTCCCTATTCGGCACTCGGCGGGCGGCCTTTGCTTGATTCGGTTGCGGCTCGCGGGCTGCTCGGCGTCATGCGACTGCGCGAGCAGGAATTCTCGCGTTCATCGGTGCTCAGCTGGCTGTCCGCGCTCCCCGACCGCAAGGGCGTGTTGCGCAGCCAATCACGCTGGGACCAGCTGTCACGGGACGCCGGCGTCGTCAAGGGCGCAAGCCAATGGGGCGGTCTGCTCACCGCATTCGCGGACGCCAAGGCGCGCACGCTGGAACTGCTCAAGAACACCGAGCCCGAGGACGTCGCCGTCGAGGCGCGACGCGCCGCGATCGCCCGCGACATTGAGGACGCTCGGCGCATTGTCGAGCAGATCCAGGCCATCGACGAAACAACGCAACCGCCGGAGGTGGCGACGTGGGACGCACTCATCTTCTGGACGCTGCGCCTGCGCGACGAGTTCGTTGCCCCCGATTCGGCATGGTCCCCCGAGGAATTAGAGGCGTCTCAGTCGGTCGAGGAAGCTATTCGCAGTCTGGGCGCCGCCCAGCGGTTCGAGCCTGCGGCGTCGATCAGCCTCTTCGTGCGCACGCTCGAGGATGCGCTGCGGCGGCGTTTCCGCCCCGAGGGACGTCTCGGCCACGGGGTCCTGATCGGGCCGCATCGTCTGCTCGCCGGCATGGACATGCGCCGAGTCCATGTCCTCGGCGTGCTCGAGTCGAGCTTCCCGGCCGCGATGCCCGTCGATCCTTTGCTGGGCGCGGACCTGCTCGGCCGGCGCGCCACGCACGAGGCCACCGAGCGTCGCGACTGGCGCATCGCGCTCGCGACCGCCGACAGCGGCGAGCTGATGGTGAGCGCGCCATCCGTCGATGTCGACGGCCGTTCTGTCTATCCCTCGCCCTGGCTTCTCGAGCTCCTGGGTGTCAACGGTTCGCAACCCCGCGCCTCCGATGTCCGCGCGGGTGCCGTCGATCATGAGCTGCTACGCCGCATCCGCAGCGCGGAACGCGCGGTGGCCGAGGGCACTCCACTGTCCATCGCGGAGCGCCGCGAGGCGGAGGCGATGCGCTCCTACGACGCGGGTGGCAACCTCGCCCGCACCGCGCTGGCGCTGCGCGACGATCTGCCCCTCGGCCGCGTGCTGGAGGTAACCCGAGCACGTCACTCGTCGTCGCTGACCGAGTTCGACGGCATCGTCGCCGACGCGGCCGAGGTCGCGCTCATCTCTGCCGGGCTCACGCGCACGCCGCATTCGGCCACCGGCATCCAGACCTGGGCCACCTGCCCGTTTAGCTTTCTCCTCGGCCGCTTGTTCCAAATTCCGGCGACGGCTGACCTCGACGAGGACAAGTGGTGGCAGATCAGCGCCCTTGAGCGTGGCTCCATGGTCCATCGCATTCTCGAGCGCTTCTTTGGCGAAGTCGTGACCAGCGGCAAGCCTGCGCCCGGGGACGACTACTCATCGGCCGACCTTCTGCGCATGGGGCGAATCGCCGCGGAGACCTTCCGCGAGTGGGAGGTGCGCGGTGCCGTCGGACACCCGCTAGTCTGGGCCAACGAGCGCACCGCCATTCTCGCCGACCTGCGCACGCTCCTCGAACAGGATGCCGAGCTCCGCTCGGAAGGAGGATGGCGACCCGCACACCTCGAGCAAGCCTTCGGCATGGATCGTGACCCGGCGTCGTGGCCCGCCGTGACCATCACCGTGGGCGACGACCGCAGGGTGCAGCTGCGGGGGTACATCGACCGAGTCGATGTCGACGCGAGCGGACGCTCGCGTGTCCTTGACTACAAGACGGGCAGGTGCCTAGACAAGACCATCACGGTCGACGACCTCTTCGACGCAGGGCGCCGGCTTCAGCTCGCCGTCTACGGACGTGCAGTCCGTGAGCATGCGCTCGCCACCGGGAAGGTGCCGACCGATGACATCGCGCTCTACTGGTACATCAGCGTGAAGGGCGGGTTCGAGCGTGTGCAGCTCACCGTCGACGACCACGCGCAGGACGCGTTGGTCGAGGTAGTGATGCGCATCGACGAGGGCGTTCGCGCCGGGTGCTTCCCCCAGGTGCCGGGAGAGCTCAACTTCTTCGGCGACTACGACAACTGCGGTTACTGCGCGTACAACTCCCTCTGCCCCTCGAGCCGCGACGTGGTCGCCGCGTCGAAGGCGGGAAGTCCGGGACTGGCGCGGTATATCGCACTGCGTCCGGTGTCTGAGGAAGCAAACGAATGACGCCGCCGCTGGTCGCTGATCAGGGAGAACGCGACCGGCTCCGCCGGGATCTCGATCGCACGCTCTTCGTGGAGGCCGGAGCCGGGACCGGCAAGACCACGGCGGTTGTCGCCCGCATCGTGGCCATGGTCGCGGTGGGCCGCCTGCGCATGGAGCGATTGGTGGCGATCACCTTCACCATGGCCGCCGCTGGAGAGCTCCGCGTCCGAGTCCGCGAAGGCCTGGAGGAGGCGGCGCGCGCCGCGGATGATCCCGATGAACGGGGTCGTCTGATCGGCGCTGCCGGCGAGGTTGACCGTGCTCGGATCGAGACGATCCACGCGTTCTGCTCGGCCCTGCTGCGGATGCACCCGTTCGAGGCGGGACTGCCCCCGCACATCGAGACCCTCGCTGATCTGGCCGCGGAGATCGACGTCCGGGAGCGCTTCCGGCGATGGTTCGACACCCTTGAGGCCTCCTCCCCGGGTGGCGACGCGGTGCGCCGCGGCTTGCTGCTGGGCGCACGTCCGGACAAGCTGCGCGAGCTGTTCATCGCGCTCAACGACAACTGGGATCTGCTCCCCGACGCGACATGGCCCACCCACGCGGTGGCCGTGACCGCAACTGCGCGCGGGCTGGGCGAAGACCTCGATGCCTGCATCGCGCTGCTCCCCTGCTGTCACACCCACGACGAGCTCTACCGCCGCATCGACGGAATGCGCCTCATCGCCGACCGCCTCAGAAGCGCGCGTACCGAGGACGAGGCGACGGTGGCGCTGGTCAGCCTCGCCTGCGCTCCATCGACACACGGCGGGAAACAGGGCAACTGGAGTCCCAATGATGGCGTCAACGCCTGCAAAACCATCAAGGACACGATGGTCGACGTGCGCGAGCGAACGTCGAGCGCGCTGCAGGACCTGCGCTCCCAGGTGCTGGCGGCAATCGCGAGGGAGCTGCGGACCGTCGTCCGGTACTACGCGGATGAGCGCCGCGTCCGGGGTGTGGTCACCTATCAGGACCTGTTGGTGCGCGCTCGGGATCTGATTCGAGATCACCCCGACGTGCGCACCCTGCTCCACGCGCAGTGGGACTTCATCGCCGTCGATGAGTTCCAGGACACCGACCCGCTCCAGGCGGAGCTCGCCTTTCGGCTCGGTGCAGCGGTCGACGACGAAAACGTGCCCTGGACGTCGTTGCCGATCACGCCCGGCCGGCTCTGCGTCGTCGGCGACCCTAAGCAGTCGATCTACCGCTTCCGTCGCGCCGACATCGCCCTGTACACCGCCGTGGAGGACGCGCTGGTGGGTGCCGACCCGCAAGCACGGGTGCGACTGTCGGTGAACTTCCGCTCGGGGTGGCGCATCATCGACGCCGTCAATGCGGTGTTCGGTAGCGCCGACGGCCTCATGGCGAGGCCCGAGCAGCACGGCGTGCAGGCACCCTACGTTGACCTGGTGGCGCACGCGCCCGACGTCGACGGTGGCGTGCACATCTTCGGTGGTGTTGTGGAGGACACCGCCGCGGAGATGTGGCGCCAGGAGGCGGCGGCTATCACCACCGTCATCCAGCGGATGCTCGAGGAGCGGTGGGTCGTCGGCGAGGGAACTCCTGCCGGCGCGCGACCGTGCCAGCCCGACGACATCTGCATCCTGATGCCGAGCCGCACCAACCTGCGCAACATGGAGCGCGCTCTGGAGGGGTCGCGCATCCGCTATCAGCTGGAGAGCGGGTCGCTGATCGTCGCGACCCAGGAGGTGCGTGACCTGCTCAACATCCTGCGCTCGATCGACGATCCGACCGACCAGGTCGCCCTCGTGGCCGCACTGCGCACCCCCGCCTTCGGCTGCAGCGACGTCGAACTGGTGCACTGGAAAGCGGGCGGCGGCCGCTGGTCATATGAGCGGCCCGGGAGAGCTGAAGTACCTCGTGTGGTCGCGGCCCTCGCGGCATTGCTCGATCTCCACCAGCGTCGCCAAGAGTTCTCCGTACCGCACCTGATTGAGGAGATCCTGGCGAGCCGCCTGCTCCGCGCCGCTGCCTTCGACGACTGGCGTCCTCGCGAGACGAGGCGGCGCTACCGGTTCGTCGCTGATCAGGCACGTGAATTGGCGCGAAGCGGCAGGCCGACGCTCCACGATGCAGTTGAGTACCTCGAGCGCATCGCGAGTGACCCTGTTTATGACGCCGTCGCCAGGGACGGTGCCGGCGACGAATCGTGCGTGCGCGTCATGACCATTCACGCGGCGAAGGGCTTGGAATTCCCCATCGTGGTGGTGACGGGCCTGGGCCGCAAACCCAGGGATCGAGCGCAGCTGATCGTCTCCGACCGAGCCACCGGCGCGGTCGAGCTGCGCCTGAGCAGCAACTTCGAGACCGCCGACTGGAAGGCGCTCAACGACCACGAGAAGACAATGCAGGAGGCGGAGCGTGTGCGCATGCTCTACGTCGCTCTGACCCGCGCACGTGATCATCTTGTTGTGGGGTTGTTCCGGGCAGCAAAGGGCGAGACGACGGACGCGGCCGCCCTCGATGAACGGTTGCGCGGGCGACCGGATGTGGATGCCGTCGACCTCGAATGGCAGCCGGCTGCGGTGCAACGTGTGGCTGCCGCCGTCGACGTCGTGACGACGGAGCAGCACCGTCTGTCCGAGGAGGAGTGGATCCGTCGCCGAAAGGAGGTGCTGGCTGCGCTCTCGTCCATCCGCTCTCAGACCGCGACCGGGCTTGCTCATGCCGAGGACGAGGCGGGGCTACCGCCGGAGCGGGGTGATGATGTCGCCGCATCGCGTCGAGGCCGCGCTGCGACGTCGCTCGGGCGAGCGGTGCATGCCGTGCTTCAGGTAACCGATCTCGCCACGGGCGACAACCTCGAGGCGCTGTCTCGTGCGCAGGCAGCCGCGGAGGGCATCCCCGAGCGCGCAGCGGACGTCGCGTCACTCGCGCGCGCGGCCCTCCACACCGTAACCGTCCAACGTGCCGCGACCCTGCCTCACTGGCGTGAGGTGCCGGTGGGTGCGACCGTCAACGGCACCGTGTTCGAGGGCTTCATCGACCTCCTCTACGAGGAGCCCGACGGCAGCATCGTCATCGTGGACTACAAGACCGACTCGGTCAGCAGTGCTGGTATCGCCGCACGCCTGGATAAGTATCGATTGCAGGGGGCTGTCTACGCGCTGCTTCTCCGGAAGGTGCTGGGCAGCCGGGTGATGCGTGCGGAGTTCGTCTTCGCTGGTACCGGCGAGACCCGAGCAATAACTGACCTCGAGGTGGCCATCGATGAGGTGCTAGCGGCTATCGCCGGGCGCCAGCGCGACTGAGGTCGGTGTTCCTTCGCCCGCTTGGAGCCCGTAGCTGGATCGAACTCACGACCAACTTCACGGCAAGGTCGTAATCTGCACCCGGTAACCTGAGCCTTTACGGAGGGCAACTCTCTTGGCGACGGTGTCGGTGCTCTTGGATCAGATCGATTCCGGGACGATGCTTCTACCGGAGTTCCAACGCGGCTACGTCTGGAACCGCGACCAGGTGCGCGGGTTCATGCGATCTCTCTACCTCCGTTACCCCGTCGGGACGCTCCTCCTGTGGGAGACTGCCGCTGACACCGTGTCCCTCCGCGGTCACGCCGGCGGCCCCGCTGTCCGGCACTTGCTGCTCGATGGGCAGCAGCGCATAACGTCCCTCTACGGACTCGCCAGAGGCCGCCCGCCGGCATTCTTTGAGGGGGACGCTCGAGCCTTTACAGGCCTGCATTTCAACGTTGATGACGAGGCTTTTGAGTTCTACGCGCAGATGAAGATGCGGGGTGATCCGCACTGGATCGACGTCAGTGACCTGTTCGCGCGTGGGCTTGAGCCTTACATCGAGAAGTTCGCCACTGACCCCCTACTCGCCACCTACCTCGCACGGCTCAACCGCATATACGAGATCCTCGAGCGCCCAATTCACGCCGAAGCACTCATGGGCCCGGACAAGACGGTGGATGTCGTCGTCGACATCTTCAACCGTGTCAACTCCGGTGGTACCAAGCTGTCGCAGGGCGACCTCGCGCTCGCCAAGATCTGTGCTGACTGGCCCGAAGCTCGCGCCACGATGAGAACGAAGCTCAAGAAGTGGAAAGAATCGGGATACGAGTTCACACTTGAGTGGCTATTGCGTAATGTCAATGCCGTTGCGACAGGGCGAGCGTCCTTCAGCGCGTTGGACAAGTTCGCTCCCGACGCGCTGCAGATCTCGCTGACCCAAGCCGACAAATACATCGGCCTTTTCCTCGATGCCGTCGCCGGGAGGCTCGGCTTGGACCACGACCGAGTGCTCATGGGGCGCTACGCGATCCCGGTAGCTTGCCGGTACCTCCATCTCAACGGCGGCAGCTTTGCGGATGCCCGCGAGAAAGACCGCTTCCTGTACTGGTATGTGCAATCAGCTGTATGGGGGCGCTTCTCCGGGTCCACAGAAACAGCGCTCAACCAGGACTTTGAGAAAGCCGCCAGCGCTGGCATCGATGGCCTGATCGACACCATCGCTCGTAGCCGCGGCGGTAACCTGCGGATCGCTGCGCAGGAATTCGGGGGCTTCGGCATGGGATCCCGCTTTTATCCGCTTCTCTATCTGCTGACACGTGTGGGAGCAGCGTGCGATCTTGGCTCCGGAGTACCGCTGAAGGCGCAAATGCTCGGTCACCTGTCCGCCCTTCAGGTACATCACATCTTCCCCAAGGCACTGCTCTATGAGGCGGGCTTCAGCCGCGGCGAGGTAAACGCCGTCGCGAACTTCTGCCTGCTGACTCAGAACACCAATCTGGTCATCGGCAAGCGCCGCCCCGAAGAGTATCTGGCTGAGGTCGAAGCGAAGCACCCTGGCGCCCTTGCGTCGCAGTGGATTCCCACAGATCCAAGTCTCTGGTACCTCGATCGGTATCCCCACTTCCTCGAAGCCCGGCGTGAGCTCCTAGCACAGGCGGCGAATGCCTTTCTCAACGAGCTTCTTCAAGGGAGAGGCGCAGCGACGGCTGATCTGCTTCCGCGGGTTACGGAGGTAACCCCCGACGAACCGGATGAACGGCAGCGCTCGGTGCAGGCCCTTGTAGATGAGTTGGTTGAGACCGGCTACGCAAGGCCTCAGATGGACGTCGAGGTCTCTGATCCGCGCGACGGCCGATCCCTCGCCATAGCCGAGGCCTTCTGGGCGGAAGGTCTCCAGACCGGGCAAGGCAACCCAGTCATCTTGGAGCTTGACCCGCGCGAAGCGGACCTTCCTCGGCTCAATGAGTTGGGCTACGAAGTCTTCGAGTCGGTAGATGCGCTAAGGCGGGCTGTTGAACGACGAGCCGAGGTAGCTGCCGGAGTTCGTAGCGCCGAGTGAGATAATCGCGGCCGACGTTCGATACCGCGTTGTGCTTGCGCACGCACATCACGGGTGTCTTGCGTCTCTTGTTCACCGGCCAATCTGGGCCGGACGAGTGGAACACCGACATCCTGACGGTTGACGGCGGCTCGCCGACCTCCGGTCACTGAGCGACGCCCGACCCACTCGGCGGAAGCGCCGTGCCATCCAGGCGGGCGCGGTTGATCACCGTGGTGATGAGGACCGGCTCGCCCATGTTCCAGTACTCCCAGCCGTCAATCTCGAGGTACGTGTGGTGGTAGATGGGCTTGGCCGCGTCGCGGGGATAGGGCTTGATCACGCCAATCCCCCGGACGAGCACTACGAAGGTCAAGAAGTCCCGGAGCAGGTCGGGCCGCCGGCTACGAACGGTGTACCAGTGGGGCGATTTCGGCATCGTCCTCGCGAATTGCCAATACACCTTGGCGATATAGGCTCGGGCGTCGTCCAGCGTCCAGCGCGGCAATCGGGACTCCACCGATGCAAGCTCGTCGACACGTGCCAGCAGATCTCGCAGCTAGCTCTGTGCCTCCTCGGCGCGTTGCACAGCTTCGCGTAGCACTGCCAGCGTACGGCGCAGCTCCAAGTCATCCGGGGATAGTTGCATGTGGACCTCCTTTATCGCCGCTGGCGAAAGCGTCCAGCACGGAGTTTGCATCCACTAGCGCCAGATAGAGGGCGCCCCAGCGCCACGGCCCCGCCTTGACCAGCCGCAGGCCGTCCTGCACGAGATCGACCAACTCCTGCATTTCGTCATGTTCCAACGCCGACGGTTCATCCATGCTAATCAGCGCTCGCGGCCTGGGCCGTCACGAGCGCCTCACGCATCCGCTGGGCAGTGTCGAATCGCTCGCCTCGGTCCGAAGCGCACGCCTTCACGAGGAAGTCGGCGAGCGACGGTGGCAGATCGGACCGAATAGTGCGCGGGTCGATTACGGACTCGCCAACCATTGGCTTCGAGCCGGGATACGGGTGATGGCCCTTGCAGAGAAGTTCGTACAACACCACCCCAACAGCGAAGAGGTCTGTCGAAACGTCCCACCGCGTGAGGTCGGCATCAGGAGCCTGGTAGGGCGGCGTGCCGGACTGCGTGTGGACAGGGTCACCAACACGCGAGGAGATGTTGAAGTCGAGCAGCTTCGCACCGTTTCGGGTGAGGATAACGTTGCGAGGCTTGATATCGCGATGAACAAGGCCTCTCTCACGAATATTCATCCACTCGTCATACTCAGCCTCTGAAAGGTTGCCCTGATCCTTCTTCGCCGAAAGCTGCTCTAGCCTGGATGCGTCAGGATGGATCGCAACCAGCGCGTCGAGGATGTCCAATGCGACATCGACTGCTTTCCGATCACTAAGGTGGCATTTGCCATCCACGTAGTCGGCGAGCGACTCGCCCTCGATGTACTCCGTGATGAGATACCAGTCGCCCGCATTCGTCTTGCCGGCCCAATAGACCTGCACGACATTGGGATGGTGCACTCGTCGAAGCGCGGCGATCTCGCGGCGCACGGCTTCGTAGCCAGCAGCGTTCTCGAAGAGTTTGAGAGCACGCTCCTCACCCTCGACGTCGTCGCGGACGCGATAGACGGTGGAGAATCCACCTTGTCCCAGCACGTCACGAATCTTGAACCGGCCGTCGATCATCTCACCAATCGCGTACTCAGTCGCCTTCCTACGTGATGGTGAACTAACCTCGGCTGGATCCGGCTCGGGCAACATTTCGCTGACCGGCAGTCGGTGCCCTGCTGGCGAGCCGACGCCCTCGGCTCTCAGGCGATGCTGGACGGACTCGTCGCAGTACACAACCCGCTCGGGTAGATCCCCGATGCGGTAGCTCAGATCGACCGTCCCGAACTCAGCAGTGCCGATCGATGCTTGCTGCTCCTTCACACGACGGCGAAGCTCAAGCGCCAGCTCTGCCGCCCAGGACAGCGCGTCGTCAGGCACCTCCATTTCAGGATTCGGCCAAAGCAACTTGAGCAGGCCGTTGACCGTGTTGTTCGCGGCCTTGCGGTCGCGCCCGCTCAGTTGGCTGCCCCATTGCAACCGACCCTGTGTGACTTCGAGCCGCGACGCCCGCCGGAGTTGGCTCCAGCATTCGGCGAGGAAATCGCTTACGAATCCGAAGTGGGCGCTGAAGTATGAGGGATCAAGTTTCGGAACGTCCCAGCCTGGTAGGTAGGCATGGATTCGGTCGTGGAACGCTGTGTCGTCGCGCATCTCCTTTGGCATCGGCCCAAACAGGTGCCCTCGGCGGAGCTCCTCGGCGACGTCCACGTCGAAGTTGCCGACCATGACAACGCCGCCGTCGGCGCGGATGCTCTCCTTTCCTCGACTGAACTCGCCCGACTCCATATAGCCCTTGAGAATATTCACGCCCTCCTTGGTATCAAACGACACGCCGGAGATTTCATCAAAACAGACGACGTCGTACTGCGCAACAAGCCCTCGCCGGCCAGTCGCGTTGTTCACGAACATGTTCGCGATGGTTGCCTTGCCGCCTGAGACGAGGTGGGCATACGGCGATACTTGCTGGAACAGATGCGACTTGCCTGTGCCCCGGGGGCCGAGCTCGACCGCATTGTAGTTCGTGACCACGAAGGGGACCATGCGTGCGATGAGGATGTCCTGTTCCCGCCGCGAGAAGCGTCCAGGCTCGAAGCCCACGCTCCGTATCAAGAGATCGCGCCACTGATCGAGCGTGAACCGGACGCGGCCCCTTACAAATGTATCGAGCGCATCGCGCGTCGACATCTGGATCGGGCGCACCGATTCGACCACGAACGGCTGGCTGCCAGCTTCGCGGGCGAGTGCGGCGACGTACTCGAGTGTCACCTCGGCGTAGAAGCCGCCGGTCAGCATCCGGTCGTGCTCGTTGACCAGCTCGTCGGAGATGTGGATGTCGCTCAGCTGAAGGCTCGGAAGCTCGGCTTTGTAGGCATCGGCCTTGGCGTCGAGTCGTGCCCGCAGCAGGTCGATGATTTTGACCCTGCCCTTCTCGCGAGCGCGTGACTTGAACAGCTCTTCCTCGCCGGCCCGCACGGTCCGTTCCTTCATCGACCGCTCAACGACGGCGAGCCCTTCGGCGATCTCGTCAGCGTCGGTCGTGGCGCAGTAGCGACCGAGAAGGAACTCGCCGACGTAGGTCGGAACGGGGTACTGGCTTCGGAACTGCTGAGCGAGGTCCTTGCGCACGAGGTAACCCTCGAAGACGTCAGCGGCTAGCTGGTCAAGCTCGTCGAGGGCCATTACGTATTCAACCCAACCACTACCTCGCGCTGAGCGAGAATGCGCCCGTCGGGTGCAACGAGTACAAGGTGGACGCGTTCACCCTCGTGTTCTTCGTCGACCACGACGAGCGACACCTTGCCCGCACTCGACGTCTCTTTGACCCTCTCAGCGATACTCGACTTCGGTTCTGCGGGCTTTCCGCGGAGGTCGACGAGGACCTTATCGGTCACGTCACTGAACTCGACACGACACTGCAGCCCGAACCACCTCACCTTGGTGAACTCCGGGCGGCCGTGCGCAGTGGCGCCGGCAGTGACGCTGATGCGGGGGACGATGCACTCCTGCGGGCTCACGCCGCCGTGCTCGTATTCCTTGTTAGCCTCGAAGCACGATACGCCGGGGGCGATCGCGATACGAACGTCAGGGTCCCAGAACCACGGCACCGTCGGGACGTCGACCACGGCGCCGTCTTTGAGCCGGGCGCAGCGGCCCTTCTTGTACTCCGCGGTCGCCGGCGGGAGTTCCACCTTCTCCATGCCCCCGGGCAGCAGTGCCCAGCCATGATCTGTGACCACATCCACTTGCTGCCACCCGGCTTCGAGCAGCTCTCGGATGCGTCCCGCTATCTGGCCCACCTCGTCGTCTAGGTGATCTACCAGCCGAATGCCCACCTCGTGCCCGTTGCGGTCGATCTCGCCTGCCTCCGTCCAAGCCGTTCCCGATGTGTCGCCTATCTCCGTCGGCATGAGCGTCTGCACGCCGTTTTCCGCCATAAGGCCGCGTAGCACCTGGATCGATGCTCTGGTGCCGGTAACTGCGTTTGCGGCATCGAGGTCAGAGCCCCCTCTCAGAGCGCCCGCCGCCGCAGGGATGAGCGTGGGCTTGGAAGTACTGGTAACGGTCGGCAGGGCTGCAAGGCTCGGCGTGACGACGACGCCAAGCCCAGCGCCAGCGAGCCGTACACGCAAGCGGTGGGCGATGTCGAGACGCAACCCGTCGACGAACACAGTGACGGTACCGGGCGTCGTGGACGCCGGTGGGCCTGGCTCGTACGTGCGTGCGTTGGCTAGGGGGCCGATTGCTTTCTGCAAAGCCTCGGCGCCGGTGTGGATCCAACGACGGTACATCGCCGTGGTTGCTGCCGATACGGCGTCCCGATCCGCAGCCCTCGTCGCCGCGGCGAGGGCGCGCAGAGCGGCGTCGTCGGCGCGCCAACCGCGACCGGCATAGTCGGAGACGAGCGAATCCAGGTCGCTTGTCGCGAGCGGCTGCATCGTTATCTCCGCCAGCGTGACCAGCTGCTCGAGTGCGAACGCCAGTGGCGTCTTTTCGAGTTCCGCCCAGACAGTGCCCCGCCGCCAGCCGTGCTCATCGTCGAGTTCGGCTACTTGGGCGCGGGCTGCATCGGGGGTGAGTGCCTCGAAGTCTCGTAGCCGGTTGCGCAGCTGATCCTCGGCCCTCTCGTTGTCCTGTGGCCACGCGTCGAGGTTGTCAACAATCAGCTCGTTGGGGCGAGCCTTGCGGAGCTGGCCGGCGATGCCCGGGTAGCGCTCAGGTGTGTCGGCGAACCGCTTCCAAACGTTGGCCCACTGGCCGTGGCGGCCACCAAGCTTGCGAGCTGCAGTGACCTCACCGTCCACTGTCGGGTCAAAGCCGTAATCAGCCTTGCATTGCTGAACGAACGCTGCCCATCGCACATTGTCGGTTCGACCGCGGTACCCACTAGGATCGTCGAGCCAGCGGAGTAGGGTCCGGACGGGATCCTGGCTGACCAATTCCAGCAGGTAGTCGGCGTCGAGAACCTGCTTCGCAGCACGTTCAACCCGCTCGTCGAGCAGGCGATCGAGCGCGAGGAGGAGAGCAGCGCCCGTTTCAATGTCCTCAGCAATGCGCAGCCCGAGTCCACGCTCAGGGTGGGACAGCAGCGTCCGGACGGTCCAATCGCGATTGTTCGGGTGTGAGAACCACTGGCTTCGGTATTGCAACTCGGCGATCGGCGAGAGCGCCTGGGGACAGCTGTCGGCTGCGCGCAGTGCGCCGCGACTGACGCCGGGTAGGTACACGATCGGAGTGCCATCCGGAAGCCCGACGGTCACTGTCCGGGCTACAACACAGCGGATCCAGTACGCCGGACCGCGGCGAGCTGCCGGATCGTAGTCGCCAAGCGAAACGATCGGCAGACGTTCGCCGATCCGTTCCATCACCTTCTTCCATTGCGCGCCCTCATCGGGCCACAGCAGCGCTACCGGTGCCACCCGAACGTTTTGGTCGTATCCTAGGGCAGCGCCGAGACACGCGACAAGGCGGTCGAGCACCGTGTCGGTCATGCTCGCTTCATCCTTTTTCGCATATCGATCTTATCGGCGAGCTTCAGGTGCTTGTCGTTCTCGCGCTTGGAACCGTCGGGGTTCTTGCCCCGGTCCGTGCGCCAATGAACGTTGAACGGAGCCCGCAGGACACCGGCCTCAACAAAGGGGCGCACGTTCACTCGGACGCCATCATTCAGTTCGGGCTCCCAGCCGATCGGCTGCTCGTGGACCTCCTTCCAGCGCACATAGATGTCAAGCGGCGCCTCACCCTCGAGGATCGCCTCGAGCTTCTTCTGCAAACCCAACGCCGCCGATAGGCGCGCCTCTGCGCCTGCAATCTCGTCGCGCACTTGAGCGCGCTGACGCTCCACCCAATCCTGACCCAAGTACGTGTAGGTCAGCCTTTCGAGGGTCTTGCGATCGAGTCGGTGGTAGTTCACGAGCGCTGAGAAGCCGTCTCGATGTCCGTCCCAGATGTGCCACACGAACGGCCGGTTCCCGAACAGGGCACAGTGCTGCTTGAAAAACTCATCCCGCAACCAATCGGCGAGACTCTTACTCTTGCTATCCGCCTGCTCCAACAGCTCAGTCGCCTTTGCGGGTGACCACTTGTTGCCGAACGCAGCCACTAGGATCTGCCGGATTCGATCCGCAGCTGGCGACTCGCCCGCCACCGCGGGTAGGCACACGATCCCGTCGGAATCCGCCAGGGCGTCGAGGTCATCGGGCTGGGACTGTTCGGGCCACTGATAACCGACAAGCCGCGCGGCGGCGACCTGAAGTGCCGCCAGCGACGCCTCTGGCCGGCCGTCGAAGAGCCACTGGGTCGGGTCATCGGACCACGGCTCAGGAAGCGGGCCTGCGTCCTGAGAGACTTTCCGCCAGCGCTGTGCATCGAAGGGCACGGAGGCCACCGTCCCGCTCGTCACCTTCAGCGACGTGTCGATGCTACGAACGGCACCATAGAGCTCGCCGGACGTGCAGAAAGCCCACAGCGCGGGCAGATCCTTCGGGTTATGGGGAGTTACCACGGTCCCTGTGCCGTCGAAGAGGTCGCCTGAGTAGAGGGTCGAATTAAGCTCGCCCATCTCGGCCACGACGACGCCGGATCGACCCCACGCCGCTTGTCCTCTAAACAGTGCTCCCTCTTGGCAGACAGTCGTCATCACACCGAGACCGTCTTCCCAGAACGCTACCTCAGAGCGCCCAGTGTAGGGGCTTGTCTTTGCGGGCGCGCTCTGTATCCGTCGCCACCCCCCGTGATGGCTAGCGAGTTCCCATATGAACCGCACGAAACGCGCATTGTCGCTTGTCTTAATGCCCTGGTGCGTGTCCGCGATGTCGCCAATCGAGCCGCTACTAACCGCGCTTGGAAGGATTCTGGAGTCTGGATTCGTCGCCTGGTGGCGCTGCCGCACCCGGCTGAGCGGCGAATGCTTGATCGCCTCTCCCTTTTCTCGCGGGGCTCGCGCTTGTTGGACATCACCCGTCAGCATCGTGTGGTCGTTAGGTGGTTTGGCCGCTCGGATCACGAACAGTGCTGCGGTGACTACCTCGCCCGATATGGCCTCGAACGCACGCGGTCCAAGCCACATCCCAAGATACATCGTGGTATGTGCAAGCATCCTCCGGCGAAGATCTCTATAACGATGCAGTTGTAGCCAGGATTGGGGTGATACCACCGCGGCGACGCCCGTATCGGCTGCGAGGCCAAGAACGCGTTCGAGAAAGACAATACCAAGGTCGTTGCGAGACTCAGGATACTCACGCTCGCAAAACCGCATGAGCACGTCGCCTT
>Ga0307374_10004730_pt1 | contig 22508 bp, 22 predicted proteins | sample OX3MG_FD_202532 | JGI IMG/M metagenome (GOLD analysis project Ga0307374, IMG submission 202532) | Soil microbial communities from Risofladan, Vaasa, Finland - OX-3 | ecosystem: Environmental > Terrestrial > Soil > Coastal area > Acid sulfate soil | place: Finland: Risofladan, Vaasa | collected... | reverse complement strand
GGCATAACCGGCGCGATCGTGCGCCGGCAACCCTTCGGTGGCTGGAAGCGCTCGGTCGTCGGCCCCGGCGCGAAGGCAGGTGGCCCCGACTACGTCGCGAGCCTCGGTTGCTGGCCGGTCGCCGATAATGCATCGCCCGAAGCCGGCGAGTACGCGGAGGGTTGCCGTCGCGCGTGGGCCGCGATGGCGGAACCGGTTGACGAGACCGGCCTCGTGGCGGAGTCGAACGCATTCCGCTTCATGCCGTTGGAGCGTGTGGGTGTGTTCGTCGGCGAGGGCGCCGGGGAAGGCGACGTCCGGTTGGCCCTCGCGGCTGCTTCGGCTGTCGGGGCGGAGGCGACTGTCTCGTACGGTTCGGTTCCCGACGGTGCTTTCGACAAGCTCCGTGTCCTCGGGCGCATCGACGACGCTTTGCGGCTAGGCGCGCACGACGCCGGCCTGTGGGTCGACGACACGGCCGTCGCGGAGAACCCGGAGCGCGAGGTGCTGCGCTGGGTACGGGAGCAGTCGGTGACCGAGACGAGACACCGGCACGGGAACGTCACGGGCCGCAGGCCCGGCCTCGTGCCGGCACCCGCCCGGGCGCTGCCCGGCGCGCCTGGCTAGCTTTGCCGTCGTGACAGCTCAAGTGCAGGGCACGTGCGACGACCGCTTCTCGGCGGTCAAGGACATTCTCGCCGCAAGTCTCGACAGCGGAGCCGACCTCGGGGCCTCGTTCGCGGTCACTGTCGAGGGGGAACTCGTCGTGGACATCTGGGGCGGGTGGGCGGACGAGGAGAAGACGCGACCCTGGGAGCGCGACACCATCACCAACGTCTGGTCGACCACCAAGACGATGACGGCCCTGTGCGCCTTGATCCTCGCCGACCGAGGAGAGCTGGACTTCGACGCTCCTGTGTCGCGCTACTGGCCGGAGTTCGCCGCCGGCGGCAAGCAGGACAGGGTGCTGGTCCGCCACATCATGTCGCACACTGCCGGGCTGCCCGGCTGGGACGAGCCGATGAAGCTCGAGGATCTGTACGACTGGGAGAAGTGCACCTCGTTGCTCGCCGCGCAGGAGCCCTGGTGGGAGCCCGGAACGGCTTCGGGTTACCACGCCGTGACCCAGGGTTACCTCGTCGGGGAGGTGGTACGGCGGATCAGCGGCGCCACCCTCGGCCGGTTCTTCGCCGACGAGGTCACTGGGCCGTTGGGCGCGGACTTCCACATCGGGCTTCCCGCCGGCGAGGACGGCCGCGTGTCGTACGTGATCCCGCCCAACATCGACCTCACCGGTGTGGACGCGACGCCGACCGCCCAGCGGGCACTGGCCAACCCGCCGCTGGACGGCACCGAGCCCCAGTCAGCGGCCTGGCGGCGAGCCGAGATACCCGCCGCCAACGGCCACGGCAACGCAAGGTCCGTCGCGCTCATTCAGGCGGCTGTCGCGAACGGGGGCCAGGTCGCCGGCGTGAAGCTCCTCTCGGAAGCGGGATGCCGGCGCATCTTCGACGAGCAGGCTCGCGGGACGGACCTCGTGCTCAACGTGCCGATGCGGCTCGGGATCGGCTACGGCCTCACCGCCGAGGAGACACCCGTCAGCCCCAACGCCAATGCCTGCTACTGGGGCGGCTGGGGAGGGTCGGTGATCGTCGTGGACCTGGACGCCCGGATGACATTCGCGTACATGATGAACCGCATGGAGTCCGGCCTCGTAGGTGACATCCGAGGGTTCGCGCTCGGGATGGCGGCCTACGAGGCTGTCGGGTCGGTGTAGCGGGGCTACCCCTCGAGAACGGGGCCGTCGAAGCGGTCGACGGTCGCGAACGTCGCGACCTCCGCGCGGCTCAACTTCGTAGGCCTTCTCCCGCCCTCGGGGTAGCCGAGCGCGAGGGCGCCGGCGAGAGCCCATCCTTCGGGAACGTCCAGGATGTCGAGGACCTCTTGCTCCGCGCTGACGAGCATCGTGGTGAAGACCCCACCGATCCCGACGTTGTGGGCTGCCAGGAGGATGCTCCACGCGAACGGGTAGATCGACGCCCCGCCGACCATCGTGTAGCGGGGCATGTCCCGGTCGACCGCCGCCAGGCCCTTCAGGTCCGCCAGGAGGACGAGAAGGGCCGGGACCTTGTCCAGGTTCTCCGCCATCCCGCCGGGCCCCTTCGCGGCTTCCGCTGCGAGATTCTCGGCGGCGCGCTCCGCTTCGGCCTCGGCCGCGCGGTCGGTGATCGGCGCCCACGGCACGAGCCCGGCCGCGCGGATGGCGAGATACCGGTACCAGCCGCGCAGGTACAGGTCGCGCAGTTTCTCGCGGGCCGACTGATCCTTGACGAGGATCACCTTCCACGCCTGGCGGTTCCCCCCGCTGGGGGCGTAACGCGCGACGTCGAGGATGTGGAACACCACCTCGTCGGGGACGGGGTGGTCCGCGAAATCCCGAACCGCACCGGTCGTCTGAAGAGCGCGCTCGAGGTCCATGGACCCGAAGTTATTCCCTGCTCGCTAGGTCGCGCGGCGCAGCAGGACCTCCTGGGCCACCGTCGCGAGGTGCCTGCCGTCGGACGCGTAGACGTGCCCGACTGCGAGACCCCTTGGGAAACCGAGGCCCTCGCAGCGGAAGTCGTGCAGCTGCCAATCGGCTCCGTCGAAGACGTGATGGAACCAGATGGCGTGGTCGAGGCTGATGCCGTTCCACTGCCGGCCCTTCGTGCCGTCGAGGTGCTGTTGCTGGGACCGGACGGCATCGGTCGCGAGGTCATCGGAAAGGAACGCGAGCGCGCACGCGGCGATGCTCCGGTCGTCGGGCGCCGCGTCCGGGATCCTCAGCCATGCGAGGGCGCGGCCCTGACCCTCGGCGATGTGGTCCCGGTAGAACATCGGGCTCCAGCTGTCGTCCCGAGCGGCGTTCGGCTGGGCGACGGCCGGAAACGAGAGTGCCTGGCGGTAACGCTGCGCGGTCCCCTTGTTGAACGACGCCGACATGTTCAAAATCGCTCCGCCCGTCTGTGCAGCGACGACCGCTCGGGTCACGAAGCTGCGCCCGTCGCGCAGTCGCTCCACGTCGAACACGATCGGCTCGGCGGCGTCGCCCTTGCGGATGAAGTAAGCGTGCAGCGAGTGGACCGAGTACTCCGGGTCGACGGTCGCCGCGGCCGCCCTCAGGGCCTGCGCCACGATCTGTCCCCCGAACAGACCGCCCCACGGGTAGTGCGGCCCCCTCCCGATGAACCGGTCCGGTGACGTCTCCTCGAGCTTCATCATGTCGGTGAAGTCCACGGCGGGGATTCTGCCCGCTCGCGCGGCGGGCGCGACGGACCTCGGACCGTCAGCCACCCGAAGCGAACACGTCCGCTCCCGCAGGCGGTAGGGGATCGTCGCGCGTCTCCAGCCACCGGTCGGGAAGGGCGACCGGCCTGGGTCCGTCGGTGTGACCTCTCGGCATGCGCACGGCGGCGTCGGGCAACACGGTGTGGGGATCGAGGTCGTCCAGGACGGAGTCGATCTCCGCGAGGGTGCACGCTTGCGCGAGCCGCCGGCGGGTGTCAGCGCCGACCGGGAACCCGGCTAGGTACCAGCCTGTGTGCTTGCGGAAGTCGCGTACGGCCGCGTGCTCCCCGGCGCGCTCGGCGAGCAAGCGGGCGTGGCGTGCCATCACCGTCGTGACGAATCCGAGCTTTCGCGGCGGCGGCACCGGCCGGCCGGCGTAGATCGATTCGAGGTCCTCGAATAGCCATGGCCGGCCGAGGCAGCCGCGACCGACGACCACGCCGTCGCATCCTGTCAGCGCCTGCATCGCGGTGGCGTCGGCCGCCTCCCATATGTCGCCGTTGCCGAGCACGGGGATCGACGTGACCGCTTGCTTGAGCTCGCTGATCGCATTCCAGTCGGCAGGTCCGTGGTACCGCTGTTCAGCGGTCCTCGCGTGCAGTGCTACCGCGGCGACGCCTTCATCCTCCGCGATCACCGCGGCGTCTAGGGCCGTGAGGGTTCTCTCGTCGATGCCACGTCGCATCTTCACCGTGACCGGCACCGCTCGCGCTGCGCGGACAGCGGCCCGGACCACCGACCTGTATAGGACGTGGTGCGCGGGCAGCGCTGCACCCCCGCCCTGGCGGGTCACCTTAGGAGCGGGGCAGCCGAAGTTGAGATCCACGTGGTCGACGCCGATCTCGTCGACGAGTATCCGCACCGCCTCGTGCATGACGCGAGGATCCGCGCCGTAGAGCTGCACGCTGTGAACGGGTTCGCCCGGGGCGCGGGCGGCCATGCGGAAGGTCTTGTCGTTGTGTTCCACGAGCGCGCGGGCGGTGATCATCTCGCTGACGTACAAACCACCGCCGAACCCGCGGCACAGCTCGCGGAACGCGGGGTTGGTCACGCCGGCCATGGGCGCGAGCACGACCGGGGGACCGACCTCTATCGGTCCGATCTTCAGGACCACAGGTCGACGATCTCCACCCGTAGCTCGGCGAGCAGCCGGCGCAGGAGGGGGATGGAGATCCCGGTGATGGTGCCGTAGTTGCCGTCGATCGAATCGATCCACGGGGCGGACATCCCCTCCAGGGTGAAGGCGCCGGCGACCCGCAGCGGCTCGCCCGTCGCGACGTACGCGTCTATCTCGGCGTCGGTCGGGTCGCCGAAGCGCACGATCGCGGAGTCGGTGTGCGCTGCCTGAGCGCCGGAGTCCGTGTCGATGACGCAGTGACCCGTGTGGAGCATCCCGGCCCTGTTGCGCATCTGCTGCCACCGCCGGCGGGCCTCCTGGGGTGTCGACGGCTTGCCGAACGTGGCGTCCCCGAGCTCGAGCATCGAGTCGCAGCCGACCACCAGCGCGGGTCCCTCGACCTTCTCTGCGACAGACTCGGCCTTCCGCCTCGCCAGGACGAGGGTGGCCTCGGCTGGGGTGAGGTGGTCGACTCCGTCCTCGGATACGTGGCTGACGATCACCTCCGGGCGGAGGCCGGAGCCTTCGAGGAGGCGCAGCCGAGACGGCGAGGCGGAGGCGAGGATCAGCCGGCGTCCCACCCGAACAGCCTATTCCCGAACACGTGTTCGAAGTGCGCGTATTCTCGTGGGATGCACGACGAGCCCCGGTGGTCGGCCGGCCTTGACGAGTCCCAGCGCGAGGCCGTCGAGCACGACGGGGGCCCGCTCCTGATCGTCGCGGGGGCCGGCACGGGCAAGACCAGGACGCTCGTGGCGCGCCTCGCCCGGCTCATCTCGGGGGGGACCGCTCCCGAACGCCTGCTGCTGGTGACGTTCAGCCGCCGGGCCGCGGACGAGATGATCCGCCGGCTCGCCCCGCTGGTCGGGCCGGAGGTTGCACGCCGCGTGCACGCCGGGACGTTCCATTCCGTGGCGCACCGGTTGCTGCGCCAGCACGGCGAAGCGCTCGGCCTCGGTGCGGGCTTCAGCGTGATGGACCAGGGCGACGCAGCCGACCTGATGCACCTGGTGCGCCAGGAGGTCGGGGAGGGGGAGCGGCGTCGTTTTCCCCGCAAGGACACGCTGGTCGCCGTCTATTCGCGGGTGGTCAACGCGCAGGAGCCGCTCCGGCCCGTCCTGCGCAGACACTTTCCCTGGGTACAGGAGCACGAAGCCGCGATCGGGCAGGTCTTTTCCCTCTATACCGAACGCAAGCGCGCGCAGGGCGTCCTCGATTTCGACGACATGCTCCTGTACTGGCGCGCGGCCGCAACCGACCCACAGGTGGGGCCCGTGCTCGCCGCCGCGTACGACCACATCCTCGTCGACGAGTACCAGGACACCAACGTGTTGCAGGCCGACATCGTCGCAGCGCTGCGCGCCGGCGCACGGCCGTTGACGGCGGTCGGCGACGACGCCCAGTCGATCTACGCGTTCCGCGCGGCCACCGTCCGCAACATGCTCGATTTCCCGGACCGCTTTCCTGGCGCGACCGTCGTGAAACTGGAGCGCAACTACCGCTCGACGCAGCCGATCCTCGACCTCGCGAACACCGTGCTGGCGCAGGCGACCGAGGGATACGCCAAACATCTATGGACAGAGCGGGTCGGCGGCCTGCGGCCGGTGCTCGCCACATGCCCGGACGAGGCGTCGCAGGCGGACGCTGTAGCGGACGTGATCCTCGAACACCACGAGGCCGGGGTGGCGCTGCGCGACCAGGCCGTCCTGTTCCGCACTGCGCACCACAGCGACCTGTTGGAAGTCGAGCTTCGCCGGCGGAACATCCCGTTCGTCAAGTACGGCGGGTTGCGATTCCTGGAAGCCGCCCACGTGCGGGACCTGATCGCAGCGCTACGCGTGCTCGACAACCCCCGCGACGAGCTGGCGTGGTACCGGCTGCTGCAACTGCTCGACGGTGTCGGCCCGGCGGGCGCGCGCCGCGCGATGGAAGCGATGGGAGTGGGGGAGGGGGAGGGGCTGGGTCGTTTTGTCGACGGCGCGGCGGGGCTGGTGCCGGCGCGCGCCGCGAACGACGCGGAGAGGCTGGCGGCAGCGCTGCGTGACTGCGTGACTTCCGCTTTGGCGGCCGGGGCGCAGGTGGAGAGGCTGGCGGCGGGGCTCGAGCCCATGATCCGCCGGCGCTACGAGAACGCTGATGTGCGGCTGCGGGATCTCGAGGCGCTGGCGCGGGTCGCCGGCGGGTTCGAGGACCGGTCCCGGATGGTCGCCGAGCTGACGCTCGACCCGCCGGCATCGACCGCCGATCTTGCCGGACCCCCCTTGCTGGATGACGACTACGTCATCCTGTCGACGGTGCACTCCGCGAAAGGCGGGGAGTGGCGGGTTGTGCACCTGATCCACGCAGCCGACGGGATGTTCCCCTCGGACATGTCGACCGGGTCGAGGGAGGAGATAGAGGAGGAACGCCGGCTCTTCTACGTCGCGCTGACCCGCGCCTGCGAGCACCTCCACATCTACGCCCCGTTGCGCTACCACCACGGTGGGCCGTTCGGGCGGGGTGACGCGCACAGCTACGGGCAGCGGACCCGATTCCTGCCGCCGTCGGTAGAGGATCTGCTGGATCACCGCGCCGTGCGCGGCCGGCGCGACGACGTCGCTCTGCCGGCGCTCTCGGCGGCGCTGCCGTCCGCCGTCGACGACGCGCTCCGGGGGCTGTGGTAGGCGGCTAGTCCTTCGTCGCGACGTGGTTGGGCGTGACGTGCATCGCCGGCTCGAACCTGGTGGCCTCGTAGCCGGCGGCGTCTCGCTGTGCCGCGATCGTCGACTGCGCGAGCTGCTGGCGGCAGTCGGTGCAGGGTCCCCAGAAGCGCTCGGTCACCTCGGTGGCGCAGCGCGGGCAGTTGAACGTGGCGGTCGGGAGGGGGTCGGCGGCGGTCACGGCTCGGCGAGAGTACCGGCGGCGGCAGGCGGCGTCGGGGATGGTGGAGCGGGAGGCGTTCAGCGGAGGCCGAGCGCCGCCGAGCACGCCGGCCACTGGCCCCACCCGCTCTGCGACTGCAGCTTCTGCGCGGCGGCGTCCTGCATCGCCGGCGGCTCGAGGTCGGGTCGGCCCGGATAGCCGAGGTTGGTCCAGGTCGACTGGCTGAACTGGTACGCCCCGTAGAAGCCGTTCCCGGTGTCGGCCTGGTAGTTGTTGCCCGACTCGCACTCGCGCAGCTGGAGCCAGACGCCGCCGGCGCCGCCGGGGGAGACTATGGAGTGGACGACCGCGACGAGGCCGTTGTTGACCGGCATGCCCTGGGTGCGGGCGGCGAGCAGGTGGTCGAGACGCCCCTGCAGGCTGGTCAGTCTTCCCTGCTCGGAGGCGGCCTCGGCGAGGGCGGTCGCCCGGGCGGCCTCCACCTCCAGCGCCGCTGCCTGGCTGGCCTGCTGCTGCCGCTCGAGGTTCTGGGCGGCGGCGTTCAGCAGGTACTGCTCGGTCCGGTACCGGTCGACGCTGTCGGAGACGTTCCCCGTGGCGATGGAGAGGTAGCCGGCCCTGACTGCAGGGTCGGTCCCGGGCGGGAGCGCCGTCGTGGGGTCGACGCCTCCGGTGTAGCTGAGGATGGCCTCGCGGCGCAGCGCCTGCTCGCTTGTAGCGACCTGCTGCTGCAGGTGGACCAGCTGCTCCTCGTCGGCCCGGACCTGGCGTCCGAGGGCGTCGGCCTCCAGGTTGGCCTGGTCGTACGCGACGGTCAGGGCGTGGATGGCGCTCGCCCCCTGGGATACCTGGGACTCGATGGCGGTGATCTGTGCCCGGGTGGTGGAGATCTCGTCCGCCCCGGCCCTGCCGGCCGTCACCGCAACCAGAGCACCGGGCGCGCCGAACAAGACAACGGCGACACTCATGCCGGCCATCGTCCGCTTCACGAGGCCGCCTCCCCAGAATCCGGGGTGGGAGGCAGCTCGTAGGAGCTTCCCGATGAGACTCAAGACGGAGGGTGACCTTAGCGGCTCCCGCCGGAGGGGTCCACCAAATCGCGGGGTTGACGTCTAGCCGGACGTCTAGCCGGACGTCCAGGCGGCCGGGTCGGCATTGAGCTCGGTCACGCACCCGGGGAGCGGTCCCTCGACGATGTCCTCCAGGGTGACGTGCTCGATCACCCGCCGCATGCTGGCCCGCAGCGCCAGCCACACGTCCTTGAGAGGCCCCGCCACACCCGGGTAGTCGATGTCCTCGGTGGGTTGCCCCCGCACCGCCGCGAGCGGGCCGTCGACGGCGCGGAGCACGTCCGCCACGGTGATCTCCGCCGGCGGCCGGGCAAGCCTGTAGCCGCCATCGGTGCCCCGGTGGCTGGAGAGGATGCCGCGCTGGCGCAGTCGTTGGAGGATGCCCTGGAGAAAGCCGGCCGGGATCCCCTGCGCGGAGGCCAGTTCGGCGACCGTCATGGAGTTGCCGCCGGCGGCGGCGAGCACGGCCAGCGCCCTCACGGCGTAGTCGCCCTTGGCGGAAATCTCCACGTCCGCGAGTATGGCGCCCCATGGCACAGAGCTTCGGTGACGTCACAGTGGAACTAGGCGACGATTTCGTGGCGGAAGTGGAGATCCACCGTCCACCCAACAACTTCTTCGACGTCGTGCTGATCCGCTCCATCGCCGAGGCGTACGACTGGCTCGACGAAGGCGGTACCTGCCGGGCGATCGTCCTGTGCTCGGAGGGGAAGCACTTCTGCGCCGGCGCCGACTTCAACCAGGAAAGCTCCGCCGCCCCATTGCCGGAGGACGGTGCCGCGAGCCTGTACAGCGAGGCGGTCAGGTTGCTTCGGGGAGCGCTTCCCGTCGTGGCCGCGGTGCAGGGAGCAGCGGTCGGCGGAGGCCTCGGCTTGGCGTGTTCGGCCGACTTCCGTGTGGCCGCCCCGGAGGCCCGCTTCACCGCCAATTTCGCCCGGCTGGGCTTCCACCAGGGGTTCGGTCTCAGCGCCACCCTCCCGCTGATAGTCGGTCACCAGCGGGCGCTCGAGCTGCTCTACACAGGCCGGCGCATCGGCGGCGAGGAGGCGTCCAGGATCGGCCTGGCGGACCGGTTGGTCCCGCTGTCCGAAGTGCGCAGCGCCGCCCGTGAGCTCGCCGGCGAGATCGCCGGGTCAGCCCCGCTGGCCGTCCGCTCGATCCGCCAGACCATGCGTGGCCACCTCGCCGACCTGGTGGCGGAGGCGACCGACCGCGAGGACGCCGAGCAGATCCGTTTGCGGTCGACGTCGGACTTCGCCGAAGGGACCCGGGCCAGCTTCGAGCGCCGCGACCCCGTCTTCACCGGGCGTTGAGTCGCCGTGGGACGACGGGCCTGACGGAAGCGCGATCCGGGCGGCACAACGACCGCCCGTCTCGGTCTTCCGTCGCCCCGCCGCTCTCGACCGCGCCCTGCCCGCGAAAGGACGGCTGCCGCGGCGTGCAGCGATCCGGAGTGGAGGGCTGGTGGATCGAAGCGGCCGGTCGTTGTCCCCGAAGGGGGCCGCCGGGCGATTCGATCCGACAGGGCTATCGCTCCGGTTGCCTAGTGGACGCGGTGGTAGGCGTACTCGATGCCCATGAGGATCGCCGCGGCGAGGAGAGCGATCATCACGATCGCGAAGATCAGATCGGCCTTGCGCGTCTTGAGGCCGTAGATCCCCACCAGTTGCGCCGCTACCAGACAGATGCCCGCCGCTATCAACAGGCTCACTCGGGGTGGAGAAAGCGGGCGGACATCGGCCAGAGGCTAACGGGGTGCGATCACGCGGGGCCAGCACCCCCCGCCGGAGTCCAGCGGGGGGCGGCTTCGGGGGCCAGCCACTCGACGCGCCCACCGCGGACAGCGGTCGACGAGACGGATGCGTGGTCCGCTTCGAGGTCGAGCAGCACCGCACCCGGCGGGAGGTCCACCGGGACGTCCGCGCCTCGGGGCGCCAGGAGGACCTGAGGCAACCGGGCGACTGCGGCGTCGCGTCGGGATTCCGACCCGCCGTACCACGCGGGGTCGACTACCTGCGCCCACTTGTCGGCGCCCATCACGACGGCGTCGTAGCCGGCAGCGATGTCGCATATCAGCTCGGAGTCGTTGACGGCGATCCCCAGCCACGGCCGGGACCGGCAGAGCGCGGCCAGGAGCTCGAGACGGTGCTCCAAGGGCGCGACGCGAGCGTCTTTCTTCCCCAGAGGAGACTCGCAGATCACCAGCTCGAGGCGGTCGAGACCTCCCTGGCGCCGCGCCGCCTCCGCGATCGCGACGTGCGCGACAGTGGGCGGGTCGAAGGTGCCCGGGTAGGCCCCGACGCGCATCGAGGCGTCAGTAGCGGTACTGCTCTGACTTGTACGGGCCGCCGAGATCGACGCCGAGGTAGTCGGACTGCTTCTCCGTCATCTGGGTGAGCTTCACGCCGAGCTTGTCGAGGTGCAGCCGCGCGACCTTCTCGTCGAGGTGGCGGGGAAGCACGTAAACGCCGGTCGGGTAGTGCTCGGTGCGGGTGTAGAGCTCGATCTGCGCGAGCACCTGGTTGGTGAAGCTCGACGACATCACGAAGCTGGGGTGCCCAGTGGCACAACCGAGGTTCACGAGCCGGCCCTCGGCGAGCACGATGACGGAGTGGCCGTCGGGGAAGTCCCACGAGTCGACCTGTGGCTTGATCTGCGTGCGCCTGATGTCGGGGGTGCGGGCGAGGCCGGCCATGTCGATCTCGTTGTCGAAATGCCCGATGTTGCAGACGATCGCGTTGTGCTTCATCTTCGACATCGCCTCGGCGGTGATGATGTCGCGGTTGCCGGTAGCGGTCACGAAGATGTCGGCGGTACCGACCACGTCGTCGAGGGTGAGCACCTGGTAGCCCTCCATCGCGGCCTGCAGCGCGCAGATGGGGTCGATCTCGGTGACGATCACCCGCGCGCCCTGGCCGCTGAGGGACTGGGCGCAGCCCTTGCCGACGTCACCGAAGCCGCACACGACCGTGACCTTGCCGGCGATCATCACGTCGGTCGCCCGGAAGATCCCGTCGATCAGCGAATGGCGGCAGCCGTAGAGGTTGTCGAACTTGGACTTGGTGACGGAGTCGTTGACGTTGATAGCGGGGAACAGGAGGTTCCCCTGCTCCTGGCGCTGGTACAGGCGGTGCACCCCGGTGGTGGTCTCCTCGGTGACCCCCTTGATGCCCTCTGCGATGCGCGTCCAGAGCTTTCCGTCCTCGCGCAGGGTGCGGGTGAGGGTCGCGAGGATGAGCCCGTACTCCTCGGAGTCCTCGGGGCCGAGCTCGGGCGTCTTGCCGTCGCGCTCGCACTCGACGCCGAGGTGGACCAGGAGGGTGGCGTCGCCGCCGTCGTCGAGGATCATGTTCGGCCCCTGCTCCCCGTCCGCCCGATCGGGCCATCTGAGGGCCTGTTCGGTGCACCACCAGTACTCTTCGAGCGTCTCGCCCTTCCAGGCGAAGACCGGCACGCCGGCGGCGGCGATGGCTGCTGCGGCGTGGTCCTGGGTGGAGAAGATGTTGCAGCTCGCCCAGCGGACCTCGGCGCCGAGATGCACGAGCGTCTCGATCAGCACAGCCGTCTGGACGGTCATGTGAAGCGACCCGCTGATCCGGGCGCCGGCGAGCGGCTTGCTGTCGCCGTACTCGGCGCGAAGCGACATGAGACCGGGCATCTCGACCTCGGCGAGGTTGATCTCGCGCCGGCCGAAGTCAGCGAGGCCGATGTCGGCGACCTTGTAGGGCGGGGTGGAGGGATCGGCCACTGGAGGGCGCTCCTTTTTGGTTGGGATGAGACGGGACAGGGCTGGGTTTTCCGGCCTGCCGACGCGGGGGCGTGCAGCGGCCAAGTCGTCCAGGCTGGGGCCTTCAGGCCCTTCCCGTCTGGTCAGCCCGGTTCAGGTCAGAGCTTAGGCGACGGCCGCGGGGAGGTACTTTCGTTTCGTGTCGATCGAGATGCCGGTTCCCGAGCGCATCCTGATCGTGACGGCGCACCCCGACGACGTGGACTTCGGCGTGGCGGGGTCGGTCGCGGTGTGGACGGATGCCGGCGCTCAGGTGACCTACTGCGTCGTGACCGACGGCGACGCCGGCGGCTCGGACCCGACGGTGTCGCGGGACGAGATGCGCCGGATCCGCCGGGTCGAGCAGGAGTCGGCTGCGGCCGAGGTGGGTGTGAAGGACCTGGTCTGGCTCGGTTACCCCGACGGACGGGTGGCGGCTTCGATCAACCTGCGAAGGGACATCTCGAGGGTCATCCGGCAGGTGCAGCCCCAGCGGGTCGTGACCCAGAGCCCGGACCGCCTGTGGGACCGGATCTTCGCTAGCCACCCGGACCACCTGGCGGTCGGTGAAGCCGCTACCTGCGCCGTCTATCCCGACGCCCGCAACCCCTTCGCGTTCCCCGAGCTGCTGGAAGAGGGCCTGGAGGCCCACACGGTGGGCGAGCTGTGGCTGATGGCCGCGCCGGCGCCCGACGTCTTCGTCGACGTCACGGGGACCATCGACCGCAAGCTGTCGGCGCTCAGGTGCCACGTCAGCCAGTCGGTCGACTCGGGCGGGGAGCTGGACGGGTGGATCCGGTCCTGGTTGGCCGAGACTGCGGTGAGGGCGGGGTGGGGCGCGGGGCGCCTGGCGGAGGGCTTCCGGCGGATCGTTACCGAGTAGGGGCTAGGGGCGTCCCGGGTGTGTCTCGGGTGTCCCGGGCGTCTCGGGTGTGTCTCGGGTGTGTCTCGGATGTTTCGGGGGCGTCTCGGGGTGTCCCGGCGTTTCGGGTGTGTTTTAGGGGAAGTGGGTAGGCTAAGTGGTCTCTCAGCATATTTAGGTTACCCAGATGACGTGGATGGACCCTCTGGTGGCGCCGGATCACGGTCGCGCCAGCCGGCCGGCCGCCTCCGAGGCGTTGGATGGACGCCGGTCGCACCGGATCACGGTCGCGCCAGCCGGCCGGCCGCCTCCGAAGGGTCAGACCGTCTCCGAGAACGGCTTGTCCTTGTCGACCCTCGGCTCTGCGGGAAGGCCCAGGACCCGTTCGCCGAGGATGTTGTGCTGGATCTCGTCGGTGCCGCCCCGGATCGACAACGACGGGCTCATCAGGAACATCGACTGCCACTCGTCGGGGTCACCGTCGAAGACGGTCGCCTCTGGTCCCTCCGCAGCGAGCCCCAACGCCGAGAGCTTCTTGATGAGGGCGGTGCCCCCCAGCTTGGACAGCGAATCCTCCGGTCCCGGCGCCCGCCCGGCCTCACGAGCCGCCCTGGCGCGGGAGGCGGACCAGCCGGCGATGGCGAAATCGGCGTAACGGGCCGCCCACTGGTCACGCAGCACGGACGCCGCGCCGGCGGGAGCTACCGACGAGCCGATCCGGTCGCCCAGCCCCTTGATCTGTTCGACGCGGGTTCCCAGACCGCCGCCGAGCGCCCCGCGCTCGAATGAAAGGCAGGTGATGGCGACACGCCAACCGTCTCCTACGGCACCGATGCGGTCCCGGTCGGGGATCCAGGCGTCGTCGAGGAACACCTCGTTGAAGTGGGCGTCGCGGTTCATCTGGAGCAGGGGGCGCACGGCGACGCCCGGAGCGGACATGTCGAGGGCGAACGCCGTGATGCCGGCGTGCTTGGGGAGGGACGGGTCGTGGCGGGCGACCAGGAGCCCCCACTGCGAGTAGTGGGCCCGGGACGTCCACACCTTCGATCCACTGATGCGCCATCCGTCGCCGTCTCGCACCGCGCGGGATTTCAACCCGGCGAGATCCGACCCGGCGTCGGGCTCGGAGAACATCTGGCACCAGATCTCCTCGCCGCTGCGGATCTTGGCCAGCCAGCGCTTCTTCTGTTCGTCGCCGGCGTGGGCGAGGATGGTGGGGCCGATCAGGTCGACCCCCACGAGGAACGGGTACAGGTCGGGCGCCTCGAACTCGGACAGGGCGGACCGCACGATCGCGGCGGCTGCCTTGTCGAGACCCATCCCCCCGTACTCGACCGGCCAAGTGGGCACGGCGAAGCCGCCGGCGGCCAGCTCTCCGAGGTAGGCCTGGCCCGACTCGAGGTCGTCGCTCCCCGCGCCGAGCACCCCGACCCTGACTGTCGAATCCCTCCGTGGTAGCAGCCGGGACAGCTCGGCCTCTGTGTCCGCCCGGAGCTTCTCCAGGCTGTCGTCATCCCGCACTTCGACGTCCAGATCGTCGTCCACTTCGGCGTCATCGGGTACTTCGGCCACTGAGGGCGACTCTACTGACCTCTACCTGCCGCCCTTCGCCGGCGGTGGCGGGCAGCACCCGGGCCCGCACCACGGCCCGGCAGGCAGCCCTTGCATGATCTTGTGCTCCGTCTCGAGCACCAGGTCGGCCGCCATCGCGGCGAACATGGGGTTCCTGCCGGGCGTCGGCACCCTGATCATCCGGATGCCCCTCGCACGCCCGATCGCCCCGGCCACCTGATCCACGTCGTGGACCACTTCCATGTGGTCGGCCACGAAGCCGATCGGCACGACAATGACCGCTCCGGAATCTTCGGGCAGCCCGCTGATGACGTCGTTGAGGTCGGGCCCCAGCCACGGTTCGGAGGGCGGACCGGATCGGCTCTGGAACGCCAACGTCCAGCCGTCCTCGGGCTCCCCGGCATCGACGGCGACCGTGCGGGCAACTTCGCGAAGCTGCGACTCGTAGTCGCACGTCGCCGCCATCGAGATGGGCAGGCTGTGCGCGGTCATGACCACAGGCGCCGTCGGGCCTGCCTCGACCCGGGCCACCCTGAGGCCGTCGACGAACGGGTCGACGAACCCCGAACGGTCGAAGTACGGCTGGAGCTTGACGATCCGCGGAGCCCGCGGTCCCACGAGTGCCCGCGCCGCCTCGATGTCCTCTATGTACTGGCGGCACGAGGAGTAGGACGAATAGGCCGAGGTCACGAAAGCAGCTGCGCTTGCGATCCCGTCGTCGCTCATCTGCGCGACCGTGTCGGAGAGGTAGGGATGCCAGTTGCGGTTGCCCCAGTAGACGGGCAGGTCCCTGCCCTTCTCCGCCAGCGCTGCCTGGAGGGCGGTGACGAGGGCGCGGTTGTGGTCGTTGATGGGGCTCACGCCACCGAAGAGGTGGTACTGAGCCGCGACCTGCTCGAGCCGCTCTGGCGGGACGTTCCTGCCGCGGACGACGTTCTCCAGGAAGGGCATGACGTCATCGGGCCCCTCTGGTCCGCCGAACGACACCACGATGACGCCATCGAACCCTGCTCCTGCACCCACGGCCCCAGACTACGGGCGGACAGGCCGCTGCGGAACGGGTCTGCCGGACAGATCAGCCCGGCCAGACCCGCCGGCTTCAGCCCAGCCAGACCTGCCGATTCTCGACACCCCACGCCGCGCACTGCCCGTACGTCGGTTCCCAGATGTCGAGCCTGTTGCCCTTGATCGCGCCACCGGTGTCTTGGGCCACGCGCTCTCCGACACCGGAGATGTAAAGGTGGGTTCCGAGCGGGATGACGCGGGGATCGACCGCTACGGTCTCCATACTCGTGGACGCACCCGAAGCTGTGCGGCCTTGCAGGTCGTAGCACGTGACCACGAAGGTGCCGAGGGAGCGCCCCCGGGAGCTGACGAGCTGCGCGGACCCGGTCGCCGCCGGGGCCGCCGGTGCGGAAGCAGCCCCCGCAGGTTGCGCGACCGAGGGTTGCGCGGCGCCCGGGACGGGAAAGGTGGCGCCGGCGGCCCAATCACCGCCGAATGGGCGGGGGCGGTTGTCGAACGCCGTCAGGTCCCCGGAGCCGATGGCAGCCGGTAGGAAGGGCGTCGTGGCACGGTGCGACACCGAGGAATCGGGTGGGGCACCCGAGTCGGGGGTTTTTGCCGCTGCGGTTGCGGGTACCGAAAGAGTACCGACGAGCAGGAGTGGTAGCCCTGTTGCGGCGACGGCGGAGCGGCGGCCGAGACCACGACGGAAGCGGCGAGAGAGACCACCCGCGGGACGGTCTCGAGTCGGCCGGACGGGATGACCCCCGTTCGGGGCATGGGTGTAGCCTTGCTTTGAGAGCATTGAAAGAAAACCCTTTCGTCGGCGCGCCGGCCACGAAAAGGGCTCTGCGAATCGCAGATGGGGGAGCGGGACCAGCGCGGGCCTCCGCCGGAAAGGGAAGGGCGGAGGTTGGCTTACGGCTCCCTGTCAGCGGTCTCTGGGACGGTCGCCCGGGGCCTTGTCGTTCGTTCTCGGTACCCAAGGATAACGGCGTCAACCCAGATTTCGGGGGACTGAAACCGTGACATGAGTCACCTTCGTGCAAAAGCCCTGTATATGGCCTTATCGTGCGAAAATGACCCCTGGGTTGAGCATCCCGGAAGGGTCGAGAGCGGCCTTCACCGCCCGGAGTGCCGCGATTTCCGGCTCGGATCTCGACAGGGCGAGCCACCTGGCCTTCGCTCGGCCGATCCCGTGCTCGGCGCTGATCGAGCCTCCCATCGAGGACACCAGCCGCAGGACGGCTTCGTCCACAGCCTCGTCGTCGGGATCGGGTCCCACTACGTTCACGTGGAGGTTGCCGTCGCCGGCGTGGCCGAAGAGGACCATCCGGGCGTGGGGATCGCAGTCCGCGACGACCTTGCCGACAGCGTCGGAGAACTCGGCCAGCCGCGAAAGCGGCAGGGTCACGTCGAGCTTGTGCGGAATTCCCAGGGCAGAGACGGCCTCGGTATGCCGCTCGCGGTAGGACCACAGTCTCGCCTGGCCGGCCGGGTCGTCGGCCAGGGCGGTTGCGTCGTCGGGAAGGTCGAGGTCGCTCAGAGCCGCGAAGAGTTGGTCGCTCGGGTCCACGAGACCCGCGCACTCGAGGACGACGTAAACCGGCCAACTCGCGGGAAGAGGGTCGGCCAGCGAGGCGTGCGACCGGACCAGCTCCAGCCCGTCGGCGAAGAAGAGCTCAGCGGCCTGGAGACCCTCGACCCGCCGGCGCACCACCTCCAGTACCGCCAGGGCGGCACGGACGTCGGGCAGGCCGATCAGCGCGACGACCTTCTCAGGGTGGCTGGGCACCAGCCGCAACCTCGCTGCGGTGACGATCCCGAGGGTGCCCTCCGAGCCGACCAGCAGCTGGGAAAGGTCGTACCCAGTGTTGTCCTTGACGAGCCCGCCCAGCCTCGACACGACGCTGCCATCTGCCAGCACCGCCTCCACACCCACCACCTGAGCGCGCATAGAGCCAAAACGAAGGACGTGCAGGCCGCCGGCGTTCGTCGCGATCATCCCGCCCACCGTTGCGCTGTCCCGTGCAGCGAGGTCGATCGGGAACTCCAGGCCCGCCGCTGAGGCTGACGCCTGCAGCGACGCCAGGGTCACGCCGGCGCCGGCGGTGATCTGGGCAGCCACCGGATCGGGTTCGCCGAGCTGGTCGAGCCGTCGGGTGCTGAGCACGACCGGAGGGGGGCCGCCCGCCGGCGGGACGGAACCTCCCACGAGGCCGGTATTGCCGCCCTGGGGGACCACGGACACACCTGCGCCACCGCACGCCCGGATGACCGCAGCGACTTCCGAGGTGGTGGCCGGGCGAACCACCAGCGCCGCTCGACCGGTGAAGCGCCGGGTCCAGTCGGTCTCGTAGGGCGCCATGGTCGCTTCGTCCGCGAGCACCTGCGACGGGCCGACGATCCGAGCCAGATCGTCCGCAAGCGTCGACAGCGTTGCCGTTGGCTCAGGCATCGATCCATGTTGGCTGACGCGAGCCTCGGGAGGAAAAAGACACGGCCACCTACGATTGCGTAGCCCACCGAGGAGGAAGCCCCCCATGCCAGATCAGCCAGAAGCCGAGAGGGTGACGATCGCCGTCGAAGATGGCGTAGCCGATGTGAGGCTCAACCGCTCCGACAAGCTGAACGCCTTGGACCAGGCGATGTTCGACGCACTCGTCGCCGCCGGAGAACGACTCGCGGACGACACCTCTGTGCGGGCAGTGGTGCTCTCGGGCGAGGGGAGGGCGTTCTGCGCCGGGCTGGACCTCGGTTCGTTCCAGGCGATGGCGGCCACCGACCGCGGGTCGGGCGTCACATCGAGGTTGGGGGACAGGTCCGGCGGGCGCATAACCAACCACGCCCAGCAGGCCGCCTACACCTGGTCGGAACTGCCGGTACCCGTCATCGCCGCCGTCCACGGGGTCGCGCTGGGTGGCGGGCTGCAAGTGGCCCTGGGCGCCGACCTGCGGTTCGTGGCTCTCGACGCCCAGCTGTCGGTCCTCGAGATCCGCTGGGGTCTCATCCCGGACATGACCGGGACCCACACCCTGCGCCGGCTGGTCGGCCTCGACGTGGCGAAGGAGCTCACCTGGACCGGGAGGATGGTCTCCGGCGAGGAGGCGGTCGCCATCGGCCTGGCGTCCCGTGTGTGCGCCGACCCGAGAGCGGAGGCGCTGCAGTTCGCCCGGCAGATCGCGGCGTCCAACCCGCACGCGATCCGCGCCGGGAAGCGACTGCTCAACCAGTCCGGCCTCGTCGACATCGCCAGGCAGTTCCAGGACGAGTCGAAAGAGATGGGTGCGCTCATCGGAACCCCAAACCAGATCGAGGCGGTCAAAGCCTGGTTCGAGAAGCGCCAACCGATATTCACCGACCCGATCGACTCTTGAGCCGATTGGGGCCCCAAACCCAAATCTGGCCGTTAGGCTGGGAGAGTGACTGAAGCGACCGAAGCCCCTGCTGCGATCGAACATGACGCCATAACAGGCGAGGCGGGAGCACCAGAAGACGCTGATGTGGCCATCGCAGCGTTCCGCAACCAGCTGGAGGGCCAGGTGTCGGTTCCGGCCTCGGTGGTCCAGGACTGCCTGCTGGACCTGTGGGCCAAGCTCCCCGAGGGTGAGCCGCGCACCGAGGTCGAGCGCTGGCTCACCGAGACGCTCGAGCGGAGCCTCTACGCGGTCTCTGACGTGGACGCCAGGCTGGAGAGCGTCTTCAGCAACAACTGACTCCGTCGTTGCCGGGTACGGTCCTTGGCGCGGCGCGCCGAGTGACGCGTGCCGGGCAAGGAGCGCACCGTGGACGAGACTTCGAATCCCCGCCAGAACGTAACCTTCACCAGCAACGGCGGACAAGCGCACGGGTACCTCGCCGTACCGAGCGCGGGGAGCGGCCCTGGCGTCGTCGTGATCCAGGAGTGGTGGGGACTCACCTCCCACATCGCATCGATCACTGACCGGCTCGCCGCTGCTGGGTTCGTGGCGCTGGCCCCTGACCTCTACGGCGGGGCCACGACCCACGACGCCAACGAAGCAGGCCGGCTCATGCAGGAGCTTCCCGTCGACCGGGCCGCCCGGGATCTGGCTGGGGCCGTCGACTTCCTCTTGGCGCGCGACGACGTCACCAGCGAGCGCGTCGGGCTCGTCGGCTTCTGCATGGGCGGATCGTTCGTCCTCAACCTCGCGGTGCAGGAGGGGGGCAAGATCGCCGCCGCTGTCCCGTTCTATCCCGCGGGGCAGCTGCCGGACGACTACTCGAAGCTGCAGGCGGCGGTCCTGGCCCACTTCGGAGAACGAGACGACTTCGTGCCCATCAGCGTCGCCGACGAGGTTTCGGCGAAGATCACAGCCGCGACCGGCAAGGAGCCGGAGGTCCGGCGTTACCCCGCCGGCCACGCTTTCCTCAACGACGAGAACCTCCTCGGCACCTATGACCGCGACCAGGCCATCAAGGCGTGGGACCGCACGATCGAGTTCCTCCGGGAGCACCTCACCTGAAACAAGAGCGCTGTCACGTCAAAGCCGGGCCCTAGCGGGCTCGGCTGCCAAACTGCGCCGATCCCTAGCGGACTCGGCTGTGCCACCGGCCGCTCGTGCCTTCCAGGACCAACGCGACGCCGAACGTCTCCGACAACGACGCAGCGCTCAAGGCCTCAAAGATCGGCCCTGCCGTCACGATCCTGCCCTCCCGCAGCAGCAGGACATGGGTGAACCCGGCAGGGATCTCCTCCACGTGATGAGTGATCATGACGATCGGCGGGCTCGCCGCGTCCGCCGCAATCGAGGACAGCCGCGCGACCAGGCGCTCGCGACCCCCCATATCGAGCCCCGCCGCCGGCTCGTCGAGGAGAAGCAGGTCGGGCTCGCCCATCATGGCCCTGGCGAGGAGGACTTGCTGGCGTTCGCCGTCTGAGAGGACGCCGAACGGACGGTCGGCGATGCCGGCGAAGCCGGCATCGGCCAGCAACGAGGCGGCCTTGTCGTGCTCCGCCTGGCTGTAGGAGTGCCACCACGGTTCGAGCGCGGCGTGCCTGCCGGCCACGACGATGCCTTCGGCCGTCACCCCCGGCAGGAGCTTCTTGGCGACAGCGGAGGAGACCAGGCCTATCCGTTCACGCAATCGACGGACATCGACACTCCCGAGGCGGTGTCCCAGTATCTCCACGATGCCGCGAGTGGGGTGGAGGTAACCCGACGCCAGCTCGAACATGGTCGTCTTCCCCGAGCCGTTCGGACCGAGGATCACCCATCGGTCCTCCCGCCGGACCGACCATTCGACGCCGGAGAGGACCGGGGTCCCGACCCTGTCGAGGTCGACCGCTTCGAACCGCAGCGCGTATGGGGTGGGTCCTGGCATGGGTCGCTGCAAGGTATCGGTTTTTCTTTTTCCGTCGATGAGGCGACCATGGAGGGATGCCGGGACCGCAAGAGACGTTGAACGAGCGCCTGGGCGAGGCCTTCGCTCGGATCGAACCGGGCTCCGAGCCCGTCCTGCGGCCCTCCACGAGGCCGGGAGTGGACTTCCAGGCGAACGGGGCCATGGCGCTCGCCAAGAAGCAGGGCCGTCCCCCGGGCGAGATCGCCGCGGCGGTGGTATCCGCAGCACGCCTCGACGGCATCTGCGCCAAGGTCGAATCCACGCCGCAGGGTTTCGTCAACCTGGTACTCGACGACGCCTTCCTCGCCTCATGCCTGCAGGAGCAGGCGCGCGATCCCCGCCGCGGCGTCTCTCTGTCTTCAGAGTCCAGGACCGTCGTCGTCGACTACTCGTCTCCGAATGTCGCGAAGGAGATGCACGCCGGGCATCTCCGGACCTCCATTATCGGCGACGCCCTGTGCCGCATGTTGACGCTGACCGGTGCCAGGGTCATCAAGGAGAACCACGTCGGCGACTGGGGGACACCGTTCGGCATGCTCATCGAGCACCTGATCGACCTCGGCGAAGAGGAAGGGGCGCGAGAGCTTTCCGTCGGTGACCTCGACACGTTCTACAGGCAGGCACGGGCGGCGTTCGATGCCAGCCTCGAATTCCAGGAGCGGAGCCGGCGCCGTGTGGTCCTGCTCCAGTCCGGGGATCCGGAGACGCTGCGTCTGTGGCGGATACTCGTCGACGAGAGCGTCTCCTACTTCGAGGAGGTGTACGCCAGGCTCGGCCTCCTATTGACGCGCCAGGACCTGGCAGGCGAGAGCGTCTACAACGACCAGCTTCGCTCGATCGTCGACGAGCTCGCTGCTAAAGGCCTGCTGCGCGAGAGCGAGGGAGCTCTTTGCGTCTTCCCGGAGGGCTTCACCAATCGTGAGGGTGAACCGCTTCCCCTCATCGTGCAGAAGTCCGACGGCGGGTACGGCTACGCGGCGACCGACCTCGCAACTCTTCGCGACCGGTTCGGCCGTTTGGGTGCGGATCTCGCTCTCTACGTCGTCGGATCGCCCCAGGCTCAACATCTCGAGATGTGCTTCGCGGTCGCACGAGCAGCGGGGTGGATCCCACCTGGAGGTGACGCCGTCCACGTGGCGTTCGGCAGCGTGCTCGGCTCCGACCGGCGCATGCTTCGGTCGCGCTCGGGAGATTCCGTCAAGCTCATCGAGTTGCTCGACGAGGCAGTCAAGCGGGCGGCGGTTGCCGTTGAAGAGAAGAACCCGTCGCTCGGCGAGGAGGAACGCGCGGAGGTCGCGCGCATGGTCGGGATCGGCGCGGTGAAGTACTCGGACCTGTCCACCGACCGCATACGCGACTACGTCTTCGACTGGGATCGCATGCTCGCGTTCGACGGCAACACAGGGCCGTATCTCCAATACGCGAGGGTGCGCTGCCTGTCGATATTCCGAAGGGGTGGTATCGACGCGGGCGTCTACCAAGCGGGCGAGGTCAGTTTCCTCCTCGCCGAGCCCGCCGAACGCGAACTGGCACTCGTGCTCACCGCTTACGCGCACGCGGTCGTCGCGACGCTCGAGACGTGGA
>Ga0307374_10004729_pt1 | contig 22517 bp, 20 predicted proteins | sample OX3MG_FD_202532 | JGI IMG/M metagenome (GOLD analysis project Ga0307374, IMG submission 202532) | Soil microbial communities from Risofladan, Vaasa, Finland - OX-3 | ecosystem: Environmental > Terrestrial > Soil > Coastal area > Acid sulfate soil | place: Finland: Risofladan, Vaasa | collected... | reverse complement strand
GGCCATGCGGACCGCCGCGGCCTGCAAGGCGGCCCGCACCTCGCCCTCGACGCCCACCGCCGGCGCGATCTCGATGAGCTTCTGGCGCTGGCGCTGCAGGCTGCATTCGCGGTCCCACAGGTGCACCGCCGCGCCCGATCCGTCGCCGAGGATCTGCACCTCGACGTGGCGCGCCCTGGCGAGCAGCTGCTCGGCGTAGAGCGCGCCGTCGCCGAACGCGGCCCTGGCTTCCGAGGCGCAGCGCGCGAAGGCGTCGGCCATTTCGGCGCGGGCGAGCACCGGCCGCATGCCCCGCCCGCCGCCGCCGGCCAGCGCCTTCAGCATGACCGCGCCGCCCTCGCCCAGAGAATCGAGGAAGGCGAGCGCCTCGTCGAGGCCGGTGGCGCCGTGGGTGCCCGCCAGGGTCGGGATGTCCAGGCTGGCGGCGAGCGCGAGCGCGGCGGTCTTGTCGCCGAAGAGGGCGAGGGTCGCCGCCGAAGGCCCGACGAAGGCGAGTCCGGCGTCGGAACAGGCGCTGGCGAAGCCGGCGTTCTCGCTCAGGAACCCATAGCCGGGATGGACGGCGTCGCAGCCGGCGTCCCGGGCCGCCCGGACCACCGCCTCGATGTCGAGATAGGCGGCCGGGCCGACGCCGTTCAGCGCCACCGTCTCGTCGGCGTGGCGGGTGTGCAGCGAGCCGGCGTCGTCCTGGGCAAACACGGCGACGGTGGCGAGCCCCATCTCGGCCGCGGTCCTGGCGATCCTGATGGCGATCTCGCCGCGGTTGGCGATCAGCAGCTTCTTCAACGATGACTTCCCTGGCGCGCTCTGGGGGCGGTCGCGCTTGATCATGCCGCCGGCTCGGCCGCCGGCGCGACGCCGAGCTCGGCCAGCACCTCGGCGGTGTGCTCGCCAAGCACGGGAGCGGGCCGGCTGAGGGCGGGACGCTCGCCGTCGTAGCGGAACGGCGGCTGCGGCGTGAAATGGGCGCCGACGTAGCGGCGATGCTGGACGGCCCAGTAGCCGCAGTCCTGCAGGTGCGGATCGGCGAAGAGTTCGTGCGTCGCCAGCACCGGGCTCGCCGCAACCCCGGCGTGTCGCAGCGCCTCGGCCGCGGCGCGCGGCTCGAGCGCCTGCGCCCAGGCGCCGATCGCCGCCTCGAGTTCGTCCTCGCGGGCGCGCCGGCCGGCAAGATGGACAAGGCCGGCGTCGCGCGCGAGATCGGGGCGGCCGATGGCGTGAGCCAGCGCCTGCCAGGCCGCGTCGCTGTCGGCGGTCACCGCGAGCCAGGCTTCCTCGCCGCCGGCGCCGCGCACGACGCACGAGGGCGCGGCGCCGGCCCGCCGCGATCCCGTTCTCGGCAGCGGCGCCCCCAGGGCCTGCTCGGCGATGATGGCGTCGGCGCCGAGCTGGAACAGGCACTCGACCTGGCAAAGGTCGATGTCCGCGGCGCCGAGGCTCTGGCGGGCGAAGAGGCCGACGAGCGCCGCCGCGGCGGCGTAGAGCCCGGCCACCGGATCGCCATAGGCCACGTGCTGATGGCAGGGGTCCCAGTCGGCGCGCCCGTTGACGAACGGCATGCCCGAAGCCTGCTCCACCGTCGAGCCATAGGCGCGCAGGCCCGAGAGCGGACCGGTGCGGCCGAAGGGCGCCATGGAAATCGAGATCGCCGCCGGATTGAGGCGGCGCTGGCGGCCGGGGCCGAGGCCCAGCTTGTCCATCACGCCGGGCCCCTGGTTGTCGACGACGATATCGGCGGCGCGCACGATCGCCTCGGCCGCGGCGCGGCCTTGGGCCGTCGCCAGATCGAGATCGAGGCCGCGCTTGGAGCGGTTCACCGCCATGAAGTTGCGCGGCAGCTCGATCGGCGGCGGATCCATGGCTTCCGGCGGATCCCAGCCGCGCCACCAGTCGGGCTTGGCGCGCGACTCGATCTTCAGCACGTCGGCGCCGAGATCGCCCAGATAGCGGGTGGCGAGGGGACCGGCCCAGCCCATGCTGAAGTCGGCGACGCGAACACCCTGCAGCGGACCGGCTGGACCGCCGGCGGGACGGGTCTTGCGCTGGCCCTGGAAATCGAAGCGGAACGGTAGCGTCGGCGCCTGCACGCCGGCGCCCTCCAGCGTCTCGAACGCGCCGCGGGCGCGCCAGTGCGGTAGGTTCGGCAGTTCGCCGGGCCGGGGCGCGGGTGTGATCGGGATGCGCAGCGCCTCGCCCTGCGCCACCCAGTGATCGGTGCTTCGACGCGCGAGCGCGGCGGCGAGGACGGCATCGACCTCGTCCGCCGCGGCGAGGCGCTGCAAGGTGGTGCGAAAGCGCGGCTCGGCGGCGAGGTCGGGGCGACCGACGAGGCCGGCCAGCGCCGCCCACTGCGGGTAGGTGAGCGCGGTCACGCCCACGTACCCGTCGGCGGTGCGGTAGAGGTTGCACGGGCAGGTAGGCGAGAACCGGTTGACCCCCAGCCTGCGGGCCTCGAAGCCCAGCGCCGCCGCGCCCACCGCGCCGGTCTCGGTGAAGCAGAGCGCCGCCTCGAACACGTTCGCCTCGATGCGCCTCGGACCGCGTTCGCCGATCAGCGCCCCGAGCGCGGCGATGAAGGCCGTGGCGCCGGCGACGATCTGCGGCGCGACGCCCTGCGGGATGGTCGGCGGCCCTCCGCCGGGGCCGAAGCTGAAGGCGACTCCCGTCATGGCCTGCATGAGGGCGTCGTTCGCCCGCCAGCCGGCGTAAGGGCCGCGTGGATCGAACCAGGTGAGCGCCAGCAGCGGCGCGCGCCCGGCCGCCTGCGCCTCGGCGGCGGCGACGCGCTCGCCCGTCTGGCCGGCGATCACCAGGGCGCGCTCGGGGGCGGCCGCCTCCAGGGCGTCCAGGGCGGCGCCGAGGCTCCGGGCGCGCAGCTTGCCCTGGTCCAGCCAGCGGCCGAACAGTGGTTCGACCGGCGTCGCGCCGTCGCCGACCCGCCAGACCCTGGCGCCGAGCCGCGAGAACAGCCGCGCGCAATAGCGCGTCGCCACTTCGCCCGCCGTCTCGACGACGGCGATTCCCGCCAACGGCGCAAGCGCGCCCGCACCCACCATCTCGACCTCGTCCGGCAAACGGCGCTCGGAGGCTAGACAAGCGCCCGCGGGCGCGCAACCGTGGCGCAGACGATCCACGAACGAGCGGTATGGACGCGACACGCCTGCGGCGCTCGCGAGGCGCGCCCCGGGCCCGCCGAGGTGAGGCTCCGGTGTGCCGCCGAGCTCGCCGCATCGATCCGAGTTCCGAGCCGTCGCCGGCATCGGCGCCGGTTTCCCCCGATCCTCACCCACCGCCGTTGATGTTGATCTTCTGGCCGTTGGCGTAGGGGTTGGCCGAGGAGACCAGCCAGGTCACCGCGGCGGCCACGTCTTCGGGGGTGGAGACCCGGCCGAACGGGGAGCGGGCGTCGAGGTCGTGGATGTCGTCGACGCCGGCCGTGGCCCTGGTGAGGCGCCGGCCCATCTCGGTGACGGTGAGGCTGGGGGCGACGATGTTGGTGCGAATCCCATGCGCCCGCTCTTCCTTGGCCAGTGTCAGCGCCAGCGCCTCCATGGCGGCCTTGCCCATGTTGTAGGGCGCGCCTCTCGCGCCCATGCCCAAGGTGGCGACGGACGAGATCATGACGATGTCGCCGCGGCCCTCGCCGCGCATGTGCGGCAGGACGAGCTTGCACAGATAGTGCGGCCCAAAGGCGTGGACGCGCACCACCCGCTCCATCTCGGCCGGGTCGGTGTCGGCGACGCTCTGGCCGCGGCTGGCGATGCCGGCGTTGTTGACCAGGATGCCGATGGCCCCGAAGTCGCGGGTGACCGCCTCCACCATGGCGACGTCGTCGTCCCAGTTCTCCACCGAGGCCGGATAGGCCCTGGCGCGGCGGCCGAGCGCCTGGACGTCCCTCACCGTCTGTGCGGCCGCGGCCTCGTCGCGGCGATAGTTCACCGCCACGTCCGCACCGGCCTCGGCGAGCGAGAGCGCGATGGCGCGGCCGATGCCGCGGCTGGCGCCGGTGACGAGCGCGGTGCGCCCCTCAAGGCTGATCTGCATGGCCCGACCTTTCCTGGATGCTCGCCCGCATGGATAGGGCGGAGCTGCGCGCAACGCCAGTTCGCAGGGCCGCTTCGCAGGCGCGCGTTCACGCCAGGGCGGCGGCGATCAGGGTGCGGTAGCGCGCCGCCGCGGTGGCTGCACCGGCGGCGTCCTCTCCGGTCTGGCTCTGCGCCGCCAGGGTCCAGAGGCCGAGCTGGAAGGCGCCGTAGGCGAGCCGCCACGCCGGCAGGGCGCTCCGGTCCACGCGTCCCGCCGCCGCCTCGACTGCCGCCGCGAGCCGTCCGGCCTCGCTGGCCGAAAGCTCGAACTCCAGGCTGGCGCCGGCGAGATCCCACTCGATCGGTTGGCGGCCGACGAGGTCGTGGGCGCCGTCGTGGTCGAGGGCGTCGGTCTTCAGCCAGCGGCCGTCCGCGAGGGTCAGCCACTCCCAGGCGTGCAGCCGCCCGTCGATCGAGACGCGCCGTCCCGCCGCCTGGACGGGCCGCAGGCGCGCCGCGCACCGCGCCGCCGCGGCGTCGCCGAGGGCTTCGCCGACGTTGACGAGCGCCATCCGCGTCAGTTCCAGCCAGGACGCGCCCTCGCCGTCCGCGGACGGGAAGCGGGCGGCGCGGAACGCCAGATAGGCGCCCAGATGCGCCACGAAGCGCGCGCGGGTCGCGGGGGTCAGCCGCAGCGCCCGCGTCTCCTCCAGCCAGGGCTCGAGCAGAAATCCACGCCGCAGCGCGAGCGGCGCCGCGCAGAATCCCGCCGCCGCCAGGGCGCGGGCGCGGCCGAGCTTTTCCTCGCCAACGCGGCCCAGGCCGGCGAATCTGGCGAGGAAGCGGCCGTGCTCGGCGGCGATCAGCCACTTGCGGCGCTCCTGCCCGGCGAAGATCGGAGGCGACGCGCCCGCCTCGCCGCGGCGCAAGCCCAGCCAGGCGCCGGCCGAGAGATCCTGGGCCGGGCGCAGCGCAGCGCCGACAAGGTCTGCGAACCAGGTCTCGATCGGCTCGTCGCGCAGCAGCTGCTCCAGCTCGGCCGGATGGCGCTCGGCGGCGCTCCAGCGACGGCGATGGCGGGGACTCGCCGCCGGACCCGGATCGCCGCCGTGACTGGGCAGGAAGACGATGCGCTCCGGCGCGACGCCGGCCGCCTCCAGGAAATCGGCGACCGCGCCGAAGGAGCTGCCCGAGAGCCCCGGCCCCTCGTCGACGATGGCGAAGCGGGGCGCCGGCGGCGCCAGCAGCCGCTCGGCGAGGGCGGGCGCGATCCGCAGCTCGCGGCGGAAGGGATGGCCGGCTGGGCGCAAGCTGACCGCGTCGCTGGCCCGCAGCGCCGCGGCGACTGCGGCGGCGAGGCCGGCGCCGATGCTTCGGAGGCCGATCACCCGCCACGGGCCAGCCCCTCGGAGGGCGCGCGCCGCCTTCGCATAGGCCTCGGGATGGACGGCGTAGAAGGCGTAGCCTTCCGGCGTGCGCACCGGGATGCGGGCGGGCAGGGGTTCGGGCGCGGGCAGGACCGAATGTTCGCTGCACGGGGCGTCGCAAAGCATCGGACCGGCCGTCCGGCGCGCCAGATGCATGGCCCAGTCGAGCAGTGGCGAAACCGCATCCTCGCCGAGACGCTCGAACCGCTCGTCAGCCAGTCCCTGCAGCAGTTCGGCCGCGACGAGGAAGGCCGAGGTCGCCAGCTCGCGGCGGCGCGGCGGCGCGGCGGCGCGCTGTTCGCGGGCGAGCGCCCGCAGCGTCTCCAGCGCCTCATGCGGGTCTTCGCTGCGGACACGCTCGCCATAGACGAGCATCGGCCTAGCCCGCGGCGCGCAGCGGCGACGCCTCGGCGCGTCCGGCGCCGTAGCGGCGCACCATGGCCCCGCAGAAGTCGGCGAAGGCTTCGGGCCGGCGCGGCGGGCTGGTGTGGTGCGGCTCGAGACCGAGGTGCTCCGGGGTGAAGCAGAAGGTGACCGTCACCTCGAAGTCTGCGAGCGCCCGCATCTGGCGGTCGAACCAGGCCAGCGCTCCCGGCCGAAAGCTGTCGGCCCAGGAGAGGCCGGTGCGCAGATGCCGCACGCCCAGGCGGCGCATCCAGGCCACCGCATCCTCCAGCCGGTGGTCCTCGAAATGGAACCATTGGCAAAGCCCCATCTGCGCGGCATGCGGCGCGTAGGCGTCGAGCGCAGGCTTGGCCGAGCCGTCCTCGCGCAGCAGCCCCATGTGAAATGGCGATAGTAGGACGAGCCCTCGGCCTCCTTGTGCCGCGTGGTCGCCTCCCACGTCCGCGGCAGGTCGTAGAGGCTGTACCAGTGGATGCGCGGCGCCTTGCCGATCAGGAGTTCGGCGGTGCGCCGGACGCCCCAGGCCTGGACCTCGTCGGCGCCGAAGCTGGAGACGCCCACCTCGGTCGCCCAGATCGGCTTGTCGGCGACGGCGCGGATCTCCTCCAGCTTGGCCGGCCATTCGTCGATCATCCACAGGTTCCAGTCGAGCGGGAAGCCGTGCACGGCGACCACGTCGATCTCGTCCATGACGCCCTTGGCGGCGAGGCGGCCGATGAACGACGGATCGATCGGGGATATTCCGCCCAGCACCCTCGGAAGATCGGGCGCCTCGGCGCGGATCGCCTGGCCGGCGAGGCGGGCCATGGCCGAGAACCGGTCCCATTCGGGATCGAGCAGCAGGTCCCAGTGCGACTTGTTGTTGGGCTCGTTCCAGATCATCGCCGCCTCGATCATGGGCGGGCTCTGCGGATGGTCGCCAGGCGCGGCAGGGACCGGCGACGCACAGCACGAAAGCACACGACCGGCTCGGCGAGGCGCCCGTTCGCTCCCTTGGAGAGCAGAGTTCGGCGCCGCACCTAGCGGCTCCCGCCGTTGGCCCTGGGCCGCGCCGGATAGACCGGTCCGGCGGGGGTCGGGCGTTCGGCCCTGCGGCAGATGAACACCTCCTCTTCGGGACGATCGAGCACCTCGAAGCCGGCGCTCCTCAGCATGGCCTCGCTGCAGGCGGCGTTGGGCGCCCACCAGTTGGTCCAGTCGCCGGCGTAGTCGCGCTCGATGAAGTGCAGCTTCGGATAGCCGGGGCGGTCGAAATGGCCGGTCTCGAAGAATCCGTAGTCGCCGCGCACCACCTCGATCTCGGCAGAGCCGCGCTGCATCGACTGGAACACCAAAAGGTCGCCCGCCGCGTGTTCATGAATGAGGTCGAGGGCGAGGAGCGGATGGCGCAGGTGGTAGAGCACGCCCATGAACAGCACCACGTCGAAGCGCTCGCCCAGCAGCGCGAGGTCATAAACGGAGAGGCGACGGAACTCGATGTCGGCGCCGGTCACCTCGGCGGCGAGTCGCGCCTGGGCGAGGTAGCGCTCGTCGGTGTCGAGGCCGAGCACGCGCGCCGCGCCGCGCCGCTTCATCTCGATGGCGTAGAAGCCGGCGTTGCAGCCGATGTCGAGCACGCTCTTGCCGGACAGGTCCGCGGCGATGGCGTGGGCGAACCGCTTCCACTTCACCGCCGGATAGTCGCTGAGGAAATGGTCGGGCGCGGTCTGCACGCCCTCGAGGTCGAGGTTGTGGAACCAGGGCCGGAGCGCCTCCACGCGCCGGGCGATCTCGCCGCGCGTCAGGCCGGCCACGCCGCCGCCCCCGCGCCCGCCCGCTCATTCATCGAAAGCACCCGCATGCCGGCTTCGCCCGCCGCGATGCAGCTCGTCGAGGCCGGACCGATCTCCAGGCGGCCATGGAATTCCAGCGGCAGGCCGAGCACGAAGGCGAGCGCCGCCTTGATCAGGTCGCCATGGCTGACCGCGACGGCGGTCCCGTCCGGATGATCGGCGTGGGCGCGGGCGAGGAACCGCGCCGCCCGCACCTGCGCCTCGAGCATGGTCTCGCCGCCGGGTGGACGGGCGTAGAGCCGCCGCAGGTTCCAGCGCCGCCACGTCGGATCGGCATGCAGAGCCTCGAAGCTGCGACCGCTCCAGTCGCCGAAGTCGAGCTCGTCGAGGTCCGCGTCGATCCGCAGCTCGAGGTTCTGCGCCGCCGCGATCGCCTCGGCGGTCTGGCGCGCCCGCTGCAGCGGACTTGAATAGACCGCCGCAAGCGGCGCGCCGCCAAGCCGCCCGGCCAGCTCCGCCGCCTCGGCCAGCCCGGCCTCGCCGAGTGCTACGCCCTCCATGCGCCCGCAGAGCACCTTGCCCAGCCGGTCGTGGGAGGCGTGGCGCACCAGCACGATCCTCGTGGTCACGAAGCCAGTCGCGCCGGCTGCACGGCCTCTCCGGCGATGAACCGCAAGGTCCGTTCCCGCGCCTCGTGATCGGTGTACTGTTCCGGCGGGGATTTCATGAAATAGCTCGACGGGCCGAGCAAAGGTCCGGCGAGGCCGCGATCGAGGCCCAGCCTGGCGCACCGCACTGCATCGATGACCACGCCGGCCGAGTTGGGGCTGTCCCAGACCTCCAGCTTCAGCTCGATGGCCATGGGAGAGCCGCCGAAGCCAGTGCCTTCCAGGCGGATGTGCGCCCACTTGCGATCGGCCAGCCAGGGCACGAAGTCGCTGGGGCCGATGTGGATGGCGCCGTCCTCAAGGGGCTCGCCGATCTGGCTGGCCACCGCACGGGTCTTGGAGAGCTTCTTCGAAACCAGCCGCTCGCGCTCCAGCATGTTCTTGAAATCGGTGTTGCCGCCGACGTTCAGCTGCGAGGTGCGATCGAGCCGCACGCCGCGCTCGCGAAACAGATTGGCGAGCATGCGGTGGATGATGGTCGCGCCCACCTGGCTCTTGATGTCGTCGCCGATGATCGGCAGGCCGCGCCGCTCGAAGCGCCGCGCCCAGACCGGATCGGAGGCCAGGAACACCGGCATGCAGTTGACCAGGGCGCAGCCGGCCTCCAGCGCCTGCTGGGCGTAATATTCCGCCGCCCGCTGGGCGCCCACGGGCAGGTAGGAGACGAGCACGTCGACGCCTCGGGCCTTCAGGATCTGGGCGACGTTCACCTCCGGCTCGGGCGAGAGGGCGATGTCGTCCTCGACGTAGCGGCCGAGCCCGTCGAGGGTCGGTCCGCGTTCGACGGGGACGCCCCAGGTCCGGCACGCGGCGAACCTCAGGGTGTTGTTCGGGTCCGCGAAGATCGCCTCGCCCACGTCGAGCCCGACCTTGGCGGCGCTGATGTCGAAAGCGGCGGCGACGTCGATGTCGGCCACGTGGTAGCCGCCCAGCACCGGGTTCATCAGCCCGGCGACGGGCGCATCGGCGCGCGCCCTGGCGTAGGCGGTCAGTCCCTGCACCAGGGCCGAGGCGCAGTTGCCGACGCCGACGATGCCGAGGCGGACCTTCTTGGGTTCCATCGAGCGCCTCGATTCCTTGCCCAGCTTCGAAAGCGCCGAGGTAAGTAGCTTGCGCGGGCAATGGTTCCACGCTTCCCAATTCCGCCGCCTTGCTGTCTATGCGGCCGATGCAGAGCCCCGTCCCGGCCGAATGGGCGCCGCATCGGGCGATGTGGGTGGGATTTCCCAGCCACGCCGACCTCTGGGGCGAGGATCTCGCCGAGGCCCAGGCCGAGGTCGCCGCCCTGGCGCGGGCGCTGGCTGGGCCGGGGGGCGAGCGCGTGCGGCTGATGGTCTGCGGCGCGGCGGCGGAGCAGTCGGCGGGGGCGCTCCTCGCCGGGGCGGACGGCGTCGAGATCACCCCCGGCCGCTTCGGCGACGTGTGGCTGCGCGACACCGGCCCGATCTTCCTGGGACCGGATCGCGCCGCGGCGTTCCGCTTCAACGGCTGGGGCGGCAAGTACGTGCTCGCCGGCGACGAGGCCGTGGCCGGCCAGATCGCCGAGGCTTCGGGCGTGCGCCTCGAGGCGCACGACTTCGTGCTCGAGGGCGGGGCGTTGGACCATGACGGCGAGGGCACGGCGCTCGTCACCCGCCAGTGCCTGCTCAATCCCAACCGCAACCGCGCCTGGACCCGGGCGCGCGCCGAGGCGGCGCTGAAGGACGCGCTTGGCGTGCGCAAGACGATCTGGCTGGAGGAAGGGCTGCTGCACGACCACACCGACGGACACGTCGACAACCTGGCCAGGTTCGTCGCGCCCGGCGTCGTCGCCATTCCTCTGGCGTATGGCGAGGGCGATCCCAACGGGCGCATCTACGACGAGGCCGCGGCCGCTCTGGCGGGCGCGCGGGACGGCGCCGGGCGGGCCTTGCGCGTCGTGCGCCTGGCTTCGCCGGGGCGGGTCGCGAGCGAGGGCGGACGGCCGGCGCCGGCGTCGCACATGAATTTCGTCATCGCCAACCGCGCCGTGGCGGCCCCGCTCTACAACGCGCGGCCGGGCGCGCTGGCGCTGCAGGGGCTGGAGGCGCTGTTCCCGGGACGCGAGGTGATCGGCCTGCCATCGCGCGCGCTCCTCACCGGCGGCGGCTCGTTCCACTGCATCAGCCGCGAGGAGCCGGCCTGATGGCGCGCACCCTGACGCTGGCCGCCGTCCAGGCGCGCTACGGCGACGATCTCGCCGCCAACCTCGCCAAGACCGCCGAGTTCATCCGTGCGGCGGCGGCGCGCGGCGCCCAGGTGATCCTGCCGCCGGAGCTTTTCCAGGGCCCCTATTTCTGCGTCGCCCAGGAGGAGCGCTGGTTCGCCGGCGCTCATCCCTGGCGCGAGCACCCTTGCGTCGCGGCGCTGGCGCCACTGGCCGCCGAACTCGGCGTGGTGATTCCGATTTCGATCTTCGAGCGCGAAGGTCCGCATTATTTCAACAGCCTGGTGATGGCCGACGCCGACGGACGACTCCTCGGCCTCTATCGCAAGAGCCACATCCCCGACGGTCCCGGCTATCAGGAGAAGTACTATTTCCGTCCCGGCGACACCGGCTTGCGGGTGTGGGAAACCAAGGTGGGGCGCATCGGCGTCGGCGTCTGCTGGGACCAGTGGTTCCCGGAAGCGGCGCGGGCGATGACGCTCGCGGGCGCCGAGGCGCTCCTCTATCCCACCGCGATCGGGACCGAGCCGCACGATCCGAGCCTCGACACCGCCCAGCCCTGGCGCCGGGCCATGCAGGGGCACGCCGTCGCCAACGTCATCCCGGTGATCGCCGCCAACCGCACCGGGTTCGAGCCCTGGCCCGGCCAGCCCGGCGGCGGCCAGAACTTCTACGGCTCGTCGTTCATCTGCGACCATCGCGGCGATATCGTCGCCGAACTCGGCCCCGACGAGGAGGGCGCGGCTGTCGCGGCGTTCGACCTGGATTTCCTGGCCGCCCACCGGGCCGCCTGGGGCTTCTTCCGCGACCGCCGGCCCGACCTCTATGGGGCGCTGACCGGGCCGACCCCGACCTGACCCGAACCGCCTCGTCCGCCCCGGGGCGCGCCAGGCCGCATTGCCGGTTTCGGAGCGATCGGCTAGAAGCCGCGCCTCGACCCCTCAGCCCCGTCGGACCCAAATGGCCATTTCCCCCGCGCCGCCGCGCCCGATTTCGGGCGACCTCACCGGCAACGTGCTCTTCTATTCCAGGCCCGAGCCGCTCTCGCGCGAGACGCACGGCAAGCTGGGATTGAAGCGGCTCGATCGTCCGTTCGCCTTCGCGGCCGGATCCAACGTGGTGCCGCTCACGGTGGCCGAGTTTCCCCTCGCCGGCATCTGCTATCCGGTGATCTTCGCCGGCGAGCGCTACCAGCCGCTGGCGGTGATGGGCGTCGGCGCCGGCACCAACCTCTTCGTCCAGGCCGACGGCGGCTTCGAGGTTGGCGCCTACATCCCGGCCTACATCCGCCGCTACCCGTTCGTGCTCGCCTCCGATCAGATCCGCGCCCAGCTGGTGGTGTGCATCGACCGCGGCGCGGCCATGCTGGCCGAGGACTACGACCTGGCGTTCTTCGACGACAAGGGCGAGCCCACCGACTACACCAAGGGCTGCATCCAGTTCTGCAACGATTTCGAGACCGAGGGCCGGCGCACCGAGTCGTTCATCAGCCTCCTGAAGGACCTCGACCTCTTTGAGACGCGGCGCGCCACCTTCACCCCCACCAACCCCGACGGCAGCGCCGGCGAGCCGCAGCCGGTCGCCGAATATTTCGCGGTCTCCGAGGAGAAGCTGAAGGCGCTCTCCATGGAGCAGATCAAGGACCTGTTCGACAACGGCGCCCTCGGCCAGATCCAGGCGCATCTGATGTCGCTCGCCGGCTGGGACCGGCTGATCGCCATCACCATCGCCCGCCAGCAAACCCCCACCGCCGCGCCGGCCCGCGTGAACTGAAGTTGCCTGCCGGCGCGCCTCAGCGGGCGTAGAGGCTGCGGGTCAGGCAGGAAAACACCAGCCGGCCGGCCTCGTCGACGAGGTCGTGCTGGGCGAAGACGATGCCCCGGTCCGCGCCGACGGCGTCCTTGGCCATGATCGTCATGCGTCCACGCACCAGTTCGCCGGCCGGCGGATTGCGCATCCAGCGCAGGGCGTCGACGCCCAGGCGCTTGGTCTGCGGCCAGGCGTCGGCGGCTTGGGCTTCTAGCTTCGACCAGAGCGCATAGATCATGGCGTCGGGCGCGCCCCGCTGCGCATTCCAGCCCGGCGCGAATTCGGCGCTGAAGGCTTCGACGGCGGCAGCGTCGATGCGCGTGTCGCCCAGAGACGCCACCTGGCCGATCTCGATGTCGTCGAATCGCGCGGGCATGCCGGATCATAGGCGCCGCGGGGCTGGCGCCCTATAGCACCGCGCATGCCTGCCGCACGCCTGATCGCCGCGATCGCCCTCGCCCTGGCCTTCACCGCCGGCGGCGCCCGGGCGCAGTCGCTGGGCGCCGATCACGTCAAGGTCGCCCTGGCGGCCGAGACCGATGGGGCCGCGCCCGGATCGACGCTCCAGCTCGCCGTGGTCCAGGACATCGATCCGGGCTGGCACACCTATTGGCGCAATCCCGGCGACGCGGGCGAGGCGACGCGGATCGTCTGGAGCCTGCCGGCCGGCTGGCGCGCCGGCGACATCGTCTGGCCGGCGCCCCGGCGGCTCCCGGTCGGGCCGCTGATGAACTATGGCTATCGCGGCCGGGTGCTGCTGCCGGTCGCCGTGCAGGTTCCGGCGGGCGCACGGCCTGGATCGAGCCTCCATGTCGCCGCGCTGGTCTCCATGCTGGTCTGCGCCGACATCTGCGTGCCGCAGGACGCCCACGTCGGCCTGGACGTGCCCATCGTCGCGGCTGCGCCCCCTCCCGACCGCGTCTGGGCCGGCAGGATCGAGGCCACGCTCGCCGCCGCGCCCAGACCCGCCGCCCTCATGGCGACCTACCAGCGGGTGGGCGGCGCCTTGCACATCGCCATCGCCGGCGCGCCGCTGGTCGGACGCGCCGGGACCCGCGCCTATTTCTTCCCCTACGACGGACGGCTGATCGCGCAGGGCAAGCCCGAGGCCATCGACCTCGGCGAGCGCGGCCTCACCTTGGCGGCGACGCCAGGCGCGCTCTTCCAGCAGACGCCGGCGCCCGCCCGGATCGAGGGGGTGCTGAAGACCGCGGACGGCGCCGCCTTCGAGATCGCCGCCACCCCCGGACCGCCGCCGCCGCAGTCGGGCGGCCTTGGTCCGCCCGCCCGCAGCGCCGCCATGGGCCTGGGACTGGCGGCGCTGTTCGCGTTCATCGGCGGCCTGATCCTGAACCTGATGCCCTGCGTCTTTCCGGTGCTGGCGATGAAGGCGGCCTCGCTGATTCGCCGCCCTCAGGAAACCCGCCACGCGCGCCGGCAGGGGCTCGCCTTCCTCGCCGGCGTGCTGGCGGCCTTCCTGGGACTGGCTGGCGCCCTGATCGCCGCCCGCGCCGCCGGGGCGCCGGTGGGCTGGGGCTCGCAGCTGCAGCCGGCCATCGTGACGGCGGTCCTCAGCCTGGTCATGCTCGCCGCGGCGCTCGATCTTTCCGGGGTCTATGAGATCGGCGCCTCGCTGCAGGGCCTGGGGGCCGGGCTCGCGGCCCGCGCCGACCTGATCGGCGCCGCCTTCACCGGCATCCTGGCCGTAGTGGTCGCCGCCCCGTGCACGGCGCCTTTCATGGCGCCGGCCCTCGGCTATGCCTTCACCCTGCCGCCCGCCGGGGCCCTCGCCGTGTTCGCCGCCCTCGGCCTGGGCTTCGCCCTGCCGTTCACCCTGCTCGCGTTCATCCCGGGCTTCGCGCGCCTGCTGCCCCGGCCCGGGCCGTGGATGGACGGGCTCAGGAAGGCGCTGGCGTTCCCGATGTATGGCGCGGCGGCCTGGCTGGTCTGGGTGCTCGCCCAGCAAAGCGATCCGGCCACCCTCGCCGCCGTGCTCGCCGCGGCGGTGCTCGTCGCGCTTTGCGCCTGGATCTTCGGCGCCGCCCAGCGCCGCGCCGCCTCGGGCGCCCGGGCGCGCGCGACATTCGCCGGCGCCGGCCTCGCCGGGGCGCTCGCGCTCGCCGCCGTCGCCGCCGCGCCCTATGGAGCGACCCCGGACGCCAGCGCGGCGCCGGCGATGGTCGCGGGCGCGCCGGTGCAGCCGTGGAGCCCCGAGCGCATCGCGGCGCTGCGCGCCCAGGGCACGCCGATCTTCGTCGACTTCACCGCCGCCTGGTGCGTGACCTGCCAGTTCAACGAACGCGTGGCGCTCGACACCCGCGAGGCGAGCGAGGCGTTCCGGCGCACCGGCGCGGCCTATCTGAAGGCGGACTGGACCAACCGCAATCCGGCCATCGCCAAGGCGCTGGCCGACGAGGGCCGGGCCGGGGTGCCGCTCTACCTCGTCTATGGCGCCGACGGCGGTGCGCCCAAGGTGCTGCCCCAGCTGCTGACGCCGGGCGTCGTGGTCCGGGCGCTCGACGCCGCGGCCGGGCGGCAGAGCTGACGCACCGGCTCGGAGCGCAATCTGCGAGGCGCACCCCGGTGACGGAACGATTGAAGGTCGGAGACGGGGTCAGTTGGAACTCGGAGGCGGGCCGGGTGACCGGCACGATCATCCGCGTCCATACCAGGGACGTCGACTACAAGGGCCATGTCCATCACGCCAGCCCTGCAACCCCGCAGTACGAAATCCGGAGCAGCAAGACCGATCCCATCGCCATGCACCTTGGCGCCGCCCTTCGCCCGCTGAAGCCATGAGCGCCAGATCCGCGACACCGGGGCCGCTCGAGGCGCCCGCCCGGCGACCGTTCTTCACGATCGGACACTCCACCCGCTCCGTGGAGGAGGTGGCCGATCTGCTCCGGTCGGTCGATGCCGACATGGTCGTCGATGTCCGCAAGATGCCGCGGTCGCGCGCCAATCCCCAATTCAACGGCGACGTACTGGCCGACGCGCTCGCCGAGCGGCAGATCGGTTATCGCCACATCGCGGCCCTGGGCGGCCTGCGCGGGCGGCGGTCCGGCCCCGAGGGTTCGCCGAACACGCTTTGGTGGAACAGGAGTTTCCGCAATTACGCCGACTACGCGCTGACGCCGCCGTTCAAGGAGGGGCTCATCGACCTGATCGGCGAGGGCCGCGCGCACACCTTCGCGCTCATGTGCGCCGAAGCGCTCTGGTGGCGCTGTCACCGGCGCATCATCGCCGACTATCTGCTCGCGGATGGCGCGACGGGCTTCCACATCCTGGGTCGCCAGGAGGTGAGGGCGGCTTTCCTCACCCCGGGCGCAGAGCCGGTTCCCGAGGGCCTGCTCTATAGATGACCGCGGCCAACCGGCGCTTGGCCGTCGCGCTTCGCGCCGTGGTTCACGCCGAGGGCTGCGGCGGGGCGGTGATCACCTGGACGTTGTCCCGCAGGAGATAGAACATGTCGTCGAGCGCGGCGTGGCGGGCTTTGGCGGTGGGGGCGGCCTCGAGCGCCTTCAGCTTGACCGGAAGATCCTGGGAAATGCCCTTGAGTATGCACTTGAGGTCGTCGCTGACGCCGCGCTTCACCAGCACCACGTGCCCCTGCATGTCGAGGGCGGCGAGCTGCGAGACCTCGGTCTGGAATCCGGAGAACCCGGCGAGCTGGGCCGCGCCGGCGCCCAGCGCCCCGTTCTCGTAGGCCTTGGTCTGCGATCTGAGCAGGCGCGCGCGGCGGACGATGTCGGCGAACAGCGGCTCGCTGGCCACCGATGGCGGCGGCGGAGCGGCGACGGCGGCCGATCCTGGCGGAACGGCGCTCACGCTGGTGGAAGCGAGACACAGGCTGACGGCGAAGCCGACGACATCGCAGGACATGGGCGGGGCTTTCCTCTGCGCGTATGAGACCAGGTCGCAAGGTGGCCCGACGCGGTAAACGATTGGCTACCGCCGCAACGGAATATCGGCTCGCTGGATCAGGTGAGCGACGCGACCGCACTGCTCGAGGCGCCGGCCCGCGCCCGGGCGGCGATGCGCGCCCTATTCGACGAGGGCCAGCCGCGCGGGCTCGAAGAAGCGTAGCACCTGGCCCAGCTCGTGGCCGCGGCGCAAGGTGAGGCCGGCGTGGTTGACGATCGACCACGCCCCATGACGCCGCGCCAGCGCCGGCCGTTTTTCGATCCGGTAGAGCGGCGCCTCGGAGGCGCGGCGGAACACCGAGAACACGGCCGCTTCACCCAGGCCGTCGATGGCGTAGTCGCGCCACTCGCCTTCGGACACCATGCGCCCGTACAGTCTAAGGAGGCGATCCAGCTCGCGCCGCTCGAAGAAAGTCACGGCGCGAGCGGGGTGCTGTGGCGGATCGAAGGCCATTGGCAGCAAAACTAATGGCTGCGGTCGCCCTTGGCGAGCGCTAGAATCGCAACACCTCGGCGCAAACGTGAATCAATCTTCATCTTAGGCCCCGAAATCACCTTATTTCGGTCGCGCCAGAGCCCGGTTGACCTCCGATCTTATGACCGTCGGCTGATCGGGAGCCTTGCTGGTCCTGGATCCTGAACAGCCCCCCCAGCCCCCCTGGATCGTGGGGCGCCGGTCGGCCGACACATCTCCCCTCCAAGACGCCCTCGCCGCTCCGGTCGCGAGGGCTTTTTCGTGCCAGACGGCGCGCCTGCCGCAGCCCCCGGCTCAGCCGCGAGGCGTGGGTGCGCTGGCCGGCGGCGCGGCGCTGGCCCGCGGCGCGGGGTTCTGCATCACTCCGAGAATCCGGCCGCCCTCCCTGGCCTGCACCAGGATCACGGTCGCAAGCCCGTCCTGCGCCGCCGCCGGCAGCCGGAAACGCTCGGGGCGTCCGCGCCAGGCGCCGAGCCGTTCGAGCTGGACCACGATGTTGCGCTCGACCACGCTCTGGCCGCGGTTGTCCCCGTCCTTGACCTCGACGGTCTGCTGTCGGGGGTCGTAGCGCACCAGCCACACCTCGGCCCCGCCGCGCGGCCGCGGGCCAGAGCCTACCGCCGCATAGTCGTGGCTGAGCGTCATGTCCGGAGGGTCGGGGATGGCGCGGGCCGCCTGGCGCACCAGGCGCGCGATCGCTTCTGGCCTGACGCCCGCCACCTGGACGCGGCCGTCGATCACGACCTGGGGCGTATAGATCTCGGCGACGTCGAGGGCCCGGGCGTAGAGGCGCTGGCGCTCGGTGAACTGGGGCTGCGCGAAGGTGTCCTTCCAGCCGAGATAGTCCCAGTAGTCGACGTCGAAGGTGAGGGCGATGACGCCCTTCTGATCGGCGAGGTCGGCCAGATAGGCGCTGGCCTTGCCGCAGGACGAGCAGCCCTGGGCGGTGAACAGCTCCACGACCACGGGCGGTCGGGCGAGCGCGGCGCCCGCCCAGGCCGCCAGACCCAAAACCGCGACGATGAAGGCGCCCCGTCTCATCGCGCGGCTATTAGTCGGTCTCCCCTGGGCGAGGCGTTCACTAAGGCGTGAGAAGGCGGCGACCTAAGCGGCCTTGGCGAGATTGCGCAGCACGTAGTTCAGCACGCCGCCGTGACGGTAGTATTCGAGTTCGGTCGGCGCATCGATGCGGCAGCGCGTCGGGAAGCGGGCGATCTTGCCGTCGGACGGGCGGTAGATCTCCACCATCACCTGCTTGCGCGGGGCGACGGCCCCCAGGTCGCGGATGGAGACGATCTCCTCGCCCGTGAGCCCCAGCCGCTGCCAGCCCTCGTGGACGAACTGCAGCGGCAGCACCCCCATCTGGATGAGGTTGGAGCGGTGGATGCGCTCGAAGCTCTCGGCGATCACCGCGCGCACCCCCAGGAGCTTCGTGCCCTTGGCGGCCCAGTCGCGCGACGAGCCGGTGCCGTACTCCTTGCCGGCGAAGATCACCGCCGGCCGGCCCTCCGCCACGTAGCGCATCGCCGCGTCGTAGATCGACATCACCTCGCCGGAGGGGAAGTGGCGGGTGACGCCACCCTCGATGTCGGGGGTGATCCGGTTGCGGATGCGGATGTTGGCGAAGGTTCCGCGCATCATCACCTCATGGTTGCCGCGCCGCGATCCATAGGAGTTGAAGTCGGACTGGGCGACCTGATGCTGCGAAAGATACTCGCCGGCCGGAGAGTTCTTGCGGATGTTGCCGGCCGGGCTGATGTGGTCGGTGGTGATCGAGTCGCCGAAGAGGCAGAGGATGCGCGCCTCCAGCACGTCCTTCAGCGGCTCGGGGGTCATGGTCAGGCGGTCGAAGTAGGGCGGGTTCTGCACATAGGTCGAGCCCATGTCCCAGGCGTAGGTCTGGCCGCCGGCGACCTCGATCCTGCGCCAGTGCTCGTCGCCCTTGAAGACGTCGCCGTAGCGGCTGGCGAACATCGATCCGGCCACCACCTTGGCCTGCAGCGCCTGCACCTCCTGCGTCGTGGGCCAGATGTCCTTCAGATAGACCGGCTTGCCGCCCTTGCCGGCGCCGATGGGATCGCTCTCCAGGTCCACCAGCATGGAGCCGGCGAGGGCGTAGGCGACCACCAGCGGGGGCGAGGCCAGGTAGTTGGCGCGGGTGTCCGGGTTGACGCGGCCCTCGAAGTTGCGGTTGCCCGAGAGCACCGAGACGGCCACCAGGTCGCCGTCCTGCACCGCCTTGGCGATCGGCTCGGCGAGAGGTCCGGAGTTGCCGATGCAGGTGGTGCAGCCGTAGCCGACGAGATTGAAGCCGAGGGCGTCGAGCGGCTTCTGCAGCCCCGCCTTGAGCAGATAGTCGGTGACCACCTGCGAGCCGGGCGCCAGCGAGGTCTTGACCCAGGGCTTGGTCTTCAGACCCTTGGCGACGGCGTTCTTGGCCAGGAGCCCCGCCGCCAGCAGCACGCTGGGATTGGAGGTGTTGGTGCATGAGGTGATGGCGGCGATCACCACGTCGCCATCGCCGAGATCATGGGCCTCGCCGCCGACGGAAACGCGACGTCCGGCGCTCGCCTCGTCCTTGCCGAACTCGCCGGAAAGCGCCTCGCGGAACTTCGCGGCGGCGCCGGCGAGCGGCACGCGGTCCTGCGGCCGCTTCGGACCGGCGAGCGAGGGCGTCACCGAGCCGAGATCGAGTTCGAGCACGTCGGTGAATTCAGGCTCGGGATGGCCCGGCTCGCTCCACAGGCCCTGCTCCCTGGCGTAGGCCTCCACCAGCGCCACTCTCTCCTCGGCCCGGCCGGTGCGCTGCAGATAGCCGATCGTCGCGGCCGTAATCGGAAAGAAGCCGCAGGTGGCGCCGTACTCCGGCGCCATGTTGGCGATGGTCGCCTGGTCCTCGATGGTGAGATGGGCGAGGCCCGGCCCGAAATATTCGACGAACTTTCCCACCACCCCCTTCTTGCGCAGCATCTGGGTCACGGTGAGCACCAGGTCGGTGGCCGTCGCCCCCTCGGGCAGCGCCCCGGTGAAGCGGAACCCGATAACTTCAGGGATCAGCATCGGAATCGGCTGACCCAGCATCGCCGCCTCGGCCTCGATGCCGCCGACGCCCCAGCCCAGCGCCGAGACGCCGTTGACCATGGTGGTGTGGCTGTCGGTGCCCACCAGGGTGTCGGGATAGGCGAAGGTCTCGCCGTCGATCTCGGCGGTCCAGACCGTCTGGGCCAGATATTCCAGGTTGACCTGGTGGCAGATGCCCGTGCCCGGCGGCACGACGCGGAAGTTGTCGAACGCCGAGGACCCCCAGCGCAGGAACCGATAGCGCTCGAGATTGCGCTCGTATTCCTTGTCGACGTTCTTCTCGAAGGCGCCGGCGGCGCCGAAGAAGTCGACCATCACCGAGTGGTCGATGACGAGGTCCACCGGCACCAGCGGATTGATCTTGGCCGCGTCGGCGCCCAGCCTGGTGAGCGCATCGCGCATGGCGGCAAGATCGACCACCGCCGGCACGCCGGTGAAGTCCTGCATCAGCACGCGGGCCGGGCGGAAGCTGATCTCATGCTGGGCGTGGCCGTGGTTCTCCAGCCAGGCGCAGAAGGCGCGAAGATCGTCCTGGCGGACCGAGGCGCCGTCCTCGAAGCGCAGCAGGTTCTCCAGCAGGAACTTCAGCGAGACCGGCAGGCGCGATATCCCCGAAAGCCCGGCGGCTTCCGCCGCGCGCAGGCTGTAGTATTGGTAGGTGGTCCCGGCGACTTCGAGGTCGCGACGGGTCTTCAGGCTGTCGATTGAGCCCATGAGGGGGTCCTTCCCTGTTCAAGGCCGCCCGAATATCGGTCCCGGGGCTGCGCGCTGACGGAGCGGGACTCACAGCGTCCCGCCCCTCGCCGCGCCGTTCCAAGAAGTTCGCCCCGGTCGCAGCCGCGCGCTTCTTAGCTCCCGGTCCCGGCTTCGTCCATGCGAGGCGGCGCCCGGGCGAGGCGGCGCGGGCGCAGGGGGCGTGATCCGCCGGCTCTCCATCTGCGACCTGACGGTGCGGCGCGGCATGCGCCGGCTGTTCTCGGGGGTCGGTCTTGGCCTGGACGCAGGCGAGGCGGCCGCGCTCACCGGTCCCAACGGCGCCGGCAAGACCAGCCTCATCCGCGCCGTCGCCGGCTTCATCCGTCCCGAGGCGGGCGCCATCGTGTTCGCCGGCGAGGACGGTCCGATCGAGGCCGAAGACGCGCGCCGCCTCGACGTCCACCTCCTCGGCCATGCCGATGGGCTGAAGGGCGCCCGCACGGCCGGCGAGGAGCTGGAATTCCAGGTCCGCTGGACCGGCGGCGACGCGGCCGGGGCCCGGGACGCCGCCGAGAAGCTGGGCCTGGCGCGGCTGCTCGGCCTTGAGGTGCGCAAGCTCTCCGCCGGCCAGCGCCGGCGCCTGGCGCTGGTGCGGCTGGTGGCCAGCCGGCGGCGGCTGTGGCTGCTGGACGAGCCGATGGCCCCGCTCGATGCGCGCCATCGAGCCATCTTCGGCGAATTGATGCGCGACCACCTGGCGGGGGGCGGCCTCGTCCTGGCGGCGGTGCACGACCCGCTGCCGATCGCGGCCCGCACCCTGGAACTGGCCTGACGTGAAGCCGCTGACGCTGATCCTGCGGCGCGAACTGGCGCTGGCCTGGAGCGGCGGCGGCGCGCCGCTGCTGGCGCTGGGGTTCTATGCGGCCGTCACCACCCTCGTCCCGCTGGCGACCGGGCCGCAGCCGTTCCGGCTCGCCGCCGTCGCCCCGGGCCTCGCCTGGGTCGGGCTGGCGCTGGCTTCGCTGCTCTCGCTCGAGCGCCTGTTCGAGCGCGACTTCGAGGACGGCGCGCTCGACCTGCTGAGCCTCGGACCGGCGCCGCTCGAGGCCGTCTGCGCCGCCAAGTGTCTGGCGCAGTGGACCACCGCCGGCGCGCCGCTGGCGCTCGCCGCCCCCGTGGCCGCCATCGCCCTGGGCGCCTCGCCCAGGCTGGCGCCGCTGATCTTCGCCACCGCCGCGATCGGCGGCCTCGCCTTCGCCTTCGTCGGCGGCGTCGGCGCGGCGCTGGCGCTGGCGAGCCGGCGCGGCAGCCTGCTGATCGCCGTCATCGTGCTGCCGCTCATCGCCCCGCCGGTGATCTTCGGCGGCGGGGCCATCGACGCCTTCGCCCAGCGGCTGCCGTGGACGGACGGATTGCTGATGCTCTGCGCCTACGCCCTCGGCGCCGCCGCCCTTGCTCCCTTCGCCATGGCGGCCGCGTGCCGCAACGCCCTGTCGTGATGGCGCCGCAAACCGCGCCGGCTGAAACAATCTGTATCACCACAGACATTCGGCGGTCGCGGCGGCGCCGCATATGAAGCGCGCGAGGACGACAACTTCGAGATTTGACATGAAATCGACCCTTCGCCGCCTCGGCCTCGTGGCCGGCATGGTTCTGCCGCTGACGCTCGGAGCGGCCGCCTCCGGCCTCGCCCAGCCGCGGCCGAACGAGCGCATGGGACCGCCGCCCGGCGCCGAGCACTGGCGCGGGCCGCCGGAGCGCCACATGGCGGGGCTGGAGCACCTCGGCGTCCTGCTGCAGTTGCGGCCCGATCAGCAGCCGGCGCTGCAGAACCTGCTTTCGACGCTGAGGGCGCAGCCCCGGGGCATGCGGGCCGGCATGGGCCCAGGCGCCGGGTCGGCCGGCCTGACCACGCCCCAGCGGCTCGACCGGATGATGGCCGGGCTCGATGCGGCGCGCTCGCACCTCGCCCAGGTCGCCGACGCCACCAAGCGCTTCTACGCCCAGCTCACCCCCTCGCAGCAGCGGGCGTTCGACGCCTTGACCGCGAT
>Ga0307374_10004726_pt1 | contig 22528 bp, 19 predicted proteins | sample OX3MG_FD_202532 | JGI IMG/M metagenome (GOLD analysis project Ga0307374, IMG submission 202532) | Soil microbial communities from Risofladan, Vaasa, Finland - OX-3 | ecosystem: Environmental > Terrestrial > Soil > Coastal area > Acid sulfate soil | place: Finland: Risofladan, Vaasa | collected... | reverse complement strand
TACGGCGCGCCCCGGCGCGTCCTTGTCGCCGGAGAGGCGGCCAGCCCCCTCGGCCGGCTGTGGCTTCATGCCGCGCGCGTTCGCCTGGCGCATCCCCGCACGGGCCAGGCGCTCGAAATCCGCGCCCCGCTGCCGCCCGAGCTCGTGAACTGGCTGGCGGCTCTCGGCCGGCCTCTCGGATGGGAGCGGCCGGAAATTGACCGGGTTTTGCATGGGTATCTATAATCGAAAATACGCGATGAAAAGTTTGCTCCAGACAGCGGCGCCGCTGGTGGCGGCTCTGGTTTTGGCTTTCGGAATCGCCGCCTCGGCCCAGGGCCGGCACCCCGCGCCCGCACCACCGTCAGGCCAGACGGCCCCGTCCGGAACGGCAGCGGCAAAGGCCCCCGGCAAGCCGGGGCAGAATGCGCCGCCCGTCGGGCAGTTGCGGCGGGAAGTTCGATTGGTGAACATGGTCTTTTCCGTGCTCAACAGCAAAGATCACTTCGTCACCGATCTCAAGCAGAACAACTTCGAGGTTTTCGACAACAACATTCCCCAGCACGTCGAATTCTTTAACCGGGAGACCAACCTTCCCCTGCGCATCGGATTGTTGATGGATACGTCCAACAGCATTCGACCGCGTCTCCGGTTCGAGAAGAGCACCGCGTTCGATTTCCTCTATCACATCATCCGCCCGGGCAAGGACATGGCGTTCGTGATGACGTTCGACACGCAACCCCAGATTCAACAAGGGTTCACCGATAACCTCGACCTGCTGCGCCACGCGATCGACGAGCAGCAGGCGGGCGGCGGCACCGCTCTGTACGACGCCATCTACGCGGCCGCCCGGGATTATTTGATGAATTCCCCGCCGGCCGCCGGCAACCAGAATATGCGGCGGGTGCTGGTGGTGATCAGCGACGGCATGGATGATCTGAGCGGCGACACGCGCAGCGAAGCCGTCGATATGGCCGAACGGGCCGGCGTCGTCATCTACACGATCAGTTCGAGCCGGGATTGGCTTTCGCCGGACCAGCAAACGGCCGAAGGCCTGCCCCTCAAACTCCATTACAACGCCGGCGACAGGATCCTGCAGGCGTTTTCCGACCAGACCGGCGGCCGCGCCTTTTTCCCCTCCCAGGTTGACGACCTGGCCAAGGCCTTCGCGGATATCAGCACCGAGCTTCGCACGCAATACTCGATCGCCTTCACGCCATCGAACGAGCCCAATGACGGCAAGTTCCACCACGTCCAGATCGAGATCGTCGGCCGCAACGGACTCAAGGTGCGCTCCCGCCAGGGCTACTGGGCCCCGTCGCTCTCCGGCGCTCCCATTGCCGCCGGCCGAAACTGATCGCTCCGCCGCCTTCGGCCCCGCTGCCGGAATTTCGAGTGCCATCCATCCATCGCGCCGGAACGCGAAGCCTGCTGTAGTAGGATGAGCAGGCCATGAGCCGGATTGCCATACGCGCGCGGAGCCTGCTGACCCCGACCGAAGAAATCCCGGACGCCATGCTGCTGGTCGAAGACGGGCGGATCGCAGCCGCCGGCAAACGCGAGGCCATCGAATTGCCCGCCGGGACGCGGGAATACGACGGCCGGCCATGGACGCTCGCCCCGGGGTTCATCGATATCCACATTCACGGAGCGGGCGGGTGCGATGTGATGGGCCCCGGCGCCGAAGCGCTCGCGCAGACGGCCCGGACCGTGGCGCGTTTCGGAACGACGGCCATGGTGGCGACGACCGTCACCGCCAGCCCCGACGATACCTGCTGGAGCCTGGAAAGAATCGCCCGCGCGGCCGAGCGGCAGGCGGCGCGGCCGGACGAGGCAACGCCAGCGGCGGAGCTGCTCGGAATCCATTTCGAGGGGCCGTTCATCAGCCCGGCCCGCGGTGGCGTTCACCCTCGCGAGTGGATCGCACGCCCTTCATCGGCGCTGCTCGGCCGGATGCTCGAAGCGGCGGGGAAATGGGGCCGGATCCTGACGCTGGCTCCGGAACTCGATGGGGCGCTCGAACTGGTCGAACAGGGGCGAAAGGCGGGCCTCGTGGTGGCTATCGGCCACACGGACGCCTCCTACGAAGAGGCCGTTCGCGCCATCGAACGGGGAGCCTGCCACGCCGTCCATGTGTTCAACGCCATGCGTCCGTTTTCGCACCGGGGAACCGGCGTCCTCGGCGCCATCCTGACCCGCGGCGAAGTGACGGCCGAGGTGATTGCCGACGGCGTGCACGTGGACGGCGCGGCGCTCCAAATCCTTTTGGCGGCAAAGGGGATCGGACAAACCATTCTGGTGAGCGACGGGACCGCGGCAACGGCGATGCCGGACGGAACCTACCGGCTGGGAACCTTCGAAGTGCGCGTCCTGGGCGGCGTGTGCCGCGACGGGGAAGGCCGCCTGGCGGGCAGCACGCTCACACTCGACCGCGCTGTGCGCCAAATGGTCGCGCTCGGCGCTCGCCCGCTCGACGCCGTGCGAATGGCCACGCTCAATCCGGCGCGGCGGCTTGGCCTCGAAACCCGGAAAGGGATTCTGGCCGCGGGCGCCGATGCCGACCTGATTTTCCTCGACGACCGGCTATTCGTCGCCGCCGTGATGACCTCGCGGATGCCGGAGCCGCAACGGATTCAGGCGTAAGGGAAAGCTCCCCCACTTTTAGCCAGGCCTCATCCGAGGAGCGCCGGGCTACAATCGGAACCTATGCCGATCGAACGCGAACGGCTGGACGGCGATGTACTGATTGTGGGCGCCGGCCCGGCGGGCCTGGCCTGCGCGCTGCGCCTGGCGCAACTCGCCGAGGGGGATCGCAAACAGGGGCGTTCCGCGGCCGTCTTGCCCGAAAACGTCTACGTGCTCGAAAAAGGAAGGGAGATCGGCGCGCATCAGCTCTCCGGCGCGATTATGGACCCTCGGGGACTCGCCGAACTCGTGCCCGATTTCCGCCGCTCCGCCCCGCTCGGCGCGCCCGTTTCGGAAGACGCCGTCTATTTCCTCACCGAAACCGCGGCGAGAAAATTCCCCATCACCCCGCCGCCGCTTCGCAACGAGGGCAACTACGTTGTCTCGCTGAGCCGCCTGACAAAATGGCTGGGGGATCTGGTCGAGCAGGCGGGCGTCAACATCTTCACCGGCTTTGCCGGCGCGCAGCCGATCTACGAAAACGACGGCGTTGCCGGCGTCCTCACCGATGACAAGGGGCTCGATAAACAGGGGCAGCCCAAAGCCAATTTCACCGCCGGCTACGAGCTTCGCGCCAAGATCACCGTCATGGCCGAAGGGTCCCGCGGCTCGCTCACGCGCGCGCTGGTCGACCGCTTCCATCTCGGCGGCCTGAACCCTCAGCTCTACGCGATCGGCATCAAGGAACTCTGGGACGTGCCGGATGGCCGCATTTCGCCCGGCAGCGTCGCCCATACGCTAGGCTGGCCGCTCGACGGGCACACCTACGGCGGCGGTTGGATGTATGGGCTAGAGGAGCGGCGCGTTTCGCTGGGGCTGGTGGTTGGCCTGGAATACCACAACCCGCTTTTCGATCCGCACGCAGCCTTCCAGCGCATGAAGACCCATCCGCTGGTTCGCTCGATTCTCGATGGCGGCAAGCTGGTTCGCTACGGAGCCAAGAGCCTGCCCGAGGGCGGCTGGTATTCGATGCCCCGGCCATACGTCGCGGGAGGCCTGCTCATCGGCGATTCGGCCGGACTGCTCAATTCCCAGCGGCTCAAGGGGATTCACATCGCCATTATGAGCGGCATCCTCGCCGCCGAAACCATCTACGACGCGCTCGGCGCGGCCGACACCTCGGCCACGCGCCTGGCCAGCTTCGAGCGGCGCCTGGAAGGAAGCTGGATTCATGAGGAGTTGTGGCCCGTGCGGAATTTCCATCAAGGTTTCCGCAACGGGTTGCGGTCCGGCCTGTTCCACGCGGGCCTGCAAATGATCACCGGCGGCCGCGGGCTCGCCGACCCGATTCGCGTCGGTCCAGGCCACCTGGAATATCAGAAACTGGCCGGCAACCAGTGGAAACCGCTCGAGCGTTTCCGCGGCGACGGCAAACTCACTTTCGACGTCCTCACCGACCTCTACCATTCCGGCACGCGGCACGACGACGATCAGCCCTGCCATCTTCACGTTCTCGATCCGGACATCTGCGTGACGCGCTGCGTCGCCGAATATGGGAATCCCTGCCAGTACTTCTGTCCGGCGATGGTTTACGAGATGGTCCGCGAAGATGGGAAGCTGCGCCTGAAGATCAACGCTGCCAACTGCGTTCACTGCAAGACCTGCGATATCGCCGATCCCTATCAGATCATCGTCTGGGTCCCACCGGAAGGCGGCGGCGGGCCGAATTACGAGGGAATGTAGAGCGGCCGGGCCTCCCGGTATACTGACGAGCGATGCCGCGCCCCGATTCCGATACCGCCTCGCGCGTCAACCTCCACTACGAACTCGTCTATCCCGAGCTCTCCCGCTCGCGCCGCATGCAGATCCCGGTGATCGGCTGGCTGGCCACGCTGCTGGTCGCGACGATCGGCCCGACACTGCGCTTCGAAGTCCTCGGCTACCCGCACTACCGGCGCTCGCGGGATGCGGGACGGCCGGTCATCTCCGCTTTTTGGCACCGGTCCATCTTCCCGGCGATCTGGTGGTGGAGAAAACGCCAGGTCGTGGTGATGAACACGACGAATTTCGACGGCCAGTGGACCCGGCGCGTGATCGAGCGGTTTGGCTTCTGGACCGCGCAGGGAAGCTCGAGCCGCGGCGGATTGCGGGGCCTAGTTGTCATGGCCCAGCGGCTCGCCGAGGGTCACGACGTAGCTTTCACCATCGACGGCCCGCGCGGCCCGCGCTACATCGCCAAGCCCGGCCCGGTCATGCTGGCGCGCAAAACCGGCCATTCGATCCTGGTCTTTCACATCGGCATCGAGCGCGGCCATACCTTCGAGCGGAGCTGGGACCTGTTCCAGATCCCGTTTCCCTTTTCCCGCGCCGTGATGATCATTGCACCGCTGATTGCAGTCCCGAAAGATGCCGATCCCGAGACCATGGAGCGCAAGCAGGCCGAGATGCAGGCCGCGCTCGAACGGGTCCGCGATCTGGCCGAGGGCTGGTTTCAAATGTCGGAGGAAGAGCGCGAGCACATCCGCCAGGAGTGGCAAACCGATATCTCGCAGACGTGACAGGCAACCCTGAAAAAACTACAACAACGCCGTCATTTCGACCGGAGGGACGGCCGTTCTTGCCGTCCCGGAGCGGAGAAATCTCTTCCGCACCACACAGCTCTGAACTAAGCCTTCTCCGACTCCAATTTCCGCACAAGCCGATCGACCCGCTGCCGCGTCTGTTCGACGGTGCCCGAATTGTCGATCAGGTCGTCCGCCAAAGCCTTCTTCTTTTCGACGTCCATCTGCGCCGCGATGCGGCGCTCGGCGTCTTCCCGGCTCATTCCCCGCTCCGCCAGCCGCGCCAATTGCTGCTCGGGCCGGCACCAGACCACGACAAGGCGATCCAGACGCCGGTGAGAGCCGGCTTCGACGAGCAGCGGCGCTTCCACGATTGCCACTCGCGCGCCCTCCTTTTCGCGCTCGGCGAGCCAACGCTCGGTGCGCTCGCGCACGCGCGGATGCACGATCCGGTTCAGCCGGTCCAGGCGCTCGGACGAGCCGAAGACAATCGCGGCCAGCCGTTTGCGGTCGATTTCGCCGTTTTCCTGGAGGATTTGGGCGCCGAAAGTTTGCAGGATTTCGTCGTAGGCGGGCTGGCCGCGCCGGACGAGGTCGCGGGCGATGTCGTCGGCTTCGCTGACCGCCAAGCCCCGCTGGCGCAGCATGGCAACGACCGTGGACTTGCCCGAGCCGATGCCGCCCGTCAGGCCGACGCGAAGCATCAGGGTTTGACGCCAGCGGCCTCCGCCGCCGGACGCGCGCGACGCATCCGCGCCGCCCGCACGGTGTTGCTCATCAGCATGGCGATGGTCAGCGGACCGACGCCGCCCGGCACGGGCGTGTAGGCCCCGGCAATTTCGACGACGTCGGGATGAACGTCGCCCACCAGCACCGAGCTCTTTTTGCGGAACGATTCGATTTTCTCGGGGAAATTCGCGAAGATTTTCCCTGCCTGGTCGGCATCGGTAACGACGTTTTGTCCCACGTCGATGACCGTCGCGCCCGGCCGCACGAACTCTTTCGTCACCATCGCCGCCCGCCCCATGGCCGCGACCAGGATATCGGCCCGGCGCGTGATTTCGGCCAGGGCGCGCGTCTTGGAATGGCAGATCGTCACGGTGGCATTGGCGTGGAGAAGCAGCAGGGCCATCGGCTTGCCCACGATGTCGCTTCGCCCCATCACCACGGCGTTTGCGCCTTCGGTAGCGATCCCGCTCCGCCGCAGAATCTCCATCACGCCGGCCGGCGTGCAGGCCACCAGGTTCGGCCGTCCCGCCACCAGGCGCCCCACGCTCTCGGGATGGAATCCATCGACGTCCTTGGCCGGATCGATCGCTTCCAGAATCTTCTTCGCATCCACCTGCTTGGGCAGCGGCATCTGCACCAGAATCCCGTCGACGTCGTCGCGTCGGTTCAGCTCGTCGACCACCCCCAGCAGCTCGCCGGTCGTAATCGTGGCCGGCGGCGTGAGCAGGAAGCTCCCGAGACCCAGCTTGCCGCAGGCCGCGATCTTGCTGTTCACGTACAGTTTCGATGCGGGGTTGTCGCCGACCAGCACAGCGGCGAGGCCGGGGCGAATGCCGCGCCCGGCCAGCGCGTCGATATCGGCCCTCAATTCCCCGTAAATTTCATCACGAATAGCCTTACCGTCGAGAATTCGTGCTGGCAAAATCCGCTCCTCGTCGTCCGTCGTTCGTACCCATCGGCATCATAGCACAGGCCCGCGGGTCGCTCCGGGAACTCGTTGCGGCGGAAGAAGTTGACCGTCGCTTGGCCGCGCCCGTATACTGGTGCTGGCTTCTAGGCAGCCAATACCTGCGCTGTTCCCGCGCGAAGCCCCACCAAATTGTTTGGGAGTCAGGAATGGTCAAAGCAACACAACTGCGCCCCGGAATGATCATCCAACACGAGGGCGAGCTGTATGCGGTCTTCAGCGTCGAGCACCGCACGCCGGGCAACAAGCGCGGCGCCATGCAAACCCGCATGCGCAGCCTGCGCACCGGCTCGATCATCGACTATAAGTTCCGCGCCGAGGATTCCGTCCAGCGCGCCATCGTGGATGAGGTCGATTACGAATACCTTTACGGCGACGCCGAAGGGCACCACTTCATGAACCTGGAATCGTACGAGCAGATCGCCCTGGGCCGCGACGTGCTCGGCGACGCCGTCGACTATCTGACGCCCAATCTCAACGTCAAGCTCGAGTTTTACGACAGCAAGGCGATCGGCGTCCAGATTCCCGACACCGTCGATCTCGCCGTCGTCGAAACCGAGCCCGGCATCCAGAAAGCCACCGCCAGCTCCGTCATGAAGCCGGCCAAGCTCGAAACCGGCCTCACCATCCAGGTCCCGCCCTTCATCAACGTCGGCGACAAGGTTCGCGTCGACACGAGCGAAGGGCGCTACGTGCAGCGCGCCCAGTAGGGCCGGCCTCCCGCGCAGAATCCGTCGTTCCGGCTGGAGCGAGGAATCTGCTGTTCCAACGCGTCCGGCTCGCTTACGCCGTCGCCGATTTCTTTCCGAACACCCGGCCGAAAATCTCATCCACGTAGCGCAGTTGGCGGTGCAGATCGAATACCCGCGCGATTCCATCGGCGCCCAGCTGCCCGGCGATGCGCTCGTCGGCGGCGACCATCGCCTGGAAATCGCCCTCGCTTTCCCACGCTTTCATGGCGTTTCCCTGCACCCATTTGTAGGCGTCCTCGCGCGCCGCTCCCGCTTCGACCAGGTCCTGGAGCAGTTGCCCGGAAAAGACGAGCCCGTGGGTCGAATCGAGATTGCGCCGCATGCGCTCGGGGAAAACCCGCATCCCGTCGATGATCGTCGTCATGCGCGCCAGCATGTAATCGGCCAGAATCGTCGAATCCGGCAGGATCACCCGGTCGACCGAACTGTGCGAAATGTCCCGCTCGTGCCAGAGCGCGACGTTTTCGAGCGCCGCCTGCGCGTTCGCGCGCACCACGCGCGCCAGGCCGCAGACCTGCTCGCAACCGACCGGATTCCGCTTGTGCGGCATCGCCGAGCTGCCGCGCTGCTCGCCCCCGAACGGCTCCTCGGCCTCGCGCACCTCGGTTCGCTGCAGGTGCCGGATTTCCAGGGCAAACCGCTCGAGCTCGCTCGCCACCAGCGCCAGCGTGCCCATGTAGTGTGCGTGCCGGTCGCGCTCGATCACCTGGGAGGAAACCGGCGCCGCCGTAAGGCCCAGCCGCCGGCAAATGTTCTCTTCCATGGCCGGACCCAGGTGCGCGGTGTTGCCGACCGCCCCGGCGATTTTCCCGACCTGCATCTCCCGCGCCGCGCGACGGAACCGCTCGGCGTTGCGGCGGTTGGTGTCGTACCAGTTGGCTAGCTTCAGCCCGAACGTGATCGGCTCGGCGTGGACGCCGTGCGTGCGGCCGATTTCCGGCGTGTCCTTGAATTCCCAGGCGCGCCGCTCGAGCACTTCGTCGAGCCGGGCGAGGCCCTGCTCGATTTCGCGCGAGGCGTCGCGCAGCATGAGCGCCTGCGCCGTATCGACCACGTCGTTCGACGTCAGCCCGTAATGCAGCCAACGCGCCGCCGCCGGGTCGCCCACCGTCTCGCCCACCGCCATCGTGAAGGCGATCACGTCGTGCCGCACCTTCTCTTCCAGCTCCAGAATTCGCCGCGCGTCCACTCGCGCCCGCTCGCGCAGCGTTCTGGCCGCTTCGGCCGGCACGATGCCGGCCTCGGCCAGCGCGTCGGCCGCCGCCAGCTCCACTTCGAGCCACTTGCCAAACCGGTTTTCATCGCTCCAGATGCGGCCCATCTCCGGCCGCGTATAGCGTGGGATCACGTCTCGATTGCTCCATTCCTTGGGGTTCGCCGCAGCGGCCAAAGACGCGCGCCGCGACCGGCTCCATCATACCGGATTGCCTGCGGGGGCCCCACCTTTGCCCGTAAACGCGGGGATTTTTCCTCCGGCCGCGCGACGGCCGGGAGGGGGCCGGAGACAGCGCCAAAGGGTTCGAGGGGGGAGGCTAAAAGACGAACGGGCCGAGGGGGGTGTGCTGCGAGGCCACCAGCAGTTCGCCTTGAAATGCCGCTTCGCTCGGCCGGCGGCCGAGCGCCTCTTCGGCGGAAATGCGCGCCAGGTCCGGCGTGTTGTTGTTTTCCGAGATGTGCGCCAGCACCAGATGGCGCGGCCGGCCGTCGAACGCCTCGGGATCGGCGAGAAATTCGCTGACGACGTGATTGGAAAGATGCCCGGTCCGGCTCATCACCCTCTGTTTCACCGACCACGGGTAGGGACCGACCTTCAGCATTTCCAGATCGTGATTCGATTCCAGGATCAGGCAATCGGCCCCGCGCAGGTGGAATTTCACGAGTTCAGTCAGATAGCCCAGATCCGTCACCACCGCGACCTTTACCCCTTCGGCGCGAAGCGCATAGCCCACCGGATCGGCCGCGTCGTGCGGAATCGTGAACGGGTTGATCTCGATGTCCCCGATCGTCAGCGCCTGGCCCGCCTCCAGATACTCCACCCGCGGGACGTTTTTCCCGGTCCCGTCCGGCAAGGCCCGGCAAATTTCCCGGTGCGTCGGCTCGGTCAGAAACACGGGGCAGCCGCAACGGGAGGCGATGGCCGGCAAGCCGCCGGAATGATCGGAATGTTCGTGGGAAATCAGGATGCCGTCGAGCGGATCGAGGGAAATCCCCAGGTCTTTCAGCCGCCGCAACAGCTGACGGTGGGAAAGTCCGGCGTCCACCAGCAGGCGCGTGCGGCTGGTTTCCACCAGCGACACATTGCCGGTACTGCCCGACGCCACTATCGTGATGCGAACCGAAATCGTCCCTCTCCCGTCAGCACACTTTCGTTCGCATAATGGCAAAGCGCGCGGGCGGCGTCAACGCCCGTTTGCGCCCGGATTGTGGAATGGGAAGGTTGCGGAAATCCCGGGCGCCCGCGGCGCGCCCGCTCAGCAGGAGAGCAGGTCGCGGCCGGGCCGGAAGCCGTCCATCCGGCCGAGCGCGGCCAGCGCGATGCGGTCGGTCACGAAGATTTCGCGCGCCAACTCCTGCACCTGCTCCCGGGTCACCGCGTCGACCTCGGCAAAGATCTCTTCGAGCGACTGGAACCGGCCGAAATAGATCTCCTGGCGCGACCGGTTGCTCATCCGCGCCCCGGTCGATTCGAGCGAGAGCGTTAAGGAGCCCTTCAGCTGCTCCTTGGCCCGCGTCAGTTCCTCGGCGCTAACCGGCTCCTGCTTCATCCGCCGGAACTCGTCGATCACGGAGCGAACCAGCCCTTCCACCTTTTCCCCGCTCGTGCCCGCGTACACCGACAACAGCCCCACGTCGCGGTACGGCATCGTATCGCTCATCACCGCGTAGGCCAGGCCCTGCCGCTCGCGGATATTCTGGAACAGCCGCGACGACATGCCCGATCCCAGGATGCTGTTCAAGACCGCCATCGGGTATCGCCGCGGATCGGCGGCGGCGAAGGCCGGCACTCCCACGAACACGTGAGCCTGTTCGAGCGACCGCTTCCGCCGCACCTGGATCAGGGCGTGCGGCTCGGGCACCGACTCGTGGTAGCCGTTCGTCGCGGGGTTCAGGCTCCCGAAGGCCGCCATCGCCAGATCGACCAGCCTTGCGTGCTCCACGTTGCCCGCCGCCGCGATGAGGATTTCGTTCGGCACGTAGCACTTCCGGAACCAATCGAGCACGCCCTCGCGCTCGAATCCATCGACGGTCACGCGCGTTCCCAGTATCGGCCGTCCCAGCGCGTGGCCTTTCCAGAATCCTTGCAGAAACAGCTCGTTGATCGAGGTTTCCGGATTGTCCTCGTCCATTTTGATTTCTTCGAGCACCACCCGCTTTTCCCGTTCGAGCTCGGGCGCGGCAAAAAGAGGCCGCAAGACCATATCGGAAATCACGTCGAAGGCCAGCGGCAGATGCTCGTCCAGCACTTTGGCGCTGAAGCAGACGATCTCCTTCGTTGTGAAGGCGTCCAGCATCCCCCCGACCGAATCCACCGCGCCCGCGATCTCCTCACAGGACCGCCGCTCGGTCCCCTTGAAGACCATATGCTCGATGAAATGGGAAATGCCGCCCACCGCTTCCGGCTCGCGCCTCGATCCGGTGCGCACCCAGATCCCGACCGAGACCGAGCGGAAATGCGGCATCGTCTCGCTGATGACAACGAGCCCATTCGGCAATACCGTTTTGCGAAGCCTATCCTCTACGTTCGTCATAGCACTTGAAACTGAATCTTGAAGGAACCGCCACCTAGGGGGCAGGAGCGGCGCTCCCTATTGTGGCACAGCCCGGCCTGCAATGGCAGCGGCCGGGCCGATTACCCATAAGTCACGTACAATCAATAGAGTGCAGGGATTCGCAAGCCGTTCGCCAGCTCGTCCGTGGTATCATCGGCGTTGATTGGGGCGTTGATTGGATGCTCTGCGCACGCGCGAGACCGGGCGCGCGGACAGGCCGCTTCAGTCAAAATCATTGAACCCTTCGCGAGACGTTTTTCGGCCCTGCGTTTGCTGTCATGCCCATGGAACTGTTCGGGAAATCACTCGAAGAACTTCGCGCCCTGGCTGTTTCCTGGGGAGAGCCCGCCTGGCGCGGCGCGCAGCTCTATCATTCGCTCTACGCCGAGCGGCAACTCGATTTCGCCCGCATGACCGCCCTGCCCGCGCCGCTGCGCCAGCGTTTGTCCGCCGAAGCCGCGGCAACGCTTCCGCGCATCGCCGGCCGCTACGCCTCCTCGGACGGTTCGGTCCGTTATCTGCTCGCGCTCGCCGGCCCGCCGGCGGGTGAGGACTCTCCTGATCCCGTCACGGTGGAAACCGTCTTCATGCCGTCGCCCGGCCGCCAAACCATCTGCGTTTCGACGCAGGCCGGCTGCGCCGTGGGTTGCCTCTTCTGCCTCACCGCTACGCTGGGCCTGGTCCGCAATCTCACCGCCGGCGAGATTCTCGGCCAGGTATTTGTGGCACTGGCTGAGAATGCCGCGACGCTGGCCCCGCGCACGAACGTCGTTTTCATGGGCCAGGGCGAGCCGCTGCTCAATTACGACCAGACGATTGCCGCGACGCGCATCCTGCTCGATCCCAATGCCTTAGGCTTGGCGCCGCGCCACGTCACGATCTCAACCTCCGGCATCGTTCCGGGAATCGATCGCCTGGCCGCAGAGGGCGTGCGCCCCAAGCTCGCCATCTCTCTCAATGCCACGACCGACCACGAGCGCGCGCGCCTGATGCCGCTCAATCGCAAATATCCGCTCGCGCAACTGCTCGACGCCTGCCGCCGCTATCCGCTTCGCTCCTGGGAACAGCTCACTTTCGAATATGTTCTTCTGGGAGGCTTAAATGACCGTAGGGATGACGCTCGGCGCGTTGCCCGCCTTCTGGCCGGCTTGCGCGCCAAGGTGAATCTGATTCCCTGGAATCCCGGCGAGCTTCCCTACCGCCAGCCCGATTCCTCCGCCGTCGAGCAATTTCGCCGCGTGCTTACCGAGCATGGCATCCACGCGTTCGTCCGTTTTTCCCGCGGCCAGGATGTTTTCGCCGCCTGCGGCCAACTCGCCCTGATCGACCGCGGAGGGGTCGGGCGCTCTCCGGCCCGCTCCGGCCCCGCCGAGCCACTCGTCACGACCGGCCAGCCTCCGCTCTGATTCCAATGGCCGCCATCTGACGCCCCGTGCGGCGCCCTTCGCGGCGATAGCTGAAGAGCCAGTCGTTTTGGCACGACGTGCACAACCCGCACGAGGTAATCCGCTGGGCGCGCACGCCCGCGCTTTCCAGTTGCCAGCGATTGGCCGCCACCAGATCGAGCTGTGCGCGCTTGGGCCGGTCATGGCCTGGCGGATCGGTTTGCAGCCAGAGAAACGGGGTTGGCTCGTCGCCGATCGAAAGCGGCTCAAACGGGCCTTCGAACCACTCGCTGGCGCAGGCGAACTGGCTGCCGAATTCCTGAGCCACGTCCGGCCCCACCTCGTAGCAGCAGATTCCGATAGCCGGCCCGATCGCGGCCCACAGGTCCTGCGGCCGTGTTCCGAAATTCATCCGCAGGTCGCCGACCGCCTTTTCCGCGATGCGCGCCGCCGTGCCTCGCCAGCCCGCATGTATGGCCGCGACGACGTGTTTGCGGGAATCGGCCAGCAGGATCGGCACGCAATCGGCCGTCTGCACAGTCAATAGCGGCCCGCGCGCCCGCGTCAAAAGCGCGTCGCCCCGGCAAGGCCGCCCGCCCGGCCCGGCGGCGCCGCGTCGCAGAATGCGCACCATGGAGGAATGGAATTGCCGCAGCGCGGCCGGTTCCATTTCCCGAGCGCCGAGCGCGCCAAAGAATTTCTGGCGATTGCTTTCCACGCGGCCCGGCCGGTCCCATTCGACGAAACCCAGATTCAGCATTCGCCGGCCGTCCCGCTCGCTCGCCCCGCCGACGCGCGTGCTGAAACCGTGCGTGAGCCACGGGAATTCCGCCAGCGCGCGCGCCTGCAGGATCACCGCATCCCCGCGCCTCGAAAACATCCAATCGGACGGCAGTTTCGGCGCGGGCCGCACCCGCGACGCCGAATGCCGCCCGGCCGTTTTTTTCGCGTTAGTCATTTGGCCTTACCTTCTTTGGCCTCATCTTCGTCTTCGCGCTCGTCCTTCGGGCACCGCACCGATTGTATAATCGCGCCACGCTCTTCGAGCGAAAACGTGCCGGAGGGGACCCCGGAGGGAAACCCGGGGGGAACCCCCGAGGAAAACAGATGATCGTTGGCATGGGTATCGATCTGGCCGAAGTCAAACGCGTGGAAGCCGCGATCGCCCGCCACGGGCGCGCGTTCCTCGAGCGCGTCTTCACCCCTGCCGAAATCCGCTATTGCGAAAAACACCGGCACGCCGCCGAGCGCTATGCGGCCCGTTTTGCCGCCAAAGAAGCGGCGATGAAGGCCCTCGGCACCGGCTGGCGGCGCGGGGTGCGCTGGGTCGATCTGGAAGTGGCGAATTTGCCTACGGGCCGGCCCACGCTCAAGCTGTACGGCCGCTCGAAGCAGCTCGCCGAAGAGATGGGCGTTCGCCGCATCGCGCTCTCGCTCACGCACGGCTCCGGCTTCGCCTTCGCCCAGGTCATTTTCGAAAGCGACTGATTTCCGGATCGCCAACCAGCGCGCCGCTTTCCGTTTCGCGCAGGCGCAGATCGAGCCACACGTTCGCCGGCCAGCGGTCCTCGACGGCGACTGTCAAATAATTCCCCGTCAGCGCGTCCCGCATCTCGCCACGCACCGTTTCGAGCGTCAGCGCGCGCACCGCGCGGCCCGTTTGCCGCCTGCGAAACCCCGCCGCTTTCCGGGCCCCCAGAGCACGCAGCTCTCGCGCGCGGCCGCGAATGGTATCCCCATCGAGCGGGGACGCCATTTGCGCGGCCTCGGTTCCCGGCCGCGGCGAAAACGAAAAAACGTGCAGGTAGGTAAAGGGCAAGCGCTCGACCAGGCGCATCGTCTCCCGATGATCCTCGTCGGTTTCGCCGGGAAAGCCTGCAATCACGTCGGCGCCAATCGCCGCATCGGGTATCCGCTCGCGAATCCGCTCGATTCGCTCGGCGTAATGCGCGGCGCGATACCAGCGATGCATGGCCGCCAGAATCCGGTCCGAGCCCGATTGCAGGGGAACATGAAAATGCGGGGCGATGCGCCCGCCGCTGGCACCGATCCAATCAATCAGTTCCGCCGTCAAATGCACCGGCTCGAGCGAGCTCAACCGCAAACGCTCGAGCGGCGTCTCTTCGATCACGCGGCGGGCGAAATCGCCCAGGCTGGTTCGCGGCCGCAGGTCCCGTCCGTAGCTGCCCAGATCGATTCCGCTCAGCACCACTTCGCGCGCCCCGGAGCGCACCAGGCGCCCGATCTCCTCGATCGCGCGCTCGGGAGCCAGGCTATGGCTCGGCCCGCGCACCTGCGGAATCACGCAATAGGCGCAACGGTGATCGCAGCCGTCCTGAATCTTCAGCGTCGGCCGCGTGTGCCCGGCCGCGCCCGCCGCCGGCCCCACCAGCACGCCGGCCGTCTCGAGCAGATCCCCGGCCAGAATTTTTGCCGGCCCGCGCTCGAGTGAAAGCAGATCCTCGGCCGGCCGCCGGCCTTCGAGCCGCCCCACGGGAACGAATGTCCCGCCGGCCGCTGGGGCCGAATCCCCCTCGACCAGCCGGGGAATCCCCGCCTGATGGGCGTTGCCGATCACCCAGCGCACGCCCTCTATTCCCGCCAACTCTTCCGGCGCTCGCTGCGCGTAACAGCCGGTGACCACAACCCGCGCCGCCGGATTTCGCCGATGAAACGACCGGATCGCCTGCCGCGCCCGGCTGTCGGCCGACGCGGTTACCGTGCAGGTGTTGACGATGAACAGATCGGCCTCATCGGGCCCGGCCGCGCGGAAACCGCGGTCGAGGAATTGCCGCTCGATGGCGGCGGCATCGGCCTGCGTGGCGCGGCAGCCGAAATTTTCCATGTAATAGCTGTTCATGGCGGGGATGGCAAACCCGGTCGATTATAGCAGTCCGTCCGGCACGCCCTTTTTTGCGTAACCGGGCATCCGGGAAGACCTACAAAAGACCTATAATGGCTTGGTTATGGCCATGGCACTTGTTCGCCGGATCGTGTACGCCGGGTTCGGCGTCTGGCTTTTCGTCCTGGCGGTCGAGGATTTCCGCCTGCGCGGACACGCGGGGCCGGCTGTTGGGCTGAGCATCGCGGCAATTGTGCTGCTGGCGCTGGCGGCTACCGGAAAGGGCGGTTGACGTTGACCACGGGGCCGGCGGCGCCGGCCGAATCAATCAACAAACCTGCTCTACTTCGCTTTCCCTGTTCTTCCTGCCGGATCAGCCCGCCACCTGCGCGCTGCGGATCAGGTCGTAACTTTCGATCACCGCGGCAACACCCACCACCGGCTCATCGCCGTTGTGCGACCGGGGCTCGACCCTCACCACGCGCCCGCGAGCAGTCACAAACGATCCCGCCTCGCCCATTCCGGCGCGCGCGAGCGAAACGGTCATGTCGATCCGGCATCCCGACGCGAAGTCGCTCGGCACCAGGAAATAGATGCCTCGGGATGAAATGTCGCGCGTGTGTCCTTCGGAAGTTCTACCTGTATCGGCTCGGCGCACCGTAACGGGAAGGGAAAGGTCGTAGCGCCGGAAATTTCTTCGCTCTGTGGTCATGGGGCACTCAACCCAATCAACAAGATGGACGTTGTTTCTCACAGTGTCAATAGCTTATCTAGTACCGTTTTCGTTCCCCGTTAACACACCCCTGCAATCTTCACTTTTCGAGGGTCGGTCAGACGAAGCATCATATCTACCTGATTCTACTCCGGTTAATTTACGGAACAATGGCCTGCGGGAATGGGCGCCTTGGTCCTATAACCAGAGTACCGAATGGCTGGCGCCGAATCTCCTCCGGCGACGGCTGAAATCGCGCATTGCGCCGCGCCCCGGCATGGCCGGACTTGCCCGATTCCTCGGGGCGGCCAGGGGTCCGGCTTGGCAGAGGAGGCAAGCCGCAGTTATGATTGCTGTTTGCGCACGGCTGTTTTGCCAGGTTCGAGCTTTTCGCTCGCCGGCCCGATTCCAAGGAGCAAAGAGGATTTCCATGAAAGAAGGGATTCACCCCGATTACCACGAAGTGACCGTGCACTGCGCTTGCGGCAGCACCTTCAAAACGCGCTCGACCTTCAATGGTCCGTTGCTGCGCGTGGAAATCTGCTCGAACTGCCATCCGTTTTACACGGGGAAGCAGAAACTGGTGGATACCGCCGGCCGAATCGAACGATTTCAGCGGAAATACCAGAAGACCGCCGCCAAGAAGAATTCCTAGAAAACCAATCCTTTCGCCGGAGGCGGTTTCCGGCGGATGGCCTGTGCCCCGGAGTACCCGGTCTCCCTCGCCCAACAGCGCGCGGGCAAAGATCCCGCGCCCGCCCCCTGCCTGCTCACCAGAGGAATTTGATGGCGAACTGAATCTGGCGGGAGGTCGTCTGCGTGGAATCGACGAGTCCCGCGCTCTGGATCGGCTGGCCGTTCTGGTCGAACATCGTCAGACGGCTGGTCGGAGAGGCGTAATTCGTGCGGTTGAAAATATTAAAAATTTCGACGCGGAATTGGACGTTGAAGGTTTCCGAGATTCGCTTGATGTAGTTGTTCTTGAAAACGGAAAAATCCAGCTTCGAAAGTCCGGGACCGATGATGGCGTTGCGTCCGAGATTGCCGCGGAGATTCGCGCAGGTGCCCGGAATGCCGGAATTTCCCGAACCGCTCGAAGAGGCGGGCTGGAAGCCGAAGGGCTGACACTGCGCGGCGATCGCCGCGGTCGCTTGCGGCAGGATGAAGCAGGAGCGGTTCAGGTAGAAAGGCCCGCCCGGGTTCTTTCTGTAGTTTGCGTTCACCGGGTTGCAGCCCGGGATGATGCTGGGCACTTCGCCGGTTTCGTCGAGCCGGGTTCCTTGCGGATCGCCGCCGAGAATCGGCGTAAAAGGCTGCCCGGTGCTCGCCTTGTACAAGGCGACCAGTTGCCATCCGCCCAGCGCCCATTCGGGGAGGATCGAGGTTTTGCGAGGAGACGGAATCTCCCAGGTCCCGGTCAGGACGAGCGTCTGCGCCACGTTGAAGTCCGATAGACCGCGCGTCGTTCGCTGGTCGAAGAAGAGCTGATTGAACAGTCCATTGGGGTAGGCATCGTTGGCCACCGTGGCCGACAGGGTATCGATGCTTTTCCCCCACGTGTAGGCCGCATGGAACTGGACCCCGTGGCCCACCCGTTTCAAAAGATCCACCTGCAGCGCGTCATAAAAGGAGCTGGCCTGCCAAAGCGTGGCATTAATCCGGCCGAAATTGGGGTTGAGCCTGGGCCAGGGGCAGCCGGTCGGCGTCGGCGCCGACCCGTCCGGGCAGGTGGTGGGCGTCGCGAGAGGGGCGGTATTGGGCTTCGGCCAGAGATAGCCCGCGGGAGTCAGAGTCGGAAGCACCATATCGATGTTGTCGACGCGATAGGGCTGATGGATTCCACGTGAACCGACGTATCCAATCGTCAGCGCGAGCGTGGAGCTCAGCTCGCGCGCCACGCTCAGATTCCACTGCAACACGTAATTCCGCTTGGGATGGGGCTGGGCGTAGTACGCCAGATTCGTGTTGGATTGATTGATGAACTCCTGGTAGGCGCCCATCGGCAGCGAGCCTTGCGTGGGGTTGCTGCCGACGACCGTTCGATAAAACGGGGCCGCGTGTTGAAAGGACAGGGTGAACTCGTAGGGCAAAGGAAGCACGTCAAAGATGCCGAACCCGCCCCGGACGATGTTTTTTCCGCCGCCCGGGTTCCAGGCAAACCCCAGCCGCGGCTCGAAATTCCGCAGCGTGGGATTGGAGAACAAGGGACCGACGCCGGCGCAACCAGGAGCGGCGATTCCGCAGACCGGCAGCGGATCGGTCAGATTGCGCAGCACGGCGGTCAGGCCGTGAGCCTCGGTCGGCACGGTCACCATCTCATAGCGCAAGCCCCCGTTCACGGTCAGCGTTTTGAGCGCCCGTATGTCGTCCTGCGCGTAAGCGGCGAAGCGCGTCTCACGGGTTCCCGTGCGCGACGGCGAAGACAAACCGGCACTCGAAAAGAAGGAGGGACTGTTCGTCAGAAACTGGGTCAAAGAATCGAAGCGGAACGCCCCATTGATATTGCCGGACTGATCCATGTTGTCCTGCATGAACTCCACTTCGCCGCCGAATTTTATGGAATGCATTCCACGCGTGAGTACGGCGTCGTCCCCGGCTTGATACGAATTCCAGTAGAACGCGTCGCTGGAGGGGAGGTATCCATCGGCGGTCGGAGCGCCTGAAAAGCTGGTGATTCCCGGAATGCTCTGGATATTGCCGGCGAAACCTCCCGGCACGAATGCGTAATACGAATCGGACAGCAACGGATTCAGAATCCGGTCCACCTTTCCGCTGATTCCGACGGCCCGGTTGAACCCGATTCGCGCCGAGTTCAGCAGATTGGCGCTGAAAATATGCTCCTCGTGAAGCGTGGCCGCCTGACGGTTCGACACGACATCGAAAGACAGTTCGCCGAAGGTGCCGGGCTCTACCGTCGTGGAGTAGTCGCGCATATAGGTGGCATGGATGCTATCGGCGCCCGTGAATTTGTGGTCCAGTCGCAGCGTGAAATAATTCTCCGTGGTGATTTCCTGCGCGGCGAAGGAAAAAATCCCCGTATCTCCGTTTCCGATCAGCGGCCCGTTGGTCGACGGGAAGAAGGCGCCGAGGAACGGGGGATGCTGCGGCGTCCCGGCCGCGATGAAATTGTCGACGCAAAAACCCGCCTGGCCGGGAGCCAGATTGGTTTGCGTCGAGGGATTCGGGCACGGGCCGCTCCAGGGAGCGCTCACCGGGCTTCCACCGGGGCCGAGCAGGTTTCCACTGGCATCGTGCACGATGCCGAGCCGGGCGTTTGCCGAAGGCACCGTGTTGACCGTGGTTACGCCCAGCGACTGCCGCAGCCCTTCGTAGTCGCCAAACAGGAATGTGAGGTTTTTTTGGATGGGCAGTCCCGCCGAAGCCCCGAACTGATTGCGCTTGAACGGCGGAATTCTGGAACCGTCGAAGAAATTGCGGGCGTCCAGGGCGCTGTTGCGCAGGAATTCGTACACCGACCCGTGAAACGAGTTCGTACCGGAGCGGGTGACGACGTTGATCACGCCCCCGGATGTCCGGCCATATTCGGCCGGATAATTGCTTCCGAGCACGGACACCTGCTGCACCGCATCAATGCCGAGGTTGTCGCCGAGCACGCTGCCCGGCGCGCCGTTGGCGTAGTCGCTGATGCTGATTCCATCCAGCCGGTAATCGTTTTGGTCGGGCCGCGCGCCGGAAACGCTGATCGGCGCGCCGAATCCGATGTCCGTGTTGCCGGCTCCGGTCGCCGATCCCGTTTGCACGCCCGTCACGCCGGCCTGCAGAGTGGCCAGGGCGGCCCAGTCGCGCCCATTGAGCGGCACGTTGCTGGCAGTTGAAGAGCTGGCCGTTCCGCACACCGTGGGACACGGTTCACTGACAAGAGCGGGAGGGGCCGTCACCCTGATAACCCGCCGGGGATCTCCCGGCCGCATGACGACGTTGAGAACCCGCCCAGCCCCTGCGGTGACAACGATCTGCGACCATACTTGCGTTGCATATCCCGCCATGGAAACCGTCATCCGGTAGGTTCCAGCCGGCAGATCCTGAACTGCGAACAGCCCGTTGCCGTTGGTCGTGGCCGTTCTGGCCAGCCCCGTCGCCGGTTCCTCGATCGAGACGCGCGCGCCCGGCACAGCTCCCTTGGGCTTTGCCGTAACCGTGCCGGCGATCGCTCCCGCAGAGGCTCCTTGCGCGCGGGTCGGCGAGATCCAGGCGGGCCATGAAAGCAAGGCGGCTGCCACCAAAGCGAGCACCCGCGCTGCCCGCCGCAGACCGGCCTTTTCCGGGGCCACGGGTCTTGTTTTGTCACGCAGAAAAATGAAATAGCGCGACCGGAAAGGCTTGCCGTGCAGAGAGACGATGTCCTGACAGAACCGGAGTCCAAGCATACGGATGCGCTTCATTATATACGGGCAGCGGCGGCAATAACCCAGGCACGCACGGCCACTGCCGCTTCAGCGAAAGCACCCAAAGGCCACTAAAAAAATTAGCCAGGCTCCTCTCCGGAAACTCAGCCGCCTCCTGGGAATTCAGAGGACTGACCGCTAACCGTAGCAATGATGGCGCCTGTATTCCCCGTCGTCTTCCAATCTTGCGCCGAATGTGTTGTCTCGCCGGGTCATTCGACGCCAGTCTGCGTCAATTTCCCTATCCATACAGGCAGAACGGGCGACGCCCGCGCTCGGCCGTTTTTCCCGCAACTGATTTAGTCCGCATAGGTTCGCTTCCCCTTTTCCCCGTGGTTCGCCGTCGGCAACCGGGCTGCTATACACCACCGGGAAGAACGATACGCAACGGTGCCGTGCCAAGGGAAACAAGGAGGTCAACCCCGGTGGTGACAGGGTGAGGAGAAAACGGTATCCTTCAGAAACCTCATCGATCAGAGCCGATCGGCTATCGCGTTGGGAAGCAATCAAGCGTATGTTTTCATTCGGTCCCAAACCCAGGATGACATTTCGGGACAAAACGAAAATGCCGCCGACGGAGCGATGGCCTGATCGCCGGATGAAAAGAAGACTGGCCAATCGGCTCAAGCGCCGCTTCTTGGCCCGCGCCATATCCCGACCACTGCTTTGGGGATGTATGACCCTCCTAAGCGTTCCCTCCATGGCCCAAGACTTGCAAACGGCCTACCGGCAAGCCGCTTCGACCTCACCCCTCATTGCGCAAGCGCGTGCGCAGTTGCATGCCGATTTGGCCGGCAGACCATTGGCTCGAGCGGCGCTGCTTCCCCATGTCGACGCAGGCGCCAGCGGAGGAATGAACACAGCTCGCGTGACCGGCTTCGGCGCGCAGCCGATCTCCACCGGGTATCATTCCGATCTTTTCAGCGTCAGTCTGACGGAATCCCTCTTCAACGGTCAGGCGTTTACTGCCGTAAAGCAATCCGACAGCCGCGTTCAAGCGGGCGAAGCGGCGCTGGCGTATGCGCGCCAGATTGTCGCATTGGAAGTCACGCAGGCGTATTTTGGCGTCCTCCAGGCGCAAGCCGACCGGAGCGTGGCGCAGCGGCAGACCAACCTGCTGGAGAACATCGAGAAGCAGACGAAAACGAGCCTGCGCGTGGGCACCGGGGATATTATCTCGGTGCGGGAAGTGCGAGCGCAGTTCGATGCCGCGAAGGCCGATCTGATTCGCGCCAATAACGCTGTCACCATAGCCAAGAACCAGTTGGAACGCCTGACGCACCATCCCACGGGGACGCTGGCGGACGTGACAACCTTGCAGGCCATTGGCCCACGGCCGGCCGTCGTCGGTCCCTGGCTGGCGACCGCGCTCAAGAACCAGCCGCTTCTGCAGCAAGCCAAGGCGACCTTGAAAGTGTCGGAAGAGCAAGTGCAGTTTGCAAAACGGGCGCGCTGGCCCACCCTGACCCTGAGCGGCATCGGCCAGCACGCTACGGGCACGCTGATCCCGCCTTTGGCAGTGAATCAGGCAGGCGCTTCACTCAACCTGTCGGTACCGATTTACGAAGGGGGAAGCACGGCGGCAAAAATTCATCAGGCCGAGTCCCTTTCCAAAGCGAACCAGGCAAGCCTCGCCAATCTTCAGGATCAGATCACTCTCGACACACAAACCGCGTTCTACGACCTGCAAGACAGCGTCGCCCAATTTCAGGCGGAGCAACAAGCGGTCACCTCCGCGAAGGTCTCTTGGGAAGCTACGCGTAAGGGATATGAAATCGGGACCCGATCCATCAATGACCT